>Ga0335073_10010469_pt1 | contig 13033 bp, 8 predicted proteins | sample Lox_Sample_22_FD_207093 | JGI IMG/M metagenome (GOLD analysis project Ga0335073, IMG submission 207093) | Soil microbial communities from Loxahatchee National Wildlife Refuge, Florida, United States - Lox_Sample_2.2 | ecosystem: Environmental > Terrestrial > Soil > Wetlands | place: USA: Florida...
GTCATTGGGCCTCCGTCTCGGTATCCGCGGTCTCCATGCGGATGCGCCGGGTCTGGTAGAGGTATGCGCCGATCAGCCGGATGAAGTCGTCGGCTCGCTCGTTCTCACCCGTCAGCGCGCCCGTCAGCTTCCCGAAGGCCCCTTCGTTGAGCACGGCGGCGTCGGTGAGGGTCTCGCGCAGGTCCGGGGAAACCAGGAACTGGTCCACGGCGTTGTTGTCGATCTGCTCCGCGATCCGCGGATCCTCCTCCGCCATCCCGGCCGCGGCGATGACGAAGCCACCGATCTGCGGGTCCGCGAACTCGCCGCCGAACAGGGTGTTGATCTTCGCGATCACCTCCGACAGGAGCACCTGCTGCGGGTCGTCGCGCGTCACGCCCGACCCGACGCCCGTGATGCCCTTCAGCGCGGGCGTCTCCAGGTTCCCGGACAGGGCGATGTCGGCTGTGCCCTGGTCGATCTGCCGTACGCGCTTGAGCGCGACGCCGGACAGGTCCACGTCTGCTCGCGGGTCATCGACCACGAGCAGGCGGACGAGCTGACGCAGGAACTCGGCGAGCTTCTCCAGGTCGGTGGTCGCATAGTCCACCACCTGCGACATGAAATCGTACAGGCGCACGTAGGAACCGCAGTCCTTGCGGAAGGTCCGCAGCTCGTTGAGCGCCTCGGTGTCCTCCCGCTCGGTCGCGACGGCCCAGCGGTTCGCGAACTCGTCGCGGGCGGGGGTGATCGCTGCCGCCAGCGCGGAGTGCCTCTGAGTGCCCCACCACGCCTCCGCGTACCGTTCGACGTCGCCGCGGGTGTAGATGCGCGCCTGGCCGAGCTTCGTGGCCAGCTGGTGGACCAGGTTCGGGTCGGTGGCCGTCTCGACATGCGCCTCGGTGTAGTACTGCAGGAACGCATTCTGGATGTCGACCGGGTCGTTGACGAAGTCCAGGACCAGGGTCTTGTCCTTCACCTCACCCGACGGTGCCCGGTAGGTCCGGTTCAGCCGGGACAGAGTCTGCACCGCATGGACGTCAGGCAGCTTCTTGTCAACGTACATCGCACACAGCAGCGGCTGGTCGAATCCGGTCTGGAACTTCTCCGCCACCAGCATCAGCCGGTAGTCGGGACGCTTGAACTCCCGGGCAAGATCAGCGCCAAGGCCTGGGTTCATGGTCGCCTCGGTCGCCTTCTCGAGACCGTACTCGGCGTCGGTGATGTCGCCGGAGTAGGCGACGATCGTCTTGATCTTGTAGCCCTTGGCACGGATGTAGGAGTCGGTCTCGACCTTGTACCGCACCGCGGCCTGGCGCGAGTCGGTGACGACCATCGCCTTGGCCTGACCGTCGAGCAGGTGAGCGACATTGGCCCGGAAGTGCTCGACGATGACCTGCACCTTCTGCCCGATGTTGGAGGGGTGCAGGTTCTTGAACCGCATGATCGCCCTTGTCGCGACCTTCGGGTCCACGAGCCGTTCGTCGTCGCTGGTGATCGTTGTGACGACGCCGTCGTGACCGCGCTGCTCGATCTCGAACGCGGTCCTGTATGTCTGGTAACCGCGCAGCACGTCGAGGATGAAGCCCTCCTCGATGGCCTGCCGCATCGTGTAGACGTCGAACGAGGCAGGCTTCCCGTCGTCGCGGTCTCGTCCGAACAGTCTCTTCGTCTTGTCCTTGGGCGTCGCGGTGAACGCGAGGAACGACACGTTTCTCGCCCCGGCACGGGCGGCCGTCTCGGCGGCGATCCGTCGCTCACGCTCGTCATCGGCGGAGAGCAGGTCGTTGACGACGTCCTGGGTGTCGATCATTTCGTCCTCGGCCATCTGCTCACCGCCCTCGGTAAGGACCTTCTTCAGGTCGGCGGCCGTCTTGCCCGACTGCGAGGTGTGCGCCTCGTCGATGATGACCGCGAAGCTCCGGTCGCCGAGCGTCGTCTCGAGCAGGCCTTTGACATACGGGAAGGTCTGGATCGTGACGACGACGATCAGGGCGGGCCCGGTCAGCGCGTCGAGCAGCGCCCTGGACTTCGAGCCGCCCGAGCGGCGTACCGCGGCCGAGTCAATGACGGCGACCGAGCCAGCAGTGTCGTCGACCTGTTCGACGGCGTCCTGGAGCTGCCGGTCGAGCACCTTGCGGTCGGAGACGATCAGCACCTTGTCGAACACCTTGCGGTTGTGCTCGTCGTGCAGGCGCGCGAGCCGGTGCGCGGTCCAGGCGATCGTGTTCGTCTTGCCCGAGCCGGCCGAGTGCTCGATCAGGTACCGCCGCCCGGTGCCCTCGGCGCGGATCGCCGTTACGATCTTCCGCACCGCGCGCCACTGGTGGTAGCGGGGGAACATTAGCGTCTTCTTCCGCTTGATCTTCCCGGTGACCGGATCCTCGTCCGTCTCCTCCCGCAAGAACATCAGCGCGCCGAGGATGTTGAGCCAGGTGTGCCGTTCCAGCACCTCCTCCCACAGGTAGGAGGTGGCCGCGCCGGCTGGACTGGCGGGGTTGCCCTTCGCGCCGTCGTCGTGACCCCGGTTGAAGGGGAGGAAGTACGTTTCCTCGCCGGCCAGCCTCGTGGTCATCCAGACCTCGTCGTCGTCGACGGCGAAGTGAACGAGTGCGCGGGTGCCGAAGCCGAGCAGCGGCTGCCCCTTTGGGTCGCGGTCCTGTTTGTACTGCTTGACCGCGGTACGCCACTCCTGCTTGAAGAACGACTTCAGCTCGAGCGTCGCCACCGGCAGCCCGTTGACGAAGAACACCAGGTCGATGGAGCGCTTGTCGCTGCGGGCCGGCGAGAAATATACCTGCCGCACCACGCGCAGCCGCACGGATTCATACGCCTTCGCCACCGTCGGGTTCAGCGTGGTCGCCGGCGCGAACTGACACATCCGGAAGTGCGCGGTCGCGCCGCGAGTGTGGGACAGCTTGCGACGCAGCACGCTCAGGGTGCCGCCACCGGAGCTCATCGGCGTATCGAGGCGCGCCACAAGGGCGTCGAGCAGCGCTTCCCGGTCGGCCTGCTCGCTCGGGGTGCCGACCTTGACGACCTTCTCATACTCCTCGGCCTGGGTGGTGCTCAGCCACCAGTGCACGTCCTCGGGCCACAGCGCACGCACTGCGTCGTAGCCGTCGTCGGACGTGCTGTACTCCCACCCGTGGGCGGCCAAGTACTCGGCGATCTCGGTCTCAAACGCCTCCTCACGGGTCTTGTCCGGGGCTGCCATCCTCAACCTGCCTTCCGAGCGGTACGGACGTCGAACTGACCGGTGACCGCGGCAGTAATGAGCGCGGCACGACGTTCCTTGGCGAGGACGATGTGCTCCTGCGCCTTGGCGATCAGAGCATCGATCTTGGTCGTCTGTCCGTCGAGGTACGTCGCGATGCGGTGCTGCTCATCCATATTCGGGTGGCTCAGTGGGATCTCGCGAAGCTTCTCGCCAGTCAGGTGAACGAAGGAGACTGATCCGAAGTAGTTCGCGTAATAATCGGACTCATAGAGCATGAGCATCGACCAGTATGCGAAGCGGGCGTTGAGGTCGGGACCGCTACGCAGCCGGTTGACAGTCTTCTGGAAGGCGATACCGGGCGCGTCGGCGGCGAGGTATCCGGGGCGACCGACCGTGGCTCCGCCCTCGATCAACAGGACGTCGTCACGTTGCAGGTCGAAGTAGGCCATTTCGTCAGCGGAGAACGGCATCTCGTTGAGGTTGGTGAGCCTGATGGTCCCGTCTGCGAGGATGTCCGCGGCACGGACGTAGGGTGCCAATTCGTCTCCTTCGCGCAGCGCGCGACCAGCATCGAGCATCTTGCCGAGGCTGGTCTGGGCCAGATGCTTGATCTGCGAGGTCTTCCAGTCTTCGACCGGCTGCAGGGCGTGCTGGATGATCGTTCTCCGTCGTTCGCGGAGCAGGTCGATGCATTCCTTCTGCTTCGCGACCAGCGCATTGATCTGCGCGGTCTCGTGGTCCAGGAAGTCGGCGATGGCTCGCTGCTCGTCGAGTGGCGGCACATAGACGACCAGCGGAGCTACTTGGCCAACACCGATCCCCGGCTGGGCGGCGCTCGTCGAGTACTGACCGAGGTTCATGACATGCAGTAGGGCGGCCAGCCATCGAGCGTCGACTTTGGAAGCGGGCGTCGCGACGATCGCATGCTCGCTGGCCCAAAAATCGCCAGACACGAGATGAACATTCCCGCACAACGCGCCCTGACGACCGATGAGTACGTGGGTGCCGCAATGCGTCTTATGCGAGGTGAATCCACGAAGACCGTTGGCTCCGTACACGGGATATGTGCCCGCCGACTCGATTGCATCCACAGTGATCGCGTTCCCGGCGCGCATGGATCGAACGAGATGCTTGACACGCTGCCGCTTCCAATGACTCGGAACGCTTAGGCCCCGCATCCAGTTGGCATCGGCCAGTTCGCGTGCGTCGTCAGCGATAACAGTCACGCTTCCACATCCCGCAGCATCTCCAGGATCTCCCCGACGACGCGGTTGAGGTCGGCGTCGATCTCCTCCAGCGGCCGGGGCGGGACGTACTGGTAGAAGTGCCGCGTGAAGGGGATCTCGTAGCCGGTCTTCGTCTTGGCCTGGTCGACCCACGCGTCCGGAACATAGGGTCGCACCTCTGCCTCGAAGTAGGCGTCGATCGTCGCCTCGGCCGCATCTTGGGTCTTCGGGTGGCCGCCCCAGCCGAAGGGGATGTTTTCGGTGTCGCGTAGGGCCGGGTCGGGTTCGATCTGGCCCTTGTTGGGGCCGGACGTGAAGTAGCAGATGTCGGCGTCGTCGTCGTGCTGCCCGATCGTCTGCCATAGCGTCTTGCGCTGGGCCACGGTCAGCGTGACCCGGTAGGCACCGAGGTGCTTGCCCAGGTCGCGGAGGAACTCCTCCCGGTTCAGGTACAGCTGCTCGCCGAACGAGCCGAGGGCGTCGACCAGGTCGGTGATCTTGCCGAGCGTTTTGTGGTCCGCTACGTCCCGGATCCTCTCAGCCGTGCATTGGAACCTCAGTCGCAGGGGCCGCTCGATGGTGATGGTCCAGTAGGCGAAGTCGCGGTTCTCGAATACCTTCGACGTTGCCGACGTCTTCCGCAAGGCGAAGGTCTGCACGATGGCGGCGCGGTCGTCGTCGGACACCTCGACGCGCTTGGAGCCGACCGACTTGCGCAGCTTGCTGCCCAGTCCGGTGGCATCGATGAGCTGGACGGTGCCTTTGCGTTCATCGGGCTTAGCGCTCGACAGGATCCACAGGTAGGTGGCGATGCCGGTGTTGTAGAACATGTCGTTGGGCAGGGCGACGATCGCCTCGACCAGGTCGTTCTCCAGCATGTGACCGCGGATGTCGGAGGGGCCGGTGCCCGCGCCGCCGTTGAACAGCGGCGAGCCGTTCAGGACGATGCCGGCCTTGCCGCCGCGCCCGGTGTCGTCGACGGGACGCATCTTCGAGGCGACGTGCAGCAGGAACAGCATCGCGGCATCACCGACGCCGGGCAGGCCTGGGGCGAAGCGTCCCTGTCCGCCGCGTTCGTGCTGGGCCGTCACTTCGGAGGCGATGGTCTTCCAGTCGGTGCCGAACGGCGGGTTCGATAGCACGTAGTCGAACTTCTGGTTCTCGAACCGGTCGACCACGAGGGTGTCGCCCTGACGCACGTTCGTCGGGTCCTGCCCTTTGATCAGCAGGTCCGCCTTGCAGATCGCGTAGGTTCGCGGGTTGATCTCTTGCCCGAACAGCGCCGTGGAGGCGCTCGGGTTCATGCCGTGCAGGTGCTCGTCGGCCACCGTCAGCATGCCGCCCGTGCCGACCGTGGGGTCGTAGATTGAGCGGACCTGGCCACGGTTACGTAGCGCCTCGGTGTCCTCGGCGTAGACGAGGTCCACTAGGAGCCGCACGACGTCGCGGGGTGTGTAGAACTGGCCTGCGCCGTCGTTCGCGGATTCCGCGAACCGGTAGATCAGGTTCTCGAACAGGTCCCCCATGTCCGCGTTGGACATGGTCTCGGGACTGAGGTCGATGCCCTGGAAGTGCCTCACTACCGGTGCGAGCCGTTTACGGGTCTCAAGCGTGCGCAGCACGCTCTCGAACTCGAAGGATTGGAACACGTCGAGGTTCGCGGAGAAGCCCGAGACGTAGTCGATGAGGTTCTCTGCCAGATTCTCCGGGTCCTGCAGCGCCCGTTCCAGGGTGTAATCGCTCGTGGTCCAGAAGCTCAGACCCGTATTCTCTGCCGTCCGCGTCTGGAGCTTCAGGTGGGTCCGGCGCTGCTGCTCACCCGGGTACTGCCTGATGATCTCAGCCATCACCTCCCTGTGCGGTTCCATCACGCACTCCAGGCGACGCAGTACGGTGAACGGCAGGATCACCGAGCCGTACTCGGCTTCTTGATAAGGGCCGCGCAGAGTGTCGGCGACGCTCCACACGAAACCACTGAGGACGCTCAAATCGCTGCTCTCCGGTCGAGGACTCAAGGGTGGTCACGACTCCGCTTGATGAAAGCCACAGGCGCGTAGCTCGCACCCTATCGGCGAGGCCCGGCAAATCGGCGCAGTTGACTTACCCGCAGCCCGGTAGGCCCAGGTTCGGTAGGCCCGCTCAACGGACGGCATCGACGAGTGCGGACGCCTAATGGATGGCGAGCCGGGCGACACGGCGGATGCGACTACCCCCAGGGGGCGGCGGCTGATAACCCGCCCGCCGCTCGACGGAAGGTCATCCGCCGGAGAGTGCCACTCATACTGCTACGTCCGATAACGGCCGCTTATGTCAAGCCGCGGCCTGGGGTTATCCCCTGGCGATGTTGAACGTTCAGCTAGCGGCCCGGTTTGCCCCGGTTATGCACCGCATCCTGCATAGCTCAGCCTGTTGCATAAACGGCGCGAGGATCGACTCGACCCCTATATTTGGAACCAAGGAGGCGGGCCCGCCGGGGGGAGAGCGGGCGCCGCGCGCACGGTCCCGTCCTGGCGGAAGGCCACCTTCGCCTTACAGAAAGGTTAGTGCACCAAGCGTTCGGGCTAAGCAGCAATGTGTCGCCAGATGTGTCGCTCTCGGGTTCTCATTAAATGTGCCAGCAGGCGGCGGACGTTCTCCATCAGCAGGGCCAGAGACTTTCGATCCGCTCCTCTGAGTCAGTTTCGACAGGTCAGACGTCCTCCCACCGGTCGTCGAAGTACTCGTAGACCGGCGACGCGTGGTGGAACTCGGGCCTGGGCCATAGGGGGGTTCACCTAGCAATAGGACAGCGCCGGTTATATCCGTTGGTAGGGGACCATGGCTCGAATGAGCGTGGAAGTGATGCTCAAGCGGAGATCCATGATCCGCAGGGGCCATCGTGCCCAGGGCTTCAATCTCGCGTCTCAAGCTCAGCTCGCGGAGCTCGCCCTGGGGGCCTGTGGGACCTTCTCCCTCAGTGCGCTGCGGCCGCCGAACGGATCGACCACCTCGCAGCCGGGCCCGCATAACAGCATGGGCCGGATCAGCTCGGCGAGCGGGTGCGCGGCCGCGTAGCCCGCCACCGCGGGAGCAGCGATCACCACGAGCCAGATCACGCAGAAGCGAAGCGTACGGCCCCAGTTCTCGAGGGCGTACCTGATCGTCTCCCATCGCCCGTCGTTCCTCGGCGGCCGCGGCGCGGGTACGCTCATCAGCGAGGCCCACCTTCCTACAGGGTCTACGGCACTGGCGGCTCCCGGCTGGCACCGGGGGTCGCCGCCTTTGGGGGCGGCAGCCGCGAGCTCGTACTCAGAGTAAGTTGCCACCTCTCAAAATTGAGGGAACGGTTCGCTCTTTGTGACCTTGTACCGCCGCCTGGCGAGCCGGGTCTGGGCAAGACGACGCTGCTGGACCACCTGCAGCCGTCCTACCTGGCATTTCTGAGCCCGTGGCGCGCGCGACGGGAGCACGCACCCGGTCCTTTTCCAGGCTCTCGACCTCGGCCGTGACCCTGGAGCCGTGCACCATGTGCGCGGGGCGGTGACCTGCGCCGATCTAGCGGCCTTAGCGCCTCAAAGAGGGGCGGGATGTCGATACGCCCAGGTAGACGCGCAGACGAACCGGTAGAACTGCTCCAGATGCTTTGCCCAACGGGGCGCCGCCATCCGAGATCGCGTCCAGCCGCGCCGGCCCTGGATCAGAAACGGGCGCCAGTGGGGAGCTCAGTCGGAGGCGAAGGGCGCGCCTTCGGCGCCATTCTCGCCCTTGCGCGGTCGGCAGGTTCTTTGCCCATGTCGCCGATCGACTGGATCTGCGGCGAGTCCACGATCATCATCGGCCGGACGTTTGCTCTGGCCGGATATACGTCGAGCTTGGACAGGAAGTAACCGATGATGCCGTTGACCCGGGTCGCGTGCCGGGTGATGCGCCGCCAGTTCTGCCCACCGGTCCCCGGAACGGGGCAGCTGAGCGCCCAGCTCGGCGCGTAGTTCACGGTACGCGCGGGCCGTCTCCATGTCGGCGGCATGCTGGGCGCACGGGCCCTCCTGGCAGTTCGGGCACGGGACGGCCAGGTGGCTGTACACCAGAGCGATCGCGGCGTCCAGGGCGCGGGCCGCGGTGGCGGCCTCGGGGATCGTCAGCGTGATTCCTGGGGGTCGTCGGCCGTTGTGCGACCCGGCCAGGCGGGGGCTCATGGCCTGACCGCCCTGCTGGCTATCTGCGGGCCAGCCTGGCCGCCGCTCTCGACGTCGGCCAGGAACAGTTGCAAGCCGCGAACGTCACGGCGGGTCAGCAGGATCGAGCGCGGCGGGCCCTGGCTGCCGTCCCCGTACAGCCAGAGCCGGAACTGGCCGGCCCGGACCGGTTCGGGTGCTATCTCGACGTGCCCGCGCTCGCTGGCCGGGATTGCGGCCGGAATGGGCTCCGGCCTGAACGTGCCGCGGCCGCCGGTCATTGCGGCATCTCGAGCTTGGGATTGCGGGAATGGCATCTTCGCGGGACTGGGCTCATGGCTGAGGCTCCGGTTCGCCTGGCAGTTGCAGTGCCGGGCAGGTCAGATAGTGTGCGCCATTCAGGCCGCCGCATCGTTTGCACGGTCCAGGCGGCTCATTGGCCGGACGTCGGCGCTCGTAACGGCGCCGGGAGGGGCCGGGCCGGTCAGGATTCCCGCCCGCCGGGTCCGGTCGCTTAGTTTCCTCGTCAGAGATCATGGCGCGGTCCTGCTGGGATCCGGCTGGAACGCGAGCGTGAAATATACGACCTTGCCAGTGAGAGTGGGATAGGAGCCCCATTCCGCCGACAGCTCGGCGACCAGCATCAGGCCCCGCCCGGCCTCCGCGCTAGGTGAGGCGTTCGTCAGCACCGGCGGCGAGGACGACATGTCGTAGACGTCCACGCGTAGCCGGTCGCGGGCGCACTGGATGCCGAGCGTGACGGCCTCCCTGCCCGCGTGCTTGACGGCGTTGGTCACCAGCTCGCTTGCCAGCAGGACCGCGATGTCCCGGTCGACAGGGACGTTCCAGGTGGCGATGGCCGCCCGGACCTGGCCGCGGGCCTCGGCTACTGCAGCCGGTCCCGGGACCAGCCGGACGCGGCACGCCTGCAACTTGGCCGCGCGGCCTGGCACCGTCGTGTGCATGGGATTCTCTAAACAAGACCGGCTAAGAGCGGCCGCGCAAAGGGAGGAATCCTCTGCGCGGCCGCTCCCGGGAGCGGGCTTGAAGGCCACTGACAGTAGTGAGCCCGCACCGGCCGGTTCATAATGCTTCTGCAAGTTGCAGTGCAAAGACATCCGTCGATCGACGGATGTTGGAGCCGAGGCCGGTTAGTAAGGTTCGCTACATGCACCCGGTGACCCGGGCCGGTGCGCTGACGCTGATCGGCCGCGATAGCGAGCTGGCGCTGCTGACCGGGCTGATACGAGATGCGGCCCGCGGCCGCGGCGGCTCGGTGCTCATCGAGGGTGAGCCGGGCATCGGCAAGTCCGCGCTGGTGCGATCGGCTGTGTCCGGGGTGCCGGAGGCTGACTGTGAGGTGTTCTGGGGCGCCGCCGACGAGCTTTCCCAGGCGCTGCCGCTACAGCCGTTCCTCGACGCGCTGCGGGTACGCGAGCCCTCCGCGAACCCCCGGCGGGACATGATCGTCCGGCACTTGCGCGGCGAGATCTCCGCTGACCCTGTGGTCCTAGCGGAGCTGCTGCTGGCGCTGGTTACCGAGCAGTGCGCCGTGCGGCCGGCCATCCTGGTGATTGATGACCTGCAGTGGGCTGACCAGATCACCCTTGCCTTGTGGGGGCGGCTGGCGAGGGCGGCCCGGGAGATGCCGTTGCTCCTGGCCGGGATGATGCGCCCGGTACCTCAGCGGGATGAGGTGCTGGCGCTGCGGCGAGGACGGCCACCGGGCGCCGTCTGTGTTCAGCTGACCGGGCTCACCGAGTCAGATGTAGCCGGCCTGGTAGCAGTCCTGGCCGGCGGCAAGCCCGACGGCAACCTGCTGCGGCTCGCCGAGGGGGCGGCAGGTAACCCGCTTTACCTCACCGAGCTCGTCGCCGCGCTGGCCCGCAGCTCCAGCCTGACCATCACCGAGGCGGGGACCGCGGCCGCCGAGGCCGGCGCCGCACCAAGCTCCCTGTCAGGGGCCATAGCGGACCGCCTCGGTTTCGTGGCCCGGCCGGTGCGTGAGGTGCTGCAGGCGGCGGCCCTGCTCGGCGCCGACTTCGCTGTCGCTGATCTGGTGCTCGTGCTCGGCCGTCACGTGGCGGACCTGCTCCCGGCGGTTAATGAGGCATGTGCCGCTGGCGTGCTGGTTGAATCGGACGGCGGCCTCAGGTTCCGGCACCCGCTGATCCGGCAGGCGCTGTACGACGGGATGCCAGCGTCGGCGCGCGCTGCCTGGCACCGCGATGCGGGCCGCGCCTTCGCGGCGGCGGGCGTGTCAGCGGACCGGGTTGCCCGGCAGATGCTACGGGCAGTCAGCGGATCGCCTGGCCCGCTCAGCTCCATGGATGACTGGATGCTGGAATGGCTGGCCAGCTCCGCGGATCCGCTGGTCGGCCAGGCGCCCCAGGTGGCAGTCGAATTGCTCGCCCGGGCGGTCGCCAGCTCCGCGGCTGGCTCAGCACAGCATGGCTTGCTGGCAAGCCGGCTCGCGGACGCTCTGTACCGCACCGGCGACAGGACACAGGCTGAACGGGTGGCGAACCGCGAGCTTGAGCACGCCGCCGAACCCGATCTCCTCGTGGACCTGCACTGGACGCTGGCTCAGTGCCGCATGCGGGGGGCCGGGGCCGAGGAATCCCTGGTAATGCTGGACCGGGCCCTGACGCTTCCCGGGGTCTCGGCCCGGCACCGGGCCCGGCTGCTCGTCATGGTCGCACGGACGCATGCCGGTCTCGGCCAGGTCGCGCAGGCCGGCCAGGTCGTTACCGGTGCGCTGGCCGCGGCGCGGCAGGCGGGCGACACCTGGGCGCTGGGCTGGGCGCTGCACGTTCAGTCCATCGTGACCGGGCAGCAGGGCCATGTGACCGCCGCGCTCTCGCTGTTCGACCAGGCGCTGACGGTGACTGAGTCCGATCCGGCGCTGGCTGATCTGCGGCTGCTGCTGCAGCTCAACAAGTCCGTCGCGCTCGGCGAGCTTGACCGGTGCGAGGAGGCCCTGGCCGCGGCCGAGCGGGCCCGGGATCTCGCCGATCAGGTCGGTACGGCGGTCCGGCTGGGTCAGGCGCATTGCGCTCTGGGCCAGCTGCTCTTCGACGCGGGACGCTGGGACGACGCGCTAACCGAGGTCCAGATCATCCCTCCGAGCCTAATGGAACCCGGCGGGGCCTGCGGCTCCCTCGGCCTGTCCGCCATCATCCGGTTCCATCGGGGCGAGCCCGGCGCGGCCCGTCGCCTCCTTGCCGCCGCCGCCCCGTACGCCGCACAGGTCGGCCGCCGGGTCGTTGGCGTACTGGCGCTCGCGCGCAGCATGGACCGCGAGAATGACGGCGACCTGCCCGGAGCACTAACCGTGCTGGCCAGCGCGCTGGACAGCACGGAAGAACTCGATGAGGCCGAGGTCCTGCTGGCTGATGCGGTCCGTCTCGCCACCCATCTAGGCGACCGGAGCACCGCGCAGGCCATTGCACGCCGCGCCGACGCGCACGCTGCCGGACCGGAGATCCCGCACCGCCAAGCGGACGCGCTTTATTGCCGTGGCCTGCTGGATCACGACGCCTGCCGCCTGCTCGCGGCCGCGGACCGTTACGGCGACGCCGCCAGGCCGCTGCAGCAGGCGAAAGCGCTGGAGGCGGCCGCCAGGGAGTTTGTCTCCGCCGGCGAGCGTAGCCCGGCCCGGGCCGCGTTTACCCGCGCCGTGGATGCCTACACCGACCTCGGCGCCAATGCGGACGTCGCCCGGCTGCAGCACGAGTTCCGGGCCCACGGTATCCGCCGCGGGCCGCACGCGAAGCACCGGGAGGCGAGCAGCGGCTGGGCCAGCCTCACGCCAACCGAGATCAAGGTCGCCGCCCTGGTGGAGGAGGGATTGTCTAACCCGCAGATCGCTGCCCGGCTCGTGCTATCGCCCCGGACCGTCGGCACCCACGTGTCCAGCATTTTGAAGAAGCTCGACGTCCACTCGCGGACCGACATTGCCCGTGAGTCAGTCCTGCGGACCATCTCGCCGCAGTGAGCTGGTGTGTACATGGCTGAGATTGTTGTGTTCGGCGTGGTTGCGGCGGACGTTGTCCTGCGTGTTCCGCGCATCCCCGCCGCCGGCGGGCACGTCAATGCCGAGGCGCTGGGATGGCGCATCGGAGGGAGCTCGGCCAACGTGGCATGCGGGCTCAGCACGGCTGGGCACCATGTACGTCTGGTCGGCCCGGTCGGCGGAGACGCTATGGGCGGTCATCTCCTGGCCGAACTCGGCCAGTACGGTGTCGATACCGAGTACTGTTTCCGTGCCGATGCTGCGTCCCCGCGCACCCTCATCCTGCTCGACGACACGGGCGAGCGCACGATCATCGCGGTGGACAGCGGGCCCGGGCCGTCGTCGTTCCTGCCCGTACGTCGGCCGGATCTCAGGTCAGTCGACTGCGTCCACGTCGAGGGTTACGCCAGGTACCCGACCGGCACGGCGGCCGCAGCTG
>Ga0335073_10010470_pt1 | contig 13032 bp, 9 predicted proteins | sample Lox_Sample_22_FD_207093 | JGI IMG/M metagenome (GOLD analysis project Ga0335073, IMG submission 207093) | Soil microbial communities from Loxahatchee National Wildlife Refuge, Florida, United States - Lox_Sample_2.2 | ecosystem: Environmental > Terrestrial > Soil > Wetlands | place: USA: Florida...
CCGGGAACGCTGACCTGTCGGCCTTGCAGACGCCGTCTCAGAACAGAAAAAGGGGTGCCTGTGATTCCTCACATTTCGGTACGTCGGCGGTCTGGACGGAGGCCATTTGCAGGCCCGCTCACCATGTCGCAATATCGATTTCGGCCCGGCATTCTGCGAAAAGTGGAGGACGGAGGGTGCGGAGGCCGTCCAAGGGAGAGTGTGCGGGCGGGATCGTGCGCGAAATGCTGCGCTCCTCCTGCCAATTGCGGCCGACAGATCTGTAACTGTGCTGGCGATGCGAGCCCTCGGATCAACGCACTCTTCCGTGGGCGTCCAATCCGCTTGCCACTGCAAGGGTTGGAGGGCTGCTTCATCGACAGCGTGCCATTGGCGCGATTGATGCGAACCGAGGACGCAGCTGGAATCTGCCGTTTCGCTTAGGCAGTGGGAGCGGGAGCTAGCAAGCGTGAGCGACGTGGACCACGCATCCGGTGGCGCTGGAGTCGCTGAGGCTCTCCGCAACAATGTCTTCCTTTCGATGAAACTACTGTGAGTCGCTAAAACCGTCCGTCGCAGCTCTGGGCCGTTTGTGCCGGTCCACTCGGCATCGACGGCAGTTGACTTCCAACGACGAACGAACCTGCTTCCAAACCTGCTCGCTACGAAAGGCCCTTCTCCGCCGCTACGGTGCCGACAGCCGGTAAACTTGAACGATCGTCGTTGCACGCGTCGGAAGCGTGGGCGGTTTGCGTAAGACAAAGGCACTCTTTTCACGCGAGAGTATTGCACCACTTGGCATGGGAGATCGATCTGGCTTTGCCAGTGCATCCATGCCGTTCCAAGCCATTGACACGAACAGTTCCGTTTTTGCAAGGACCGACCGCTGCTCGCGGCATGAGCTTCCCCCTCGGAACTAGTAGAACTGGAGGCGGCCCGCTTCGAGGAAACTTCCAAGCCACGTTCGAAAAAAAATGGGCGCGGTTCCACGCATCAATGATACATCACTTAAATGTACAATGCACCGCGTGGTCAGGAAAATAAGAGAGTCGACATGTGATGGTGCTGTGGCGCGCAAGTATCGTGTCCGCATCGAATGACGAAGCCAATTTCTGCCGAGTACTCCGTAATCCAAATCGCAATCCAAATCGCAAAGCAGCACGCTTGCTTCGACTACTAACTGAACGTTCTGGAGTGATTTGTTGCTTGCGAACTGAAGAAGCGGGCTCGCGTTCATGTTGGTTTTACTGTCAACATCCTTACACACTTAATGGATGATTCGCATAGCTTTCGGCCGCAACTTGTGCGGTCTACGATACGGTGTTGGCGCAGAGAAAGTACCGAGGACGACGGTGTACGCAATGGCATTTGGCCATCTGTACACTATACAGCGGTCAGAAGTCGTGGAAAGTGCCGTGTCCACCTCGGGAAGGATGATCTAAGGCGGCGGGCGGCCGATGGTGCGTATGGCAGAGTCGTAAATTTGATGAATCGATGATCCCGCCATGATGAGATGATTGTCCTCTCGGAAGTTTCCCTGGGGCCAGCAAGCACGCAGGCAAGCAAGCAAGCAAGCAAGAAGCGCAGCGCAGCGCAGCGTGCAGTGCATTGCCCGTATCCATGCCATGCCCGTATCCATGTGCATGCACCTTTCATGTCCGCCGATGCTCTGAGCGTTCAGGCTAAATTAGTCCCGAAGTCGAGGCCAAACAGCGCTGATGATGTCTTGTTTCCGGGTAGAAGCAAAGCCAGAGCCAGCGCAGGGCCAGGCAAGAGGCGCACTCGCCCCCCCCCGCAGTGGCATTCGATAAATTTACCACCTCAGATGCACCCTACTAGAACTTCGCTACGTCCCCTTCTTCGGGCAAGGCTAGGAAAAGCCCTATCGGAAGACGTTGCGGCCAGACACCCATGCGCCCGCTCGCCCTCACGCCTCCATACGTCCAATTCGCCCATAATTACTCCCATCTACCTTGCGCACACACACACCACACTCTCACACGTCCAATCCGTCAATCAATACCTCCGACACCTCCCAGTGCCCTCTGCGGCCCACGAGCCAGCCTGCGACTTGCGTCCAGCGTGCTTGGGCTGTGACAGCTCCAGTTTGAGTCGCTGTCGGGCTTTCGTGCCTGCCGCCAAACCTCCCATTCCTGCTGTAGCTCCATTCTCCGGAAGCCTGTGCCGCTGTCTCCATTCCATTCGTTGCCTTTTGCCCCAATTCTGCTCCCCTCTACCCACCGATACCTCCAGATCCTGATACCTTTTTTTTTCCCTTTCCAACAACCGACTTCTGCCAATTCTCTTCCATTGCTCACTGATTACGCTCCGACATTCCTCCTCCCGATCTTTGGCGAAACTCAGCAAACTTCCGCCCGCCCGTCCAGCCTCAGCACGGACTGTCACCCGCGCCAAGGTGCTGTGCTGCCGGCCGCCGACCATTAGTTGTCAAGCATCTGTAAGCCATTTTCTCGCGTTACTCGCATATGCCATGCACCACGAAAACTACTGCAGTGCTCCTACCTGCTGGACACCGACCGTTGACAGATTTGTGCTGTCATACACCGCATCTCTTCACTTCTGATATCCTCTACTCCATGGCATCAGGCCTGACTCTGGTATCTCGGGACGATTCGCCGCTTCGACGCCTTTTCTTCGACCATTGTCTCGTCGAATTGCTTATTCCCTTTCTCGCGCCAGATCTGCGCCTTTGCGCCGTGGCTCTCACCTCTTCTCAGCCTGTTACACTACTTCACGAAGCCTTTCCGCGCACGTGCTGACGACCCGCAATATCAGGTTACTCGAAAACGTGAATCTCCTTTTGGTCCGCAGTGCAAGACTCCAAAGTTCCTAGCCGACCGAGACTGGCAGCTTGAACCGGCTCATCTTTGCGCTGCGTCACCAACTTTCGTCGCAAACTGTAGGCAGACACTATTGATTTTATCCTCCTGACCGCAATGATTGCCCTGGTCAATCTGTTTCTGCACGCACATACCTTCAGCAATCTATCCTGCATTCCTTTACCCTGATCCTTGGGTTTCCGACGAGCGTATTCTAGGATTTGGTCCGATGCGGCCAGAGGGATTTCGGCTGACATTTCTCGTACAGCGGAACTGGAACCGAGCTTTGCGGGCTCAGGACTCCCTGTGCCTCTTTCCACGGAAACGGGCCTATCAATTGGTTTGCCGATGGCCATGAAATAAATTTGGATCGATCTTGATCGACTTAGCCATCATTGCCTTGCCGCTACCTCCTGGCTTTGTACGGAGGCGATCCGTGCAGCGACGGAGTCCGGCAGCTAGGAATATCTCGTCAGCGATTATCGTTGCCACGAAAACTGAGAGTTGCAGCTAGGCTTTGGACTTTATGTCGCTCTTATTCTTTGGAACATCACGGTCGCGTTTTCCGACCTATAATTTTACTCCACCCGTCCCCCGCCGAATCCGACGACAATTACACTTCGGCAATTTCGCATTTTCCTGATCATGGACGGCTCGTCATTACCGAGTCCATACTCAAGACGCTCACATCCCTCGAATTCCTTTCCAGGTCATGATTCGCCGGCAGCGTCGTCGGTCGCATCGCAACCGCTGATACCTCCACCTGCTAGCTTCTTCACGGCCGTCCCTCCTCGAACACAAGGCCTTACCGAACCGCTTCCACCTGTATCCACTGCAAATCGATCGCCAGTTGGCTTTAGTGCGTCCGAGTACGGGTATCGACCCTACGGAACTTCTTCAGGCTCGCCAAGTAGTGTTGCTGGAAGTTCTATTCACGAACCTCTGAGCTCGGCGGATCCCTACGGGTCCTCTGGTATCTCGCCAACCCACCTCAATGCGAACTCAATGTCTGCGCAGAAACGCGCGTATCGGCAGAGGAGAAAAGACCCGAGCTGCGATGCGTGTCGAGAGCGTAAAGTCAAGGTATGTGTCGTCTTTGGTGCGGACCAATCGGTGAATTTCTAACAAATGTCTAGTGTGATGCCACGGAGACTTCGAGCTGTTCTGAATGTTCGAGTCGTAATGTGAAGTGCCAATTCACCAAAGAAACAAATCGACGTATGTCTTCAATCAAGTTAGTGCAACGCATTCCACATACGAAACCTGATCACTTGGCTAATGCAGTTTAGACAAGTTCAAGACTTGCAAAATCAACTTTCGGATGCAAAACAGCAGATCGGTCACCTAAGATCGCTATTGCAAAATCAGCAGATACACGTTGATGTGCCGCCAATCGACTCACCTTTGAACCTGCCAGCGCTTGGAAAACGATCTGAACGAGATCATGGCCCACCTGTTATTCCAAACTTCGACCACGTCAGAAGGAACATTAAAACATACAGTCGCGGTGTTTTTAAGGTTCCTCCTTCGTTCCGCGATATGATGCCTACTCCCGACCTGACGACAAGAGAAATTAACCTTCCACCGCGACACGTCACCAATCAACTCCTTGCACAATACCATTCTCATCTCCATCGACATGCGCCGATGATACACTGGACAAGCTTCACTCAGCAGATCGACCGAGTTTACGCGCAAGGCAACTTCCAAGGCTGTACACAGATTTGGGTCGGAGTATTCTTTGGATTGCTTGCTAATGGCACCACGCAATCGATTGATCCGACGGTTGAAGGAGTAAATCCTGATGTTGATGGAATGAGGTACATAATAATCGCTGCGAGGCTGTTGAATACCTGGACGGACAATCTGACCATCGACCACGCACGATGTACTTTCTTTGTCTCGTCTTTCTTGGTGGAAATGAACATCAAGGACTCGGGATGGATCTGGTTGGGTTCGGCGGTAAGAACGGCACAGGAGATTGGTCTAAGCAGTGAAAATGGCCCATGGACTCCGTTGGAGCTGGAAGCGCGACGACGAGTTGCATGGACTATCTTCGGCTACGACAGGTATGACGATTTCTTACAAAACCTTTACCTCAATCCTGAACAGTTAATGTTATCTTCGCGACAACTGAATTACGATGGCTGACTCTCGTAGGCTCCATTCGCTCGAGGGTAAGCCTCTCACCCTCATTGAGGAAGATTTCATCGGACCTTCCGGATTTCCGCAGAACGCAGACGAGCACTGGATGTATCCTCTCCCGCATGAATATCCACTGAGCCCAGCCAACAGCATTCAATCAAAAGCAACACCTGCGCTTATGATGCCGGTTGTTCGCATGGTATCGGAGATGAGGAAGACGATGAAGTCTCAAGTTATTTCTCCAGCGACCTTGAAAACCTACGATGAATACTTCCGCATGATTCAGGCCTCATTCCCCCAACAGGTCCACCCTCATGTTGACACCTATCTCGATCCCTTCTCCCTCAGCGTCTGCTTCCCTCTGATGGCTGCTCGTTTTATCCTCTACCGGCACAACATAAACATCTTTGCGCAACCATGCGAACGTGTCGACGCAATCAGTCGTATTTTGACCATCGCACAAGATTCGGCGCGCCTAATATCTCGAACGATGCTACCGCCACCGACTCCTCCTCACAGCTCACCACGTTCCCAGCAGCACGCCAGTTGGCGCGATCTCATGAAGTCGCAAGCAAGTAACGGCATCTGTCGACACATCTGGAGATGCACACTGGTGCTGGCATTCCGTGGCGACTACGACTCGGCACTGGTTTGCGCTCGTGCCAGTGAAGCAATTGGATCGATGCGTAAATTCAACATCGCATGCGGACGTTACTTAAGCCATTTCCTCGATCGACTCCACGAACGTGTGCAGAGAGGTCTTTGCAGCCAGCAAAGCTTGGAGGCCGACGATGAGATGGTTGCGCTTATGACTGCGGATATGCAAGGAGACCCAGAGACGGCTTGGATCTGGTCTGGCAGCGAGAAAAGAGAGCAAGCAGCGACATCACCTCTACCGCTGGAAGCCACCTCAACATCGAACCTGCGCCAAGCAAATGGTGGTTCTTTTCCGGAGATCCCTATGACGGCGCTGCTCACTGATAAGGAGATAAACGACTGGGGAGGTTGGGAACGTGTGGTACGTATGTTGGAGAACATTAAAGAGGACCAAAAGAGACACGAGCAGAGAAGCCAAGAGGGTCACACCTTCTACCAGCCTGCACAAAACTCAGCAAAGAGGCAACAACTGGCTCCTCCCGAGCCAAAGACTCAGTCGACCACGCATCAACAGCAGTCGACCACATCCACGACTGCCACGACGAACGGCAACGGAAGCAGTACACCGGCCGGAGCCAGCCGCATCAGCATTGCGAACATTATATGACTTTGATTGGACGACACATGAATGCTTAATACTGGTAACATGGATGAGAATAGGAATTATGGAGATTATGATGACACGGCCGACTACCACTTTGTTTCTACTAGTGGAAAAGTGATGCAGCTTGGTCATTGTCTTTGCCAATAGAAGGGCATCGTGTATTGTTTTTCACGGCGAGATGCGAAGATATCGCAAATGTCTCATCAGGATCAGACTTTAACTGGCGGTTGATTGGGAAAATGGGACTTGTGCGCATATGGCATCGGGTAGGCAATTTGCACAGGCCGGTTAGGCTTTGTCTCGACTTTGGTGGGCGGACATTTCTTTGTTATCTTGTCGCTCGCATTGGGAATCTGTATGAATACAGCACGTTCAGCCCCCATCTGGTCTGATTTTGAAGGAATGATAAGGTAGGATCCCACGGAATCAGATAGGGGGTAGCAGAGCAAGCAAATCAGATTGCCCAGGGTTGAAACACACACAGCCACGCCAGCACACGACACACTCCACCCCCAAAAGCTCGGAGCTGAAATGTGATGCGGCAAAGCCCTGTATCGTAGCTCGAAACTAAGCATCTGATGTCATGGTACGATGGCAAGCCAATTTATCCCTTACGAGGCGAACAGGCCAATTGCGAAGGCCGTCTTGATCGGACCACGGCTCTGTTTTGGTTGCAGAGCAGAGTAACGAAAGTTCAGGGTGGGGAGAGAGCTGCTCCTGCGCCGCTGCCATGGGCCAAACACGATGACGCGGAGCAAAAAAGTTGGCACAAGCGGCCACTTGAGACTTGATGGAGGAAGAAGCAGCCACAAAATTGCATGGCATTGCAATCCAGAACGGCAACAAAAAGCCGGGGCCTGCAGCCAGTGCGTGTCCTGCCAGATACCCGCACGTCAGCGAAACCCCACCGCGTTGGCCAGTCAACAGCCTCCAAATCCTGCGACACCGCCAAAAAAGACCGTACTGGATGCCCATCGATGGCGGGCTAAGCTTTTCTCGGGCCGCGATGGAGCTGTCGCTGGAGCTTGCTGCATGCGCCGCCCACCAGCCAGGGACCAGAGAAGCCCACACGTTCTCTCCATCGCTCCCCTACTACGGGCTGGATCAAAGCGCCTAGTATGCGGTTTTCCTTTTTTCATCAGCTTTTTCTCAATTGCCAAAAAGCATATATCTGATCCTCTGACCCTTCCGACACCGAGTTGCTTCCTACAACTCCATCTCCCTCTGCTACTGCCCCTCTATACATCTAAGCTTGCGCGCTCTGCGAAAAAATATCCCTGAACCAAAAACCCAAAACCACCTGAAGCTAGCTAGCTAAGCTCCCTATTCACAATGGTGCACCTTGTTTCCGTCCCGACCGACAAGGAGGTTGCTGTTTCCACCGAAGGTCTTGAGGGCCTTCATTTCGATGACAACGACACCTTCAACACTGATGCTGTCTATGGCACCCGCTATGCCGCCTGCGACCTTCCCAAGGTCGAGATGCCAGAGACCGAGATGCCTAAGGAGGTTGCCTACAGGTTAATCAAGTGAGTTGAGCTACCTTGAGCTTCAATGTGATGTAATGTCCGCATTGGATACTGATGGTTGACACGTAGGGATGATTTGACTCTCGATGGCACTCCCACACTCAAGTGAGTATTCAGTGGCGACAATGGTTTACATCGTGAGCTGACATCTCGCCACAGCTTGGCATCGTTCGTTACGACCTACATGGTGAGACTTATCCATAACGAGAGTGGTCGTAAAAGCAAGCACTGACGTGGCGCAGGAAGATGAAGCTGAGAAGCTCATGGTGGAGGGTTTCTCCAAGAACTTTATTGACTACGAGGTACGTCAAATAATTCTGTTGCGCAAAGCATTGATTTAGCTAAATTTGCAAAATTAGGAGTATCCGGTCTCTGCCGATATCCAGAACCGCTGCGTTTCCATGATCGCACGCCTCTTCAATGTCCCCGCTCACGATGAGGATACGAACGCTATGGGCACCAGCACCATCGGCTCCTCCGAGGCCATCATGTTGGGTGTCTTGGCCATGAAGAAGCGCTGGCAGAACAAACGAAAGGCGGAGGGCAAGCCGTACGACAAGCCGAATATTGTCATGAACAGCGCCGTCCAGGTCTGCTGGGAGAAGGCGGCGAGATACTTCGACGTTGACGAGAAGGTATGCAGATACAATGCAGCGTACCTCCAAGTGGCCCAAGTTAACAAGATTTCTTAGTATGTGTATTGCACACCCAACCGCTACGTGATTGACCCCGAAGAGGCCGTCGCACTCGTTGACGAGAACACAATCGGCATCTGCGTCATCATTGGCACAACTTACACCGGCGAGTATGAAGATGTTAAGGCTATCAATGACCTTCTGATCAAGAAGAACATCGATTGCCCAATTCACGTTGATGCTGCTTCCGGCGGCTTCGTCGTGCCTTTCGTCAACCCGGCTCTCGAATGGGACTTCCGCCTCGAGAAAGTCGTTTCAATCAACGTCTCTGGCCACAAATACGGTCTTGTGTACCCTGGTGTTGGCTGGATCGTCTGGCGTGATCCTGAGTTCTTGCCGCAGGAACTGGTCTTCAACATCAATTACCTGGGTGCCGACCAGGCTTCGTTCACGCTCAACTTCTCCCGCGGCGCCTCCCAGATCATTGGCCAGTACTACCAACTGATCCGGCTGGGCAAGCACGGCTACCGTTCCATCATGATGAACCTGACCCGCACGGCCGACTACCTGTCGTCGGCGCTGGAGCTTCTCGGCTTCAAGATTCTGTCCAAGAAGGGCGGCGAAGGCCTTCCGCTGGTGGCCTTTGCGCTCAACCCGGAGCACCACCACTTCTACGACGAGTTCCAGCTGGCGCACCAGCTGCGCGAGCGCGGGTGGGTGGTGCCGGCGTACACGATGGCGCCGCACTCGGAGAGCCTGAAGCTGATGCGGGTAGTGGTGCGCGAGGACTTCAGCAAGAGCCGGTGCGACGCGCTGATCCAGGACATCAAGTACGCGGTGACGACGCTCAACGCCATGGACGAGGCCACGTCGCAGCTGCACAAGCAGCACGTTGAGAAGAACATCATCGGCGTCGGCAGGGCCCACAAGAAGGGCCGCTTCAACAAGCACTACAAGAACGAGGATCACTCCCTGCAGGCCAAGCATGGCAAGACCCACGCCGTCTGTTGAGCTCGCTGGTTGGTCTGGCCTCTTGTCTGAGGGATTCGGTGCCTTGCGCGGAAAGGTCTGGGGTGGCGTGCGAACTTTGGCGACTCCCCTATACGTGAAATGGATGCACGAGTTGAGATAGCGTCAGTCTCCTTATGGTCTATGTAGCACTAAGTGACTATTCTTCATAAATGAAATTGATCTCTTCATTCCCTAGAGATTTGTAACGAATGATCATCTACACGTCAATTATCGATCGATGCGCCTTCGTCTTCCTGCATATTTTCGGCCGTCGGTAAGTTTTGCCGTTCGGACTGCAGCCTTGTCGCCTAAGTTCCGACCCTGTGCAGCGCAAGTTCAACTTCAACCCTTGACTACTCGTGACGTGGTGATCAAATAGCCGCAAAGATATGTAGTTCGCAGCCCGGTAGCAGTGGCCATCCGAACATGTACCACCTAGCGAAGTCGCTGTACCTGCTCGCGACAGCCAAAGAAGGTTCGCACAGCGGCGCAGCCTGCCGCAGCCCAACCCGCTAACCCACACCAGAGTACTCGATCCTCCTCCTCGGGCTCGACAACGCGGGCAAAACCACGCTGCTGGAGCAGATCAAAGCGGCGCACTCGCCGCACGGGCACCCAAACCTCAAGACGGTGCCAACGGTGGGCCAGAACGTGGCCACGCTCGCGGTGGGCGACCTGTACCTGCGGATCTGGGACGTGGGCGGGCAGCACGCGCTGCGGGGGCTGTGGCAGCACTACTACGCGGCGTGCCACGCGATCGTGTTCGTGCTGGACTCGGCGGACGTGGGCGACGCGGACGTGGGGCGGCTGGGCGGCGCCGCGGACGGCGGTGCGGCCCTGGACACCGGCCGGCTGGAGGAGTGCCGCCTCGTGCTCGAGGACGTACTCTTCAATGCCGATGCTGAGGGTGTGCCGCTGCTTGTGCTTGCCAATAAGCAGGATCGCGAGGATTGCGTCGAGGTGGTGAGGATTAAGGAGGGGTTTGTGCGAAAGGTGTTTGAAGGGGAGAAGGGCGGCTCGTTGAGGGATAGTAGGGTGTTGCCTTGTTCTGCGCTGACGGGAACGGGTGTTGAGGAGGCTGTCGAGTGGATTTGCAGCCGCGTCAAGTGGAATAAGGAAAGCAGACCGCCGGTTATGCGGTAAGGCGTGTTTGGTGTTTATGGCGTTGCGTTTCGTTACCAAGCTATAGAGTTGATGCATTCAGGGCTTCAAGTCATAGGAGAGTGGGTGAATACGACTATGTAAAGCTGTGGATCCTGCACTTGGTCGCCATTACTGACAGTCTTTAGTCCGAGCGTCAAATGCGCGATTCAAACGTCTCCAAGGCCTTATACTTTGTCGTGGACGGCTGGTTAACCGCTCGAACACTCCCACTGTACGTATCTAACGTGAAGGGGGTCACAGAGATGTTCTGGACTGTTTATAAAGTCACAAAGCGAGTTATGAAGAGAATGCTGAACAATCGCCGCGGAGAGCCTCCATGTGATCTGTAGATCTTATTGAAACCGATGGCCGGTTGAAGCCCTGAAGGCCTTGGTTTGAAAAGAAATATGTAGACTCCACTACGCCATCGCTATGATGAAACGGATAAGGAAAAGAAAGAGATCTTACTCCATCCCAGCCGCCTGGGCGGTGGTACTCGAGCTCTCAGCCTCCTGCTTCTCCACCTCCTCGGCGCTCGCCTTCGCCTTGCCCTTGTTAACTCTTGTCACACCGTCTCCGGAGCTGAGATCTGTTGCCGACGAAGCTGCATCCGCAGCCGTACTCTCGCTCGCCGGCCCGACACCTGCAGCCTCCTCGATCCTCTTCTTTTCTTCTTCTTCTTTCCTCTTGCGCTCCAACTCTGCCTCCTGCGCCCTCCGCTCCTCATCCCGCCGCCGCTGCTCCTGAACCCTAACGACGTTCTCGCCCACACCAGGCCACAAGCTGGCGAGGAACAGCGCAACGGTGCGCTCAAGCGCACGAAGATGGCCAACCACGCGATTGCGAGTAGCGTCGTCGCGGGCGCGCACCATGCGCCTCGCCGCATCCTCAGGGCTGGGGTCGGCAGCAGCATGACCGACGCGGGACCCAGGCCGTCTCTCAGTGTCGCTGACCCTGCGGTTGGGGCGGATGTCGTGGGCGGGGCGGTCGCGGCGCGCAGCGTCGAGGCCAAACAGGCCTTCGAAGTGGCGGCGCAGGCCCTCGGTGCCGGCAGCGGCGCCGAGCCACCCGTTCTGGATGGCCCACACCGCGGCCGCGCCCAGCGCCAGCAGGATCAGCCGCCACGACGGCCGCCCGCCCGCGCTGAAGAAGTAGAAGAAGATCCCGATGCGCATCAGCAGCCACAGGTTGCGCACGATCGGCGCCAGGATGTCGCGGATTTCGTCCGGCGGCCGGTTCGCCGCCGCCGCGTTTTGGTCGCCGCCGCCGGCTGCTGGTGCTTGGCCTACGGCGTCGGGCGCCGCGCCATTGGCGCCGGGTTGCTGTGCTGCATCTGCCGCCGGTTGTGCGGGAGGATTTAATGGTTCTCCGGCCAGAGCCGCAACCACGATGCCGAGCGGATTTTGGAATGCCTGTTGCGGTTCGACTTGAGGTTGGACCGGAGCAGCGGCTACAGGCTGCTGCTGTTGTTGTTGTGTGCCTACTTGGGTTGTTGTTGCCGGTGTAGGTGTCAGAAGGCTCGATTGGATTTGAGTGGTCGCATCTGTTGTGATTTGTCCGGTTCGTGCCGAATTTCCCATCACTAGATTGGCAGCTTCACGCATGATGGTGCTGAATTCCTGTACTAATTGCTCGTGTGGCAATTGGCTAGCGAAGAGCGCGTAGAGAATCTCCATTGGAAGCGGGGGAGTGGTATATCTACCTCCTGGTCCAATCAGGAGCGCCGTTGGTTGCCCAGATGGATTCGTGAGGAGGCGAAGTTCGGGATGCGCAGCAGAGGTAGGAAGATCTGACGAAGCGGTGGGTGCAGGCCGGATTGTCGGTGTCACATTTGATATGGTTCTGCTCAGTGACACGTTGGAGATCTCATCTATCCGCCGCCTCGTCTGCGTCACTTGTTCGTACAGCGTGCGATAGCTACTTCGCGCCTGTGTATACTCGGGTAAACTGGCTGCAGCTGGTATGGATTCGGTAATCGCGTACAGCTCGCGCTGGATGGATTCGACGTCTCGTATGAGCCTTGACCCAATAGATCGTAAATTGGCAATACGATCGGATGGCAAAGGCGGCGCTGGAGTGCCATCCGAATTCCTCTCCGACGCTAGCACATCCAGTAGCCTGTTGGCAGTATCCAGATTTGATCGAGCCACGTCAATGTGACTTTGCAAGCTTTGATCTGGTCGTGAACCGCGTGACAAGCGCGAAGGAGAGACGGATCGGGTTCCTGCGGGAGGAGCTAGATGTGGAGTCCGTGGTCTACTCGGTGTTGCCGTTCTCATCTGCCCGAGATGGTTGTGAGCCATTGGGAGCTGAGGTTGCAGTTGCGGAGGGAACATTGGCATTTGAGGTAGAGCATGCGGAAACCCTGGCATTTGAGGCATCGCCGCGTTGGCTGTGTTGAAGGTCATTGTGAAGCTTTGTCCTTGAGGAAGTTGAGCGTTCTGTAAAGCAGCAAGAGGAAATGGAAATGGCAGCTGGCCTGGAGCTGG
>Ga0335073_10010471_pt1 | contig 13031 bp, 11 predicted proteins | sample Lox_Sample_22_FD_207093 | JGI IMG/M metagenome (GOLD analysis project Ga0335073, IMG submission 207093) | Soil microbial communities from Loxahatchee National Wildlife Refuge, Florida, United States - Lox_Sample_2.2 | ecosystem: Environmental > Terrestrial > Soil > Wetlands | place: USA...
CGCCACCGAGGGCTGGGCCCACGCGTTCAGGTCGGACCCGCACACGCCGCAGTAGCGGATCGCGACGCGCACCTCACCCGGCCGCGGGTCGATCAGCTCCACGTCGTCACGGATCTCGAACGGGCCGCCCCGCTCCCGGACCACCGCTGCTCGTATCACGCTGCTCATGGCTGACCACCCTGCGGGCGGGTCGTTACCGTGTTCGTTACCGCCGCGGCCCGTTCACCCGGAGCGGCCGCCGTCGACGACCAGGACCGCGCCGTTGGTGAACGACGCGGCGTCCGACCACAGCCAGGTGATCGCCTGGGCGATCTCCTCCGGCCGGGCCACCCGCCCCAGCGGGATCGCCGCGGCGATGTCCATGGTCGCGGGCCTGACCTGCATGGACTCGCGGAGCATGGCGGTGTCGGTCAGGCCCGGGCACACGGCGTTCACGCGCACGCCGCGGCGCCCCGCCTCCTTGGCCGCCACCTTGGTCATCGCGATCACCGCGGCCTTCGAGGCCACGTAGGGCCCAAGCTCGGCATGCACGCCGAACACCGAAGCGGATGCGATGTTGACGATGCACCCCGCCCCCTGTTCGTACATCTGGCGCAGCTCAGCCCGCAGGCAGCGGAACACGCCGCCCACATTCACATCAATGACCCGCTTGAACGTGTCGTCGCGGTAGTCGGTGAACTCCGCGGCCTCCCCCATGGTCCCGGCCGCGTTGACGGCCGCGTCGAGCGAGCCGAAGCGGTCCACTGCCCGGGTGACGATCGCCCCGGCCGTGGCCGGGTCGGTGACGCTGCCGGTGACGGTCTCGACCTGGCCGCCCGCGGCGGCTACCTCGGCCGCCGCGTCCGCCAGCGCGCCGCCGGCCAGGTCGGCCAGCACCAGGCCGCGGGCGCCCGACCGCGCCGCCAGCAACGCCGTGGCCCGCCCGATGCCCGACGCCGCGCCGGTGACCGCAACGACCTTGCCCTCCAGCATCAAGGCACCTCCACCAGGTCGGCGCGCCCGCTGACCAGCACGGTCTGCGCGGCCTCGCGCGTCTGGGGCCCTTCGCAGATGGTGGCCACGGGCAGGCTGTGCCGGATCAGGTCAGACACGAACGCCTGCCCAGCCAGGCCAACGTCCGCTGCGGCCACCGCCACCACATCGCATCCCCGCGCGGCCAGTTCGCGCAGCAGAGGCAGGGCGGCCGCGGGCTCGCGCGGCGGCCGGATCCGGATCCCGAGCGCCCGCCCAGCCGGCCAGATTGCGCGGGCACCCGACACGGCCTCACCCACCCTTCCCGCGGCAAGCTCATCACCCGTTTTCTTGAACGCTGACGACCCGGTCAAGTCGAGGACCAGCAGGTCCACCGGGCAAGCGGCGGCCAGGCCCGCCACGGCCGCCATTCTGGCCCCGGTGGCCTCGCCGTCGACGACCAGCGCCCGGGCCGCCGCCTTGGCGCCGACGAGTGAGTCGAGGACCGGCGCCGGGTCGCGGCCCGCCGCCAGCGGCGCGGTCATGACCAGGTCGGCGGAGTCGGCCTCAGGTCCCTGCGTCCCGTTCAAGATCCTTACTCGCCGGCCGGGGAGCCGCAGGCCCGCGCGCTCGAACGGCACATCGAACGGTGCGGTCCCCGAGCCCGCAAAAGCCCGCAGTGCGGCAAGCGCCAACACCGGCGCCCTGTCCAGAACCGAATCGAAACTCTCGTCGGTCTTCCTGGTCACGCCGCTGAACGTGAACTGCGCCGGGTCCATGTTCCAGCGCGCGGGCATGCTCTCGAACCACTGCATCGAGCCCAGCGCCCTGGCCTGCAGCAACTCGAGCTGCGGCCGGCGCACCGCCTCGTACCGGGACAGCCCCTCGGCGACCGATCCGGCCGATGCCAGCGCCTCGGCCAGCGCCACCGCGTCCTCCATCGCGATCTTCGTGCCGGAGCCGATCGAGTAGTGCACGGTGGCCTTGGCGTCGCCCAGCAGCGCGACGTTCCCGGCCGTCCAATGCTCGCACTGGATCAGCGGGAACCGCCGCCAGAACGAGTCGCGCGCGATGAGCGGCGCGCCGCCGAGGTCGTCGGCGAACACGCGCTGCAGGCGATCCACGGTGGCGGCCTCGCTGGCGTCATGGAGGCGCGCGTTATGAAAAGTCTGCTCGTCGGTCTCCACGATCCACGTGCCCATTCCGTCGTCGTGCGGGTAGGCGTGCGCGACGAACAGCCCCTCGGGCACCTCGCGGAAGAAGAAGTTCATCTCCGCCATCGGCCTGGTGGTGCCGAGCCAGACGAACCGGTTCGGGCGCTGGACCACCGTGGGGCGCAGACCAGGGAGCAGGGCGCGGTTGTGGCTGCCGCTGCCGTCGGCCACCACTACCACGTCGGCCCCGGTGACCTGGCCGGCCTCGGCCGGCCGGCCGCGGGTGACCTCGGCGCCGACCTGCGCAGCCCGCCGCTCCAGAAGCTGGATCAGGCGGTGCCGGGAGCAGCCGGCGAACGCGTGCCCGGGAACGCGGTACTCGCGGCCCCGGACGTGGAACGCGACATCGTCCCAGGGCCGGAGGATCTCACTGAGCGCGGCGCGCGACACCGGATCGGCCTCGGCCAGCTTCCGCAGCGTCGCCTCGTGGAAGGCCACGCCGAACCCGAACGTCTCGTGGCCGGCGGGGTTGCGCTCGAGGACCCGCACCCGCACCGACGGCCGGGCCAGCCGCAGCAAGATCGCGAAGTACAGCCCTCCCGGCCCGCCGCCGACGACTACGGCCTCGCGCACCCGGCCTCCCTAGGCTCGCCGCCCCGGGCATCAACATCCGGGCCCGCGGTTACTCGCGTCGTTACTCGGGGCCCAGCCGTAACGTGGCAGGTAACAAGACCGGCGGGAGCATGGCGGCGGATCCTTTCGTCTGGAGGGCATGTGAGCGGCGAACAGGCAACGTCCGGACTTGATTTCGACCGGATGGTCGACAGCTTTGACGTCTACGACCACGACACGGCGCAGCACGTTTTCGAGGTGACCAGGCACGCCCGGTCCCGGTGCCCGGTTACGCACAGTACCGCCCACGGCGGGTACTGGCTGGTCACGAGCTACGCCGAGGTCCGCCAGGCGCTGAGCGACCCGGCCACGTTCTCGTCCAGCCAGGGCGTCGGCTTCCCGCACCACCAGACGCTGATGATGCCGCCCATCGACTTTGACCCGCCGCTGCAAAAGGAGTTCCGGCGGCTGCTGAACCCCCACTTCTCCCGCGCGGGCATCGCGAAGTACGCCGGGGCCATCCGCGAGATCGCCGCCCAGACCGTCGAGGCCTTCGCCGGCCGGGGCACGGCCGGCCCGGGCCCGGCCGACCTGCACAACGACTTCGCGGCCCCGTTCACCGCCGAGGTCCTGGCCCGGGTCATCCTGCACGTCGACGACGAGGACCTGTTCCAGCGGGCCCGGGCGGTGGCGTCCCAGATTTCCCGCCACGACCCCAGCCAGGAAGGCGACAAGCGCGCCCGGCTCGAGCAGATCTCCGAGGAGGTCCTGGACCAGCGGGCCGCCTCCGGGACGCGGCACGGCGACTGCATCGACGCGCTGCTCTACGGCGAGGTCAGCGGGCGGCCGCTGACCCGCGACGAGCGGGTCGGGACGCTGATGATCCTGATCCTGGGCGGGCTCAGCACCACCAACGCCGCGCTGACCGGCATCTTCCGCCACGTGGCGCAGACCCCCGGCCTGGAGGAGCATCTGCGCGACGACGACTGGACCCGGCAGGAACTCGACGAGTTCCTGCGCTTCGAGCCGCCGGTGGGCTCCCTGTCCCGCACGGTCATGCAGGACACCGTCCTCGGCTCCCAGCCGCTCAAGGCCGACGAGGTCGTGCTGCTGCACTTCGCCGCGGCCAACCGCGACGGCGCGATGTTCGCCGAGCCCGATGAGCTGCGCCTGGACCGGGGCAAGAACCCGCATCTGAGCTTCGGCCTGGGCGACCACCGCTGCATCGGCTCGAACCTGGGCCGCCTGCAGATCGAGATCGGCGTGGCCGAACTTCTGGCCCGCGTCGAGGACATCAAGCTGGCCGAGGGAGCCGTGCTGGAGCGCGAGGCTGGCACCGGGTCCGGGTGGGTCTCGCTGCCGGTCACCTTCCGCCGCCGCTGAGCGCGGCCCGCTGGGTGTCGAGGAAGGCCTGTTCGACCGGGTTCGTGGTGAGGCCGCGGGCGGTGGCGTAGGCGGCCGCGGCTTCCTCGTCGCGGCCGAGGCGGCGTAGCAGGTCGGCGCGTGCCGCGTGGAACAGGTAGTAGCCGTGCAGGCCCGAAGAACGCAGGCCGTCGACGGTGGCCAGGCCGGCCGCGGCGCCGCGGACCTCGGCGAGCGCGACGGCCCGGTTGAGCGCGACGACCGGGGTGGGCGTGAGCGCGTACAGCTGGTCGTAGAGCGTCAGGATGGCGCGCCAGTCGGTGCTGTCAAAGCTGGCCGCGACGGAATGAACAGCGTTGATGGCGGCCTGGACCTGGTACGGGCCGCGGCGGCCACGCTGGACGCAGGCCCGCACGATGGCCTGGCCTTCGGCGATCAGGCCCACGTCCCAGAGCCGCCGGTCCTGTTCGGCCAGGCGGACCAGCGAGCCGTTGGCGGCCACGCGCGCGGCGCTGCGGGCGTGCAGCAGCAAGAGCAGCGCCAGCAGCCCCTGGGCCTCCGGCTCGTCGGGCATCAGCTCGGCCAGCAGCCGGGCCAGCCGGATGGCCTCGGCGCACAGGTCAAGCCGGATCAGGCGGCGGTCGGCGGTCGCGGCGTAGCCTTCGTTGAAGATCAGGTAGACGACCTCCAGGACCGGTTTGAGGCGGCCCGGAAGCTCGGCTTCGGCAGGCACGCGATAGGGGACATGGGCGTCCCTGATCTTGCGCTTGGCCCGGACGACCCGCTGGGCCATGGTTGCTTCGGGAACGAGGAACGCCCGCGCGATCTCCGGCGTCTCGAGCCCGCCGAGCAGCCGCAGGGTCAGCGCGACCTGGGCGGGCTGGTTCAGCGCCGGATGGCAGCAGGTGAAGATCAGGCGCAGCCGCTCGTCGGGCACGGTCTCCTCCTCCGGCGCCGGGGCATTGCCCCCCGCGGCCTGAGCGGCGGCGCCGTACAGGTGATGCGCTTGCGCGTGCCGCTCGTCACGGACCGACTCGCGGCGCAGCCGGTCGATGGCCCGGTTGCGGGCGGTCGTGACGATCCACGCACCGGGATTGGGCGGCTGGCCGTCCGACGGCCACCGGGCGACCGCCACCGTGAACGCGTCCTGGACCGCTTCCTCGGCGGCGTCGATATCGCCGAGGAAGCGGATCAGGGTGGCGACGCAGCGACCGTACTCGCGGCGGAAGACAGCCTCGACCGTCACTGCGCCAGGGTTCATAGTCGCTGCACGGATGCGCTCACGACGCGCTGGACCCGGCTTCCAGCGCGTCGTTGAGGTCCCCAGCAAAGAGCGGGCGGACCTCGATTGCCCGCTGTTGCGCGGCCGCGGTGAGCTTGGCCCACTCCAGGGCCTCGTCCAGGTCGGCGGCGTTGATGATCCAGAACCCGGCGAGGTGTTCCTTGGTCTCGGTGTACGGCCCGTCGGTCATCTGGAAGTCGCTGCCGGACTGGCGCACCACGGTCGCCGACTCCGGGCCACCGTTCATTCCGCCCTGGAACACGAACGCACCGGCGGCGGTCAGCTTGTCGCCCAGCGCGTTCACGTCGGCCCACACCTGCTGCGTCTGCTCGGGGGGAATGGGAACGGCATAGTCGCGATAGAGCGCGAGCAGGTACTGCGTCATGACGATCACTCCCGTTTGTCATCCGGGGCCGGTCTCTGGCCGGCCCTCACTCCCGCTACGAAGTAGCCACCTCCGAATCGACACCCCACCTGAAACGATGCTAGAAAATCCCGGCGCCAGGCTGGCCGCTGCCCCTCGCGCCCGCCGGGCCCACCGCCAGGTGCGGCTATCCTTCGGCAGCCGGCGCGGTAACGAGAGCGGTAATCCCCGCCCAGCACAGTGCACGGTATGACCGCAGAACCGGCACCATCGCGCGCCCGCGCGGCCGCCGCGCGCCTGGGCAGGATCGGCGCCTGGAGCTTCGGCCTCGACGGGCTGAGAGTTGCCGAGGCAGCCCGGGTGGCCCGCGCCGTGGAAGACCTCGGATTCGGGTCGCTGTGGATCGCTGAAGGCACAGCCAGCCGGGAGGCGCTATCCCACGCCGCCGTGTTGCTGAGTGCGACCTCCCGGCTGGTGGTTGCCACCGGCATCGCCAGCATCTGGGCCCGCGACCCCACCGCCATGGCCGCGGGCGCGCGGACCCTGGCCGATGCGTTCCCAGGGCGCTTCATTCTGGGCGTGGGCGTGAGCCACGCCGGGGCGGTCGGCCGGCGTGGCCACGAGTATGCGGCGCGCCCGCTGGGCAAGATGCGCGAGTACCTCGATGCCATGGACAGCGCCCCGCTGTCCAGCCCGCTGCCCGACCCTCCGGTGACCCGGGTCCTGGCCGCGCTGCGGCCCCGGATGCTCGAACTTGCCGCGCAGCGGACCGAGGGAGTGCACAGCTATTTCGTCCCCGTGGCGCACACCCGCCGCGCCCGCACGGCGATCGGCGCCGGCCCGCTGCTGGTTCCCGAACTGGCGGTCGTGCAGGACGAGCGCCCGGATACCGCCCGCGCTGTGGCCCGGACGTACACGTCGCACTACCTGGCCCGGGAGAACTACCGCGAGAACCTGCGCTGGCTCGGTATCCCTGGGGAGGAACTCCAGGGCGGCGGCAGCGATGACGTGGTCGACGCGCTCGTCGCCTGGGGCGACGAGGCCGCCATCCGGGCCCGGGTCCTGGAGCACCTGGAAGCCGGCGCCGACCATGTCGTGCTGCAGCCCCTCGGGGCAGCAGCCGGAGCGGACCAGGCGATCGGGCAATTCACCCGGCTCGCGACGGTACTGACCATGCCCGGGAACAGCCGGCCACGCCTCTAGCGCGCACGTTGATGTAGAACTGGATGTCACGGGTGGTGACGGGCTGGCCGTTCGACCACTTGTATTCGGGATTGAGGCTGATCGTGACGGTCTTGCTGACCGCGTCGGATAAGGCGTATCCGCAGAACTGGATCGGCTACTCGGCGAGCGGGTTCCCGTTCAACGTCACGTCGATCAAGTACGAGTCCGCGACGAAGTTCAGCATCACGTTCAGCAAGGCGTACAACCACTACTGGATGCTGTACAACGAGCTCAGCCAGATCTATCCGTTCCCCACCTACACCTGGGACAAGACGTCGGAGTCGAGCCCGGTCGGCAGCTATGACCTGACGCCTGCCGGGAGACCGTGCGGACCGAGATCGCGTACGGCATTGATGTCCTGAAGGTCTACGCCAGCGGTCGCGTGGACCCGCCCGCGGGCGAGCGCGGCTACCGGGACGGCCCGCTGGTCTGGTCGGCCGAAGAGATGGCGGCGCTGGTCGACGAGGCGCACCGGCAGGGAGTCCGGGTGGCCGCCCACGCCCAGACCCTCAGCGGAACCTGGCTGGCCGTGACCGCCGGGGTCGACTCGATCGAGCACGGATTCGCCATCTCGCCCGAGCTGGCCGCCGAGATGGCCGCCCGCGGGACGGTCCTGGTGCCGACGCTGCTGGTCTCCCGGGAAGCGGCCGAGCGCGGCTGGCAAGCCGCCCGGAAGCGGCCGGGCCTGCGCAGCGGACAGGGAGTTGGCGGGACAGCCAGCGGCGCGCTCATTCCATGCCTCGTTCCAGGCGGTGATCAGGATGAGGCCCTTGGGATTGCCGTAGTTGAGGGAATCGAGCGCCTCGCGGATCTTGCTGATCTCCTCTTCGGACCGCCCGGCGGCGCGCAGCCTGGGGCGACGGTCTGGGGGCAGCGGGCCAGGAATAATCGAAGCCTCACGCACCAGGTCGGCGCCCTTCTCGGCGTACACAGTCGAGATCTGTGGCTTCAGCGCCTGCCACGCGGCCGGCACGAAAGCCGGAAACAGCGACATCACCCTGACAGCGAACGGGACCCACGGTGCACGAAGGGTGAATTCGATGTCATCGTAGATTTCAGCGAGCTCGCCGCTTGCGTCAGCGTGATCGACTTCGGGGAATTTGGCGACCGGAGGGTGTACTGCCATGACATTTCTCCCTCATTGAGGGCAGACCGGACCCCGCTGACATTCAGCTGGCCACACGCAGTTCAATGCTGGCAGCCTGGCCGTCGGCCACACACCGTCAGGTCTTGTAGTTCTCGGATGAGCGCTGGCGCGGCTGGTACCTGGCGGCGTAATTGCTGTGTACTGGGCGAAGCGGCCAGCAGGAGCTGGCCGGAGGGGACAAGCGATGAGCGGTGTGCTTCCCGCGGCCGCCGAGCCGCCCGCGGCCGAGGCGCCGCCGGGCCAGGTGTTTCGCTCGGAGTTGAATCCCGTCGACTTCCTGGACCGGGCGGCGTACATCTACCCGGATAAGACGGCGGTCGTGCACGGAGGGCGGCGGTACCCCTACCGGCAGCTCGCCGAGCGCTCGTGGCGGCTGGCCAACGCGCTCAGGTCAGCGGGCCTGAGCAAGGGCGACCGGGTCGCCACGCTGCTGGTCAACTCTCCGGCGATGCTGGAGGCCCATTTCGGGGTGCCAGCGGCGGGCGGGGTCCTGGTCGCGGTCAACCACCGGCTGTCCAGCGCCGAAGTCGGGTACATCCTGGCCCACAGCGGCGCGCGCTACCTGCTGCTGCACAGCGAGCTGGAGGCGCTGGCCGGCTCGCTGGACCTGGCCGGCCTGACCGTGATCCGCTGCGCGGACACCGGCGCCCCCGAGGACCCGTACGAGCAGTTCCTGGCGGCCGCGCCGCCGTCGCGGCCGCCGAGCTGGCTGGAGGACGAGGAAGAAACGATCTCGATCAACTACACCTCCGGAACCACGGGCCGGCCCAAGGGGGTGCAGTACACCTACCGCGGCGCGTACCTGAACGCGCTGGGCGAGGTGATCCACGCCGGCCTGGGCCCCGGCTCGGTGTACCTGTGGACGCTGCCGATGTTCCACTGCAACGGCTGGTGCTTCCCGTGGGCGGTCACCGCGGTCGCCGCCCGGCACGTGACCATCCGCGCGGTGGACCCGCAGCTGATCTGGGACCTGATCGACGCCGAGGGCGTGACCCACTACAACGGGGCGCCGACCGTCCACCTGATGATCCTCAACCACCCCCGGGCGCACCGCCTGGAACGGCCGGTCACGGCGATGGTGGCCGCCGCCCCGCCATCACCGACGCTGCTGGCCCGCATGAGCGAGCTGAACTTCACCGTGGTGCATGTGTACGGGCTGACCGAGACCTACGGCCCGATCACGGTCAGCCCTGAGCAGGAAGGCTGGACCGGGCTGCCCGTGGCCGAACGCGCCAGGCACCTGTCCCGCCAAGGCCAGGGATACATCTGCGCTGATCTGGTGCGCGTCGTTGACGGGCAGATGCGTGACGTTCCCCGGGACGGGCAGACGATGGGCGAGGTCGTGATGCGCGGCAACAACGTCATGAGTGGCTACTTCGACGACGAGGCAGCCACCGCCGCGGCGTTCGCCGGCGGCTGGTTCCACTCCGGGGATCTGGCCGTCTGGCACCCCGACGGCAACATCGAGCTGCGTGACCGGGGCAAGGACATCATCATCTCCGGCGGCGAGAACATCTCCAGCATCGAGGTCGAGCAAGCCATTGCCGCCCATCCGGCTGTGCTCGAGTGCGCTGTCATCGGAGTTCCCCACCCCCACTGGGGAGAGCGGCCCAAGGCATTCGTCACGCTCAACGACGGCGCCACCGCGACCGCTCAGGAGGTCATCGCGTTCTGCCGCGATCGCCTGGCCCACTACAAGTGCCCCGACGCCATCGAGTTCGGGCCGCTGCCCAAGACCTCGACCGGCAAGGTGCAGAAATTCGTGCTGCGCGACCGCGAGTGGGCCGGGCATACCACGCGCATCAGCGGGGCGTAAACGTTCAAGATCCGTCCCTTGGGATTGGCCGGGCGCCAGGCGGCCCGCCAGCGCGGGAGCAGGAAACAACAAGGTCACAGTTGTGTCCATGATTCTTGTGGTGTGCAACCTACGTTGGCTATCGTCTGGCAGATGGTGACTATGACGTCGTGGCGAGGAATCGTCGCGTTTGTAGCTATTGCTGCGTGCCTCGGGCTCACCGTTGCTGGCTGCAGCAGCTCCTCTACCACTCCAAAACCGAGTTCCACGAGCACGATGCACAGTGGCGACGTCGACGTGTTCTCGGCTGGGTCGCTCGACACCCTGATGACCAAGTCGGTCGGTCCGGCGTTCCACGCCGCAACCGGCTACACGCTGGTCGACACCTCGCACGGGTCGGGGACCCTCGCGGCCGATATCAAGAACAAGGTCGCTGTCGCCGACGTCTTCGTCAGCGCCTCGCCGGCCGTCGACTCCACCCTTATGGGCGCCAGCAACGGTGACTGGGTCTCCTGGTACGCGGCCTTCGCCGCGTCGCCAGAGGTCCTCGGGTACTATCCCAAGAGCAAGTTCGCCAAGGACCTCCAGACCATGCCGTGGTACAAGGTGATCACGATGCCCGGGTTCCGCCTCGGACGGACCGACCCGACTCAGGATCCCGGCGGCGTGCTGGCCGCCGAAGCCCTCAACGAGACCGCGACGGCGCAGAATCTCCCGGCGCTGAAGACGCTCGCGACCGAGACGTCCGACGAGTACGCGGAGGACCCGGAAGAGGCCGACATCCAGGCCGGGCAGCTCGACGCGGCGTTCATGTACGAGGCCGATGCCATCTCCCAGGCTAGTCCGTTCGTGCCGCTCACCGGCGTCAGCCTGGCCGGCGACTACACGATCACTCTGGTCAACAAGGCGCCCCACCTGGCTGCGGCCGAGGCCTTCATCAAGTTCCTGCTCGGTCCCACCGGCCAGGCCGAGATGAAGGCTGACAAGTTCGAAATCGTCTCGCCGGCCAAGATCAGCGGGTCCGGCGTCCCGAGCGCTCTCACGAGCGTCCTGAAGTCGTGACCACGGGCAGGTCGCCACGCCCGCTCCGCTGGCTCGGCGCCCTGCTGGTCCTCTACCTGGCCTATCCGGTCGGGGCGTTCGTCTACCGAGTCGTCGGTGGGCATGGCGAAGGCTGGAACGTCCCCGGGCTCTGGTCGGCCTTGTGGGTGTCGGTCGCGGGCGCCACCATCTCGGTGCTGATCGGGTTGGTGACCGGCATCCCGCTGGCCTACGTCCTGGCCCACCGCCGAGGGTGGCTGTCCTCGGCGGTGGGCGTGGTCGTCCAGCTCCCGCTGGCCGTACCGCCTCTCATCAGCGGCATCCTGCTGATCTACATCGTCGGCCCGTACACGTTCCTCGGCCAGCTGTCCGGAGAGCGGCTCACTCAGACGATGTACGGGGTCGTCATCGCCCAGTCGTTCACCTCCGCCCCGTTCCTGGTCGTGATAGCCCGCAGCGCCTTCCGTGCGGTCGACCCGTCCCTGGGCGACGTCGCCGCCACCCTCGGCCGCGGCCCGCTGGCCCGGTTCCTCCGGGTCGACGTGCCCGCCGCGGCGGACGGCCTCCGGACCGGGATGATCCTCATGTGGCTGCGGGCCTTCGGGGAGTACGGCACGGTCGTGGTCCTCGCCTACCACCCCTACAGCCTCCCGGTCTACGTCGACAACTTGTTCTCGTCCGGGCCACTGTCGCTGGCCGAGGCGCCGACGATCCTCGCGTTCGGCGTCGCCGTGCTGGCGATCGCCGCCGTCCGCATCCGGCGCCCGCCCCGCATCCGGCGCCGGCCGATCCCGGCGCCGCTCCCTCCCGTGCCGGCGTCGCCGGTGCCGGTCGGCTTCGACATCGACGCCACCGTCGGGACGTTCCGGCTGCAGGTGGCGCACCCAGAAAACGGCCACCGCCTGGCGGTCGTCGGACCGTCAGGCTCGGGCAAGTCGGTCACGCTGCGGGTCCTCGCCGGGCTGCTCGGGCCGGATGCCGGGACCGTGACCTACGGCGAGGTCGAGATGAGCCACACCGCGCCCGAGCGGCGCCGGGTCGGCTACGTTCCCCAGGGCTTCGGCCTGTTCCCCGGGCGCACGGTCTGGCAGCAGGCGGTGTTCGGCGTCCACGCCGATCCGGCCCGGGCCGCCTGGTGGCTGGAGACGCTCCACCTCGACGGCCTCCTCGACCGTCTGCCGGAGCAGCTCTCCGGTGGGCAGCGCCAGCGGGTCAGCCTGGCCCGGGCGCTCGCCGGCGACCCCCGGGTGGTGCTGCTCGACGAGCCGTTCTCCGCGCTCGACGCCCCCGTGCGGTCCGAGCTGCGCCGGGAGCTGCGCCGCCTCCAGCGCGACGTCAACCTGTCCACGGTCCTCGTCACCCACGACCCGGGGGAGGCGGCGATGCTGGCCGACGAAATCGTGGTCCTGAGCGACGGGCAGGTACTCCAGTCCGGGAGCTGCCGCGATGTGTTTCAGCGTCCCGCTTCGGCCCAGGTCGGCCGCCTGCTCGGCATCGACAATCTCTTCGAGGGCATGGCCGGCGCCGGCGGCGTGCTGCTCGCCGGCGGGAACTGCGGCCCGGGCGCCCCGGGTGGCGGTGCCCCGGGCGTCCCGGGCGACGGCGTCCTGGCCGGCCTGGCCACGGACCTGCCGGCCGGCGCCCGGCTGCTGTGGCAGGTGCCGGCCGAAGCTCTCCGGGTCCGCTCGGGACCGTCGCCGTCGGGGGCCAACGGGTCGGCGGTCGACTTCGGCCAGGGCCGGGTGACCGATGTCGTCGACCTGGGCCGCAGCGTCGAGGTGGTGGTGGCGTTGTCCTCCGGCATCGAGCTCCGGGCCCGGACCCTCGAGGTGCCGGATCTGAGCGTCGGCACCGCCTGCCAGGTAGAGACCGACGCGGAGGCCGTGTCGGTCTGGTCGGCGCCGGAGGTCACCGAAACTCGAGGTGATCCGGCACGTCTGGTGTGACTGGCGCGTCGCGACCTGCTGCTGACCGGCACTATGATGGCCAGCCTCCCGGCCTGGGCCGGCCGGCAGTGAGTTGGTGGTGACGTGATACCGGACCAGCAGGGCCCGCCCGGCCAGCCGGGCAACGGCGAGGACGGACGCGCGCGGCAGCCC
>Ga0335073_10010472_pt1 | contig 13031 bp, 11 predicted proteins | sample Lox_Sample_22_FD_207093 | JGI IMG/M metagenome (GOLD analysis project Ga0335073, IMG submission 207093) | Soil microbial communities from Loxahatchee National Wildlife Refuge, Florida, United States - Lox_Sample_2.2 | ecosystem: Environmental > Terrestrial > Soil > Wetlands | place: USA...
CCCATTGTGTGCCTTCTCCTCGGTTGCGATTCTCACCATGGCCCTCACACTGCGTTCCACATCTTCCTCTGTAGTAGCCCAACTGGATACGCTGATACGCATCGCCGCATGTCCATGCCACTGCGTTCCGCCGCACCAGCAGGTACCGTCGTTCTGAATACCGGTAATCACGCGCCGCGTCAAATCGTCGCTGCCAAAGGAGACCAGCACCTGGTTTAAAACCACGTCATTCAGAATGGCGAAGCCCGCGGCCCGCAGACGATCGGCAAATAATCTCGCCTGGCGGCAATTGCGCTCAATCAATTCTCTGAGCCCGTCACGGCCCAACGACCGCATCGCCGCCCATAACTCCACACCGCGTGCCCGCCGGGAAGCCTCCGGTGCATAGTGCCAGGGTTCGCGGCCCCCGCCAGGTGTCAGGTAGGCCGCCGTCATCGCCATCGCGGAGCGAAGCGCCTCCGGCGAACGCACAATCGCGACCGCGGAATCATAGGGCACATTCAACCACTTGTGACAATCGATGGCCCAGGAATCCGCCTCGCCTGCGCCTGCCAGCAACGGAGCGTAGCCCGGAGAAACCGCGGCCCAGTAGCCAAAAGCTCCATCCACGTGCACCCATGCGCCCGCATTATGAGCGCGAGCGCAGATCTCCCCTGCCGGATCGAAGGCGCCCGAATTTACATTGCCTGCCTGCACGCAAACCAGGGTCCGCTCACTGAGCGGGGGCAGCGCATCCGGCTTCATTCTCCCCTGCCCATCAGCCGGAACCCGCGTTACACGCGCGCGCCCCAGTCCGAGCATCGACAACGCCTTCAGGAGCGAGACATGAACCTCGTCCCCCACCACCACCTGGATCGCGGGAGCCCCAAATAATCCGTCCTCCTCGACGTTCCATCCCGCCCGCTGCAGCAAGGCCGTCCGCGCAGCAGCCAGGGCCGTGAAGTTGGCCATGGTAGTGCCGGTCACAAAGCCGCCGGCCGATCCGGACGGCAGCCCTAGCAGATCCAGCATCCAGGCAAGAGCGATCTCCTCCAGCTTCGCAGCTACAGGAGACATTACCTGCATGGCGGAATTCTGGTCCCAGGCGCCCGCCAGCCAGTTGGCAGCCAGGGCCGCAGGAAGAGAGCCTCCGATCACAAATCCGAAATAGCGGCCTCCCGCGCTGGCCACCGTGGCCGGTGACCCAACGGCATCCAGCAACGCCAGCACTTCAAAAGGATCGGAGGACTTCTGCGGCAGTGAACCATCCAGTGCCTGGAGACGAGCTACGGCCTCCGCTGACGGCGCCACTCCGCGGGAATCAAGACCCCCAAGATATTGCGCAGCCCGTTCTGCCGTCTCTAACAACAACTCTTTCACTCAACCCTCCATTCCTGCGAGTTAAACAATATCTTTCGAGCAACGCATTACGCCGTCTTGAATCCTCACCCATCTTGCTCTCATCCAAACGGCATACTACTTGGGAGTTGGTTCATATGCCGGCATTTTGCGCATGCTGTGGAGCAGAGATAACTTTAAAGGCTGAGGCTTGTGCTGTCTGCGGCACGCCTCGGCACGGGATGATGCCGCGTGAAAAACAGCCCCAGGTCGATCCGGGCAACGACACGCCCCAGGATGAGGGCCAGAAGCCGCGCAAATCTCGCCTGTAACTCACGCGACCCCAAGCACCTTCACAATCACGCGCTTCGGCCGCTGGCCATCAAACTCGGCATAGAATACGCGCTGCCATGTTCCCAGGTCGAGTTTGCCGGCGGTGACGGGCAGCGTGGTTTCATGATGTAACAGCAGCGCTTTTAAATGGGCGTCGGCATTGTCCTCTCCCGTCTGGTGATGCAGGTAGTCGGGCTTAGCCGGCGCCAGATCTTCCAACCATTTGCCGATGTCCTCGATCAACCCTCCCTCCAGATCGTTGACATAAATCGCAGCGGTGATATGCATTGGCGAGACAAAACAAAGCCCGTCTCTCACCCCGCTCCTGCGCACGATCTGTTCCACCTGGTCGGTGATGTGCACCATCTGTTTGCGCTTTTTGGTTTCGAAGACAAGGTATTCGGTATGACTTTTCATCGCTGGCGTTTTCTCCTCGGCCCTCTCTGGGGGTAGCAACGTGCTCGGCGATTCCTACTGTCTCCATCTACGCCAAGCCTGTTACTGGCTGCCACGATTACAACTGCTTTGCGTGCATGTGCCAAGTTGATGACACTAAAGTGTCTTTTTGATACAGTCATGCTTCGCGCGAAGAGGAGATCCTTGTTCATGGCGCTGTGTCCTCTTTCCAGGGTTCTCCTGGTCCTGACAGTCTTGTCACTGCTTTCAACGACCTGCGCGCAAGCAGAACCCACGCCGGAAGCCATCTCTGCCTTCAACGCCTATGTCAACGCGCTGGAAGCGAGGCTGGCCAAACAGCACCATTCGGCGGACACTTTCTTTTACCCGCCGTTAACCCCGGAAATCGAAAAGCGCCTGCAGCAAGGTGAATTCATCATCGAGTCGGTCACCCCCTCCACGGCTTCGTCCTTGCCTGGAGCCCTCCTCCATGACTGGCGCGGAACAGCTTTTGCGCCTGGAGCCACGGCCGCCGACTTCGAACGGCTGCTGAAAAACATCTCCTCTTATCCCCAGTACTACGCCCCCCAGGTACTGCAGGCCAGGGTGCTTTCGCAGCAGGGAGATCACTTGCAGGCCCTCATGCGCGTCCGCCAAAAGCACGTTTTGACCGTGGTTCTCGATACCACCTACGACATCACGTTCGGCCACCTGGATGCGCAGCACGGCTGGAGCAGCTCACGCAGCATCAAAATTTCTGAAATCGAATCGCCCGGCACCAGTTCTGAGCGTGCACTTGGGCCAAACGAAGATCACGGCTTTCTCTGGCGATTGAATTCCTATTGGACCTATGAGGAGAAAGACGGCGGCCTCTACCTGCAGATCGAATCGGTATCGCTCACGCGGTCGATTCCAGCCGGCCTCAACTGGATCATTTCACCTTTCATTCAGAAGATTCCGCGCGAGTCATTGGAATTCACCCTGCAAGCGACCTGTGCCGCACTAAAGAAATAGCGGCGCTCGGCCCGTGGCTATTGACGGTGCCCCATGCAAGCCCGGTTTTGGATTGAGTGGGATTCTGCGGCTGCTCGTTGCTCGCCCTCTGCCAACATGAGGCACTTGGATTTAGATCAGCGTGAGAAAAATACACGCTACGCCACTTCGATCGCCAACAGGGAAATATCGTCGGCGAAATTTCCAACCGACCGCCAGGCCTTGGTCTCCTCGATCACATCCGTCAGAAGCTCATCCAACGTTGCCGCACCGTGCTGCTGCAGGCACGCGAGCAGGCGAGCCTCCCCGAATATTTTCCCCTGGGGATTGACGCATTCTGTAACCCCATCCGAATAGAGAATCAGCCTGTCTCCGTGCCGGAACGAGACCTCGAAACAGTCGAACTCGACGTTGGGCCAGATTCCGAGAGGCATTCCCCCCGTGCCAAGGCGCCGTATTTCACCGCCCTTACGGATCAGGATCGGCCCCGGATGCCCCGCCTGGGCCAGACGCAAAGTCGTCGAGCGCGTGTCGAATAGACCGTACACCATAGTGAAATAGCGGTCGTCTTTCGACTGAAAGCGACTGTTCAGCTCATGCAGCGCCTCCCCCGGGGAGGCAATCTCGAAGAATGAGCAATCGCGGTTGTAGCGCATCAAAGGATTGCCCGCTGTCTCATCCGGCGTCAATATCATGCTCAGGGTCACCGAGAGCATCGCGGCGGGAACGCCATGACCGGAAACATCGAGAAGATAGAAGCCCACCTGGCGTTCATCCATGGCAAAGAAATTGAACGTATCGCCAGCAATATATCCGGAAGGCTCGAGACGCCACTCGCACTGCACGCCAAGGGCGCATAAGGCGGGCGGAGGCAGCAGCGTGGTCTGCAATGTGGCCGCGGCCTTCAGGTCATCTTCAATGAGCTTGTGAGCTGACTCGAGGCGCTGGTTGATACTGGCGAGCTCTCGATTCTTGTCCGCCAGTCCCTGCTCGAGGCTGAGGATCCGCTCCCCGGCGCGAACCTTGACGCGCAGTTCCTCCGAACTGATGGGCTTGACCAGGAAGTCATCCGCGCCCGCGTCCATCCCTTCGATCAGGTCCGCCTTGGCGCCCTTCGACGTGCAAAGAATCACATATGTGTAGTGATCGAGGGCGGCGCCACGAATTCTTCGGCAAAGGTCCGGACCATGGATCTTTGGCATCACCCAGTCGCTGACGATAAAGCTGATCCCCCCGCGTTGCACCAGTTCCCACGCGGCTTGTCCATCGGCCACCTCGATGACCTCGTGGCCCTGCCGGCGAAGCAGTTGCGAAAGGATGCTGCGGGCGACGGCATCATCGTCAACGAGCAAAATTTTCATCCTACAGATGGCCGCCTAAGAACCCCAACTAGCTTTATCGGCAGTAAAGCCGACACGATTACATGCCAGAGGCTTGGCAGCCTTCCTGGAACGCGAACAGTATCTTCCATGCACAGGCTCCATCCCCCGCCCTCATCTTTCCTCGGCCCGGGCCGATGGAACTAGACAAACAAGTCGAGAACACCGCAGAAGGCGCCGATGCGCAGTGCGCGCACCAGATCCGGGCCCTCAGGCAAGCCTGAAATGAAAGGACGGACCACTCAATGCAACCAACAAGGAGTGATATGAAAATCGCGGAGCAAAAAATCGGCAACAACGTGGTCCTGGAAGTAATGGAGCCCCGCCTGGTTGCCGACCAGGCCGGCCCCTTCAAAGAAGCCGTCGGGCAATATTTCACCAACGGTCCTGCCAATGTCGTACTCGATCTCGGCCAGGTGGAATTCATCGACAGCACCGGCCTCGGCGCCATTCTGTCTGTGCTGAAAAGGATGCCCAAGGGCAGCGAGCTGCTGGTCTGCAAGCTGAACGAACCGGTAAGCAACATGTTCATGCTCACCCGCATGGACCGCGTCTTTACCATCTGCAAGACAGTCAACGAAGCCGTGACCACTCTGACCCATTAAGTCGCTCCGAAAACCCAGGTCTTCAGGAACTGGACGGTGCCCCAGGTTCGCGCCGGCGTACCTGGGCTGACGAAGATGGGCGAAGCCCTTCCTTTGTCTTTCAACCGTCCGAAGGGGCCGCCGGGTCCGATGGACGCTTTCGCGTACGGGCTGAAGCCCGTACCCTTCACTCGGGAAAATCCAAATTCGGAGCGATGCCGGCTTTCCGGACAAGCTTGCAAAGGTACCAGCCACCGGCACCCCCGCTAGGCAGGCGCGGCAATGCTTGTATTGGCGACATCCGGTTCGAAACCTTCATCGGCCAGAGTTTTCTGAATGGCTGCCCGGAGTGCCTGCTGGTCCGCGCTCTTGGGAAGCTTTGCATAGCGGCGAATGACCTCTTCGCCATTGACGATTCGAACCAGCCAACTTCCTTTCCCTTGATCCCACGTCACCTCTACGCTGTCTGCACGCATACGCGCCTCCGATAAGATCCTAGCCTATCGAGCCGGCTATGGAACCGTGAGAGGGATAGAAACTGAACCTGGGAACGCCGGAGGCCCTGCGGCCCGGCCTGGAACTGAGCCGCAGAGCCTCCAGCTTTGAGGATTACTGCTGTTGCAGGGTGAACGACTGCGCCCCGGTACCGTTGCAGTCATATTGCTGCAGCTGTAGCTGAGGCGCCGATGAGGCGCCCGGGACATCGAGACACTTGGAGCTGTGGCGAGCTACGAACTTGTAGGCCCCATTACCCAGCGCTACTGGCATCCACTGCTGATTGGTTCCTCCAACATAGGTCCACAGTTGCACCGGTATCTGGTCACCCGTGGCCCAGGATCCTCCGGTCACGTCCCATACCACGTTGCTGTTGGAGCGGGTCAGGGCATACCGGCTCACCACCTGGTAGTACCCGCTGTCTGTAGGTTGGAATTGCCATTCCTGGTTCTGTTGCCCCGCCCCGCAATTGTATTGCTGGACGACCGTTCCATTGGCATAGCCCCAGCCGGCCGCATCCACGCAGAGTGAGCTATTGGTGTTGGTGACGGTATACCACGCACTGGGAGAAATGGTGGTCGTTCCCGTGGTCACATCAGGAGAACCTACCTGGCTCGTGGAGCCCACGACGACATTGTTGCCGGCCAACTTTGCCAGCCAGGTCGTGTATTGATCGTCCTCTTGCTGATAAGTAATGGGATTCGAATTTATCGACTGATTCGTGGAATAGTAACTGGGATTGTCCGGAAAGTATTCATCGTTGCGGTAACCGTCCCAGGCGCATCGCGCGGCCCAGCACATCCATCCGACGACATTGTCATGCATGTCGTTGTTGTACATGCTGCCGTTGGCAATGTTTCCGTAAACGTCATATACCGTGATGCCTACGTTCTGGGCTGCAATCTTGCTGCCATTGGATAGCAGGCCGCTGGAGATCACTGTATTGTTGTAAGCGGTGTTGTCGTGACCGGCGCCCAGTTCAATCCCCATGTTCACGGTGCTTACCACCTGGTTGTTGTAGAAATTGTTGAACGCCGCAGCCGTTTGCACTGTATCGCTGCCGCTGCCATCCGTCGTAATTCCGCCGCTGTTGGAGCTCCCGTTGACAGGATCATACGCATAAGCGCCCTGAATATAGTTGTCATGAATCTCAGCCGGACTGCTGGCGTTACCCCCCGAGTCGAACATGCTGATATTTTCGTTGGTCAGGCTTTGATACGGATAGTTGATGATTTCGTTCCAGGCAATCTGGATTCCAGGAACTGCATTCACATTGCTGATCTGAATCGCATGGGACCACACAAACACCTGGTCGCCAGGCAGAACCCCGTTATTGCCATCGCTTTCCAGCCCCATCATGTTGCGCCCGCGATTATTGGTAATGGTAATTGTCTGCGTACCGTCCCGGTCTCCGGCGTAACCCCGGACATAGATTCCGTAGGTGACATTTTCGAAGTAGGAATTTTCCACATCCAGCAGCGCAGGATTCTGGGCGTCTACAAACATCCCGTAAGCCTGGCCCTTGACATTCGGATTGGTTCCGACGCCGATCACGTTTTTCACCGTGAGGTTATTGCCCCAGTATGCATCGCTGATGAGATCGCTCGGACCGGTCACGTAGGAGTTCTGAATCAGCACCGGATCTGTGGTGGCCACAGTCACCGCGGGCGTATTCGGATCTGTGCTCTTCCAGTTGCCGGAGTATGTGCCGCCCTTGGTAATGACCAGGGGACCGCTCCACTGAACGTCGCCCATCGAGCTCGACACCGTGGCCGAGGCATTCTGGCCCTGAACGCTCGCCGTAATGGTGGCGCTGCCTGTAGCGATGCCCGAAGCCAATCCGCTACTCGAAACCGTAACCAGGCGCGGATCGCTGGTGCTCCAGGCGACCCCGCTGGTGACGTCGCCGGTAGAACCATCGGAATATGTCGCCGTGACGGATAGTTGTTGTGTTCCTCCGATATTCACCGAGGCTTGCGACGGCGAAATGGCAATGGATGTTATGGACTGCGCCTGGCCGGGTACGGCAAAAAGCACGCTCGCAAGCAACAAAAGCTGCGGACGCAGGAGGGATCGCGACGGGAAACGGAGTTTCCCGCCTGGGGGGACATTCATCACTACTCTCCTACTAGAGTGATCTCAGTCATGCGACACACTGGTCCTGTCGAGCCGAAAGACGTGAGATGAGGCCCGGGACAGGCTTGGCCAAGCCCCCGAAATGAAACAGTGGTGGTGTTTCGAGGCAGGAACCCAAGTTGCAGTGCGGTATGTGAGTCTTCGTGGACTATATCGAGGCGATCCGGAAAACGCAACCATCAAAAGAACAAAAAAAACGGTTTGATCCAGGTGAGGTGCCGGAGAATAAATGGCATTGCCGTTAGCAGAACGGGTTCGCGGCTACGGCAGCCACGAGATATAGGATCGTGCACAGAAGCGACCGCAGTATTTTGCGTTTTCCCGGTCCAGCCCAACGGCGGAACCTGAATGGGGCGCCGCCACGCGTGATTTTTCTGAAATGATCATTGGCCGCCGTGCATGGCTGCCTCGACCTCTTCCGGGGTATGGGGCAGCTTCTCGGCAAAGTCGATTAACTTGCCTTCGGCGTTGACGTAGAAGGTGTCCTCAATGCGAACACCGATCTTTTCTTCGGGAATGTAGATTCCTGGTTCGATCGTAAACACGGAGCCAATCGCAAATGGTTTGTCGTAATCGTAAGGATCATGTACGTCGATGCCGACGGAATGTCCCAGCGTATGAAGAAAGTATTTCCCCAGGGGCGCCCCGTGAAGGTCCTTGCCGTGCGTATTGATGTAGTCGAAGGCGACCTTGTCAAGGGAGTCCTTGTCGGCATCGGCTCCCCGATGCAGCACGGAGCCCATCTTCGATTTGCCGGCGACAAAGGCGGCCCGCGCTGCCTGCTGTGCACCCAGCACGATGCTGTAGATTTCCTTTTGGCGCTCACTGAAATGGCCATCGACCGGCATCGTCCTGGTCAGGTCGCTGGCGTACATGGAGTACTCACCCGCAGCATCGATTACCACCACGTCCCCGCTCTCCATGAGCTTGCTATTCTCGGAGTAATGGAGTGTCGTTGAGTTGATACCTGAACCCACGATCGCGGGATAACTGACACGCTCGCAGCCTTCGGCCAGCATCGTCCCTACTTCCACGCCGGCGATTGTTCTCTCGCGGACCCCAGGCTTGATCGCCCGCATACCGGCCAGTTGCGCCGCAATGGAGGCGTCTGTCGCTTTACGGATCAGTTCAATCTCCGCCGGACTTTTCACCATGCGCAGTTGCATGGTCAGATCGCGCACATCATGAGGCGGAATCGGGTCATCCGTCCCCAGTACGGCGGAAGTGAAGCTGAGCGTTGCCGCAGCGACACTCATGTCCTGCTGAGTCCAGATTTCTTTCGCCCTCTCGCGGGGATCCTGAGCCAGAAAGGCGCTGTAGACCGCAGGCAGGCTGGAAAGAGGCATCACCTCGTCCACACCAAGTGTGTGTGACGCGCCGGGTGTGGCCGCATCGATCTTTGCCCCGGTGTACTTCTCGCGAATTGGATCGCGCGTCGGCAGAAAAAGAATTTCCCGATAGGCGTGGGCTGGAAGCGGTCCCAGGCGCGTCGTTGTCGCCGGGCCATCCCCGATGATCAGAAGAGCACCGCCCGGTTCATTTGAGCCTGTCAGGTAGTAGAAATCTTCATCCTGGCGATAATCCTGATACTCCGCCGAAGGCTCGTAAGCCGCGAAAATTACAGCCGAGCCACCGTGCAGCTCAGCTCCGAGTTTTACCCGCCGCTGACGGTATTCCGCCATGGGGACAGACTCAAGTGCATAGGCCGCTTGTGCGGCCAACAAGAGCAAAAGCAGGGCCAATCTCCCGCGCATTCATTTATCTCCATCATTCAAATGAATTTACGTTACACGCGCGCGGGTCGAGCCACAACCGGTATCGGCAGGGCGATACGATCTTGCCGATTATTGCAATTTGCGATACGATTATCGCAATCAGCGATAGGCATGAAACTCTCCGACAAACTCAAGTACCTGCGGGAAGTGGAGGGCAGCCTTCGCGGACTGGGGCGGGCGATGACGCAACAGGAATTAGTTCGCGCAATCGCGGCAGAAACGGATAAGCCCATCAGCCAGAGCTACCTCTCGCAAATCGAGTCCGGGGCGCGGCCCCACCTCACGAATACGACCAGGCTTCTTTTAGCCAGGTTTTTCAAGGTGCATCCCGGCTATCTGGTCGAAGATCCGGAGGGCTATCATGCCGAGCTTCTCTCAGATATTCGGACGCAGGAGGAGAAGCTCGATCTGTGGCTGGTTGCCGGCTCCGACCGGTTTCGTAAGGATCCGGAGCTGTGCCACGCGCTGCGAGCCATCGCCCGATACTCCGACTCCCGGCGAAGCCTGCTGCTGCTGGAATCGATCCTGGAGACACCGGTTCTGATGGATCGCCTGCTGGAGATTCTTCGTCCATCAGAACATACTCCCGCGAAAACGAAAGATCCGGATACCAAGCCCAAATCCCCCGTAACCAAGGCGGCCCAAACGAAACGTCGTACAACCCGCAATTCGGTGAAATAACATGACGTGGGAAATCTTCTATCTCGCTTGCTTCATCCTGGGCCTCGTGCTGTGTTTCGTCTCACTCTTCACTGGCGGCCACACGCACGCTGGTCATTTTCACTTCGGCGGTAACGGCCACATCCACGCCGCACATAGCGGCGCAGGTGCCGGCCACTCTTCATCGTCTAACGGAGTATCCCCGGTCAACGGGTTCACGGTAACAGCATTCCTTTGCTGGTTTGGCGGCATAGGATACCTGCTGCGCACACACACCGGGCTCATGGCTCCTCTGGTCCTGCTGGTCTCCGCCTTGAGCGGGCTCGCCGGGGGTGCGCTGATTTTCTGGTTTCTCGCTTCCGTTCTTCTACCGCGGGAACATGCGCTTACCGCTGAGGAGACCGAGATCACCGGCGTTGTAGGGCGTGTCACCGGCCCCCTCCGCCCCGATGGCACAGGTGAGATTGTCTATACCCAGCTCGGCGCACGCAGGTCTGTGCCTGCACGCGCGGAAGACGGCACAGCCATCGAGCGCGGCTCAGAGGTCGTCGTGTTGCGCTATGAGCGTGGCATCGCGTATGTCCGCCCATGGCGCGACATCGAGCCATAGCCAACCGCAGTACGAAGCGCGGCCTCTCCTGTGAGCGACCGCCGGCAGTCCCACTTATCGCCTAACCATGAAGGAAGGCTTTATGCCTAACACGGTCATCATTGTCGTTGGTCTGTGTGTTGTCGCCACAATTGTTCTGCTTTCTTTGCTGGCGCGCATGTTTCGCAAAGCAGGCCCCAACGAGGCCCTCATCGTCTACGGCTTTCGCGGCCCGCGTGTCATCAAAGGCCATGGAACCGTGATTTTTCCCGTGGTCGAACATTGCCGCGAGCTCTCTCTCGAGCTCATGAGCTTCGATGTTGCCCCGCAGCAGGACCTGTATACACGCCAGGGCGTCGCTGTCACCGTAGAAGCTGTGGCCCAGATCAAGGTGCGTTCTGATCAGGAATCGATTCTCACCGCAGCGGAACAGTTTCTCACGAAGACTCCCGACCAGCGCGAAAGCCTGATTCGCCTGGTGATGGAAGGCCACCTGCGTGGCATCATCGGCCAGCTCACGGTCGAGCAGATCGTAAAGGAGCCGGAGTTGGTCGCTGAGCGCATGCGCTCCACCTGCGCGGATGATATGAGCAAGATGGGGCTGGAAGTGGTGAGCTTTACCATCCGCGAAGTGCGCGACAAAAACGAATACATCACCAATATGGGCCGCCCGGATATTGCCCGCATTCGACGCGACGCTGAGATCGCAAGCGCCGAAGCGGACCGTGATACCGCCATCCGGCGCGCACACGCGCTCCGCGAAGCGGCGATTGCCAAGGCTGCCGCCGACCAGGACCGCGTCATTGCGGAAACCGCATCGCTGGCAAAGCAGGCGGAAGCGCAGCGCGACCTGGACATCCAGAAAGCGCAATTCGCCGAGCAATCGCGTCGCCAGGAAGCGCAGGCAGACAAGGCTTACGAACTGCAGACCAATGTGATGCAGCAGAAGGTAATTGCCGAGCAGGTCAAGGTGCAGCAGATCGAGAAGGAAGGCCAGGTCAAAGTCCAGGAAGCCGAAATCCTGCGCAACGAGAAGGAGCTCATCGCCACCGTCTTGAAGCGTTCCGAGATCGAGAAACAGCGCATCGAGAACATGGCAGCTGCAGAGCGTGCCCGCCTGACAGTGGAGGCGGAAGGACGCGCGTCCGCGATTCGCGCGCAGGGTGAAGCGGAGGCCAACATCATCCTGCAGAAAGGCGAGGCGGAAGCAAAGGCCATGAACGTGAAGGCAGAAGCGTACCAGGAGTGGTCGCAAGCCGCAGTCGTGGACAAGCTCATCACCAACCTCGCGGATGTTGTGCGCGCCATGTCTGAGCCATTGACCAAGGTGGACAAAATCACCATTGTCTCGACGGGCAAGGATGGCAACCTGGGCGCACACAAGTTGACTGGTGAGATGACTGAGATCGCCGCACAGGTCCCCGCCCTGTTTGAGGCTCTGAGCGGTATGAAAATGTCCGACCTGCTGGCAAACGTAAAGCAAATGAAACCGCGGGCAAACGGCGACGCCAACAACCCGGCGCTGCGTTGATTCACTCTCGACTGCATGAAAGGAATTCATTATGGCACTCATGGAACGCGTTACCACTCTCCTCCGGGCGAACCTGAACGATTTGATCGACAAGGCGGAAGATCCGGAGAAGATGCTCAAGCAACTCGTTCTCGATATGGAGAACCAATTGCTGCAGGTCAAGACCCAGGTCGCGATTGCGATTGCCGATCAACACCTGCTTGAGAAGAAGACGGCCGAGCATGAAAGCTCGGCCGCCAGTTGGAAAGAGAAAGCAACCCTCGCAGTCGGGAGGGGCCGCGACGACCTGGCGCGCGAAGCTCTGGATAGAGCGCTCACTCACGGACAGATGGGCAGGAACTTTGTTCAGCAGCTTGAAGATCAGCGGGCCGAAGCGGAAACCCTGCGCAGCGCCTTTCTCAAGCTGCAGCAGAAACTCATTGAGACCCGGGCGCAATGCGATCTACTGGTAGCGGAACACAGGCGGGCGCGTACCATTAGCCGGTCGCAACAGGCCCATGCAGCTGCGCGCACGGAGAGAAACGCTTCTTCCATCGATCGCTACAAGTCCCGCATCACGGCTCAGCAGGCGGCGAACTATGCCGGCAAAGAGCTGACCGCCGGTGATTCACTGGAAGATCGCTTTGCCATGCTGGAACGCGACCAGCAGGTGGAGGTTCTGCTCGAGGAGCTTAAAAGGAAAAAAGAGTTAACGGCGTGAATAGCGAGCATGAGGGCCGGCGTCAGCCTCGGCTCTCATGTTGCGCAAGCCCGCAAAGCGAGTCCGCGCTATTGGCTCGCCACATAGCAGGCCGTACTGCCTCCGCTGCCTGCGCAGGAGAAGCCGACGATGGTTGCGCCGGC
>Ga0335073_10010473_pt1 | contig 13030 bp, 7 predicted proteins | sample Lox_Sample_22_FD_207093 | JGI IMG/M metagenome (GOLD analysis project Ga0335073, IMG submission 207093) | Soil microbial communities from Loxahatchee National Wildlife Refuge, Florida, United States - Lox_Sample_2.2 | ecosystem: Environmental > Terrestrial > Soil > Wetlands | place: USA: Florida...
AGGCGTCGAGGCAATCGGCGAGCTTCGCGTCGTCGCCGAGCCGCAGCTCGGCCTGCGCCAGCGATCGGTACGCCTCGCCGCGCGCGGGGTCGAGCAGCACCGCGCGGCGCAACTCGCGCTCCGCCGCCTCCACCCGATCCGACTGCAGGAGCAGCGTCCCGAGCGCCTGGTGCGCCTCGGCCGAGTGGGGCTCGATGGCGAGCGCGTTGCGCAGCGTCTCCTCGGCGCGATCGCCGAGACCCAGCCGCCAGTATTCCGAGGCGAGCCGGACCGACACGTGAGTGGCGCCTTCGTCGTGCGCGAGGGTCTGGCGGAACTGCTCCACGGCCTCGGGGTGGTCCCCGCGCTCCGCGGCGAGGCAGCCCAGCAGATAGTGATAGATCGCGGGCTCGTTCGCGAAGGGCGTGGCAGGCCCCCGGTCGGCCGCCAGGGCCTCGGCCATCGCTTCCCGGTCGACCGGCAAGCGATGCGGCAGACCGGTTTCCTCCGCACCCGCGCCCACCGCGGAGACGAGCACCCAGCCCGAAGCGAAGAACGGAAGGAGCCGCACGGCCGTCGTCATGGTCCCTCACTGCAAAGTTTATCGCAGGGGCCAAGCCGCAGCAAACCGCCTGGACGGACGGAAGACGTTTGCTATGATGCGGAACCTTTTCGAGGAGATAAGCATGCGCATCGCGCCCTGGTTCGCTTTCGCCGCCATCTCGCTCGCCTCGAGCAGCGCGTTCGGGCAGGCGCTGCCGCAGCCCGCCCCGAACAACGACTGGTCGGGATTCAGCGGCTCGCCCCCGCCGGCCACGCAGCCGGCCCCTGCGACGCCACCGCCCGCGCAACCGCCCGCGGCGACCCCTTCGGATCAGGGTCTCCCGCCCGCGGCGCCCGCGCCCACGTACCCGCCCGCGCAGCCTCCCCCGCCCGCCTACGTCCCGCCCCCCGCGGCTCCCAGCGCTCCCCAGGCCGCGCCGATGGCCCCGCCGGCCGGTGCACCGGGCGACAACGGCAACGTCGTGAAGGAATCCACGGTGTCCGAGCCGTCGGCGACGCCGGCCACGGTCGACATGTCGTTCGGCGACAAGGGCACGGAGCGCCTCACCTCCGACGTGCTCGGCCCCATCGGCCTCTACCACACCGAGGCGGCGGACATCGGCCCGGTGGGCATCGTCCGGCTCGGCCTCGCCGGCCAGTACTTCCGCGACAACGACTTTCCGGTGATCGGCGCGGACGACGAGCGCAGCGTGGGCATCCTCACGCTCGGCTGGACTCCGCTCAAGTTCCTCGACGTCTACGGCGGCACCCAGGTCTCGTCCAACGTCTCGAGCGGTGCGCACGGCACGAGCCCGGCCTTCGTGGGTGAGCTCGGCGACTTCTGGCTCGGCGTCAAGGCCGGGGGCTTCGTCGCGGGCGGCCTGGCCATCGGCGGCGACCTGCGCGCCTACGGCTACTCGGCGGTGGGCAGCTCGAGCCCGGGCGCCGGCGCCTTCGAGCCCACGCTGCTCGTGACGTACGACTTCCTGCAGAACTCGAGGTTTCCGCTGCGCCTCCACCTGAACTTCGGCGGCTTCATCGGCAGCCTGGGGAATCTCACCACCACGAACACCGAGGGCGAAGCGGTCAGCCTGCGCGCGCCCGAGCAGTTCGCGCTGGGCTACACGCCCTACGACCAGCTCCGCACCCGCTTCGGCATCGAGGTCCCCTTCCCCGACATCACCGGCTTCGTGGAGTACGAGCTGCTCACGCCGCTCGGCACCGGCAACCTCGTCGGGCCCGATCAGAACCCGGTGAGCTACGGCCAGGCGCTGCCGAACGACCTCGACTTCGGCGTGCGCGTCTCGGCGCTGCAGGACGTGTCGTTCCTCGCCGCCGTGGACGTGGCCTTCCAGGAGCGCGTCGCGCTGGGCGTCCCGATCCTGCCGCCGTGGGAGGCCTACCTGGCCGTCTCGTACAACTGGGATCCGGTGGTCCGCAGCAGCGTGAAGACCGTCGAGACGGTCAAGACGGTGACCCAGCCGGTGGTGCAGGAGGAGAAGCCGGCGCAGGTCGTGGGCACCGTGGTGGACGCGGCCACCGGCAAGCCGATCGCCGGCGCCATCATCTCGATCAACGGCAGCGGCCTGCCGCCGGTGGCGACGAGCGCCACCGAGGGCCGTTTCCAGAGCTACGACCTGCACGAGGGCCCGGTGGACCTGACCGTCACGCGCGACGGCTACGAGGCGGGCACCGCCCACGCCGTCGTGAAGAAGGGCGAGGTGGCGCAGGTGCAGGTCTCGCTGAAGGCGTCGGCGCAGCCGGTGAGCCTGTCGCTGCACGTGCACTCCAAGAAGGGCAAGCCGCTGGCCGCGAGCGTCACGGTGGAGGGCCCGGCGGGCTTCAAGCAGGACGTCTCGGTGCCGGACAGCGGCGAGGCGCAGCTGTCCCTCCCGACGCCCGGCGCCTACGCGCTGCGCACCAGCGCCGACGGCTTCCTCGGCAAGGCCGACCGCGTGGACGCGGTGACGGGCCAGCCGGCGAGCGCCGACATCGAGCTCTCGCCGAAGCCGCGGCGCAGCGTGCTGATCATCACGGCCAACAAGATCCGCCTGAAGAAGCAGGTGCACTTCGCCACCAACAAGAGCGAGGTCCTGCCCGACAGCTTCGGCATCCTCGATCAGGTCGTCGACGCCATCATCAAGAACCACGTCGACAAGATCCGGGTCGAGGGCCACACGGACAACCAGGGTAGCAAGGAGCACAACCTGGCGCTGAGCCAGCAGCGGGCCGACGCCGTGATGCAGTGGCTGATCAAGGCGGGAATCCCGGCGGACAAGCTCGAGAGCGTGGGGTACGGCGACACGAAGCCGGTGGCACCCAACCTCACCAACCGGGGCCGAGCGCTGAACCGCCGCGTCGAGTTCGACATCCTCTAGGTGAAGTGGCTCCTCCTCGGCGCGGTGACGGCCGGGGTCGGCGCGGCGCTGGCCATCGGCCTCGACCCCAGCGGGGCCGCGGCGGTGCCGTTCAACTCGGACGGCGCCATCCCGGTGCTCATGGCCAACCACCGGCCGTGGGATCTGTTTCACCTGTACTTCTACGGGATGGACCGCTTCGGGGCCTGGCCTTTCGCGGCCGAGGCACTGGCGGGGCGCGCCCTCGGCTTCGCCTGGACGCCTTCGTCGCTGCACGTGGACGCAGGGAGGGTTCAGCTCCCCCAGGGCAGCACGCCCGAGGGCGTCCCCGCGCTGCAGAACCAGAGCTGGTGCATGGCACGCGTAGCCGCCACGTGCAGCGTGCGCCGCGAATCGTCGTCGCCCGGGTAGCTCCCCGCGTCGGCGTCCGGCACGATCACGTAGTCGAACTCCAGCCCCTTCGCCTCAGCCACCTCGCACACGTCCACGCCGGGATCGAAGCTGAAATCGCCGTCCCGCACCGCGCGCGCCGCCACGTGCTCGAGATCGTGCGCCCAGCGCGCCGCCGCGTCCGAGCTGCGGGTCAGCACGGCCACCGACGCCTGCGGCTCCCGCGCCACCAGATCGGCGAGCGCGTCCTGCAGGAACAGCGTCGCGGCCCCGCGGTTCGGAAAGCGGTGCCAGCCGACGGGCGCGCCTCCGCGCTCCGGCACGGCCGCGCTCGCGGGCGCGAGCGGGCCCAGAATCGCGTGCGCCACGCGCGCCACGGGCGCCGGACAGCGATAGCCCACCTCCAGCTTGGCCCGCGGGGCCCCCGGCACGCCCAGCAACGCCAGGAGCTCCTCCCAGTCCGAGAAGCCCGAGCCCGCGTCCATGCGCTGCACGTCGTCTCCCGCCACGGTGGCGCTCGGGTCGCTGCCCAGCGCCTGCCGCAGCGCCGACAGCTCGAAGGGGCCGAGCTCCTGGGCCTCGTCCGCCACGAGGTGGGCCACCGGGCGAGCGGCCGGCCCTCGCGTCAGCCGGTGCAGCTCCAGCAACAGCGGATCGTCCTCGACGTCGAGCGTGCGCCCGATCTCGTCCGGAGTCCCTTCGTCGAGCCCCCGTCCATCCAGCGCCGCCAGCCGATCCTCGTCCACGTGGCGGTAGAACGCCTCCGACGGCGGCTGCGCCTGCCGCAGCGTGCGCTGCACCGTGTCCTCGATGGCGTGACGAGGGATCTCGCTCTGCCCCGCCTCCACCACGCGTGCGAGGAACGCCCGGTCGGTGAGCAGCTCCTGGCGCAGCTTCTCCACGGGGGCACCGCGCCCGCGCGCCTCGAGCCAGCCCGGCAGGGCGCGCAGGAGCGCCGCGTGCCGCTTCAGCCGCGACACCCCCTGGGGCGCCTCGTCCGAGCGCCGCCGCGGCAGCTCCGGCCACAGCCGCGTGACCTCCGCGTGCGCCCACGCCCCGAACGTCGAGACCTCCGCGTTGCCGAGGCCCAGCGGCTCGAGCAGCCGCCGCGCCAGCCGCGCCAGGCCGGGCTCCGGCACGCAGACGCGCAGCCGCTTCGGGCCGAAGGTCCGGGGATCGCCATAGCTCAGCGCCGCGAGCCGGTGCAGCGCCACCGTGGTCTTGCCACTGCCGGCACTGCCCAGCACGAGCAAGGGCTTCGCGCCGTGAGCGTGGACGATGTCGAACTGGACCTTGTCGAGCAGCGCGGCGATGTCCGGGCCGCGCTGGCGCCCTTCCCGGCCCGCCCCCACGCCCAGGAGCCCCCGCTCCGCGCTGCCGGCCCCGCCGCCGAGCGCGGGCAGATCGGCGCCGCCGCGACGCCGAAACCCTCCGTCGCCCGCTTCCCGCTGCAGCACCACCCCTGGCGCGTGCACGGCGCGCAGCCGGCCGTCGACGATGACCACGATGCGCCGCGCCTCCACCAGGCCCTCCGCGCGACGTCCCGGCAGCTCCTCCTCGTACGGATCCTGCTCACGGTAGCGGTAGAAGATTCGCGAGAGGGGAGCGTGCCGCCAGTCGATGATGCGCAGGCCGGTGGCGGAGTCGAGAAAGGTGGCGTGGCCGAGCAGGTAGTCGCGCGCCTCGCCGCCCGCTTCCCGCAAGCGCAGGTGCGCGAAGTAGGGGCAGGCCGCGTCGGGCAGCGGGCCCAGCCGGCGCCGCTCGCCCACGGCCCGGACGACGTGCAGCTGGTCGAGCAGGGCCGGCAGATCGTCGGCGCGGGCGGAGGTCGCCTCGTCGCGCAGCTCCCGGAGCCGCTCCTCGCCGCCACCGTCGCCCCCGCGGCCGGCGAGCTCGCCCAGCCGTCGCTGCACCCGCGCGAGGAGCTCTTCTTCCTCGGCGAGGATGCGCCGCTCATGCTCGGAAAGGACCGGCTCCTGCGACATGGGCCCGTTATAACTGCCCCTTCCGACGTCGCGCCGCCCTTCCTGCGGCAGCCTGCCGTGGTATCTAATGAGGCCGTGGTCACGGGCGACAGGCTGGGCCGCTACACCCTCCTCGGAAAGCTGGCGACCGGCGGGATGGCCGAGGTGTTCCTGGCCCGGCAGGACGGGCCGCAGGGCTTCGCCAAGACCGTCGTCATCAAGAAAATCCTCGGCCACCTGGCCGAGGACGAGCAGTTCGTCGAGATGTTCCTCAACGAGGCGCGCCTCGCGGCGCTGATCAACCACCCCAACGTGGTGTCGATCTACGAGCTCGGCGAGGACGCCGAGAGCGGCAGCTACTACATGGTGATGGAGTACATCGACGGCTGCAACCTGAAGCGGGTCGCCCACGCCGCCGCGCGCAACCACAAGCGCATCCCCATCGAGATGTGCGCGAAGATCCTCGCGGATGCCGCGGCCGGCCTCGACTACGCCCACAACCTGAAGGGCGAGGCCGGCAAGCCGCTGAACATCGTCCACCGCGACGTGTCGCCGGAGAACATCCTGGTCACCTACGGCGGCCAGGTGAAGGTCGTGGACTTCGGCATCGCCAAGGCCACCGTCGCCGAAGGGCGGACGCGCACCGGCCAGCTCAAGGGCAAGTTCGGCTACATGGCGCCCGAGCAGACGCTGGGCAAGCCGCTCGACCGCCGCGCCGACGTGTGGGCGCTCGGGGTGGTGCTCTACTGGCTCTGCACCGGCCAGAAGCCCTTCAGCGGCGACAGCGAGGGCGCGATCATCCAGAAGATCCTCTACGCCACGCCGCAGGCGCCCAGCGAGCGCAACCCCGCGGTCGATCCCGAGATGGACCGCATCATCCTCACCGCGCTCGCCAAGGATCCCGCGCAGCGCTACGCGAGCGCGCACGACCTGCAGCTCGACCTCGAACGCTGGGCCGCCGCTTCCGGCAAGGCGGTCTCCGCGCTCGCGCTCTCGGAGTTCATGAACGCGCAGTTCCCCGAGACGATCGACGCCGACCGCCTCCTCACCCGCGCCATCCTGAGCGGCGACTTCAAGGCGCAGATGACGCCCTCGCAGACCGAGCTCAGCGCGTCCGGTTCGCGGGGGCGCACCAAGACGAACTCGAGCTCCGAGTTCGACATCTCCGTGTCCCACTCGCGGACCGCGCGCATCGCGGCCATCTCGGCGGGATCGGTGCTCCTCGTGGCGATAGCCGGCGGAGGCGTGTGGTGGAAGGTGGCGGCGGAGAAGGAGGAGGAAGCGGTCGCGGCCGCCGTGGCGAGCGCGAAGGCCACGGCGCCGACGAACCCGACGCCTCCCGAGCAGAACCCGACCCCCGCGCCCACCCCGCCCCTGCCGCCACCCGCCGGGTCGACGGCCGTCGCCGACCTCCATCCTGCCGCCGCCGAGCCGCCGCCGGTACGCGAGCGCGAGCACGAAGGGCACAGGTACCCGCACCACCACCTGACACGGGAGCCGGCTCGCTCGCACCCGGAGGCGACCTCTGCTCCGGCTCCGGCGCCCGCGCCTCCACCGGCTCCGCGCGGCCCGCCCGGCAAGCTGGCGGTGCGGGTCCTCCCCTGGGCCGCCGTGTACGTCGACGGGCAGCTCGCCGGCACCACGCCCTTCGAGCCCATCCCCGTCGCCGCCGGCCGCCACTCGATCCGCCTCGTCAACGACGAGATCCACGCCGAGCGCACCATGAGCATCGAGATCAAGTCGGGCGAGACCGCGACGCTGAAGGCGAAGCTCGAATAATCTTGGCTTCGCTGCCGAGGCCGCACGAGCGCTCGAGCTGCGCGCCCAGCGGACCCGCGCCTCTCATGGGCGCCGCATCGCATGGCCCCGCATGGCAAATGTCCTCGCTCGCCACTCGTCGACCTCGGACAGGAGATCACGGTCCTCGGCCTTCTTCGAGAGCGCCTCGTGCGCGGCCTCGGCGAGCGCTTCGGCCCGGCTCCGAGCGCCGTGGACTTCCACCAAGGCGGCGGCGAGCTGGTACTGGGCTCTTGGCATCCAGCTCGGATACTGCGGGCGGACGGCCCCAACCTTCAGCGTGCTCTCCAGCAGGGGCAAGGCTCGCCTCGGCTGGCCCGCGGCCAGGTAGGCCCAGCCGCCCAGGCGCCAGAAGCGTACGTCGCCCGGTGCCTCGCTGGGGGGATGAGTCGGCGCGATGAACTTCTGATACTCTTGGACCGCGAGATCGGCGCGGCCGTCGTCCAGGTAAGCTTCCATCAGAAGCGCGTGGAGATCGTCCCAGTTCGGGATCGACAAGAGGCCGAGGCGCGAGCCCATGTCCACGGCGAGCGCGGCGCTGCGAAGGCTCGCCGCGCGGTCGCCTTGCCTCGCCTCGACGGCCGCGCGCAGAGCCAGGCCCTCCGCTTCCGGCGCCCGCTCCCGATCGCTGGTCCTCGCGAACAGGTCTTGAAGGGCGGCCGCGGCATCGTCGGTTCGCCCCAGGTTGAACAGGGCCCGTGCCAGGTTGATCTCCGGAAGCAGCGCCTGTGGATTCCTCGGACCGAGCGCCCCGTCGAGGCTCGCAACGATGTTCCGCTGCAGGGCCAAGCTCTCGTCGTACCGACCCAGATCCGCGAGCGCGAGGGCGAGGTTGTTCTGGATCCTGAGCACCTGGATTCGGTCCCGGCCAAGGATCTGATGGGCGAGCTGCAGGGCACGCTGGAGGTCGACGGCCGCCTCGGCGGGATGTCCGCGAAGCGCTTCCAAGAGGCCGGCGACCGAGTCCACGTCGTACTCGGACTCGCCACCCATCCCGACCCGCTGCAGGTCCTCCCGGGCGCGCCCCAACCAGCGGTCCACGTCTGCAGTCGTCCCGCCCGACAGTGCCTCGGCTTCCGCCAGCCCCGCCGCGGCCGCCGTCGCGAGGACGTGCATTTGAGCGGCGGTCGCGAGTGCTTCCGCTCGTCGATACAGCTCGAGGCTGGGCCGATAGTCATCGAGATCGGCGTGCGCGGTACCGAGCCTGTCGAGTGCCTTCACTTCGAGCCCGATGAGGCCGAGCGCCTCGGCCTCCTTCGGAACGCCCTTCAGTGCCTCGAGGGCGTCGTGGTAGCGGCCGGCACCCATGAGGGCGGTCCCGCGGGCGAGCTGGAGCCGCAGTCGATCGACCTGCGGCCGGACGGCAGCTGGTATCGGCGGGACGATGGGCAGCAGCCGCGCGTCGGCACACTCCCCTGCGGCTGGCAGGGTGATCGCCGCGCCGAGCGTCGAGGCCAGGTCGTCCCCCCGCGGGTGCTCGAGGATATCCACCGCGGCCTGCATGTCCATCCGCTGCTCGGCCAGGCAGTCGAGCCGGAGGTTGAGCGCCGCCTCCGGCTGAACGTGCCGCTCGCGCGTTGCGACGCAGGCGTCCCGGTAGGCAGCGAGCCAGGCGCCGCTCGCTCGGTCCATGGCCTTCTCGGCGTACGCGGCGGTGGCGAGGGCACCGGCACCGCCGGCCGCTGCGAAGGCTGCCCGGACGCGCGCCCGCGCCTCACCGTTCCAAACCTGGGCGAGCTCGCCCTCCGGCGACCGGCACGGATCAGCCGCCCAGATCCGGAAGAGAGTCAAGCCGGCCGCAGAGAGCGCGGCCAGCGTCAGTCCGACGACGCCGGCCTTGGCCAGGAGCCGCCGGCGACGAGCCGAGGGATCCGCGGTCAACGCCCCCAGCAGCTCGTCGAGCGTGGGGTAACGATCTTCCGGCGCCAGGGCGAGGCCGCGCAGCAGGATCCGCCGCACCCAACGGGGAACGCGGGTGCCGCTGGGAGGCTCGGCCATGATCCACCCGGCCGGCGAGGACACCTGCCGCGGGTAAGGCAACTCTCCGTAGAGGGCCTCGTACAGCGCGGCACAGAAGCCGAACTGGTCGGCCGGCGGGCCGCTCGGCCTCCCGCCGAGCTGCTCGGGCGCCATGTAACCCGGCGTGCCGGCGATGGAACGTGACTCGGAAGAGGACGGCTCGGAGGAGGACGCCGGGACTGCAACAGCCGGGAGCTCGGGGGTGAGCGCGCCCGCGGGGGTAGCCGTTTCCAGCGCCAGGCCGAAGTCGCTCACCTTGACCTCGCCGGCCTCGTCGATGAGGACGTTCTCGGGCTTGAAGTCGCGGTGCACGAGGCCCACCGCATGGGCCGCGGCGAGCCCTCGGCCGGCGAGCACGAAGCGGTCGACGACCTCCCGCCAGCCGGCCGCGTGGTCGCGCAGCCACTGCCGGAGCGTTCCCCCTTCCATCAGCTCCATCACCAGGTAGACCTGTCCCTCGAACGTGCCGACGTCGAAGATCGGAACGACGTTCGCGTGCCGAAAGCGGGCCATGCTGCGCGCTTCTTCGAGCAGCCGCGCGCGCAACCGCTCGGCGCTCTCCGGGGCCTGGTCGGGGTCGATCCGCTCGACCTTGACGGCGACGGGGCGGCGGAGGCTCGGATCGAGGCAGCGGTAAACTGCGCCGTGCGCCCCGCAGCCGATCAGGGCCTCGATCTCGTAGCGACCGAGTCGCAGGCCGGCGCTGGCCTGACCGCTCGCGAGCGTCGAGGCCACGTCCGCCGACGTTCGAGAAGAGGCCGCCAGCAAGGCCGCGCAGGCCTCGCACTCCGCGAGATGAGCGTGGATCTCGCTCTCGACCTCGGGGGCCAGCCCCTCGTCGCCGAGCAAGCCGAGAATCTCTTCGGCATTGAGACAGTCGCGCAAGGCGTGCTAGTGCTTTGCACGCGTTCGACGAAAAGGCAACGCTCCATGGCACAGCGGGGGTCACTGTCCCAAGCATTCCTGCAGGGTTCCTCGCCGGCGGCGGCGGCGGCGATTCGTGCGACTGCGACCGGCGATCTCGAGAAGCGGCTCGCGTCTCTGGTGCGGCGCGGCCAGAAGGCATGGCCCGACCTCCCCGTCGACTCCGACGACTTCGTGGCGTTCCTCGCGGCGCGCACCGCGGACCGGTGGCCCGACGGACCGTCGCACGACTTGCCGTGGCTCGAAGACCTGTACCTCTGCCACGCCTGCCTCGCGGGCAGCCCCGGCGCAATCGAGGCCTTCGAGCGCACCCATTTCTCGAATCTCCCCTCGCACCTGTCCCAGCTCTCGCCCACGTCCGACTTCGTGGGAGAGGTCGGGCAGACGCTCCGGGCCAAGCTCTTCGTGGCGGACAGACGGGGTGAGAAGGGGGTCGCAGCCTACACCGGCCGCGGCCCCCTCGGCGCTTGGTTCCGCGTGACGGCCCTCAACACGGCGCTGAAGCTGCTGCGGGAAGAGATGAAACATCTCCGTGGAGGCGGAGGAGCACCGGCGGTCCCCGCCCCGGCGGATCCCGAGCGCGCCCTGATTCGGGCCCGGACGCGCGCCGAGCTCGAAGAGACGCTCCGCAGCGTCCTCGCGCAGGCGCCGACGCGCGAGCGCGCCCTCTTGAAGATGCACTTCGTGAACGGGTCGACGCTCGAGGAACTGGCACAGATCTTCAAGGTCCATCGGGCGACCGTGGCCCGGTGGATTGCCGGTGCCCGCCAGTCCGTCCTTCGCGAGACGCAGCGGCGCATGGTCGAGCGCTTCAAGCTGTCCCCCTCCGAGCTCTCCAGCGCCTTCCGGATCACCCGGTCGGAATGGACGCTGAGCCTCGAGAAGACGCTCGGGTCGATGGAGAAGTGAGCCTCCGTGCGACGGTCGCCGAGAAGGCGAGTCAAACGGATAGATGGCTCTCGATGACGAACGGGTCGCCCTGGCCCAGCCCCAGCTCTGCAGGCGAGGAAGACGGTGCCGGACGCGAAGATCCTCCAGCTGACGCCCCCCGCCCGGTACCTGCCTCCCGCCGAGCTCGGTCCCTACCGGCTCATCAGGCTGCTCGGCTCGGGCGGCATGGGGGAGGTCTACCTCGCGAGGCACGGGTCGCTGGGGCGCGAGGTTGCGATCAAGCTCCTGAACCCCGAGGCCGCGAGCCAGCCCGACCTCGTGCGCCGCCTCTTCGCCGAGGCCAGAATCGTCAACGAAATCAACCACGAGAACGTCGTGGAGATTCACGATTTCGTTCCCGAACCGGGCGGGCGGAGCTACTACGTGATGGAGCTCCTGCGCGGCTCCGATCTCGCCGTCACCCGGGCCGAGCGTGGGCCGTTCTCCCTGGAGACGACGCTTTCGGTCGCCTCCCAGATTTGCTCCGCGCTCCAGGCCACCCACGCGAACGGCGTCGTCCATCGCGACCTCAAGCCGGAAAACGTCTTCCTCATTCCCCGCGCGGGACGAACGGACTTCGTCAAGATCATCGACTTCGGCGTGGCCAAGGTCTTCGAAGGCACGCTCCGCACTGGCTCGCACACCGTTGCGGGCACCATCGTGGGAACGCCCCAGTTCATGTCGCCAGAGCAGGCGGGTGGACGGCCCATCGACGGCCGTTCGGACATCTACGCGCTGGGGGTCTTGCTGTACTGGATGCTGTCGGATCGGCTCCCCTTTCGGGACAGCGGCTTCGACAAGCTCATCCTCGCGCGGCTCACCACGAAGCCCGACGAGTTGCCGGCCACCACGCCCTCGGGTGAGCGGCTTCCGCCCGAGCTCTCGCGGGTCGTGAAGCGGTGTCTGGCCGTCGAGCCCGCCGACCGCTTCCAGAGCGTGGGCGAGCTGACGGAGGCGCTGTCCCGGGTGAAGCTGGCCTCCCAGCCGCCACGGGTCGAACACGAGCGATCACGGGCCGTGCCGGCGCTGGCGGCGCTGTGTGTGCTCCTGCTGGCCGTGATCGGAACCGGTCTCGGGCTCTGGCTGCGAGGTCGCGCCCGCCCGCCGCCTCCGGAAGGCGTCGGGCAGGCGGCCCAGCCCCGACCCGAGCCAGGGCCGGGCGAGCCGGTCGGCGAAGCCGCGGTACAGCCCCCTCCCCTTCCCAGCGTGCCCGCTCCCCCACTTCCGCGACGCGGGTCGGCTCACCCCAGCCTCCCGCAGACCGCAGCAGCCTCCCGGAAGCGGAGGCCGAGCAAAGGGCACGCGGCCACCCACCCGGTGCTTGCGGCGCCGGTGCGTGAGCGCTCCAAGGCGGCGCCCCCCGGGGTCATCGACCCGTTTTCCTCCGACAAGGCGGACTCCACCCCGCAGCAGAAGCCACCTCTCGTCGATCCCTTTGCGGAGTGACGGATGCGACGGTCGGCGGCACCGCGGGTCAACGGAGTATGGCTCAAACACTGCGGTATCTTCTCGAAGGTTGGCTCGTCCTCGGGCTCGGCGCGTGCCAGCTCGTGGGGACGGGGTCGAACGAGGAGTTCGCGTGCACGCAGGATGCGGACTGCGCGAGCGGCCAGAGCTGCTGCAACGGGCTGTGTCGGGCAAGCTGCGCGAGCGGTGCAACGACCGGCACGTCGAGCGGGGGTCACGGCACCACCGGGAGCGGTGGAGCGAGCGGGGGGCACGCCACGACCGGCGGCACGAGCAGCGGGACGACCGGTGCACCGGTCCAGGGCTCATCGACGGGCGCGGGCTCATCGGCCGGGAGCTCGACTGGCTCCTGCGCGGGCGGAGGCACCTGCACCCCCCAGAACCTTTGCGACCAAGGCACCCTCGCCTGCTCGGACGGCACGCCGAGCTGCACCGACACCGGCACCCCGGTGGCCAACGGCACGAGCTGCGGGACCAACCAGGTCTGCGCCGCGGGCCAGTGCGTCCCCTGCCAGGCCGGCGCGAGCTGCACGCCCCAGAACCCCTGCGACCTCGGCCTCACCTCTTGTTCCTCCGGAAGCCAGGCCTGCGAGGACACCGGCACGAACGTCTCCGACGGCACGAGCTGCGGCACCGGCCTCGTCTGCGTCAGCGGCGCCT
>Ga0335073_10010474_pt1 | contig 13029 bp, 4 predicted proteins | sample Lox_Sample_22_FD_207093 | JGI IMG/M metagenome (GOLD analysis project Ga0335073, IMG submission 207093) | Soil microbial communities from Loxahatchee National Wildlife Refuge, Florida, United States - Lox_Sample_2.2 | ecosystem: Environmental > Terrestrial > Soil > Wetlands | place: USA: Florida...
ACAGAAAAACGCCTGCTTGTATGCTGTGCCCGGACGGAACTCTCATCGGAGTTGACGATTGAGATTCGCGATTTGGCGGCGCAGCCTCTCGATTGGAACTACCTTTTCGCCGAAGCCGCGGACCATGCGCTCCGGCCGCTCCTCGCGCGTCATCTTTCTGCCTGCGCCGCCGATCTCGTCCCCGCGCCGGAATGGAAGCGCCTCAGCGATGCCGTCCGCGCGAATACGGCGCGCTGCCTGATTCTGACCGCCGAGCTGATCCAGATCATGGACCGCTTCGCCGAAGCGGGAATCCTCGCCATTCCATACAAGGGACCCGTGACCGCGGCACAGGCCTACGGCGACATCACCCTTCGCGAGTTCGAAGACCTCGACATCATTTTGCGGCAGCAGGACATGCCTCGCGTCGACGAGATCGCACGAGGCCTCGGGTATCAGCCGAAATACGACTGGGTTCTTACGTCCGGCGCCGCGGCATTGATTCCGGGCGAATACCATTACCGCGACGGCGCGCGCCGCATGGTGCTCGACCTCCATACCGAGCGCACGCTGCGCCACTTTCCCGTTCCCCCCGATCTCGACGCACTGGGCCGCCACCGCGTCGGCGTTTCATTGACCGGCCACGAAATTCGCACGTTCGCTCCCGAAGATGCGCTCGTAATGCTCTGCGTCCACGGCTCGAAAGATTTCTGGGAGCGAATTTCCTGGATTGCGGACATCGCGGAGGTGATTCGCGCGTATCCGCGCCTGGATTGGGAAGAGGTCAGTCGGCGCGCGGATTCGTGGAACGCCCGACGAATCCTTCATCTTGGGCTTGCGCTCGCTTCAGGAATGCTGGACGCAAACTTGCCGGGAGAGGTCCATTCGCAGGTGGAAAGCGACCGCGTCGTGGCGGAGCTTGCGGCGAGGGTTGCGCATAGACTTCTGCGTCGCGAGCCGACCGCCTTGGGCTCAGCCGAGCGCTTCCGCTTTCGCAGAAAAATGCTCGAAGGCGCGGTGGACGGCTGGCGCTATTCGCTTCGCCTCGCTTCCGCGCCGGTTGAAGAAGATTGGGAGATGGTGCGCCTGCCGGTTCGTCTCGCTCCGCTGTATCTCGCTCTGCGGCCGCTGCGCCTGCTGCGCAAATACGGCTGGAGCAACCGCAGTCCGAACGATGCCTCGAAGGCGTAGGTCTCTACGATGGCAAACGGAATTGCGAGGAAGCGCGACGCTACGGGCGGACGATCATCACTTCGGTGGATTTGATCAGAGCGGCCGCCTTATCGCCCACTTTGAGCCGCATCTCGCGGACCGCATCGGCGGTGATGATCGACGTGATGTGTTGCCCGCCGATCGAAAGCGTTACCTGTGCGATAAGCCCGCTGGTCTTGATGTCGGTCACTCGCCCGACCAGTTGGTTGCGGCCGCTGATCCGGCGGAAATTCGTCCGGCGTTCGGCGACGTCGCCTTGCTCGGACGCGCGGTAGAGAAATTTGTCGACTTCTTTTTCAGGCACCCGATGGTGGCCACCGGCCGTCTTCACAGTGCCGATCTTCCCCTTGTAGATCCACTGCTTCAGCGTCGGGTAGCTGATGCCGAGCACTTGGGCCGCTTCGCGAGGTGTGTATAGCTTCATGCGCCGTCCTGACGAGATGAGGGCTATCGTGCGTCAGGAGCTTGTCATTTTTTGCGGTGCTTTGTAAAGCAGGCGAAGCCGCTTCGCCGCACCGTTCATCCAACCGGCGAATGGGAAGGCGGATCGGGCTTGGTTGGAAAGGCAGGATTGCCGCCTCGAGGGAATCGAGGAAGCGCGGTCGCCGGGCCTTGAGCCGCGGCACTCGTGGCGTGTAACGGGCCCGTCACATTCGCCCGCTTGGGGCGGCATCCGAAAAACTCGCCCCAGGCGAGACCGTGGAGTAGAATCGCCTTTGCTCTAGCCCGAATCGATCGAAAACGCCCGCGGCGAAGGTCGCGGCATCATAAGGGAGATGAAATGCCAGCCAATCCGACCGCCAAGGCCAGCGAATCGACGCAAACCATCAACCCCCTAAAAGCGCTGGCCGACTTCGGCCAGTCCGTTTGGCTCGATTACATTCGCCGCAACCTGATTACCACCGGCGAGCTCTCCCGCCTGATTCACGATGACGGTCTTCGCGGCATGACCTCCAATCCGGCCATTTTCGAGAAGGCGATCGCGGGCAGCACGGATTACTCGAAGGCTCTCGAAGAACTTTCCCAGCGCAAGGATCTCAACGCGGTCGGAATCTACGAGCACCTCGCGATTCGCGACATTCAGGATGCCGCCGACGCCCTCCGCGAAGTCTACACCGCGACGAATCGCCGCGACGGCTACGTCAGCCTCGAAGTCTCCCCGTATCTCGCGTTCAAAACGCAGGAAACGATCGACGAAGCCATTCGCCTCTGGAAGACGGTCAACCGCCCGAACCTGATGGTCAAGGTGCCGGGCACGCGCGACGGCATTCCCGCGATCCGCGAATTGATCGGCCGCGGCATCAATATCAACGTCACGCTGCTCTTCGCCCAGGATGTCTATGAACAAGTCGCCGCGGCTTACATCGCCGGGCTCGAGGCGCTCGTGGCGCGCGGCGGCGACCCGAGCGGCGTAGCCAGCGTCGCGAGCTTCTTCGTCAGCCGCATTGACACGCTCATCGATAGCCTGCTCGACGCCAAGATCAAGGAAGGGAAGAACCCGTCGGACGTGCCGCTCTATCAGAGCCTGCACGGAAAAGTCGCGATCGCCAACGCCAAGCTCGCCTACGAAGCCTACGGGAAACTTTTCGCCGGCCCCGGCTGGCAAAAGCTGGCCTCCCGCGGCGCGCAGACCCAGCGCCTCCTCTGGGCCAGCACCAGTACGAAGAATCCGAAGTATCGTGATGTGATGTATGTCGAAGAACTGATCGGCCCTGATACCGTCGATACGATTCCGCCGGCAACGTTTGACGCGTTCCGCGACCACGGCCATCCGCGCGCCAGCCTCACCGAAGACCTCGACGGAGCGCGCAAAACCATGGCCGATCTCGCTCGCGCCGGCATTTCGATCAAAGCCGTCACCGACCAGCTCACCGACGAAGCTGTGAAGCTTTTCGCCGACGCGTTCGACAAGCTGCTCGCCGCCGTCGACAATCGGTCCGCGAAAGCCGCGCCCAGCTCCGCCACGAACCTTTCGTACCGTCTGCCCGATTCGCTCGCTCAGTCGTTCAAAGCTGCGCTCGAGGATTGGAAAGCCAATAACAAAGTGAAGCGCCTTTGGGCCCGCGACGCTTCGCTCTGGACCAATAGCGATGAGAGCAAGTGGCTCGGCTGGCTTGGCATCACCGAAGAGCAGCTCGCCCGCCGCGATCAGTTCAAGAAGATCGCGGACGAAATCCGCTCCGCCGGCTTCACGCACGCTTTGCTCCTCGGCATGGGCGGATCGAGCCTCTGCGTCGAGGTCCTGAAGCTCACCTTCGGCAATGTCGCGGGATTCCCGCAAGTCCACGTGCTCGACTCCACCGACCCCGCGCAGATCAAAGCCGTCGAATCCAGCATCGACATCGCAAAAACGATTTTCATCGTATCGAGCAAGTCCGGCGGCACGCTCGAGCCGAATATCTTCAAGCAGTATTTCTTCGATCGCGTCAGCAAGGTTGTTGGCGCGGCTCAGGCGGCCAGGCAGTTCATCGCGGTCACCGATCCGGGCTCGCACATGCAGAAGGTCGCCGAAGGCGATGGCTTCCGCCACATCTATTTCGGGCTTCCGAGCATCGGTGGCCGCTACTCGGCGCTTTCCGATTTCGGCATGATTCCCGGTGCGATTCAGGGCGTCGACATTCCGAAGTTCCTCGAGCTTGCCGACGAGATGGCCCATGCGTGCGCCTCCGTCGTACCGGCCGATGAAAATCCCGGCGTGATTCTCGGCGCCATCCTCGGCACGGCGCAGAAGAGCGGGCGCGACAAACTCACCGTCATCACCTCGCCGGGCATCGGCGATCTGGGCGCGTGGCTCGAACAGTTGATCGCCGAATCCACCGGAAAAGAGGGCAAGGGAATCATTCCGGTCGACCGTGAGGCCCTCGGCTCACCGAGCGTCTACGGCAACGATCGCGTCTTCGCCTACCTGCGTCTCGCAGGCGCGCCCGACGCCAAGCAGGATGCGGCCGTGGACGCGCTCGAAAAAGCGGGCCAGCCCATCGTTCGCATCGCCGTGCCCACCACCTACGACGTCGCACAGGAGTTTTTCCGCTGGGAGATTGCCACCGCCGTCGCCGGATCGATCATCGGCATCAACGCGTTCAACCAGCCCGACGTCGAGGCCAGCAAGATCGAAACGAAGAAACTCACCTCGCAATACGAGGAAAAGGGCTCGCTGCCGCCCGAATCACCCGTGCTGCAGGATGCGGGCGTAAAGCTCTTCACGGACGAGAAGAATGCCGCCGCGCTCAAACAAGCGGCGGGCAAGGACGCTTCGCTCGTCGGCTATCTCCGCGCGCATTTGAATCGTCTCGGCGCGGGCGATTATTTCGCCCTCCTCGGCTACATCCAGATGAACGATACGCACGAAGCGTCGCTTCAATCGATTCGCCACTCCGTGCGCGACAAGAAGCGCGTTGCCACGTGCCTCGGCTTCGGCCCGCGCTTCCTCCATTCGACGGGCCAGGCGTACAAGGGCGGCCCCAACTCCGGCGTGGTTCTCCAAATCACCTGCGACGACGCCGCGGACCTGCCCGTGCCCGGTCAGAAGTACACCTTCGGCATCGTGAAAGCTGCGCAGGCTCGAGGCGACTTCCAGGTGCTGGCCGAGCGCAACCGCCGCGCCCTTCGCGTCCATCTCGGCGCTGATGTTGCCGCGGGCCTCGCCAAGCTCCAGCAGGCCATTCAGCAAGCGCTATCGTAATCGCTTCGCTCGCGCCCCGCATCAACGCGGGCGCAATCAGAACTCCAAGCGCGCCTGAAGCGCGATCATGCGCGGGCTGCTGTCTCCTCCTAGTCCGACGCCGAGAAGTCCCGTCGGCGGCGCGGTCGTGTACGTCAGCGCGCCGAAACCAGTCTGCGTCGAAGGCTCGCCGGGAATTCCTGCCAGCACCATGCTTGGCAAACCGAAATTCGGGTGGTTGAACACGTTGAAAAACTGCCCGTCGATCCTCAGCTTCAAGCGTTCGGTCAATTGAAACCATTTCGTGAGGTAGAAATCGCTCCAGAAGAATTGTGGCCCCCGCAGCGCGTTGCGGCCGAGGGTGCCGAACTGACAGGTTTGCGCGCTGTCTCCTCCATTGCAGGCCCCTGTCGTGGGGTCCACGGTTGAGACAAAAGCGTCGGGATTAAGCCACTGGATCGTGCCCGGTTGCGTCACGCCCGGGATGGCGTTGTGCTCGTACAGTGGGACGCCCGGCACGGCGCTCGCGAATTGGGGTCCACCGCCCTGCACGATGCCATTCACAGTGCGGTCGATGTTACTCACCGAATACGGCGTGCTGAGGACGGAGAACGGAATTCCGCTGTGCCAGAAAACGGTGCCGGAGACCTGCCAGCCATTCAGCACATGGCCCAGTCGGTGATTCCGCACCTTGACGGGTAGTTCATAGACGTATTGTGCGTCGAGATTGTGGTGGATGTCGTAATCGCAGGGGCCGTAGTCGCGCCCAAGTTCTCCCGGCAAAGGAGTGAGTATTCCGCCGGCTGAGAACTGAAGGAATCCGCCGTTTGAGACCTCATCCATGCAGCGGCTGAGAGTGTAATTGACCTGTCCTTGCAGGCCATGTCCCATCCGTTTCAAGGCGGTTAGCTGAAGGCTGTTGTAGTGGCTGTTGTCGCCGGTCGAAAGCTGCGTCACGGCGCCAAATCTGGGATCGGTCGGCTGGTTGTTGTACGGGGCAAAGCATCCCTGGCAAGACGTCGTCGAGCTTATATAGCGCAGATAGCCGTTGACTTGCGTCTGATACGGTTGGTTCACCGCTCGCGTCCCCGCATACTGTGCGTGCACGCTGATGGTACTGCCGAACTGATGCTCGACTCCCAAACTCCACTCCATGAAATAGGGCGCGTGAAGTTTTCCGTTGGGCACCGCCGTGATCGCTACGGGCGGAAGACACGCGGACGGATTTGCCAGCGGAGACGCGCAGGAGAGTTCGCCCTGAGAAAAGCCGGCGCCAAACTCCTGGTTTGCCGCGACCGTTGCGTCCACCGCGCTGCCAGGCACCCCGGGCGCAATCGCCGTGCCGCCGACGCCCCCCAAAAGCCCGCCCTGGAACGCCCGCACATAGGGCGGATTCACGCCAACAACGTCTGCAACACTTCCGGGCAGGATGTCGCTGAATATCCCGAATCCGGCTCGCAGAACGGAATTGGGCGCGAACTGCCATGCCAGCGCCGTCCTCGGCTGCCAGATCGCGAGTGGCGTGGAGGAGAAAACACTCCCGAGACCGGTTTGAATCGCTGCATCGAGCGGCTGATTCACGTCATGCGAGATCGAGTCGAATGAGCCGTGAAGCCGCGCGATTTCATCGTGCGGATTCAATGGATTCGAATTCAGCGTGTCCCGCACGCCGATCGTCCACGTCAGCTTCGGCGTGAGTTTCCATGTGTCCTGCGCGTACAAATCGAGATTCAAGAAATGGAATGGCTGGTTTGGCGACGCCGGAAATGTCTGCGTCGCCGTGTTGGCGACTCCATAGATGTATTGCTGCAGGTTGGCGTAGGTGACCGTCGGGACCGTGCCTTCGTCGAAATCGTAGTCGTTCAGCCGAAGAATTCTGGTGTTGGTTCCAAATCTGAACTCGTGCGGGCCATGGCTCCAGGCGAGGTTGTCGTTGATGAAGAACCGCGTCGCGCTGCGTCCCTGTAACCACGTGTTATCCAAGCCCCCGACCGTGGTAAAGGCGTTTGCGCCGCTGCCTTGCAGGACAATCGGGAATGCCGCAAGCGTTTTCTGAAAATCGCTTGGCGCAAACAGGCTTTGATACCACGAGAATCCCGGATTGAAATAGTTGACAATGTCCTGCGAGAAAACGCGCGTGTAGCCCGCTGCGAATGAATAGAGCGGCTGCGGCGAAATCGCGTCGAACAATGGATTGATCGGATCGGTATAAGCGGCCTGCAGACCTGTGTCCGCCTGAAAGCGGAACCAGGCCGTGTTGTTTGCGTCGATATTGTAGTCGATGCGTGCTGTCTGCACTTGTTCGTGGTCGTCGCTCGAATGCGAAACGCTCTGCAGGTTCGCGCAACCGTCCCCGTCGCTCGCCGGGCTGCCGTCGGCATTCAAGGGGCACCCGAGGATTGCATGTGGTGCCCCGCTCGTATTTCCGTAAAGCGAGAACATCTTTTGATAGAAGGGAACTTCGGCCGGCTCCGCCGGGTAGCATGAGCCACCCGCGCAGCCGGTCGTTTGGCCCGTCGCGAGCTGTTGCAGGACGTAGTTCTGAAAGGCGGCAGTCGGTACCGTGGTGGCCGTGACGATGGGCAGCGCGATGCGCACCCATTCGCTGTCGAAAAAGAAAAACAGTTTGTTGTGGACGATCGGGCCGCCCAAGCTCCCGCCAAAATGATTCACGGTCGATCGCGGCTTATGATTGCCGGGCGTTGCGTTCGTGAAGTAGTCCGCGGCGTCCAGTGCCGAGCCGTTCCAGATCTCGTAGAGATTTCCGTGAAAATCGTTCGTGCCGGATTTCGTCACGTAGTTGATTTGCGACGCTCCATACCTTCCTTGATCCACGGAATAGGAAAGCGCGTTGACCGTCACCTCTGAAATCGAATTCAGCCCCAGGACAAGATTCGTCGAAAGCCCGCTATTGAGATTCGTAAGCGGATCGTTCGTTTCGAGGCCGTCCACGATGTAACCGTTGGAAAGGGCCGGCAGGCCGTTGAACTCGACGTTGCCGTATCCGTTTGTGCCGCCCACAAAATCATTCCCGCTTCCCGCCGTGTTGATCAATGCGCCCGGGGCGAACTGCAGTGGGTAGGTGAGATCGCCGCCGGGATTCGGCAGGTTTTCGAGTGCCGGCGCACTCAGGTTCGTCGACGTATTGGCGTTTTCCGGATTGATCAAGGGGGGCGCGCCGGTCACCTCGATCGTCTGTTTCGTTTCCGCCAGTGGAAGCGTGAGATTTACTATTTGCTTTTGCCCCAGACCGGCGAATACGTGGCTGTCCTGCTGCCGATCGAAGCCCTCCGCCTCGGCGTCGACCGAGTAAGCGCCCGGTATGAGCTGCGGAAAGTCGAATCGGCCTTCATCGTCGGTTTTCGCGGACCGTCGCAAGCCCGTATCCCGGTTCATGGCCGTCACGGTGGCGTTCGGAATCGCCGCGCCCGTTGCATCGGAAACCCGGCCGACGATCGCGGTGGTCGTTTCACCCTGCGCGCGAACGCTCGTTGGGATCAGGGAAAGAAGCAAGAAAGACGCGGCGGAAATGGTGCGGACCGTCATCGTTGTGTCCGGCCCGTTCATATTAACCTGGGTGAATATGAATAGTACAGGTGCATTAATGAGCCCCAATAAGCCGCGCTAATCGCCGGGGCGGGGGAGTGTCGCATCCGGGACGGGCTGGGTGGCATCGCTCGGTTTTGGTGGTGGACGTACCTTGTAACGGCGCGTTCATATTCGTCTGGTGTTTAGCGTCTCGCTACCATCGGAACGCATCCAACCGACAGCTCGCTTGCTCTCTCCGGTCGGTCCGATAAGATGGAGAAGTAGCGATGGGAGGTTCTTCCAATGGATGTCGAATCCGCAGTCGAAGCGGTGGGAACGCCCGGCGCGCCGGCCGGTCCTTGCGCGATCGCTCTGTTTGGCGCCGGCGGCGACCTAACGAAGCGCAAGCTGTTGCCGTCGCTCTACAACCTGGCTCACTCCAAACTCCTGCCCGAGCAGTTCGCGATCGTGGGCGTGTCGATCGAACCTTTTTCGACCGAAGAGTTCCGCGCCCGCATGACCGACGACATCAAGCAGTTTGCGGAAGAAGGCGTCGACATGTCCTCCTGGGAATCGTTCGTCAAGCGCCTCTACTATGTGTCCGGCGACTTCAAGGATCCGCAGCTCTATTCGCGATTGTGCGATTTGCTGAAGCAGGTCGAAAAAGAACAGGGGACGCAGGGCAACGTCCTCTTCTATCTCGCCACGAGCCCCGAATTTTTTCCGGTCGTCGTCGAGCAGTTAGGCGCCGCCGGGCTGACAAAGCAGGAGAGCGCCAAATGGCGCCGCGTGGTCATCGAGAAACCCTTCGGGCACGACCTGCCCTCCGCCGTCGCCTTGAACCGTGCCGTGGGGCAGGTGGTCGACGAGAAGCAGGTCTATCGCATCGACCACTATCTCGGCAAGGAAACCGTCCAGAACATTCTCGCCTTTCGCTTCGCCAACGGAATCTTCGAGCCCATCTGGAATCGCCGTTATGTCGATCACGTGCAGGTCACGGTTGTGGAAGAACTGGGAGTCGAGCTGCGTGGAGGATATTACGAGACGGCCGGCGCGTTGCGCGATATGGTTCCCAATCACATATTTCAGCTGATTACGCTGAGTGCCATGGAGCCGCCTACCGATTTTGACGCCGACGCGGTTCACGACGAGCAGACTAAAGTGTTGCGCGCGATTCAGCCGCTCAGCCCCGAGCGCGTCCTCGATCATGCCGTCCGCGGCCAGTACGGAGAAGGTATCATCGACGGCAAGCGCGTCCCCGCGTATCGCCACGAACCTCAGGTTGCCCCTGATTCGCAGACGCCCACCTTTGTCGCGATGGCTCTGCATATCGACAACTGGCGCTGGGCCGGAGTGCCTTTCTATCTCCGAACCGGCAAGCGCCTCGGGGGGCGCTCGACGCAAATCGTGATCCGTTTTCGTAGGCCGCCCTTCATTCTTTTCCGCAAAACGTCGGTCGACCGGATTACGCCCAACGAGCTGGTGATCAACATTCAGCCCAACGAGGGCATTTCGCTGAGCTTCGAAGCGAAGGTTCCCGGCCCCGTCGTTCGCCTCGGTGCCGTGAACATGGATTTTCAGTACTCCGATTACTTCGGAACGCGCCCCTCCACCGGATACGAGACGCTCCTATACGACTGTATGATGGGCGATCCGACGCTTTTCCAGCGTGCCGATATGGTCGAGGCGGGGTGGAGCGTCGTGCAGCCGATTCTCGACGTTTGGAAAGCGCTTCCCCCGCGCGATTTCCCCAATTATGCGGCTGGCACCTGGGGACCGCCGCAGGCCGAGGAGCTTTTGCATCGCGACGGCCGCGAATGGCGCGATCCAATGCGCGCCAACGGGCGCCATTTTGCCGGCCCGACCGAACGCCCCGTGCAGCAAATCGTCACTCCGGCGAAGTGAAAACCGCCCCAAAGTGCCTCTAAACGGCCTTGAACAGGCTTAAAAACGCCAAAGATTGCATGTTAGAACGGCGTTAATCGACGCAAATTTGCGTGTGACCTCCAGCCAAATCTATTGGTTCCATCAAAATTGTGGATTGTACCTTTCCGCGTCTGACGCGGTAACTTAGTCTTTACCATGACAGGTAGTTGGCGGGATAGGGTGGACCACGATGCTTGTGGGGTGGGGTTTATCGCCCAACTCGGAGGTACCTCCTCGCGCGAAGTGGTGGACCGGGCTCTCACCGCTTTGGCCCGTCTCTCGCACCGTGGCGGACTCGACGCGGACGGTCTAAGTGGTGATGGCGCTGGGCTTCTGACCCCGATCCCGCAGGAGTTTTTCCGCAAAGCGGCGCGCGAAATCGGCGCCGAACTGCCCGAATCCTTTGGCCTCGGCATGGTCTTTTTGCCTCCCGGCGAGGAGGCCGCGGCCGTCGCCGCGATCGACTCCATCGCGGGTACCAGCGGGTTGCGCTGTCTTGGCTGGCGCGAAGTTCCCACCGATCCGTCCCTCCTCGGCCCCCGCGCGAAAGCCACCGTTCCGACGATCCGACAATGCTTTTTTGCGGCGACAGATGCGAAGGCGGATTTGGAGCGCGTGCTGTACTTTTTCCGGAAGCGGGTGGAGACGGAAGGGCCGGCGGGAATTTATTTCTGTTCGCTGTCGTCGCGGGCGGTTGTGTACAAGGGTTTGATGGCGCCGGTGCAGTTCCGGGAGTTTTTCGCGGACCTGGCGAGCCCGGATTTTACGGCTCCCTTCGCGATGTTCCACCAGCGGTATTCGACGAACACGCAGCCGACGTGGCGGCTCGCGCAGCCATTCCGTTTCGTGGCGCACAACGGCGAGATCAACACGATCGGCGCGAACCGGCGCTGGGTGCGCGCGCGGGAGAAGGCGCTGCGCGGGGAACTGGGCGCGCCGGAATCGTTCCGGGTGCTCGAAGAGCGCGTGAGCGACTCGGCCAGCTTCGACAACGGCTACGAAGTTTTGCTGCATCGCGGCTACGGCCCGGCGGCGGCGGTTCTGCGCATGGTTCCTCCGGCGTGGGAATCGGATCGCACGATGACGGCCGACCTGCGGCGGTATTTCGAGGCGCAGGTGCAGAAGCAGGAGCCGTGGGACGGACCCGCGGCGCTGGTCTTCAGCGACGGGCAGGTGGTCGGCGCAAAACTCGACCGCAACGGCCTGCGGCCGCTGCGCTACACCGTCACTTCCGAGGGATTGATCGTTTGCGGCTCGGAGACGGGCCTCACCGATCTGCAAGGAAAGCACGTCTCCGAACGCCAGCGCCTGGGCCCCGGCGAAATTCTGCTGGTTGACCCGGCAATCAGCGGCGTCTTCCGCGGAAACGATCTTTCCGGGCTTCTGACCTACGCGCGCAACGGCGGCCCGTACGTGTCTCCGCAGCGAGTTTCCGCGCTCGAAGGCGTGGTGCATACTCCCACCGCCGAGCCGAAGAAGATCGCGTCCGCGCTGGGCTGGACCGACGACCAGTTCAAGCTGCTCTTCCAGTCGCTCGGCATCGAGGGCAAAGAAGCGACGTGGAGCATGGGCGACGACGCGCCTCCGGCGTTTACGTCGTCGATGCGGCGCCCGATCTGGGATTACTGCAAGCAGCGATTCGCGCAGGTGACGAACCCCGCGATCGATCCGCTGCGCGAGACGCACGTGATGTCGCTCGACGTCTATCCCGGCCACAATCTGGTGGCGAGCTCGCCGATCCTCGATGCGGGGCAGGCGGCTCAATTGGAGTCCCTGCTCCAGCCGGTCTGCCGGATCGACCTTACGTTCGAGGCGGCCGGCGGCGTGACGAGCGCGATCGCGGCGCTCGAGCGGGTGCGGCAGGAAGCGGCGGCTGGGGCGAAGTCGAAGCCCGGGCTGGTGATCCTGAGCGACCGCAAGACGGATTCGAAGCTCGCGGCTTTGCCGGCGATGCTGGCGACGGCGGCGGTGTGGAAAGAGATGGTGCGCGAAGGCGCGTACGACGTCCCGGTGCTGGTCGAAACGGGCCAGGTGATCGAGACGCATCACATCGCGATGCTCGTTGCGGTGGGCGCGAGCGTGGTTTGCCCGTACATGGCCCTCGAGCTTTCCGAGTCGCTGAAGCCGGGCGGCGCGGCGAAGTATCGCGTGGCCGTTGAAGCGGGATTGCGGAAAGTGCTCGCGCGCATGGGTATTTCGACGATCGCGAGCTACCGCAACAGCCATCTTTTCGAAGCGGTCGGCCTCGATGAGAAGGTCGTGGAAGAATTTTTCGAAGATGCTGCGGTTGCGCTCGGCGGCAAGACGCTCGAAAGCCTGCTCGAAGACAGCCTCTGGCGGCACGGGCGAGCATTTGGAGTCGAAGCGGCTGTGCTTCACGACGAAGGGCTGTACCGCTTCCGCCAAACGGGCGAGCGTCACGCAAGTTCTCCCGAGCTCGTGCGGCGGCTGCACAAGTACGTGAAGGCGCCGACGCCCGAGGGCTATCGCGCCTACGCCGAATTGGCGGAGACGCGCGAGCCGGTGGCCGTCCGCGACTTGCTGGAATTCGTGCCGGGGAAACCGGTGCCGCTCGAAGAGGTGGAGTCGGAGGCGTCGATCCTCGCGCGCTTCAGCACGCAAGCGATGTCTCTCGGCGCGCTGGGCCCGGAGGCGCATCGCGCGCTGGCGATCGGAATGAACCGCCTCGGCGCACGCAGCAACACGGGCGAGGGCGGCGAGGA
>Ga0335073_10010475_pt1 | contig 13026 bp, 11 predicted proteins | sample Lox_Sample_22_FD_207093 | JGI IMG/M metagenome (GOLD analysis project Ga0335073, IMG submission 207093) | Soil microbial communities from Loxahatchee National Wildlife Refuge, Florida, United States - Lox_Sample_2.2 | ecosystem: Environmental > Terrestrial > Soil > Wetlands | place: USA...
CGGCGCCGAGGTGCTGATCGGCGAGGAGGACAACGCCGTCGTGTTCGACTGGGACCCGAACGTGCCTACCGGGGCCGGGTTCGGCCCCCGTGGCACCGACCCGAGGCTGGCGAGATAGCCGCGCTTCACGGGGGCGGGCCAGGCCGGAGCGGGCGTTAAAAAAAGCGCGCTAGCATTTGTAGCACGCCTTCTGATACGGAACTCCTATTAAATTATCGCACACGCATTTTACGGGAAAGGGACCTGATTGTCAACCGATGAAATCGGTGGCGAGCAAGAGTACGTCTCAATGCTCTACGGGCGGCTCGATGACATGAGGAGCCGCGCCTCGGACCGTCTGGCGCAGGTGCTGCGCCAGACGGGCGGGACGCATCAGGCCCGCTCCGAGCGGGAGGCGTTCAGTGTCCTGTACATGGAGCAGCTCTCCCAGTTCGACGCGGCCGAGAACGGGCTGTGCTTCGGCAGGCTCGATTTCCATCACGGCCCGCGCCGGTACATCGGCCGGATCGGCATTCACGACGATTCCGGCGACTACGAGCAGCTGCTCATGGACTGGCGCGCCGACGCCGCGCGGCCCTTTTACCTGGCCACTGCCGCGTCGCCGGCCGGCGTCCGGAGGCGCCGTCACATCAAGACCCGTGGCCGGACCGTGGTGGGCGTGGACGATGAGGTTCTGGACCTCGCGGCCGCCGACCCGGCGAAACACGAAGGGCTGACCGGCGAGTCGGCGCTGATGGCCGCGCTCGGTGCCAGCCGGACCGGGCGCATGAAGGACATCGTTGAGACGATCCAGGCCGAGCAGGACTGGATCATCCGCTCCGAGCTGGCCGGGGTGATGGTCGTGCAGGGCGGCCCCGGTACCGGCAAGACCGCCGTGGCCCTGCACCGAGCCGCTTTCCTGCTTTACACCTACCGGCGGCAGCTCCTGAAGCGCGGTGTGCTCGTCGTCGGCCCGAACGACACCTTCCTGCGCTACATCGGCCAGGTGCTGCCGTCGCTCGGCGAGACCAGCGTGCTGCTGTCGACCATCGCCGACCTGTACCCGGGCATCAAGGCTCGCGGCACCGAGCCGCCGGAAACGGCCGCGATCAAGGGCAGGCTGGCCATGGCCGACGTGGTCGCCGCGGCGGTGCGGGACCGGCAGCGGGTGCCCGGCCGCCCGGTCGAGGTTGAGATCGACCGCGAGACGCTGCGCCTGAGCCCAGCCGCTTGCAGCCGGGCCGTTCAGCGGGCCCGGCGCTCACGCCGGCCGCACAACCAGGCGCGGCAGGTATTCGCCCGCGAGGTGATCGACGCGCTGACCAAGCAGCTGACCGCCCGGATCGGCGCCAACGTGCTTGGTGAGGCGAACCTGCTCGGCCGCAGCGACGTGGAGGATCTCCGGCGTGAGGTGCGCAACGATCCAGCGGTGGGGGCCCTCGTCGAGCGGCTGTGGCCGATCCTCACGCCGCAGCGGCTGCTCGCGGAGCTGTTCTCGTCCGCCGACCGGCTGGCCGCCGCGGCGCCGCGGCTCACCGAGGCGGAGCGTGCGGCGCTGCTGCGCGAGCCGGACAGTGACTGGACCCCGGCGGACGTGCCGCTGCTGGACGAGGCAGCCGAGCTGCTCGGGGAGGACGACCGGGCGGCACGGGCCGCCGCCGAGCGGCGCCGCCGGGCGCAGATCGAATACGCCAGCGGCGTGCTCGACATCATCTCGCGCGACCTGGACGACGACCCCGAGATCCTGATGGGCGCCGACCTGGTGGACGCCAGCCGGCTGGCCACGCGCCACGAGGAGGAGGAGAACCTGACCGCCGCTGAACGCGCGGCCGGCGACCGGACCTGGGCGTTCGGCCACATCATCGTCGACGAGGCTCAGGAACTCTCGGAGATGGCCTGGCGGGCGCTGATGCGGCGGTGCCCCACCCGGTCCATGACCATCGTCGGGGACATCGCGCAGACCGGCAGCCTGGCCGGGAGCTCGTCCTGGGAGAGCGTGCTCCAGCGCTACCAGGGCGAACGATGGCGGCTGGCTGGGCTGACCGTCAACTACCGGACCCCGGCCGAGATCATGGCCGTCGCCGCCGACGTGCTGGCTGCCATCGACCCGGCTCTGGAGCTACCGCATTCGGTGCGCGACACCGGAATCGCGCCCTGGCGGCTGGCCGCCCAGCCCGGGGAGCTGGCGGGCTGCCTGGCGAAGGCCACGAAACGGGCGGTCGCACTGATCGGTGACGGCCGGCTGGCCGTGATCGTGCCCGCCGCCCGGCAGGAGGAGCTTGGGCAGGCGATCACTGCCGCGGTGCCGGACGCGGCCGTCGGGGCCCAGACGGACCTGGATCGCCCGGTGGTGGTGCTGACCGTAGACCAGGCCAAGGGCCTGGAGTTCGACTCGGTGCTGATCGGCGACCCGGCCGGGCTGCTGGCCGAGTCGCCGCGCGGCTACAGCGACCTGTACGTCGCCCTGACCAGGGCCACGCAGCGGCTCGGCGTCGTGTACTCCGGCGAGCTGCCCAAGGTGCTCAGCGGGCTGCGCCCGCTCGGCGACCTGGCCCGGGTCCCTGAGCCGTCCCGCTAGCCGCCTCCTAGCCGCTCCCCGGTGGGCTAGCCGAGGACGCGCGGCTGGTCGATCACCCAGAGCCAGGTGCCATCCGGCTGGCGCCTCGCCACCTCGGCGGTGGCGCCACCGGCGAACCTCGTCGAAGTAAGCGCCAGGTCGCCGAACCGGAGAGCGGTCTGGCTCTCGCCGCTGATCGTGGGCCTTCCGTCGAGAAACCGCCTCAGTGCCTGGCGGATCGCGTCCGCTCCGGCGGCGGGCGCACCGCCCGGGACGGCGAGCACGGCACCAGGCTCATAGAGGGCGACCAGCCCCTCAAGGTCGCCCGCGTTGGCGCGCCGAACGAAGAACCGGCCCAGGTCCTCCGGCTGCCCCGCCCGCTCACGTTCTTGTTCTTCGCTCACAGTCCGACATGTTGCCAGCCGGGTCCGACACCCAGCGGTATTCCATGATCAACTCCATCTTTTCACTCGCTCGCTGGTGATCAACACGTCGGTTTGATCTTGGTCTGTGAGCCCGTTTCCATGATCGTGTTAGATCTCCCGCTTATACCGCGGGCCAGCTACCGCGATCATGAAAGATTCCTGTGAGCGACGGGCACTTTTCACTCGCCTCCTGATCATAAAACAGTCCAAACGGGGGCAAAAATTCACGGAAGCGAGTGAAAAGTGGCAATGATCAAGGTGACTGCACCCAATTCCGGCTACCAGATGGGCCGATTGGCACCGGCTGGTGGGCGAGGAGGCAGAAATAGGACGAGGCCCCCGCATGTATGAGATGCAGGGGCCTCGCTCAGCCCTGCCGCGCTTAGCGAGTCGATTGCTCGACCGCCCTGCGCTGCCCGACCGACCACCGCCATCGGACACCCGCCCGAAGTTCCGGTCACCCGGCTCCCCGGCCGTTCTCGGAGTTGCCCCCGGGATCGGTATCCGTCTTTAGTGGTGAGTGAATTTTTACAGCGTCAGGCTGACCTGGCACAAGGGGTTTCCCGAACGAATTTCAAGATTCTTTGTCCATCCACAGGACACCTTAAGTTATCCCCCGCGCTCCGCAGCATTTCCACCGGGCTATCCACAGCTTCGTCCACAACCCGTGGAATTCGGTAGAGGATGACGAGGCCGGACGTCCCAGCCGGGTAGGGGGCAGCGGCCGGCGCTCCTGGGGGTGGCAGGCCAGGGGCGAGCCGCCCTGGGGGGTGGCGTGGCAGGGCGAGCAGTCCTGGGGGTGGCGGGGCAGGGGCGAGCCGCCCTGGGGGGGTGCCGGGCAGGGGCGAGCCGCCCTGGGGGTGGCGGCGCAGGGGGCGAGGCCTCCTGGGGGTGGTGCGCGTCAGTAGTTGTCGTCGGGGTGGTGCGCGTCAGTTGCTGTCGTCGTCGTCCCGGCGGCCGAAGTTGCCGAACAGCCGCTGCCCGGCGCCGGCCGCGGTCTCGGCTACGCCGCGAACCGCGCCGATGAGCGGGTCGGCCGACCGGCTCCACGAGTCCTGGTATGACTTGGCCGCCGCCTTGAACTCCTCGCCGACCGAGGCGTCAGGGTCGTCCTCCCGGCGCGGGTAGTTGCCCGCCAGGATCTGGCGATAGTCGCCTTCGGCGGCCCACCGGTCGAGTTCAGCGAACCGGATCACCGCGAACGGGTGCGTGGTGCCCTGCAGCTGCAGCAGCTTGAGCAGGCCCTCCCGGAGGTCGGGAACGGCGTCGTACTCGCGCGCCTGCTGGTGGAACGCATCGGAGTTGAACTCGGACAGCCGGGAGCCGCCGGCCGTCTTCATCAGCGCGCGCCGGGCCGCGTCCACGTCCTGGCCGGCCAGCAGGCCAGCTCGGTCGCAGGACAGCTCGGACTTGCGGTACCACTCCTCCAGGGCCCAGATGATCCCCTTGGCCGGCAGCACGATGGGCAGCCAGGCAATCCGCGTGACCAGGTTGAGGAGGTGGTACAGCATCGTCCGGTACACCGCGTGGCCGGACAGGACGTGCCCGAGTTCGTGCCCGATCACAAACCGGATCTCCTCGGCGTCCATCAGGTCGACCAAGCCGGTATTGATCACCATGAACGGCTTGTCGGCGCCCAGGGTCATCGCTTGGACGAGCGGGTTCTGGGTGATGAAGAGCTCGGGCACGGTCGGCAGGTCCAGGATGTAGCAGCCGTCCAGCATCGCCTGGTACAGCTGCGGGAACTGCTGTTCCGACGCGCGCACCGAGCTGGCCAGGAACATCAGCCGGAGGCTCCGGTCGTTGAAGAGGCCGGCCAGGCGGCGGAGCAGGGTGTCGAAGCCGGAGAGCTTGCGCAGCGCCACCAGGGCGGAGCGGTCGGCCGGATGTTCGTAAGCGCGTGAGCTGATACCGGGCAGACGGACCCGGGAGCGGTCGGGCACAGAGGTCATGGAGCCATGGTATGGCCAAACGCGCAATATCTCGATCCCGATGCCCCCGGGTCGTCCCACGTGTGCCAGAAGGGCGGGGTCACAGCCAACGGCTTGTGCCCGTTCGGGCCTTCAGAACGCCGGAAACCCGCCACGTTGCCGTGAAGCCGCCAGAGGTGCCCGACATCCCTCCTGACCTTGATCAAGGGAACTTAGCTGTGGCTCTAACAACAGCGGGGGGCCCACCACACCAATGCCCTGGCAGCAGGGCAGGAGGCCAGCGGTCCGCGACGCGCGAGGCGGGCCCCGGCGGGGGCGGGAGGCGGGCCCGGCGGGGGCGGGGGCGGGCCCCGGCGGGGTGCGAGGCGAGCGCGCGGCCGCAGTGCGAGGCGAGCGCGGCGGGGGCGGCGCGCAAGGCAGGAACGGCGGGGGGCGCTAGAAACCGCGGCGGCGGGAGAGAATGCAGCATGACCGATGAGCGGACATTTCCTATGTTCGAGCCCGATGCCGAGTCGATGCCGGTGGAGCAGCTCGCCGAGCTGCAGGGCCGCAGGCTGCGCGGCCTGATTGACCGGCTGCTCGCCGCGGACGGGGTCCAGGCCAGCCGGCTGAAGGATGCGGGCGTCGGCAGCGGGGCCGACGTCACCCTGGCCGACTTGCCCCGGCTGCCGATGACGGTCAAGGACGACCTGTGGCGCGGCTACCCGTTCGGGATGTTCGCGGTCGGGCCCGAGGAGGTTGTCACGCTGCACGGCTCCAGCGGCACCGGCGGGCGGCCCACGCTGGTCGGGTACACCCGCGCCGACCTGCGGCTGTGGGCGCGGATGTGCGCTCGGGCGCTGGCCTCGGCCGGGGCCGGGCCGGGCAGCCTGGTGCACAACGCCTACGGCTACGGCCTGTTCACCGGCGGGCTCGGCTTCCACCAGGGGGCTATCGAGCTGGGCGCCACGGTGCTCCCGGTCTCTGGCGGGATGACCTCCCGGCAGGTGGCCTTGCTGCGTGACCTGCGCCCGGACATCCTGACCTGCACGCCGTCGTACGCGATCCAGCTGGGCGAGGCGCTGGCCGAGGCGGGCCTGGGGCCGGGTTCCGGGCTGCGGCTGTCGGCCGGCCTGTTCGGGGCCGAGCCGTGGACCAACGCCATGCGGGCCAGGATCGAGGAACTGCTCGGCCTGCGCGCGCTGGACATCTACGGGCTGTCCGAGGTCATCGGCCCGGGCGTCGCCGCGGAGTGCCTCGAGGCGGCCGACGGGCTGCATGTCAACGAGGACCATTTCGTGGTCGAGGCGATCGACCCGCAGACCGGGCAGCCGGTGCCGGACGGGACGCCGGGGGAGCTGGTGTTCAGCACGGTCACCAGGGAGGCGCTGCCGCTGCTGCGCTACCGGACCGGGGACATCGCCGCGCTGCGCCGCGGCACCTGCGTGTGCGGCCGGACCCTGGCCAAGATGAGCAAGATCACCGGGCGGCGCGACGACATGCTGGTGATCAGGGGCGTGAACGTCTACCCGAGCGAGGTGGAGCGGGTCCTGCTGACCAACCCGGCCGTCGACCCCAATTATCTCCTGGTGGTTGACGAGCGCGAAGTCCCGTCACGACTACTCGCCTGCATTGAATCCAGAACGGGTAGCCACGCGCTGCCGCCGGCCGTCGGCGAGCTCGAGTCGCGCCTGAGGGAAGAGCTTGGCGTCGGTGTGACCGTGCGGGTGCTCGAGCCGGGGACCGTGCCGCGAACCGAGGTGGGCAAGGCGGTGCGGCTCCGGCGGTGGGTCGGCGGGGAGCCACCGCTGCCCGGGCTGGGCTGAGCCGGGCCGTCGCCGCCACGGCCGGGAGCATTCCGTCCTCGCCCGCGGCCGCGCGGGAGTCACTTTCCGAGACCGGCAGCACGCCGCTGTTCCCGCTGATGGGCGCGTGGGCGGCCGCGTATCACCGGCAGTACCCGAACGTCTCCATCGCCACCGCGGGCACGGGCTCGGGAGCCGGGATATCCCACGCCTCCGACGGCACCGTCGATATCGGCGCCTCCGACGCCTACCTGTCCAGCGGTGACCTGGTCAAGGACCCGACCGTGCTCAATGTCCCGCTGGCCATCTCCGCGCAGCAGGTCAACTACAACCTGCCCGACCTCCCGGCCAGCGTCCACCTCAAGCTGGACGGTTCGGTGCTGGCGCAGATGTACGAGGGAAAGATCGGTCAGTACGTCCTCCCCACGGCGGCCACCATTGGCGCCGCCGTGGCGAGCTTTGTGTCGGCGACGCCCAGCAACGAGACGATTTCCATGGTCGACGGGCCGGCGGCCGCGGGGTACCCCACCGTCAACTACGAGTACGCGATCGTGAACGCCAGTCAGCCCAGCGCAACGCGAGCGCGTGACATCAAGGCGTTCCTGCACTGGGCGATCACGACCGGAAACGCGGCGCAGTACCTGGACCAGGTGCGGTTCCAGCCGCTGCGGCGTCCACGCTGCTCGACGAGGCCGACGGCGCCCCGGCTGGACCGCCCCCGCCGCCTGCCGACGAGATCGTGGCCGGGCTGCCGGTGCCTCAGGTGGACAGCGCCGACCCGGCGGCCGGGTACCTGGCCACGCTGAGCACCATGGATCCGGGGCAGCGGACCGCCGCGCTGCGAGCGGCGGTCAGCGGCGAGCCGGGAACGTCGGCGGCGGTGGCCGAGTCCGCGGAGACCCACCTGGCGCTGGCCCGCTCGCTGATCGTCACCGGCGACCTGGCGGGCGCCGAGAACGCGCTGGAGAACCTGACCGCGGCCGCGCTCGCGGACTGGCGGACCGCCTGGTACCAGGGCCTGCGCCGGCTGGCCGCGGGCCGCCCGGACGAGGCCCGGGCCGCGTTTGACGGCGTCTACGACGCCCTGCCCGGTGAACTGGCCCCCAAGCTCGCGCTGGGGTTCGCGGCCGAGGCGGCGGGCGACGGGGCGGCCGCCGCGCGCTGGTTCCAGCTCGTATGGACCGTGGACCGCTCGTACGTCAGTGCCGCATTCGGGCTGGCCAGGACGCGGCTGGAGGCCGGAGACCGGGCCGCCGCGGTCGCCGCGCTGGCCGCGGTGCCGGAGACCTCCAGCCATCATCTGGCGGCGCAGATCGCGGCGGTGCGCATACAGGTGTCACCCAGCCGCCACGCCCGGGGCCCGGTGTCCGCGGACGATCTGCAGCGGGCCGGTCACCGGCTTGGCCGGCTGAAGCTCGATACCGGCCGGCAGCTGCACCTCACCACCGAGGTGCTGCGGGCCGCGCTGGACTGCTCAGCCGCGGGCGGGCTCGGGGGTGGCGGCCGGCTGCTCGGGTGCGACCTCAGCGAGCGCTCGCCCGGTCGGTGGGCAGCAGCCCGGATGGCTACCGCGAGTCATGCGGCCGCAGGCTGCCATCGAATCGTGACCACGACGAACTCGACCTGGGCCTGCTGGCCGGCGTCACCGATCGCGGCCTGCGGCATCACCGGAACGAGGACGCGATGGCCCTGGCCACCACGCAGCTGGCCAGCGGTCCGGCCGCGGTCGCCGTGGTGTGCGATGGGGTGTCCGGCTCAGCGCGTCCGGACGAGGCGGCGTCCCACGGGCGGGACCCGGGCGTCTCCCACCTGCACGCGGTTCTGCTGGCGGAGCCCGATGGCGGCTGGGCGGTTCTCGACCCCGGCTCGGCCAACGGCACGATGGTCAACGGACGCGAAACAGCAGCTGGCCAGCGGGTTCCGCTGCGGGATGGCGACCGCATCTACGTCGGCGCCTGGACGGTCCTCACCATCCGGGCCGGGTAGCCAGGGGAGCGGCAGGCGTCCCGTTCAGGATCTCATCTACAGTCGCATGCATGAACGCTGGGAATGCTGGTCCGCGGATCGGGGTGATGGGCGGGACATTCGACCCGATTCATCACGGGCACCTGGTCGCGGCGAGCGAGGTCGGCCACTTCTTCTCGCTGGACGAGGTGATCTTCGTGCCGACCGGGCAGCCCTGGCAGAAGGAGGGCCGCGACGTCTCGCCGTCGGAGGACCGCTACCTGATGACGGTGATCGCGACCGCTTCGAACCCGCGGTTCTCGGTCAGCCGGGTGGACATCGACCGGCCCGGCCCGACGTACACGATCGACACGCTCCGTGACCTGCGCGCGGTGCGCGGGCCGGATGCCGAGTTCTTCTTCATCACCGGCGCCGACGCGCTGGAGCAGATGATGACCTGGCAGGATGCCGACGAACTGTTCAAACTCGCCCATTTCGTCGGGTGCACCCGGCCCGGGCACCGCCTGAGCGGGGCGGGCCTGCCCGACCACCGGGTCAGCCTGATCGAGATCCCGGCCCTGGCGATCTCCTCGACCACGTGCCGCCAGCGGGTCGAGGCCGGAGAGCCCATCTGGTACCTGGTGCCGGACGGAATCGTCCAGTACATCTCTAAGCGGGCGCTCTACCGGAAAGCGGACGCCAGCGGGCGCGGCTGAGTCGGATTATGCGGCATTGCGGGATACCCTGAACTGCGCTGTGTCACGTCACGCGCTGATGTGCGATGGTAGAAGCCGAGCGCTTCGATCGAGGAGGACAAGCAGCACTTGACCGCGACTGAACGGGCCGTCGAGCTCGTGGAGATCGCCGCTGTGGCAGCGGCCGACAAGCTCGCTACCGACATCATCGCCTACGACGTCAGCGACCAACTGGTTATTACCGATGCGTTCCTGCTCTGCTCGGCGTCGAACGACCGGCAGGTCCGGGCCATCGTCGACGAGATCGAGGACAAACTGCGCCGGGTGGACGCCAAGCCGGTGCGCCGCGAGGGGGAGCGCGAAGGGCGCTGGGTGCTGCTTGACTACCTTGACGTGGTCATCCACGTGCAGCACTCCGAGGAGCGCGTGTTCTACGCGCTCGAGCGCCTGTGGAAGGACTGCCCGGTGATACCGCTGCCCGAGCCGGCTATTGCTGGAGCAGCGCGTCGGCCGGGTCCGGCTGGTTCCCCCGGCCAAGGGCCGCGCTGATCGTGGCAGGCGGTGAGCCGGGCGCTTCGGGCGCCGGGCGTGATTCTGGCGGCTCGGGCGTCGGGCCGGACCGTTCCCTGGACCAGGTGGTGAAGCTCGTAGTCTGGCGGCACGGGCAGACGGCCTGGAACGCGCAGCGGCGGTTCCAGGGCCACAGCGACATCCCGCTGGACGCGACCGGGCGTGAGCAGGCGCGTGACGCTGCCCGCTACCTCGCGGCCATGCATCCGGGTGCGATTTTCTCCTCCGACCTCGTCCGCGCCGCCGAAACCGCCGCATACCTGGGCGAGCTGACCGGCCTGCCGGTGCAGCTCGACAAGGACCTGCGGGAGCGTGGCGGCGGCTCCTGGGAGGGCCTGACCGACCGGGAGATCCGGGAGGGATACCCGGCCGAGTACGCAGCGTGGATTCCGCCGGACGGGGAGCCGGTCAGCGCCGTCGCTGACCGCGCGGCCGGGGCCATGCAGCGGATCGCCAACAGCCTGGACGGCGCGGGCGGGCGCGACGGGTGGGACGCGGCGCTGGCCGTGGTGATCAGCCACGGGGCAGCGATCAACCTCGGCCTGTCCCGCTTGCTGGGCCTCCCGGAGCGAACCCGGGTGCTCGGCCCGCTCGGCAACTGCTCGTGGTCGGTCCTGGGCAGGCGGGCGGATCGCTGGCGGCTGCTCGAGCACAACGTGGGCCGGCTGCCCGACCTGGCTCCCGAGCCGGTGCAGGTGCTGGCCGCCGGGCCGGAAGAAGAGACGCCAGCCAGCGCGTCCGCGCCTGGGCCAGTGCCGGGAAGCACCCCCTGAGCTGCCGTGCGGTGAGGACTCAGGACCGGTGCCGGGATGCGTATACCTACTGGTATGGTTGGGCGTTGCCTGTAACCGGCTCCGTGGGCTGTTCCGGGATCGGTAGGCGTTAAGGGGCTGTAGCGCAGCTGGTAGCGCACCTCCATGGCATGGAGGGGGTCAGGGGTTCGAATCCCCTCAGCTCCACACAGAGCTGCAAGTCAGTCAGTCTTGTGTACAGCCGATCTGGCCTTCAAGATCATCTGACCGTAATTTTGAACGGCCGCTGCCGATACTCAGCCCCATGGACTGGTCGACGATGACACAGGGTCTGAGCCCATCCAGGCGGGACGCTGAAGCCGCTATCGGCCGGGGTCGATAGCCACGCCATCGAGAATGCCGCCCTTGGGGAGGACGGTGATGAACCGCTCGTTGACGTCGGAGCCGTTGAGCCGGGCCCGGCCAATCCTGCCGGTGCCGTCGTTGGTCCAGTAGATGAAGCGGGAGTCGACCGCTAGGCCAACCATGTCGAAGGAGGCGCCCGTGATGAACCGCTGGTTCACGTGGGTCCCGTTGAGCAGGGCCCGGCCGATCGTGCCAGCGGTCTCGTCGGTCCAGTAGATATAGCGGGAGTTGACGGCCAGCGCGGACACGCCACTGGGTCCGTTGGGCACTGCGATGAAGTTCTGCTTGACCCGGTGCCGTTGAGCTTCGCTCGGCCGATGTTGTAGTCGTTGTACCAGTAGAGATTGCCGGACCCGGCTACGACGTCATCGGGCCCGTCCGGCTGAGCGGCCTTGATGAACTTCTGGTCGACATGGGTGCCGTTGAGGCGGGCGCGGCCGATCACGCCGCTGTACTTCGGGGCCGCGCCGGTCGAGTAGGACCAGTACAGATATCCGCACCCGGTCGCCCCGCGGCTAGGCGGCGGTGATGCGCCGGCGGGTGAGCCCCAGGCCGAGGCCAGTAGCGCGGTCGCGATAGCGGCGGCCCAAAGGCCTGGACGTAACCGGGCGCTCCGCCGTTGTCTGCCGTCATCGATGTAACCGGTCATGCCGCTCCCGCCTTCACAATGCTCATCGGCTGTCCTTGAGATTCTGGCCCGGCCGTCAGTGGCACGAGATCCCCTGGGCTAATCCGAGAGGGCCGCCGACCCGTCACCTGGCGAGCACGTGGCCGCTCCACGGTATCGCGTGCGACCCATCCTGCTGCGCATATACCGGACCGACTGAGCGGGCGCCACGCTCACGGAGACCGACTTCCACCGCCCGCTCGACGCCGCGGATCACAACCGCAGCGTGACCAGAAGCGCAGGCCGGGACTGAAGCCGCGTTGTCGATGACCATCTGACCACAGTGTCACGTGCGTAGACTCATACATCCACGTGCACTGGGGTCGAACGCCGTGCCGCTGGACCGCTCTGCGAAGGCGGCCGCCGGCCCGTACCTCGCCCACGAAGGGCCGTACGTGTTCTATTGTGACGGCCCGCACTGGGATGGCTGGCCGAGCCGGCCTGACCGGCCCGGCGGCCTCTCCTAGAAACGATCAGGCGAGGGCCCGGCCTGCTGCATATATGGCCGGGCGCAGGCGGGCCCGGTGAGCAGGGATGGAAAATGGATGCACGGATCTGGGTCACGGGTGGTAGCAGTGAGGAGCTGGCCGCCCTGCGAGAATGGCTGCAGGACGAGGATGAGTTGCGCGGCCGGGTCCGCACTGTGCACCGCCCTATCGGTGAGACCGAGCTCGGCCCGGTCGCTGAGTTGCTGACCGTCGCGCTAGGTGCCGGGGGCGCGGGGACCGTACTTGCCTCGTCGCTGAAGACCTGGCTGCTCAGCCGTCGGATAACGGCGAAAATCACCGTGGAAACGGCCGGACGGAAGGTCACGATGGACATCCAGACGGCGGGCGAGGTGATGCCGCTGCTGGAGCGGATTCTGACGGCCGACGATGCCGACTAAGGCCGACGAGCCAGCGGTATCGCACGCTGTGCTGGTCGGCGTGTCGGCTTATGAGTATCCCGATGAGTTCCGGCCGATTCCCGCGGCGCGCAACAGCCTCCAGGCAATGCGAGCGCTGCTCACCGACCCGGCGCTGTGCGGCTGGTCGCGTGGACAGGTCACGGTGATCGCCAATCCGCTGTCTGCGCGATCCCGACCGCGCCGCGGAGCTTTTGGCCGCCGCTGAGCGCATCGCTCAGTCGATCACTGACGAGAACGAGAAGGCACGGGCCCTGAGGGACGTCGCCCAGGCGGTGGTGGCCACCGATCCCGACAGCGCGCCTAGCGGCTATCGGCTGTAAGTCAGGTCGCAGGCGAAGTTTCGAATGGCGCACCCGGTTCACTGACATCACCCTCAGCTTCCCACGGGTAGAGCATTTTGAGCGAGGTGT
>Ga0335073_10010476_pt1 | contig 13026 bp, 11 predicted proteins | sample Lox_Sample_22_FD_207093 | JGI IMG/M metagenome (GOLD analysis project Ga0335073, IMG submission 207093) | Soil microbial communities from Loxahatchee National Wildlife Refuge, Florida, United States - Lox_Sample_2.2 | ecosystem: Environmental > Terrestrial > Soil > Wetlands | place: USA...
TTCTTCCTTCAGATCCATACGCCCGCCCGCCGGCAGCCATCGAATTTGGCGGAGAGGGGGAGATTCGAACTCCCGAAACCCTTGCGGGTTTGCCGGTTTTCAAGACCGGTGCAATCAACCGCTCTGCCACCTCTCCGTTCGAGCCCGCTCAATGACTTAGCCGCATTTTATCAGGCCCGACACACCAGGGTCGCGGGCCTCGTGCCTCACTTCGCCGCCCCCCGGTAACCCGGCAAAGCAGCGGCGGCCGGCGTGAGAGCGAGCTTCACCGCCGCCGCCACCGCCTTGTCGAACTCCGCGCGCGTCGGTCCGATGGCGACCCGCGGCCTGAAGAAGTCGGCCCACTGAAACTCGCCGAACGGCGTCGGCGTTTTGTCGTACCCGCCCGCCTCGCGCACGTAGGCTGCGAGCGAGCGGTAGGGGTCGTCGATCAGCTTATCGAGATGGTCGGGAATGGCCTCGAAGCCGCGCGGCTGCCCGTGCTGGTCGATGGGGTGCGCCCAATGGGCGGCGCTCATCTTCGGCCAGAAGAGCGCGATCGGGACCTTGGAGAAGTCTTCCTCGACATTGAAGAAGCCGGTCTCGATCCCCGCCTCCTCCGCGGCGCGCCCCAGGTGATGGTGGTCGGTGATGTAGAGCTTGCCGTCCGGCCCCCAGACCGCCGGGATCGCATGCGCCAGCAGGAAGTCCTGCTGCTCGTGCTTCTTCATCGCCTCGAGCCGGGCGCGCTTGTCGTGTACCTCGATCAGCCCGACGGTGATCTGGGTGGGTCGCAGACGATGAATCTCGACTTCGTGCAGCTTCGCCATCGGCGCGGCTTCGGCAGCGGCGTTCCCGCAACACCATCGTAACATTGGGCGCCTCTGCGGCCGCCGCAGCCCTGCGGAACGGCGCCCGGGACGAATCCGTCGGCCGTCAGGACGAATCCGCGGCGCCGCGCTTCAAACCGTTGCGCCCCGCGGTGTCTCATACCTGTCAGTCACGCTGCCGGGGGAGGTCGACATGAGGCTCGCGAGCTGGGCGATCCTGGGATCCCTGCTCATCAACATGGCGTTCGGACTGGTCGTCGCCGGCGCGGTGACCGCCGCGCGCCCCGTCGGCGCGGCGCTCGCGCAATGCACCCATCACGCGGCCGCGAGCCCGGCGGCGACCCGCCGCCCCGTGTCGGGGCACTACCTGGCAGCGGTGCGGATGGGCTGGTAAGCGGGTTGAAAACCGGGCGTGCCCCCTAACGCGCCCGTCGGCCGGGATCCGGTGCGCAACGGATTCCGTGCCGCTCTCCCGCCGGCCGCCGCCCGCCGCCGTCAGCCTGCTGCAGGCGCCGCCGCGCGCGCCGCGAGGCGCTCGCGCCGCGCCGAGCGCAGCATCGCGACCGCCGAGTAGATCACCACGACGATGACGAGCCAGCGCACCACCTGGATCTGCGAGCGCATCACGACGAACTTGAGCACGCAGTACGCCGCCAGCACGCCGATGACGCTGCCGAGCGTGAGCCCGAGGGAGGCGACGTGCGAGAAGCGCCCCGAGCGGAAGAACCCGAGGCTCGACACCGGCTGCAGGAGGCCATCGCTCGCCATCATGATGGGATAGGCCGCGAGCGGATCCATGCCGAGGAGCGACAGCAGGATCATGAGCGGCGCGTAGTTGCCGATGCCGACGCACATGAGGGCGCCGAGCACGAAGCTCACCGCGACCGCGAAGGGAAACTTCCAGCCGGCGAGTCCCATGGAAGCCCCGCCCTCGGGGAAGGCGCCGAGGTTCTTCATGGCGAAAAACGCCGCGGCGATCAGCAGCGCCGCTCCCATGAAGAGCTGAATCGAGCGCCGGTTCATGCGGCTCACGATCCCCGAGCCGAGCCAGGCGCCCGCCGCCGCGGCCGCGACCATGGCCGCGAGCAGCGCCGGCTGGACCTTCACGAGGCCGATGAGGAGCAGCGTCTCGATGAAGGCCGCGGCGTTGAGGCCGACGTTGAGCGTCCCCGGAATCAGCTCATCCGCAACCTTGCCGCGGAACTTGAGGAGCGCCGTGGTCGAGGCGAAGGAGCCGATGCCGAGCGTGTCGAGGAAGGTGGTGGCGGTACCGATCGCCACATCGGGTGCCTGCGGACGGCCGTGCAGCCCCAGGCGGCGCGCGGCCATGACCCAGCCCACGCCGAACACGACGTTGAGCAGCACCAGGGCCGCGAGCACCGCAGCGGTCAGGTCCAGGACGCTCTCCCCCGCAAGCGGTCACGTCCGCGCGTGACCAGGTCCACGGCGCGAAGATACTGGATCGCGGCGCGCGCGGCGAAACGCGCGCCGCGGTGGAAGGGGATCGGCCGCAGCGGCGTGACGGGGAAGGCGAGCTCGGCGTCCGACATCCCGAGCGTGCGCTGCGCCAGCAAGCGCCCCATGAGGGTCGCCATCGCCACCCCGCGGCCGTTGTAACCGAGGCCGGCGAGCAGCCCCGGGGCGAGCTCGTGCAGGTGCGGCAGGTGGTCGCGGGTCATGGCCACGAGTCCTCCCCAGTGATACTCGAAGCGCACGTCGCCGAGCTGCGGGTAGATCTCGTGGACGGCGCGGTAGTGGTGACGGCAGCTGCGCGGGCCCGGCACTGCGCCGAAGGTGCCGCGCGCCCCGAGCACCAGCCGCCCGCTCCCATCCAGCCGGAAATAGCGCAGCAGGTGCCAGGTGTCCGATGCCGCCTGCCCGCCGGGAAGGATGCCGGCACGCTGCGCCGGTGTGAGCGGGACGGTCGCCACCTGGAACGAGGGGACGGTGACGATACTGCGCTGCAGGGCGCCGATCAGCCCCCCGCTGTAGGCGTTGGTCGCCGCGATCACCGCGGGCGCCGTGACGATGGCGCGCGGCGTCTCGAGCTGCCACTCGCGCGCCGCGCGCCTCAAGTGCAGCACCGGGCACTGGGCGAAGATGCCGCCGTGGTGGCGCAGCACCGCCCGCGCGAGGCCCCGCAGGTACGCGAGCGGCTGCACGGTGCCGCCCCGCCGGTCGAGCAGCCCGCCGCAATAGCGCTCGGAGCCGGTGAGCGCGGCCACCGCGCGGGCCGGGAGGAGCTCGACCGCCGCTCCGCGGCGCTGCCATTGCGCGGCTCGCGTGGCCAGCTGCGCCAGGGCGGCTGCGGAAGTGGCCGGCTGGATCCAGCCGCTGCGGCGCGCATCGCAGTCGATCACGTGGCGCGCGATGAGATCGAACACCAGGTCCGGCGCGCCCGCGACACTCGCCACGAGGCGTGCGCCGTGCTCGGCGCCGAAGAGCGCCTCGAGCGCGTCGGGATCGGTCTTCAGCCCCGCTATGACCTGCCCGCCGTTCAGTCCCGAGGCCCGCTCGCCGAGCGAACGCGCCTCGAGCACCGCGACGCTGCGGCCCGCGGCCGCCAGCTGCAGCGCCGCCGAGAGTCCCGTGTAGCCCGCGCCGATGATCGCGACGTCGACCCGCAGCGCGCGCTCGAGCGGCGCGAGCGCGGGCCCTGCGGCTGCGGTCGCCGCCCACAGCGACTGCGGCAGCGCGGCGGGCATCGCCTCTCCTATCGATAATCGATGGACGGATATCGTGGGCGGCCGGACTCTAAGGCAGCCGTGCGGCGGCGGTCAAACCTGCGGCGTGCGCGGCGTGCCGCACGCCGCCACACGCGCGGCGCGCTCAGCTTCCGCGCCGCGGAACTCTGTGCGACACTTCTCGCGGCGCATGCCGGGCTCCGGCTCTCAGGGGGTCGCCGATGGTCTCTTCAGCGCGTTGGCTCGCGGTCTGGCGCCTGGCGGCGGTCTTGCTGCCGGGCACGCTCGCCGCCGCCCCGCCGCCGCTGCCCGCCGAGCACATCAGCGTGCAGCAGCTCCCGCCGTCGAGCCACCATTGGGTGTACGTGTTCGACGACGCGTTCGCCAACGAGATCGACATGCGGGTGCACCTCTACGACGGCGATCATTATCGCCGCCTGGGGCAGATCGACGCCGGCTACTACTCGAGCTTCAACCTCTCACCCGACGGCGCCACCACGGTGGTTGCGACCACCTACTTCGCGCGCGGCAGCCGCGGTACGCGCACGGACGTGGTGGAGTTCACCGATAACCATACCCTCGCCGTGACCGGTGAGATCGTGCTGCCGCCCAAGCGGGCGCAGACGCTGCCGACCCCGTTCAACCTCGCCTACTCGGGCGACGCGCGGCTCCTGTACGTCTCCTATGTCACGCCGGCCGCGAGCTTCGGTGTGCTCGATCCGGTGAAGAAGACGGTGCTCGGGGAGATCGACACCGCCGGCTGCGTACTGGTGATTCCCTCCGGGACCTACCGCGTGTCCTCGATCTGCGAGAGCGGGCGGCTGCTGACGGTCAGCCTCGACGCCGCGGGCAAGGAGTTGGGGCGCGCCATGTCCGAGCCCTTCTTCGACGCCGACCGCGATCCGGTGTTCGTGCAGGGCATCCCCACCGCCAGGGGCTACGCGTTCCTCTCCTTCCTCGGCCAGGTGCACGAGATCGACTTCACGGGCGAGCAGCCGCGGATAGGTGCGCCCTGGTCGCTCGTCACGGCCGCGGAGCGCGGCGTGTGGCGGCCCGGTGCCCAGCAGGTCGGCGCGATTCACATCGGCCTCGGGCGGCTCTATGTGCCGATGCACCGTGGCGGCGAAGGTACGCACAAGGACGGCGGCACGGAGATCTGGGTATACGATACGGCGACCCACCGGCGCGTGGCACGCTGGCCGATGGCAACGCACGGCCTCACCCGCATTATCGCCGTGCAGGTCTCGCAGGACGATGCCCCGGTCCTCTTTGCGGCGACCGACAGCGCCCAGCTCGCGGTGATCGATCCGCGCGACGGCCACATCCGCCACATCGAGAAGCACTTCGGCCAAACGCCGTGGCAGATGCTCATCCCCTGAGGAAGCAAGAGACAGACGATGGGCCCGCTCGACCGGTTATTTGAAGAGTCCTCCCGCCAACTGGCGCGGCGTACCTCGCGCCGCAGCGTCCTCGCGACGCTCGGCCGCCTGCTGACGGGCGCGGCCCTCCTGCCGCTGCTGCCGATCGACCGCGGCAGCCGCGCGCATGCCGGCGAGCCGGCGCCCAAGGCCGACAACCCGGAAAGCTGCGAATACTGGAAGTACTGCGCCATCGACGGCTACCTGTGCTCGTGTTGCGGCGGAACCTCCACCGCCTGCCCGCCGGGCACGGCGCCCTCGCCCATCAGCTGGGTCGGCACCTGCCACAACCCGGCCGACGGCCGCGACTACATGGTTTCCTACAACGACTGCTGCGGTAAGACCACCTGCGGCACCTGCGACTGCACGCGCTCCGAGGGCGAGCGGCCCATGTACCGGCCGTCGCGCAATAACGACCTCAACTGGTGCATGGCGAATGCAGACGCCAACTACCACTGCACGGTATCGGTGATCCTCGGAGTGGCGGAGAAATGATGCGGCGTACGGGCGCGGCGCTCGCCGCGCTCTGGCTGACGGCTGTGGTGCGCGCCGGCGATGCGCCGCCGGCCTACCCGGCCGGTGCCGGTATCTTCCAGGCGAACTGCGCGGTGTGCCACGGCCCCGCCGGCGCCGGCGTCCCCTCGCTCGCACCGCCGCTCACGAGCTATCCCGCGCGCTATGCGGCGAGCGTCGAGGGCCGCCGCCAGCTCGCCATGACGGTGCTCTACGGCCTCTACGGCGACATCGCGGTCGAGGGCAGGCATTACGCCTCGCGCATGCCCGACTTCGGCCAGCTCGATGATGCGACGCTCGCCGCGGTGCTCAATTTCGTGGTGTTCGATCTCGGCCACGCACCGGCGACGGTCGCGCCGCTCGCGGCCGGCGAGCTCGCCGCCGAGCGCGCCCATCCCGAGGATGGCGCCGCGGTACGCGAGCACCGCAAGAGCGTCGCGCCCGCGGATCCCTGACCGTGCGCCGCCCGCCGCGCGCGGCGGCCGCTGCGTTCGCCGCCGCTCTGCTCGCCGCAGCTCTCGCTCACGCCAGTCCCGCGCAGGACTACATTCTCTACTGCATGGGCTGCCACGGCGCCGAGGCGCAGGGCGTCGCCGGCAGGGTGCCGCCGCTCGCCGGCTCCGTGGCGCTGCTGATGGCGAGCCCCGTGGGCCGCAACTACGTCCTGCGCGTACCGGGCGCGGCGAACTCCGCCCTCTCCGACGCGCAGCTCGCCGCCGTGCTCAACTGGCTCGCGCAGCGCTACCCGCCGCCCGGCGGCAGCGCGCCCGCCGCCGCCCCGTTCACCGCCGCCGAGGTAGCGGGCCTGCGCCGCACGCCGCTCGCCAACGTGAAGGAGAGCCGCCGCGAGGTAGTGCGCGCGCTCGCGGCGAGCGGCCAGGCGCCGCCCGCCGCCTACTGACCCGCGCCTCGCGGCGTCCCCGGCCCCGCGGGCGTCCGCGCCCGCTACTGGCGGAAGATGGCGGTGATGCCGATGGTCCGCGGGCGGAAGGTGTACGCGCGCTCCAGGCGGCTGCTGCCATCGCCCGGATCGATGCTCCAGTTGAAATCGGTGAGCGCGTGGCTGTTGGTCAGGTTGTCGCAGAACGCGGCGAGCGACCACGGACCGAACTGCATGCCGGCGCGCATGCTGGTGAAGGTCGTCCCGGCGAGCACGTAATTCGCCGGATCGTACTGCAGCGTGTTCGGGTCCTGGCCGGCGCCCGGCCACTTGCCTCGGCCCTGGTACTCGGAGTCGACGCGGACGAAGGTCTCGTGCGCGAGCATGTTGAAGCGGTACTCGAGCCCTAAGGACACGGTCACGGGAGCGGTCGGCTGGCCGGCACCCGTCTCGCTGCTCTGGCCGACGATGGCATCGCCATCGGCGACCACCGGTACCGTCTCCGTGGGACTCAGGCGCGAGTCCTGCGTGTAGCGTGCCGAGGTGTAGCCGGCCGCCAGCTCCAGTGTCAACTCGTCCGTGATGGAGGCATCGAGCTCCAGGTCGACTCCCTTGGCGACCGCGGCACCGAGATTGTCGATGAAGGAGATCTGGCAGATGGGCGGCACGACCACCTGCTGGATGTTGTTCCACTTGATGTAGTAGACGCTGCTCGCAATCTTGACGCGGTTGTCGATGTTGTTCTTGGCGCCCACCTCGTAGCTCTGCACGGTGTCGGAGTTGTAGGTGGTCGGCGAGTTCGCGATGCCGAAATTCATGAAGTCCTGCGAGCAGGCGGCGTAGGGCAGCGGATTGTTGGCGCCGCCCGGACGGTAGCCCTTGGCGTAGGTCCCGTAGATCATGTTGTTGCTGTCGGCCTGGTACTGCAGGCTCAGCTTCGGCGTGAACGCGTTCTCCGAGTTGTTGCCCGAACCGGTGGTCGAGGGTCCGTAGAGCTGCGGCCCGCCGGTGAAGGTATCGAACGAGTACTTGTTCTTCGACCAGCGCGCCCCGGCGGTGAATTTGAGCTTGTCCGTGAGGCCGACGGTCGCCTCGCCGAACAGCGCGTACTGCTCGTCCTTGGCGTGGGTCTGCAGGAAATACGAGTCCGTCGGGTAGGCCGGGTCGTAGCCGACCCCGAAATAGTCGACGATGTTCGGGTCCCCGGTGAGCGCGTTCTGCAGCTCCGAGAGCAGCGGATCGTGGATCTGCTCGAGGTAGGTCTGGCGGTTCTGGCTGAGGAAGATCCCGGTGGTCCACAGGAAGCGCGCGTTCGCATCGTTCGACTGCAGGCGAACCTCCTGGGTGATGTTGTTCTGGACGTTGTCGACCGTCGAGGGCGCGGTGTAGTTGAGGGCGCCCTGCGGCAGATGGATGCCGTTGCCGTCGATCAGCGGGTAGCTCGCTCCGTTCGCATAGGGCGGCAGGTAGGCGTAGAGCTGGTAGAAGCCGAGGTTGTAGAGCGTGCCCTCGTAGCCGTCCTGGTTGTGGCGGTCGTAGAAAGAGGTATTGGAGATGAGGGAGACCGCGCCGAAATCGCCTTCGATCTTGAGCGAGGCGAGATTGAAGCGGTCGGGCACATGGCGCTGCGTCGGGTCGGCATTGACGAAATTGTCGCTCCCCGGGTTCGAGTACAGCGGCCAGTAGTTGTTGATGTCGTTTCTGCGCTCGTCCTGATAGTAAATCGAGGGCGTGATGCGCCAGTTGGCGCTCGGCGCCCACAGGAACGCGAGGCGCGCGAGATAGGTGTCGGCGAAGTTGGCGTTCGACTCCACCGGCGCCAGCGTCACCGGGTTGATGTCGTTGATCCAGCCGCCATCGCGCCGGTACCAGATCGTGAGGCGCGCACCGAGCGTGCCCTCGACGAGCGGCCCGCCGACCGCGACGCCGCCCTCGTAACTGGGATCGCCGCCCTCGGTGGTCGCGACCTCGGCGCGGCTGTAGATACTGGTGTTCGTCAGGCTCGGCGGCGTGGTGATGTAGCGCACCGTGCCGCCCTCGGAGCCGGCGCCGAACAGCGTGCCCTGCGGCCCGCGCAGCACCTCGACGCGCTCGATGTCGAAGGACTTCGGCAGCGCCTCGTCGGGGTTGAAGGCGAGCGAGCGCATCTGGATCGGCGTGTCGTCGAGATAGATGCCGGTCGTGCCGGCACCGCCCGTGCCCGAGATGCCGCGGATCGAGATGTTGTTGGTGCCGGAGGTATCGAAGTTCACGCCCGGCGTGAAGCGCGCGACCTCGGAGAAGTCCTTGATGCCGCGATCGTCCAGCCCTTCCTGGGTGAGCGCGGTGACGCTGAGCGGCACGCGCGACAGGCTCTCCTCACGGCGCGTCGCCGTCACGACCACTTCCTGCAGCGCGCCCGTGGGCGCAGTGGCCTCCTCGGTGGGCTGCGTGGCCTGCTGATCCGCCCACCCGACACCGCAGCCCAGGGACAAAGCCATGGCCGCCGCGCTCACGCACGCGGGCCTGCGGATGAATCCGAGGGGGTAACGCATCGATCCTCCCGAACAGACGGACTTGGAGTTGTAAACTTATTGTTACAAGGTAGCGCGCCGGCGCGAATGCGGCAACGCCTTGTCGCATGCATGCAAACGGTGCGCGCCGCGGTGCGACGCACCGCGATCGGGCACCCCGCTTCAGCTGCGCAGGCCGCGCTTCACGGGGAGCGTGCGCACCCGCTTGCCGGAGGCTGCGTAGATGGCGTTGCAGAGCGCGGCGCTCACGCACGCCGTGCCGGTCTCGCCGACCCCACCGGGAGACTCGCTGCTCGTGATGAGGTGCACCTCGACCTTGGGCGCCTCGCCGATGCGCAGCGGCGGATAATCGTCGTAGTTGCCCTGCTGCACGCGCCCGTTCGCGATGGTGATCTCATTGGCGAGCGCCGCGGTGAGGCCGAAGGTCACGCCGCCCTCGAGCTGCGCGCGCACGCCGTCGGGATTGACGACCTGGCCGCAGTCCATGGCGCATACCACGCGCCCGACGCGCGGGTGTCCGTGCGCGTCCATGCTCACCTCGGCCACCTGCGCGAGGTAGCTGCCGAAGGCGAACTGCAGCGACACGCCGCGCCCGCTGCCGGCCGGCAACGCCGTGCCCCAGCCGGCGCGATCCGCGGCGAGATCGAGCACCGCGAGCATGCGCGGCTCCTTGAGGAGCGAGCGCCGGTAGCTCACCGGATCCTGCTGCGCCGCCACGGCCAGCTCATCGACGAAGCTCTCCACCGCGAAGACGCTGCGGGTCGCGCCCACGCCGCGCCACCAGCCGGTCGGTACGCCCTGCGGATCGCACCGCACGAAGCGCACCTCCATGTTCTCGAGCGGATAGGCGAGGTCGACCGCCGAGGTCACCGCGTCGGCGTCCACGCCGTTCTTCACCGTGCCTTCGCCGTAGTAGAGCGCCCACAAGCCGGCACCGGCGATCGTGTGCTGCCAGGCGAGCGGCCGCCCATGCGCATCGAGTGCCGCCGCCAGCCGGTCGACGTAATAAGGGCGGTAGCGGTCGTGGCGCACATCCTCCTCGCGGCTCCACAGCACCTGCACCGGGCCCTGCACGTGGCGCGCGACGCGCGCCGCCAGCACCACACCGTCGACCTCGAGACGCCGGCCGAAGCCGCCGCCGATCAGCTGGTTGTGCAGGATGATCTGCTCGGGCTTCAAGCCGAGCTCGCCGAGCTTGTCGACGGCGCGATCCGGCGCCTGCGTGCCGGTCCAGATCTCGCATTCGCCGGCGCGCCAGTCGACGGTGCAATTCATCGGCTCGAGCGTCGCGTGTGCGAGGAACGGCTGGTGGTAGGTCGCCTCGACGTGCGTCGCGGCCTGTGCCGCCGCGGCGGCCGGCTTGCCCTTGGCGAGCGCCAGCGCACCGGGCCCGCGCACGGCACTCTCCAGGGCGGCGATGAGCTGCGCCTGCTGCACGGCGCCGTTGGCGCCGTCCTCCCATTGGGGCGCCAGCGCCTTCATGCCCTGCATCGCCGCCCAGGTGTGGTCGGCGACGACCGCCATCAGGTCGCCCTCGTTGACCACCTGCCGTACGCCGGGGACCGCGAGCGCCGCGTCATCGGCGCTCGCCGCGATGCGGCCGCCGACGACGGGAGAGAGGGCGATGACGGCCACCCGGGCCTGCGCCGGGCGCGCATCGATTCCAAAGCGCGCACTGCCGTCGACTTTCTGCGGGCCATCGAGCCGGGTCGTGGGACGCCCGATCAGGCGGAATTCCGCGGGTTTCTTCAGCGGCGGGGACGCGGGCACCGGCAGCGCAGCGGCCGCGGTGGCGAGCGCGCCATAGCCCAGGCGGCGGCCCGAGGGCGCGTGGATGACCGCGCCGTTCTCGGCGCGGCAGCTCGCCACCGGGACACGCCAGCGCTGCGCGGCCGCCTGAATCAGCATGAGGCGCGCGGCCGCCCCCGCCTGGCGCAACGGCGTCCAGCACTGGATGATCGAAAGCGACGTGCCGGTCGACTGATCGTATTTGAGTCCCTCGTCGGCCGAGGGGTCGGGCACGAAGCCGTACACCTGCGGGTTCGGCGGCGCCGCCTCGATGGTGAGGGCATCGAGCGCCACCTCGAGCTCCTCGGCGATGAGCATCGGCAGCGAGGTATAGGTCCCCTGCCCCATCTCGACCTTCGGCATCACGACGGTGATCCGGCCGCCCGGCTCGATGCGCACGAAGGCATTGAGAGCCCCGCTCGCCGGCGGCGCGGAGGCGGCGCCGCGCCGCTGCAGGCGCCGCGCGGTCACCCCGAGCACCAGCGCTCCGCCCACCGCCGCCGCCACCAGCACGAACTGGCGGCGCGTGACCGCGGGCCCGTTCACGGCCGCTCCCGGGGTAGCGCCCGCAGGCGGCTCGGCTCGTTCGGCATCTGTCGGGCTCTCCTGCTATTGCGTACTCAGCGCCGCAGCCGCGGCGTCCCCCGCCGCCCGGAAGCGGCGCGCGCCGTCTCGAGCAGCAGCGGCGAGAGCTTCGCGCGTAACCCGGCCAGCGTCCAGCGGCTGGCCGGCGCCGAGACGTTCACCGCCGCCACCGGGAGTCCATCCTCGCCCAGCACCGGCGCGGCGATGGTGAGATCGCCCGGGTAGCACTCCTGCTCCGACCAGGCGTAGCCGGCGGCGCGCGCGGCGCGGATGCGCCGCATGATCTCGGCCGCATCGGTGAGCGTGTGCGGCGTGAGCGCCCGCAGCCGCGAGCGGCGCACGATCCGCAGCGCTTGCGCGGGCGGCAGTGCCGAGAGGTAGGCCCGCCCCGAGGCGGTGCAGTACATCGGCAGGCGATGGCCCACCGGCATATGAATGAAGAAACGCTTGCGGGCCGGGAAGCGGGCCACGAACACCATGTCGGTGCCGTCGGGCTCCGACAGGCTCACCGATTCCCCGCTCGCCTGGTTGAGCTCGACGAGATGGCGCGTGGCGTGCTCGATGAGCGCGTGGCCCGCCAGGTAGGCGTGCGACAGCGACAGGGTGCGCGGCGTCAGCACCCAGCGCTTGAGGTGCGCATCGCGTCTCAGGTAGCCGAGCCGCGCCAGCGTGTGGGTGCAGCGCTGCGCCGAGCTCGTGGTCATGCGGCCCTGGGCGGCGAGCTCGGCGAGATTGAGCGCGCGCCGCGCGCCGCCGAAGGTCTCGAGCAGGGCGAGCGCCTTGCCCACCGAGCTGTTGAACAACGGGTCGCGCGCCGGCGCAGGCTTGCGCTTCATCGCCGGTGTCTAGGGCGTGAGACGCTCGAGCCCGCCGAGCCACGGCCGCAGCGCCGCCGGCACCTCCACCGAGCCATCCCCCTGCTGGTAGTTCTCGAGCAGCGCGACGAGCGTGCGCCCCACGGCGAGCCCGGAGCCGTTGAGCGTGTGTACGGCTTCCGGTTTCTTGTCCTGCGGGTTGCGCCAGCGCGCCTGCAGGCGGCGCGCCTGGAAGGCCTCGAAGTTGCTGCACGAGGAAATCTCGCGGTAACGCTCCTGCGAGGGCAGCCACGCCTCGAGGTCGTAGGTCTTGGCGGAGCCGAAGCCGATGTCGCCCGCGCACAGCGCGACGGTGCGATAGGGAATGCCGAGCCGCTGCAGCACGGTTTCGGCGTGACCGGTGAGCTCCTCGAGCGCCGCGTAGGAGTCCGCCGGGCGCACGATCTGCACCAGCTCCACCTTGTCGAACTGGTGATTGCGAATCATGCCGCGCGTGTCCTTGCCGGCGGCGCCCGCCTCGGAGCGGAAGCACGGAGTGTGCGCCACGAATTTCAGCGGCAGCGCCTCCGCGGCCACGATCTGCTCGCGCACCAGGTTGGTGACCGGCACCTCGGCGGTCGGAATGAGAAAGTAACTCTGCTCGCCGCGCACCGCGAACAGGTCCTGCTCGAACTTCGGCAGCTGCCCGGTACCGAGCAGCGCTTCGGGGCGCACCAGATAGGGGACGTAGACCTCGGTGTAGCCGTGCTCGCGCGTGTGCAGATCGAGCATGAACTGCGCGAGCGCACGGTGCAGCCGCGCGACGCCGGCGCGCATCACCACGAAGCGCGCGCCGGAGATGCGCGCCGCCGCCTCGAAGTCGAGTCCGCCGAGCCGCTCGCCGATCTCCACGTGATCGCGCGCCTTGAAGCCGAGACGCCGCGGCTCACCCCAGCGGCGCACCTCGGCGTTGGCGCGCTCGTCGCTGCCGTCGGGAACGGAGGCATGCAGTAGGTTCGGCAGCCCGAGCTGCCATTGCTCA
>Ga0335073_10010477_pt1 | contig 13026 bp, 6 predicted proteins | sample Lox_Sample_22_FD_207093 | JGI IMG/M metagenome (GOLD analysis project Ga0335073, IMG submission 207093) | Soil microbial communities from Loxahatchee National Wildlife Refuge, Florida, United States - Lox_Sample_2.2 | ecosystem: Environmental > Terrestrial > Soil > Wetlands | place: USA: Florida...
TCAATCACAATGCCGGATTCCGTGTCCTTATCGAAGCCGGCCTTTTCAAAGGTGATGTCATAGTGGCCCAACGGCAGTGAGGGAAAGTTGTAGAACCCCGCCGTATCGGCCGTGAGCGTTTGAACGACGCCAGTGCTCGTTTCGCGCAACGTGACAGTTGCGCCGGGAAGCACGGCTCCCTGCTCGTCATGAACAGTTCCGGAGATGCTTCCGGTCGTAGCGGCAGAAGCGAACGATGCCGCCAATCCTATGAAAAGCGTCAGAAGCATCAGCTTCAGCGCCTTGAGTTTGCAAGAGCTCATTTGTTTCACTCTCATAATCACGCCCCCGAGACAGTGATGGCTTTCAAACTGAGGTGTCGATGTCAAATTGAAAAAAGAGTACGCATTCGAGGGTTAAAATGTCAATAATTATTTTATTAATGTCGTATATGGCTACTTTTTATCGCCATGCAGGCCGCTCGGGATCGTATCATTGACGCCAGTCGAGTTGATCGCCATCCTGCCCCTGGATCCTTATCAGGCACGGTTAGCCGTGGCCATCCCACTCCGACGATGCTTGCATAAGCTGTTGACTCTTGAGGAAATACCGAAGTAGATTGGCTGTGCTCATTCGCGCTTTGATTGAAGAGGATCGCCCGGAATAATGTACCTTGGTAGCCCAGATGCAGCTTATTTCAAAATCAGAAGGATGTGCTTCGCCCCATGATTCGACAATGCCGGCCGCTGTCATCGATCTTTGTCATCTTCACATTGCTTCTGTTCCTGACTCTTGCCCTTCCCGGCCAAGCCGCCGAAATGAAGGCAGGCACCGCCAAGGTGGATATCACTCCTCCGCTGGGCACCCACATGTGGGGATATTTCGATCGCCTTGGCGGAGCAACGGGGGTAATCGATCCGCTTTATGCCCGCGTTCTGGTGCTGGAGGCTGGGGACAAGCGCCTGGCCTATGTGGATCTGGATCTCGGCCGGACGTTCGGCCCTAATTCCCTCGATCACCTACGCGCAGCCGTCAAGCAAGAAAGCAGGATTGACGACCTGATTGTGCAAGCCACTCATACTCATGCCGGGCCCGTCATCATGGATGAATATCCCGACGGGCCGCCAGCATGGGAGACCGAGGACCTCGATCGCATAGAAAGCGCAATTCGCGATGCTGCCGCCCATCTGGTGCCCGTGCGTCTGGGAGTCGGATATGGAGCGGCTTACATCGGATACAACCGCAGGCATGTCGATGCGGATGGCACGGTCTCTATGGTCTGGACGAACTCGACCCAGGCTCCTACCTATCCGGTGGACCCGCTGATTGCTGTGCTGCGCATCGACCGGATGGGCGGGCAGATGGACGGACAGCCACTGGCGATTCTCGTGGATTACGCTGCACACCCGGTAACGTTTGGCTCCGACGACCTTCGCTATTCGGCCGACTTTCCCGGCGTGATGTGCAGCGTGATCGAACAGGCATTTGGAGGCAAACCGCTGGCCTTTTTTGTTCAGGGCGCGGCCGGCGACATCAATGTATTCGACGCAGGAACGCCAATCAATCTCGATGTGATCGGCAGGCGCGATTGGGCCGGTCAAACACTGGGCAAGGCGGTGGTTGCAACGGCCAGGCAAATTCAAACCACGGCGGACTCGAATTCCACAATCGATTTTGCCGACGATTCGGTTGCACTCAAGCTTCGTTGGGATCCCGAAGTCTTCCGACAAGAAACCCTGCGCGAGATCGGCCCTGCAGCTTTTCAGACCTTCGCCTCACCGATCAAGAAAACGATGGAGCTGCCCGTCACCACCGCGCTCATTGATCGCAAGATCGCCATTGTGGGAATGCCGGGAGAACCATTTGTCGACTTCCAGACGGACCTGCGTGCCAGGTGCCCAGTACTGGATTGTTTCTTTCTCGGATATACAAACGGATATTACGGATATTTTCCGACGATCAAAGCAGCGGCCGAAGGTGGCTATGGGGCCGCGAACGCAACCACGTGGGTCCAGGTGGGCGCCGGAGAATCGATGGAAGACGTCGCGATCACTCAGATTTACCGGATGCTAGGTAAATTGCAGAATGCACCGAAGGCGAAGTGGCGAAATGTGCCTCCGGCACCATAGCAGAAAGCCACAGAGTGGAATCAATAATCCAGAAAGCGAACAGCGATCGGAAGCCAGGTGAAGCAGCAGCGGAGATTAACTCGCCGCCACGTTGTCCTCGGCGGCAACTGTTGAGGCACTATTTTTTGCCTGTTTCGGTTTGCGCGCTGAGCCGCCGTCGGCACCGGGTGTTGTCCAGTGCCGGTAGAGATCGTCCATGATCTTTTCGGCCATCAATCGCGCCGCTCCCAGCGCACTGGCTTCGGGGCCCAATGTAGAAACTACCAGTTGCACTTCTTGCGCCGATTTCTCCAGCGCCCTTTGCTTGATGATCCTGCGCAACGGGTCGGCAATTAGCTGCGGAATCTCGCGAAAGAGTGCTCCGCCAAAGATCACCACTTTCGGATTGAGCAGATTTACCAGGTTCGCCAATCCAATTCCGATATAAGAAGCCGATCTCTGCAGGACGCGGTAAGCTAGGCTGTCATCTTCAGCCGCAGCTTGGGCAATATTCTCGATACTGACATTTTCGAGGTCGCCGCCAGTCGCCTCCCGAATCTTCGAGTCGATTCCCTTCTCAATCGCGGTACGCACATTTTGAATAATGGCCGCGCACGAGGCTACTGTTTGAAGACAGCCCGTATTGCCACAGGAGCACAATGGGCCGTTTTCGTTGACGGTAATGTGTCCAAACTCGCCGGCACGTCCGCCAGTGCCACGATAAAGTTTTCCGTCGAGGAAGATTCCGGCGCCGATGCCCATTCCCACATCAATGTAGAGAAAGTTGGTCAGCTCTCTGCCTGCGCCGAAGAACCTTTCCGCTATCGTTGCAGTACGAACACTGTCCTCGAGAAGGCAGGGAAGATTAAACTCTTTCTCAAATCTGGCTCGCAGAGGAACGTTTTTCCACTCCATCATCTGTCCGGGCCGCGGATAGGAAAGCACAATGCCTGCTTCGCTATCGATTACTCCGGAATGGGCGATACCGATGCCCTTGATCAGTCTGTGCGGGATGCTCGACTCACGGATTGCCTGGTGAATCGAAAGAAACGTCTTCTCCAAAACGCGCTCGCGTCCGACTTCCATGTCGGTTCGCGTCTGTGAACGATAGACAATCTCGCCGTTTACATCTGTGATGACAATGCGAAGGAAGAACGAGCCGAGATCGACGCCGACAAGGTATCCAGCGTCCCTGCGCACCTGCAGCGGAACAGGTCTCCGGCCGAGTTGCGAGGTCGCAGGTTCCGACTCAACGACCAGGCCCTTTTTGATTAGCCGCTGCACAATGGCGGTAATCGAAGACGGACTCAGATCAGCAAGCTTCGCCAATTCCAGCCGCGAGTTACTTTTTCCGGAGTGAATCAATTGCAGTATGTGTAACTCACGCTGCTCGAGTTTTTCCATCGGCTCGTCGGTACTTGCTTTCGATTTAACCATAGTATGATTTTAGTGTTATATTGGCAATTTGTAGATTGAAAGTCCAGCCTTTATTTCACATTTCTCTATTTCTCGCAATTTCCTGAAGAATCCGGGGTTTGGCCTTGTTGCTTTATGCCTTGAAAGCCGAGGCGGGTTCCAACCGATGGTGCTCGCGAACCTGCATATTGATTGCAGCATGCATTCTTGCCGCCGTCGTCAAGAATGCTCACCTGCTGGGCCAGGCGCCACCAGAAGATTCCTTCCTGACCTCGATGAAAGCAATTGCGCAAAGGGATCTCGAGCAACGTGCGCAGACGATTCCGTCGATTCATTCGATCGCGGAGGCAGAACGCCGAAAACAGTTCGTGCGGCGAGAGCTTTTAGATGAAATTGGAGGGTTGCCCGGCTACCACGGCCCTCTCCATCCGCAGGTCGCCGGCGAGATCCCCGTCAATTCCTACACAATCGAGAACGTAAGTTATGAGAGCTTGCCGGGCTTTTACGTCACGGCCAACCTCTACCGCCCCAACCAGGCCGGACGCTACCCTGCCGTGCTGCTGCAGGCGGGACACACGCAGGAAGGCAAAGCCGAGAACCAGCGGATTGCAGCCAACCTGGCGATGAAAGGGTTCGTCGTGCTTTGCTTTGATCCGATCGGGCAAGGCGAGCGAGAGCAAACCTACAGCCGACAACTCGACGCGCCGTTAGCAGGATGGTCCGTTCCCGAGCACATCCTCATGGGCGCCCAGTCCGAGTTGATTGGAGAAGGCCTCGCCCGATCCTTCATTTGGGATGCGATGCGCTCACTCGATTATCTTGTCAGCCGGCCAGAGGTCGACGCATCGCGCATTGGAGCTGCGGGGTGCTCCGGAGGGGGTGCGCTCACGACTTTTATCGGCGCGCTCGATCCGCGCATCAAGGTCGCGATTCCCGCCTGCTATCCCAGTTCATTTGCGACGCTCTTTCCCACCGCGGGTCCGCACAGCGAGATGACCTTTCCGCATTTTCTAGCGGACGGTCTCGACACCGCCGACTTTGTAGAACTCGCGGCACCTAAGCCGTGGCTGCTCCAAGCGACCGAGGTGGACCAGTTCGGTTTCAGCCATGAGGGCGTCGAGCAAGTGTATCGCGAAGCGCAGGGATGGTACGGCCTCTACGATGCAGGCAGCCATCTGGGATTCATGGTCGCCCCCGGTTCACATGGAATGCCTTTAGCAAGCCGCGAGGCGCTCTACCTGTGGATGATTCGATGGCTGAAGAACGGCGATGGAGATTTTCACGAGCAGCCGGTGAAGATGTTTCCTGCAGCCGAGCTGCAGGTGACTCGTAGCGGGCATGTCGAGGACCTGCCCGGCAGTCGCAAGCTGTATCAGATCTTATCCGCTGAGCTGAATGCGAAGAAGAAACCGGGATCGATTCCAGATCTGCTCGCCGAATTGCGGAGTCTGCACATTCCCAGCGATGGCTCGGTGCCTAACGTAAAGATGCTCGATACGAATAGCCGCACCTTCGGTTCCGAACAGCATATCCAGATCGAGAGCGATCCGGGCGTCTGGATCGAGGCTACGCTGTATGCGCCCAACTCTGCCGGCCCCAAGCCGGCGGTTGTGATTGTCAGAGACAGCGAAGACCTGGATGGCATATCGCCCCAGGCAATGGCGGCGAAGATTGCAGCTCAAGGACAGGTGGTTCTCGTGCTCCAACCACGCACCACGCGAGAGAAGAACACCGAGGGGCCCTACACTGGAGATTGGAGCAGCGACCTTCAGGCCAATCTGATCGGCCTGAACCTGCCGGCCATGCGAGCTCACGACATCTTGCGTGGTGTCGACATGTTGCGCGCCCGGCCCGATGTCGATCCCACTTCCATTCGCGGAGCTGCTCGCGGCGTGGCAGGCATCTGGCTGCTGCTTGCGGCCGCGGCCGACACTCGCCTGCACGCAATCTGGCTCGACAAGACACCGCACAGCCTCTGTTCAGCATTGGACAGCTCCATGCCCATCGACCTGCCCGATGCGGTCATTCCGGGCTTTGTTCTTCATTGGGACCTGCAAGATCTGTTGAAGGCGATAGTGCCGCGGAAGGTCTTATGGACCGATCCGACAAATTGGATGCAGCATGTAGTCTCACTTGAAGGAGCCTATCGCTATCGCTACGTCGAAGGCGACATCACGGACGAGAAGGACTCTCAGGACGATGCACTCCTTCGCGAATTCTTGCAGTGAGCGCCGGGTGCGGGGCGAGTCACCCCGGCCTCCTGGCCGGCTTGTACAGCCTCGCAATCCGGCGAGCGATTCCCTCTTTACGCCAAATCCACGCGCACAACTTCGTAGATGTGAATCCGCGGCACGGTGAGCTGCACCCAACTATCTTCCGTTGTCCAATGCACGGCAGTCTTATCCCACATCAACTCGACGGCGCGAACCTGCCGCTTGGCGGGAACACGGATGCGGACGCGCACATTCTCGAGTGGCACGAACGTTTCCTGGACCAGCCGCTTCTTCCAGATGTTTCCCGTATCCGCCAACATATGCAGCAGCAATGTGTCTTTTGACACCGCATATTCCGCCATCAGGCCCTGCCTGAAGTCCAATTCATAGGGCCGCGTCGGCGCGAGAAAAGGGTCGACGAGCGTTTGGAAGTATTGGAGCACTTCGTCGTTCAATGTTTCGTAGTAGATGGCTTCCAATCCGGAACCGATATAAATCGCCTGCCCCTTGCCGTAATCATTCCGGATCACAGCGGGCCCAAGTACCTTGCGGTAACCGCGTGCATACGTCTCGGCAAGCACCACCCCGTGCGGGCTCGCGGTGAAACGCATGATCTGCGGGTCCTGCGGAACAAGCTTGCCGCCCGGCACCATGCGCAGGTATAGATCTGTCGATTGGTAAATCGGGTCCGATGAGGCGAGCGTTGCGCCGAACAGAGCGGAGAGTCCGTAGTCGCCACGACGGCGGCCGTATTCGTCTGCAATCGAAGTCAGATGCGTGGCAATCAGTGTCCCGCCTTGCTCTACGTAGCTAGTCAATGCGCCACACTGCGCATCGCTCAGGCACGGGGCATTCGGCACAAATACAATCTTGTACTTCGCCAGTGATTCCGGCGTCATTCGATAATCGAGGAAAGGTTCGGAGTCGTAGCCCAGGTCCTTCAACATCTGGAAGGCGCCATAGTAGTAATTGCTGTAAGCATCCGGAACGAACTTCGGGTCGTGATACCAGCCGATGGCCTGCGTGCAGAGCAGGATGCCCACCATCGGCGCCGGACGTACCTCCTTGAATAGCTCCTCGTTTGCTCGCCTGAAGTCGAAGATCGCCTTCAGCCCGCGCTCTGCCGGGCGATGGATCGAGTCGGGCTCGTAGAAGAGTCGATTCAGCCCCCAGTAACAATAACCCGCTCCGGCGGCGGTCGCCACAGACGCATCCATTTCGAGCTGTTCTCCGTCGATCGGATAGGAAAACCAGCCGCCCAGCTCCTCGTTCTTGATGTGTGCGCGGTTGTAAACCGTGTGGGAGCCTATATAGGTCCAGATGTTTCTTCCCGTCGACCGCCCGGCGCAGATGTTGAAGAACTTCTGCTCCGGCGTCCGCGAATCTTCGAACATGAAGGTGGTCATCTCGGGGATTAGCCACGCCTTGGCCGCCCAGCCATCGATCATCATCTCGCCGTTGTTGTAGACTTGCGGGACATCGCGCACATTCTGCACCATCGTGCAAACCTGCTGCATGAACGCGACCACAACATCGCGTTCCATCCACTGGCGATACGTGATGAGATCATCCAGCGTGTCATGGCCATCCTGCTTCGGAATATCCTTGCCGTGCGCCTTGAAGTATGCCTCATTGCAATACTTACAGTGGCAAAACTCTCCCTCATGGTCCATGCCTTGGTAGGCGCCGTCGTAGTACATCAGATCGACAGGATAGTTGGTCACAACCTCGCGCACGCACTCCAGCGTCTGCTCGCGCACAGGACTGTTCAAACATCCCTCGTAATACTCGCCCCATCCAAAATGCGTTGTGATCATCGGCCGGCCGTCAGCGAATCTCCGCGCCCAGTCCATGTAATTCGGATCGTCGACGGTGATGTCCATGAAAGGATGATTCAGTGGGTTGTACACGACCAGTTTGATCCCCGCATCGTGACACAATGCGGCCGTCTCTTTCAGCAAGTCGCGCGATCCCAGTTCCTTGTGCCGCGGCAGTTTCGTCTTCGTCGGGAAATAAGCAACGTACGAGAAGCTCGGAAATCGCAGCGCATTACATCCAAGCTCGCGCGCAATCGTTACCGCTTTTTCTGCTTCGTAATCAAGCGCCGGGTAGAATGGCGGTGCATACCCTTCGGCGATCATCAATCGTGTTGATCGGACCCAGTCGGGAAGCGGCGCCATGTTTGCGTCCGGCAACGAGATTCCTAGCCGGGACTGCAATCTTCTGAGCGTGGTTCCTGCTGCAAGCGCACCCGCGCCTTTCATCAAGTCCCGCCGACTGAGCCCAATCATTGTCATTTTTCCAAATTCATTCCTGGTTATGCGCCCGCTGCCGATGGCATTACTTCGCCGTGGCGCCATTGCCACTCTCCACTTCAAACGATCCCGTCAATGCGATATCTGCAGACGACCTGCCTATCATGACGTCAAACGTACCCGGCACAACTCTCCAATGAAGATCACTGTCCAGAAGCTGCAAGTCATCGGGCGTCAGTTTCATCGTCACGGTTCTGCTCTCGCCCGGATTCAGCTCCACTCTTGCAAATCCGCGCAAACTCTTCACCGGCTCAGATACGGGCGTGTATCGCTCATGTAGATAAAGCTGCACTGCCTCCGCTCCCGCGCGCTTGCCCGAATTGGTCACATCCACCTGTACGTTGGTGCTGCCATTCGTCGAGATCCGCTCCGGACCGATGCGCAGATTACTCAGCTCAAATTGCGTATAGCTCAGCCCATAGCCGAATGCATAAAGCGGGGTAGCCAGCATGTCGGAGTATCCGCCGTTATGGCTCCAGCCATCTCGCATCCAGTATCCCTTCCCTGGTTTGTAGTTATAGTACGCGGGCAGTTGGCCGATACTACGCGGAATGGTGATCGCGAGCCGGCCGCTCGGGTTGGTATCACCGAACAAAACGTCGGCGATCGCCTCGCCACCGCGCTCTCCCGGTTCCCAGGCTTCGACAATGGCAGGAATGTGCCCAGCCTCCCAAGGAATCGAGAGCGGCCGGCCGTTGATCAGAACCAGCACAACGGGCGTGCCTGTCGCCTCAACCGCGCGTACCAGGTCTTCTTGATGCCCCGTCAAATCAAGGCTCGCCACGTCATATGCTTCACCATCTGTCGGCGGGATGTCCCCCACACCATCGTTATTAGGGTGCTCACCGACCACAACGATGGCGACACTGGCCGCTCGCGCGGCCTCGACAGCTCGCGCAATATCCGCCGTGCCGCCGATCACATCGCAGCCTTTGACGTAAGTGACTTGGGTCGCCTTGGAAACCGCACTGCGAATGCCGTCGAAAACTGTAGTGATCTTCTGTGGAACGGCGTGCGGCGAATAATCTCCCAACTCGCTCCAGCCATCGTCCGCATCCGGACCAATCACCGCGATGGAAGAGACGTCCTTCTTCAGCGGAAGAAGTCCGCGATCGTTCTTGAGGAGAACAATTCCCTCCCGAGCCGCCTGGAGAGCGAGTTGTTGATGTGCAGCAGAGTGCACTACGCGCTCCGCTTCTGTCACATCAGCAAATGGATGCTCGAATAATCCGAGCCGGAACTTCAACTCAAGCATCCGCCGCACCGCCCGGTCCACCAGCGACTCCGGAACCTTTCCTTCTTCAACATTTTCGATCAGCGGCCCCATGTAAGCGGGCTCATACGTAATGTCCACATCCACGCCGGCGCGCAATGCCAGTGCGCCCGCCTCCTTTTGCGTGGGCACGATATGTTCATAGAGCAGCGTGCTGAATCCATCTCCCTCGCTGTCAACAATTCCTTTGAACCCAAGTTCATCGCGGAGGATTTGCGTATTCCATTTCTCTGACGCATGTTCGGGCACGCCTTCAACGTCAGGATAGCCCGCCATCACCCCCAGCGCACCCGCCTTGAAAGCTGCAACCCACGGAGGCAGAAAGTTCTCGCGAATGTATCGCTCCGACAATTCGATAGCCCCGCGCTCCATGCCGCTCGCCGGTTCGCTTTGCGTCGGAAAGTCCGTCATCATGGCGGCCACTTTGTCTTGCGCAGCAACATCGGAGCCCTGTGCTCCACGCACGATGCTTTCGGCAATACGCGCATCGAGGTACGGATCCTCCGTGTAGCCTTCCATGTTTCGTCCCATGCGCGGTTCGCGATCCGTCTCGAGAACGAGCGTCGAAAGCATCTGGATGCCGGTTGATCGCGCCTCCTGCGCGGCCGCTGCATAAATCTGCCCAACCAGTGGCATGTCAAATGTGCTGCCTATTGCCAGGCCCTCGGGAAAAACTGTCGCGCCTGCAAACATGGCTCCGTGTGTTCCCTCTTCGTCTTCGAGCAGCGGGATTTTCAGCCGCGTCTGCGTGGTCGCGATCGTCTGAAGTTCGTTAATGAAGCGAAGCTGCTCGGGAAGATTGTTGAGATGCAGCGTGTCGGCCAACGTGAAGAACCCCGCACCCGGACCAATCGCCCCGGTCAAACTTCCGGTCACAAACCTCCGGGCCGATGCCATCTTTTCAGCGTTCGTTTTTCCCAGCGCGTCCACGTATCCGCAAGGAAGATTGAGCTGGCCGACTTTCTCTTTGAGCGTCATGCGCTGCAACAGATCGTCAACACGCGCTTCGATCGGTTGACTTGGGTCGAGATAGAGCGGAGTCGAGGCCGCCGACTGTGCTGGGACTATGTGCGGACAGAGAAGAGCGCCTAGCAGAAAGCAAGTGAGAGGCGCCGTGCGGAGCATTGATTGGCCGCGCCCGCCGCCACCGGGGTTGGTGATCCGCTTTGTGATTCTCTGTCTGAGTAATCGCATCCGATGCACGCGCACCTGCCTACCGGATCTCGCCAATCCACGACGCAAACGGCGGAAGTGTGATCGACTCCAAGGATGAAACGGATTCAAGCGATGAATCACTTGCCGCGAGCGTCGTAGCCGCTGACCTGCCGATCCCCATGTCCTTAAGACCGAGCGCGACAGTTTTGGTGTAGGCAGACATGTTGATGGCGACAACGACGGCGGAGGTCTTCTGCGGCGCCACGCGCACAAAGGTGAGCACATCCGGCTCATCCCGGTCGAGCAGGATCATGCCGCCATAGCGCAGAGCGGAATTGCCGCGCCGGAGCGCGATCAGCTCCTTATACCAGTTCAACAGCGATGCCGGATCGGCGCTCTCTGTCGAAACGTTGACTGTCTTGTAATTCGGAGCAAGGGGAAGCCAAGTATCCGGATTGCTCGAGAATCCCGCCTGCGGACCCGGCGTCCATTGCATCGGCGTGCGCTCTCCGTCCCGTCCCTTTTCTCTGGGCCATCCGGTGATGCCGATCGGATCCTTCACGTCCTCTTTTCGCTTAGGCGTCTGCGTGGTCATCCCCAGTTCTGCGCCATAGTAACTCATCGCCGTGGCCCGGCTCATGAGAAGAATGGTTGCCACACCCTTGGCAATCTCAACGTTGTGCACTCCATCGCCGAATCTGTCAATCGACCGGTCATTGTCGTGATTGTCGAACACGAGAAGCGGTTGCGAGCCGTGCAACTGTGTTTCTGCCGCGTCCAGCGCACTGCGAAAGTGAGCAGCGTTGTATTTCGCCCCGCTGCTGAAACCAAGCATCATATCCATCGGCAGGTGCAGCTCGTCATGCGCTCCGCCGCCATACCATGCATCAAGGGCCGCACTGTCTGACGTATATGTTTCGCCGATCAGAACCCGGTGTCCGGGAAACTGATCGATCATCGCACGAAGGCGCCGCAAAACCCCGTGCACCTCAGGCAAATTGTCGGCATAGATGTCTTTGAGGTTCGGGTCGCCTTGTTCGTTGGTTCCGGGCAGCTCCGGGTCATTGCGTAGCTGCGCGTCTTCAAAGAGCTCCGGAATCGCGTCCAGCCGGAAGCCTGCAACCCCGCGACTCAGCCAGAACTTCATGACCCCAAACATTGCCGCTTCTACCTGCGGGTTGCGCCAATTCAAGTCGGGTTGCTGCTTATAAAACTTGTGATAGTAGAACTGCTTTCGCGCCGGCACCCACTCCCACGCCGATCCGCCGAAGAACGACTCCCAGTTATTGGGAGGAACCATGCCATCGTGTACGCATTTCTTCTGGAATTCGCCAACGCCCGCCGAATCCGCCGGTACGCCGGAGTTCCATACATACCAATCGGCCTTGGGATTATCGCGTGAGCTCGCCGACTCGATGAACCATTTGTGCTTGTCTGACGTGTGGTTCAGCACCATGTCGAGAATGATGCGCATGCCGCGTTTGTGGGCCGCGGCTTGGAGGCGATCAAAGTCCGCGAGCGTTCCGTATTGCGGATCGACGCTTTCATAATCGGAGATGTCGTATCCGAAATCGACCTGCGGCGAAGGATACATAGGCGCAATCCAGATTGCGTCAATACCAAGACTCTTCAGGTAGTCGAGGTGTTGCGTAATACCATTCAGATCGCCGACTCCGTCGCCATTCGAATCACCGAAGCTGCGCGGATAAATCTCCTCGATGACAGCGTGCTTCCACCAGACTTCATTCGAGTTGGTGCGGACGGTTTGATTCCTTGGATTGACATGCGCACTCGCGCGCGGCGGAGCCGGCGGTTGCGCTGCAACCGACATCGTGAGCAGCCAGACTGTGACGAGGAGTGACGGTTTCAGATTCTTTCGACGGAGTAGTCGAATGGACAGTGCGGCCCTGGCGCGAAGGCTGCTATCGAAAAACCCGCTAAAACTCGCCGTTCGCTGTGTGAGAACTGGTTGCTTGAACATGCTCACCTTAATGTCACTGCTACTACCCGCGGAAGGTCGCCGGGCCGAACAATTTTGACCGTCTTGAATCCGGCCGCACGTGCGCTCGCCAGCCCGGGCTCAGAGTCTTCGAATGCAATGCCGGTTTTCACTCCCAGCCGCTCGGCAATCAACAGGTATGGCGCAGGGGAAGGCTTCGGAGCGTCGGCCTCTCCCCCAAACACCATGGCGTCAAAGCAATCCGCAACTTGAGCAGACTGCAAAACTGGTTCCACCTCCGCACGGTCTGAGCTGGTTACGAGCGCAACGCGATATTCGCCGAGAGCTTTCAGCAGATCGATCGTTTCCGGAAGTATTGGGATCTCAGCAAGCGACCATGCGCGGACCATCTCTTTTCGCTCTTGATTCCGTAGTGCAAACTCGCTCGCAGCCGACTGCGGCATGCGCCCTCGAAAGTGCTCGAAGAGCTGCGCATCGCTCACTCCTTGCCCGATGTGGCAATACTCTTCCCATCCAAGGGCAATTCCATAGTGCGAGAGCAGAGCCGCCCACGATCTCCAATGCAGTGGCTCGGTGTCGGCAATCACTCCGTCATAATCAAAGGCAA
>Ga0335073_10010479_pt1 | contig 13025 bp, 9 predicted proteins | sample Lox_Sample_22_FD_207093 | JGI IMG/M metagenome (GOLD analysis project Ga0335073, IMG submission 207093) | Soil microbial communities from Loxahatchee National Wildlife Refuge, Florida, United States - Lox_Sample_2.2 | ecosystem: Environmental > Terrestrial > Soil > Wetlands | place: USA: Florida...
CAGTGTCCATTGCGGCTCATCTCCAGTGCGTTGTTCGCATTGCGGCTTTCATCCCATAGTTGCATCGGCACTGAACTATTTCCGATGACGAGAATGAGAGCAGCTACTGCCAGCAGCAGGAAGATGCTGAGAATGTCGACCACTCTGTCATTCAGCGCGAGCGATATTCGAGTTTCGGGTTCTTGCGTGACGGAAATTGGCATGAGAGTGTTCTGTAATGGAAAACGAACCAGCTGTATCCGCTATTTACGCGATGTGAGAAAAAACTTCCTGGGTCACTGGTCCGTTGAACCTGGCTCGCGTTCTTTAAAGGAAGCAACGCACGACTGGGTGGGAACATCCATCAGGAAGTAGGATGCAGACCGCTACTACCCCGTTTTCATTTCGATGAGCACAACGCACGCTTGTGTTGTACTACGGCTTCGCCAGAAAGAACCCGATTCGGCATGAGCACGATGTAACAACGGCTTCACGCGCACGCTGCCGATAGCCATCAGCAGATGCGATAGCACACCAGGGAATCGCTCGACTCCGCAAAATCCTGTTGCGTGTGACCTCCTGGACCTGGAGAATGGAATGCCCGCCTGGCGCTGGAGGGCATTTTTTCCTTCTCGACGCTCCCCGCTTCGTTTTGTAACTGTGTTGGATATATTAACGGCAGCATTGGCTTCCGCCGGGATTTTCTATTCCCTTATCGTTCGCATTTTCACGCCCCATTGGGTTGCCGGCTGGGCAACGCTCATTCTCGCGGTTCTATTTATCGGCGAATAGAAATGTTCTGCTTTGGAATCGTGGGAGAATACATCTAGTGATCCGCCCCAGGCCGACGGCACCATCCACCGACATCGCGGGGCCCCATGTCCGACCCACGCAAACCCAATGTTTACTCCACGATACGATTTAATTAGGATGAAGCCGCAGCTTATCCTAAGAAGTCGTACCGGGGAGCGGGACAGGTGCAGGACGAGAATGTAGATCGCCGTTCGTTTCTCAAGGTCATGGGCGCCGTGGGCATGTCGTCAACCCTTGGCTTGCATCCGGCAAGCGGTCACATGGTCGAACAAGCCGCCGGACCTGGCCCCGATGTGGCCACAAAACCGAAATACTCCATCAAGTTCGGCGTCATCGGGCTTGACCACTATCACATCATGGGAATGACCGCGGCGGTCATCCGCGGCGGCGGCGAGCTGGTTTCCTTCTACTCCAACTTACCCAAAGCAATTGCCGACTTCCAAAAGATCTATCCCAACGCCAAACTGGCCAGGAGCGAAGACGAGATCCTCGACGACCCTTCGCTCCAGTTGATCGCGGGCGCCCCCATCCCGCGCCTGCGCGCACCTCTGGGCATCCGCGCCATGAAGCAAGGCAAAGATTTTCTTAGCGACAAGCCCGCCGTCACCACGCTCGACCAACTCGCGGAAGTACGCAAGGTCTCGGCCGAAACGCGCAAGATGTTCGCCATCATGTATTCCGAACGGCTGGAGGTGCGCGCCGCTGTTCAGGCCGGCTACCTCATCAAGGCCGGCGCCATCGGCAAGGTCGTGCAGACCGTCAATATTGCGCCGCATAAAGTGAATGACATCACGCGCCCGGAGTGGTTTTGGGATCCCGCGGAATATGGCGGCATTCTGTGCGACATCGGATCCCACCAAGCCGACCAGTTTGTTTATTACACCGGCTCAACGAAAGCGGAAGTTACAGCCTCACAAATTGCTAATGTGAATCACCCGACCCATCCAAAATTCCAGGACTTCGGGGACATGATGGTCCACGGTAACGGCGGCGCCGGCTATGTGCGCGTGGATTGGTTCACGCCCAACGGCCTCAGCGTGTGGGGTGACGGACGCCTCTTCATCCTCGGCACCGACGGCTACATCGAGCTGCGGAAATACATCGACATTGCCGGCAGACCGGGCGGTAATCATCTGTTTATGGTGGACCAGAAGCAGGTGACCTTCATGGACTGCAGCAAGGTGGAGCTGCCCTTCGGTCCGCAGTTTGTGGCCGACATTGTCAACAGGACTCACAACGGCCAGAACCAGGAGCAGGCGCTGCTTGCCGCTGAGCTGGTCCTGAAGGCACAAAAAGATGCGAAAGTGCTAACCTTCACGAGTTAGGGATAGGGGCGAAGGGGATCGATGCAACCGACGCGCAGGGAGTTCCTGAAGATGGGAGCGGCAGCCGCTGCCATCAGCTTTCCGACGATTGTTCCCTGCAGCGTGTTTGGGCAGAATGCTCCCAGCAATCGCATCAATATAGGCGCCATCGGAGTGGGGCGGATCTCACGCGGGCATGACCTTCCTGGTATTTGGCAGTTCGACCAGGCACGCATCATAGCGGTATGCGATCTGGATGCAAAGCGCGTGGAAGCGGGCAAGACGCTGATCAACGGCTTCTACTCGAAGAAGCTGGGTAAACCGTACGACGGTGTCACCGGCTACCGCAACTATCATGAATTGCTGGCCGACAAAGACATCGATGCGGTGGTGATCAGTACACCCGATCACCAGCACGCGATTCTGGCCGTAGATGCGGTACACGCCAAAAAAGACGTGTATCTGCAAAAGCCGGCTTCCCTCACCATCGCCGAAGGACGCGCCATGAGCAATGCGGTGAATGCGTCCGGGCAGATTCTGCAGATCGGCTCGCAGCAGCGCTCCTGGAAGCAGTTCCACCGCGCGTGTGAGCTGGTGCGCAATGGGCGCATCGGTGAGCTCAAGCACGTGGAGATCGGCCTGCCTGGAGATCCCAGCGGTCCCGAGGCGCCACCGATGCCGATCCCTGAAAACCTGAACTACGACGCCTGGCTGGGCTCGACTCCCGAGGTCTATTACACCGAGATGCGGGTTCATCCCCAGAATGATTTCAGCCGCCCCGGCTGGCTGCGTTGCGAGCAGTTTGGCGCCGGCATGATCACAGGATGGGGAGCGCACCACGTCGACACAGCCCATTGGGGCATGAATACCGAGTACACCGGTCCGGTTGAGATTTGGGGCACCGCCGAATTCCCTACCCATGGGCTGTGGAACGTCCATGGCAAGTTTCTGACCCACGCGGTCTATGCCAACGGCGTTACCATGGACATCAGCGGAGATTTCCCCAACGGCATCAAGTTTTACGGCAATGAAGGGTGGATTTTCGTGACCCGCGACGAGATGGTCACACCGACCGCTCCCGGAGGAAAACCGGCCGATCCTCCGAAGCCATTAGTGGCGAGCAATCCGAAGATTCTGGACAGCGTGATTGGCCCCAACGGGGTTCACCTCTATGAGAGCTCCGACCAGCACGGCAATTGGCTGGAATGCATCAAGAGCAGAAAGGCGCCGATCGCGACGGCAGAGATTGGACATCGGGCCTGCTCCACCTGTCTAATCCACCATATCGCGATGAAGACCAGGCGCAAACTGTATTGGGACCCGGTCAAAGAACACTTCAAAAACGACGACGAGGCGAACTGCATGCTATCGCGTCCTCAACGTGCTCCGTACATGATGGACGTCTAGAAAATACTGCATGAGTTCACCCGGGAAACGATCGAATCTGCGTTGGGTTGTCTGCGGCCTGCTCTTCCTGGCCACCACCATCAACTACATGGACCGGTCCGCACTCAGCCTGGTGGAGCCGATCCTCAAGCATCTGCTTGGTGGCGATCAGGACATGGCTCTCTACAACCGGAACTACAGCAACATCGTTAACTGTTTCATCTTCGCCTATGGCCTTGGATTTCTGATTGCCGGGCGTGTGGTCGACCGCGTCGGGGTCAAGGCCGGCTATGCCCTCTCCATCGGTTTGTGGGCCCTGGCCTCTATCAGTCATGCCTTTGCGCGTACGGTGTGGGGTTTCGGACTGGCTCGCTTCGCGCTGGGCCTCGGAGAATCGGGCAACTTCCCTTCTGCTCTGAAGGCCACGGCCGACTGGTTCCCGACCGAAGAACGCGCTCTGGCAACGGGCATTTTTAATTCCGGAACCAGTGCCGGCGCGCTCATTGCGCCACTGCTGATTCCCTGGGTTGCCGTTCGTTTCGGCTGGCAGTCGGCCTTCTTCACAACCGGCAGTTTGGGTGCGCTATGGCTGATCGGTTGGCTGTTTTTCCCTTACAACCGCCTGCATGCCAGGTTCGGCAATCCATCCTCTACGATCTCGCTGTCTGCCCCGCCTGCGACCTACGGAGCCCTTCTGGTCAACAAGGGTACGTGGCGTTTTGCGCTCTCCAAAGGAACTACCGACGCCATCTGGTGGTTCTATCTCTTCTGGCTGCCCAAGTATTTCAACGAGCGCTTCCACGTAGACATGCAACATCTCGGTCTGCCGCTCATCATTGTGTACATCGGAGCGACCTTCGGGAGCATCGCCGGCGGCTGGCTGGCCGGATTCTTTATCCGCCGCGGTTACTCATTGAGCAGAGGCAGAAAACTGGCCATGCTGGTCGCGGCCCTTTGTGCGGTACCGGTGGCGTTGGTTCCATTCGTGCCTTCGCTCTGGCAAGCAATCGCTTTGCTTTGCCTGGCCACGGCTGCTCATCAGGGCTGGTCCTCGAATCTGCTCTCTACGCCGTCCGACATGTTCCCGTCCAGTTCGGTAGGCACAGTCGTCGGCATCGGGGGAGCTGTCGGAGCTGCGGGCAGCGTGTTATTCACGTTCCTGGTAGGAGTGCTCTGGACGCACTACGCCCTGCTGATCTTCTTAGCTTCAGGATCCGCCTACGTGCTGACCCTATTCGCCTTCCAATGGCGGGCCCCGGCCACGCCCGCAACTGAGCAAGGCTCCGCGAATTAGAGCCGGGTGCTCGTCTCCTACACGAATCCAGGGACGTAAGTCCTAGGCCACCCGGGACTTACGTCCTGGGCTACTTTCAGCCGTCCCTTCGGGACTAAACCCTGCATCGCCCGGGAGGCCGGGCAATTTCATAAATCTTCATAAAATTCGCGTTTTTTCGACGTTGATGGCGATCGGGCGGCAGCCAGCCTTGCCCGATCCGGGGTAAATTCGATTTTTTGTGAGTGAAAAGAGAGAAAAGGGCGATAAGCTTCCCCGCGATTCGGTTTTTTGTGAGAGAAAAGCGAGAAAAGCGAGATAAGCCTCCCCGCGATGCACCGATTGACTTCCAGTCCGGCATCTGGACGGGCGCATTGGCGCAGAAAAATGCGCCCGAAGCACCTAACGCCGGGGCAGGATTCGGTTGTCAAATACTGCTCTATAAGGAGCGCGCCTGAGCGCGACCTCGCTTGCCGCCCCTGGTTTGCAGAAGGCCGCTACCCGGAGCGCAATTGCGCATTCTGTCTCTATTTAGATCCCGCTGGAAGTGATTTCGGGTAGTGACCGATAGACTTTCTTTGGTAACAGGGCTGACCTATGGAAACCGCAAGCCCACCGGAGCGCACTGTCGTGGAGAGAGCCTGGGTTTCTCCCGCCCCCAAATTTGTTCATTAGGAGCGAAGCCAAAGGACCCATTCGACTTCGCTCAGGTCAGGTTTTGCAGTTTCTTCTCCGGACCGATCCTTTTCCATTCCAAACGGGATTGTCATCTCGCCGCCCCGGCGGGCCAAGGGACCGAAGCAGCCTGTCCGGGAGCGCCGTGGATTGCCGACCTCTCTACGGAGCCGCCAAGCCCCCTACCGAAACAGCAAAGGCGCGAAGTCCGCCAGGTTGCGCCGCCACACCATCCACGTATGCCTGCCCGGCGTTTCAATACTGGTATGCGTGATGTCTTTTGAGGCCAACCAGTTGTTGATTTTGCGGTTGATATCGCTTAGCGGATCATCCACACCACAGGCCACCCACAACAAATGCAATTGCGCATTCGAGGCCGCGCTCAGCCCGGGAAACTCCTGCTCAAAATTTTCCCGGACGCCCCCCGAGCTAAAGGAACCAATCCATGAGAACGTATCCAGGTTATTGAGCCCGGTCAGCAATGACTCAGCACCGCCCATGGACAGCCCCGCCAGGGCCCGCGAATCGCGATCCCTCTTCACCCGATAGCTGCGTTCCACCTGCGGAATAACCTCCGTCAGCAGCCCCCTGGTGAACTTGTTGAAATTCTTGTTTCGCACATCATCGTTCCAGTACGCATCGCGAGCAAGGATCTCTTTCCCGCCATAGGCGACCGGCATTACGACAATCATCGGCTTGGCTTTTCCTTGATTGATGAGGTTGTCGAGGATGACGTTCGCAAATCCGATTTCGATCCAACTCTTCGAGAGCTGACCGAAGCCATGAAGTAGATACAGTACAGGATACTCAGTATTGGCGACCGGATCGTACCCGGGCGGCGTGTAAACGTAATAATCGCGCGGCTCGCCAATAACTGCCGATTGGTAGAAATGATGGTGCAAAACTCCGTGCGGACCATCATTCGCTTCCCACGGCAAGGACGCGGGGCCGGGCACATGTACCATGCTTTCCGTCTGAAACAGATTGGGCCACGGCAACGGATTGGACGGGTCGATCACGGGAATGCCGCTATCTCGAAAGAGATAGCCATAGTAATCCGGCTGCAAAGGCTTCGTCGTATAGCTCCAGACACCAAGATCATCCTTCTGCATGATCACGGGATTGGCGCCCTCGATTTCCAGCAACATCTCTTGAGAACGTGGCGCAAGCGCGCGAAAGGTTACGCTCCCATCAGGATGCACCTCGGGCGAAATCAGAGGCGGGGGCACCGGAGGCAGATTTTGACTATCGGTAGCCTCCACTGTTGCAAACCACCGGCCTGATGGATTCCGGTTATTCCAATGGCCAGGCCACGACCATGTCCCGTAGCCAGTGATCCGATCCCCATACCTCGCACCAACGTAGACCGCGGTCAAGCCGTATCCGTGGCTCTGCGGCAACTCGGTCCGGAGCACCACAACTCCATTCGCATCAAATTGGCGAATGACGAGTTTGGCCGCGGCGCCATCGCGGCAGCGTGACTCGCCTTCCACACCACGAAAGGTCCAGCGGCATCCGCCCGTGCGGCCGCGAGCGCATTGATCGTTCTCGCACTCTGTCAGAGACGCCGGCACCTGAGAAACCGACACTGGAGGAACTGATTTCAGACCCTCGATCATCGCCGACCATTGTCCCGATGGGTGCTTATCATCCCAATGGCCGCTCCAGGACCAGACGACCGAACCTTGCAGGCGATTCCCGTGCCGCTTTCCGGTATAGACAGCCGTGAGGCCGCTCGAAGAACTGGTAGGCAGGTCGATGCGACGCATGATGACGCCTTCGGCATCGAAGCGCTCGACCACCAACTTCGCGAACGCCCCATTGGTCCATTTGCCATCGCCGGATACACCATGAAACTCCCAGCTTCCCTCACTCCGGGAACTGGCTACGCACGGACTCCCCTCGCACTCGCTTTCGCTAACCAATGAGGGATACAGCTGGCCCGTCGCAGGCGAAGGAGAAACCCGCCGACCATAAGCAAACCCAAAATGCAGGCAAAGTAAGAAAACCCAGGCTTTCCCAAAGACTCTCATCGCGCGAAAGCATACACGACCGCGCCCTGCCAGGTCTCTAACAATTGCGGGAACTTTTGTTGCATGACCGCGTCAGATATCCTGAGCCGTTAGCCAAACATCAGCCCGGGCCGGCAGGGCTGGGAGAACCACACACAATATCGGCGAAGCATCGAAGGCGCGGCGCTTGGGATTGTATACGCGTGAGAACAAATGGAAGAAGCCCAGGCTTTCATTCTGGGTAATTTTCAGCCGTCCCTTTCGACTACGCTCAGGACAGGCTCTTTCGGGACTGGTCGTGCAGGCTACGGAACTTCCCTAGTTGGACCGAAAGTGCATGGCGTCCCGGGTCCCACCAGTACCGGGCTTACCCAAAATCGCCAAAGCGGCTTCTACAAACCCGATCGTGTGTGCCATGCCGGCATGCCAGGGAGCAGCGCATGTCATCTGCGGCGTGTGATCCGGAAGGATCACGCCATCGAAATGATTCCGCTGCAAAATCGACAGGATACGAATCATGTCGACATCACCTTCATCGATGAAGGTCTCGCGATAATGCGGAACTTTACCCACAACGTTACGGAGATGAATGTAAGCAATCTTTCCCTGCTTGCTATATGTATCAACGGCCTCGTAAACGTCTCCCTCCGTCATCTCAGCCAGCGTTCCGACACAGAGCTCCAGCTGATTCGACTGACTGGGCACTGCATCCAGCAACCTTTGATACATATCGGGCTGGTAGACGAGCCGCGGTTGCTGCCGCATTGCCGGCATCGGAGGATCATCCGGATGAGCGGCCAGCCGTACTCCCGCTTGCTCCGCAACCGGGAGCACCTCTTCCAGAAAACCTTCCAGCCGGCGCCACAACTCCTGGTGAGTGATGCCGGGCAACACCCCGGCACCAGCGTGCTGGTCATAGATCATGTTCCAGACCATTCCGTTGGGAATGGGAACATCGTCGACTGGCCCATCCATTCCCACGGTGACGGCTCCTCCGCGTCCCCACGGCCCGGAAACCCGGCCGCAGACCCCGCCGATGCTGAAGTTATAGCCAAGCACGGGAATCCCTGCTTCTCCCATGCGCCGGACGATGGTCTTGATGTTTTCGATATGTTCCGCACGCTTCGGTCCGTCCAGGAGAATGTCGTGCCAGAAAATCGGATCAATATTTTCGATCGCAGCGAGAGTCAGGCCTGCCTCTTCGATCTCACGTCGAATCCTGATCAGCTCGCCGGCAGTCCACAACATGCCGGGATCTCCGGCTACGCCCCACGCGCCATATTTGTCGCCCGTCGGCTGATTGTTGCTGGGATTGGCCGAGCTCTGGCGAAAGTAGTCGACCAAATGGATCACGACATGCGTGCATCCAGCCTGCCGCGCAAAATCATAATTCTCGCGCGTCAGCATATGACGGTAGAGGCCCAAACCTATCTTCATAGCGAAACCAAAGCCCTATTGTGTTACCTATCAATTCTGCCAGAAAGGGCTTTCGCAGGGGTGTGCTGCTCTTTGCCTCGCCAGGAGCCACGAAGGTTCGGGTAACCCGCAAATCTCTCCACTCCGCTGCGCTTCGGTCCCTCGGCACGCCGGGGCAGGCGAGACGACAGTTCTGTTGATCGAATCCGCAGCCGTCTCTCTTGTCATGCTGAACACCCGACTAAGGTCGATGCAGAACATCCTCCAACTGCGATCGATGACTCCGGCTCACACGCAACTCCGTGCCGTCGGCTAGCGTAAGAATCGCGTCCCGGTTAGACGTCGGCTCCACGCGCAAAATCCGTTCGACCTGAACGATAGTCGAGCGGTGAATGCGCACAAATTGCGTTCGATCGAGGCGCGCCTCCAGAGAGGAGAGCGCCTCGCGTATCAAATGCGTCCTGGCACCAACGTGCAATCCCGCGTAATCTCCTAACCCCTCGATCCAATCGACGTCTCCAACTGGTACGAAGGTGAACTCATTTCCTCTTCGCACCGGGAAGCGCTTGATCAAACCGCCCCCATCCGGAATTTTCGTGGCCGCCAACAAACCCTGCAGCCGCTGCAGATGCGCATCCTGACGATAAAGGGATAACACTCGCCTCGCACGTTCTATGCAAACAGCAAATCGCACATCATCCAATGGCTTCAGGAGGTAGTCGAGAGCTTCAACGCTGAATGCATCCAGGGCATACTCCTCGTGCGCTGTGAGGAAGACCACGCACCGGGGTTCATTCCGAGGCAATGCCCTCAGAAGATCTACTCCCGACAGGCCGGGCATCTCGACATCGATGAAGATCAGGTCCGGCAACAGGCGAGGAATCATCGCCAGCGCCTCATGACCTGTTCCGCACTCCCCCACAACCGTCATATCAGCGTACTGTGACAGACGTGCCGTAACCCCCAGACGTGCTAACGGCTCATCATCAACAACAAGCACCCGCACATTCATATCTCTCGTCCCGGAAACCGCACGGAGGAGGCACGCACAAAAGGAAACAAAAGCGAGATCAGGAATCGTCCGCGCAGCCCCGGAGCAATGGATATGCTCCCCTGGTCGCCGTAGAGGGTTGCGAGACGCGCCTGAGTATTCGCCAGGCCGAGACCTTGGCCGTTTCCCGACGACTCGGGAGTTTCTTCCGCTCGATCATTCTCGACCTCGATTTGCAGGCGCCCCTGTGCTGCCGAAGCTCGGATCGCAATCTCTCCCCCGAGCTCGCAATGGGAAATACCATGCCGGATCGCATTTTCTACCAGCGGCTGCAAGAGAAACCGCGGCACCTGCGCTTCATAAACCTCCGGACTAATAGAAAGCGCAACCGAAAGACGAGGCCCGAAACGAACCTGTTCGATCGCAAGATACTCCTCCGTCAAAGCAAGTTCTTCGCGGAGCGTAACCGCATGCGCCTCAGGGAAGCTGAGGCTGCTGCGCAAGAGGCCGCCCAGCTTCGCAATCATCTGCGTCGCCAGCTCCGACTGCCGGCTCACAACCAGCGAGGAGATCGCGTTCAAAGTATTGAACAGAAAGTGCGGTTGTAACTGGTATCGCAGGGCCTGAAGCTGCGCCTCGCGCGCGGCCGCTTCCGAGGCTAACAATCTGGTCTTCTGTTCTTCCACTGTCGCGTAATGCTTGATCCCAAAGTACAGCGCGCTCCACGCCACAAGCACGATGGCGGCTTCAAAGGCTCGCGCCGCAACCATGCTCCAGCTCAAAGGCTCCGGATTCCCGACAGAATGAAGCGCCACCACCGCCGAAACGGCCGTACAGGCAACTCCCAACAGATAGGAAAGAAGCACAGAATAAAGAATTGCGGACGTCAACGGGGTCGACTTCCGCCACAGGGTTCGGCACAACAACCAGACTACAAAGCTGGCCAGAAATGTCGTACAGAAGAGTGCCATGCGGTAAGCCACCTCTTCGCGCATATGGCGAAAAGGAATGTAGGAGATGGCCGTTGCCAGCCCATAGATCGTCCATCCTCCGAACTGGAGCACCCAGAAGTTGGGCATGGAACGCTCGAGGTCAACCTTGGACACGTCGTCATTCTACCGTCCGCTGGCCGGAGCTGATACCAACTCGGCGCTTCCAATGCACGGCTCGTCGCAATCCTCACCCGGCTCGCCATACTGACGCTTGCATCCCCGGCTGCGAACCTTAAGCTGGCATCGTTCTTTCCTGTCACCGAGGAGACCTTCGTGGAGAAAAACCAGGCACAAATCCAGGACATGCCGCACCGCGTGAAGAGAGGATGCGCCATGCTGCTGGTCGTCCTGTTGTCATTCATGAGCGGAGCACTGTTTTCCACGCGGCGGCCAACCATTCAGGAAGTGCACGCGGGTGAAAATCAGGTGCTTGAGCTGATGATTTATCACACGATGCCCGGAAAAGTGCCTGCCCTTGAATCCATCTTTCGCGACGTTTCCAGGCTGCAGCAGCAACACAATCTCAAAGTCCTCGGTTACTGGGTCCCCAACGAAGATCCGGCATGGAAGGACACATTTGTCTATGTTGTTGTCCATCCCAGCCGAGAAGCGGCGGAAGTGAATTGGCAGGCCCTCCATGCGGATCCGGCGTTCCTGCCCTATCGACGGGCTGCAGAGCCACTCATTGAAAAAGTAAATGGCAGGTTCAACGTGGACGAGGTCTTTATGCGCCCATCCGGCTTTTCCCCGGCCCCATAAACCGTAGTGCCCTATCAACTCGAATGGTGAGGAATATGACGACCAGAACCTTGAGAGACCTGTTATGGAACCGGCGCACTGCGCCACTCGCGGCCACGTTGGCAGGCCTCGCCGTGTTCGTATTTCCCACGCAGGCGGCTCCAGGTGGCATGCTGCCTCCACCCGCAACCTACCAGGTAGATCCCGTTCACAGCTTCGTCTACTTCAGCGCCTGGCATCATGTGGTCGGCACCGTCCGCGGCCGCTTCGAAAAAGTGACCGGAACAATTGCTGCTTCGCCCAAGCCTCAGGACTGCGCTGTCGACATCACCATCGATACCGCCAGCATCAGCACCCAGAACACGCGCCGTGATGACGATCTCCGCGGCCCGGACTTCTTCGACGTCAAGCAGTATCCAACAGCCACCTACCGCGGACAGGGCATCACCCGCCAGGGCAATGCCTGGGTCATGAACGGAACCCTCACCATTCGCGGAATCTCAAAAACCGTCCCACTCCGTTTCTCATTCAAGGGCCTCTTTCCCGACACACCCGCCGGTCAGCCTCCCCGCGCCGCCTTCCACGGCGCCGCGGAAACGCACCGAGCCGACTTCGGGATGACGCGCGATAATATCGCGGAATTGGGAGTTCCCCCTGCTCCCGGCGCCGACGTACAGCTGGAGATCGACGTGGAGGCAAATCGAAGCCAGCCCGCTCCCTGATGCGGTGAAAACGAAAGCGATGGACTGCAAACCGAGTCTCGAAGGGACGGGGCAATCCGCCGTTCACCAATTGCATGGCCTTTTCCACCGTCCAAGTTCCGGGAAGCTTCATCGGCAGGTGTAGATGATCCAGCATGATCACGAAATCCTGGAACTGAAAATCTCCTGCGACTATGTTCGAACGTAGTACGTCGATCAAAAGCGTCGCCTTTCGTTCTGGACTGCGTCCCGGGCTATGCCCAGACGCCCCTGCGGGACTAGAAGGACCCACTCACAGCCGATCGCGCTCCCATCAGGCTTTCCGTCAAACTTTCCGAAGCGCACGCCTTACCCACCCCGCATCTGAAGAACGCAGGCACAATTTGAACCATGGCCACCGTCGCCGTCCTCATTCTCGCCGTCCATCTAATCTGGCTCGCCCTGGTCATCTTCGGAGCCCTCTGGACGCGCGGCCGACCCGTGTGGAGCACGGTTCACATTCTCGCGCTACTCTGGGGAATCATCGTGGAAATCGGCCCGTGGCCATGCCCGCTGACATTGGCGGAACAATACTTCGAAACCCGCATCGCCGCGCCCGCGTACCAGGGAGGTTTCCTGCTGCACTACCTCGACGCGATCGTTTACCCAAATCTTCCTGCATGGGCCGTGACAACCGCAGGCGTCGCCGTTTGCGCATTCAACCTTGCGATATACGGCCTGCGCCTGCGGAAGACTTTGCAGCGGC
>Ga0335073_10010481_pt1 | contig 13022 bp, 12 predicted proteins | sample Lox_Sample_22_FD_207093 | JGI IMG/M metagenome (GOLD analysis project Ga0335073, IMG submission 207093) | Soil microbial communities from Loxahatchee National Wildlife Refuge, Florida, United States - Lox_Sample_2.2 | ecosystem: Environmental > Terrestrial > Soil > Wetlands | place: USA...
CAGCGCGCCGAGCAGGCCGGCCGCGACGCCGACCGCGGCCACCGCCACCCAGAACCTGGGGGTGAGCACGCCAGCTCCGTAGCTGGTGATGTTCGGCTGCTCCATGGCGCCGCGGCCGGACGGCAGGCGCTGCTTCAGCAGCGGCTGCGGCCGCCGGGTGCGCTGGCTGACGCGGCCCGCCCGCCCGGCACGCCACGCGCCGGGCCAGCGCCATGAGCTGGGCCAGCGCCATGCGCCGGGCCAGCGCTGCGGGAAAGGCCAGCGCCGCGGGCCGGGGCGCTGGTCCTCGCCGCCGGCACCGCTCATCCGGGCAGCATTCCCGGCTGGATGCTGGCGCCCAGGTCGGCGAGCAGTTGTCCGGTGCTCACCGCCCGCCCGGCCCACCAGCGGCCGATCGCGCCCGCCGCGGGACGGCCCGCGTGCTGCAGCGCCCAGCGCTGGCATTCTCGGCTCAGCCAGCCGAGCGTGGCGGCGGGGTCCTGCTCGAGCATCGCCCGCAAGGCGAACCGGCGCTCGCCGATCCGGTAGCCGACCCCGGCGCCGCCCGCGCCCTCGGCGAGGCGGTGCCGGGTGAGGATGATCCCGCTGCGAACCGGGGTCATGAGCGCGCCGACCAGGCTGCCCAGGCCGGCGGTGGCCTCGGGCATGGCGGGCGCCGCGCGCAGGGCCAGGGGCAGCCGGGCCGGGCCCGGTCCTGCGGCCGGATGCGCGCCGATCTCGGCGGCGATGGCCAGGCTGGTGAGCCGCGCCCAAGCGGTCAGCGCCGGCACGTCCAGCCCGGACACCGCGTCCAGGTAGGCGGGCAGCCACGGCCAGAGGTGCTCCCACAGCAGGGCGTCGCGGGACCGGGCGAGCGCGGACTGGGTGGCGGCCCGGCGGCTGTCCCCGGCGGCCTGTCCGAGGCTCGCGTACAGGCTGAGCAGCGCGGTGAGGTGGTCGGGCTCGGCCGGCGGCGTGACGCCGATGGCCCGCCAGAACCCGGCGACCCGGTCGGCTCCCTCGCCCCCCAGCGCACCATCCGGCCCCAGGTAGACCGAGGCGTACGGCGGGCAGTTCATGATGAACGCGTCGGCGTGCTGGTGGCCGTCCAGGTCAGGCAGCCCGAGCGCCCGGCCGGCGGTGCGGGCGTCGGCCGGGCTGTCGGCGACGGCGCCGAGTGCCCGCAGCAACTCGCAGCGACCCGGGTTCACCGGTCTGGCTCTGCGCGCTGGCCGGCGGGGCTCGCGCCGCCGGGGCTCGCGCCGCTAGGGCTCGCGCCGCTAGGGCTCGCGCCGCCGGGACTGGCCTGGCCGGCGCCGTCTGGCAGGCGGAAGGCGGCCGGGGCCGGCTTGAGCGGCCGCATCAGCCAGCGCGGGCGGCGGGTGCCGTCGGGTGACACCTGCCCGGCCGGGTGGGTGAGCGTCAGCCACTGCCGGTACACCTCGCGCGCCGCGTCGGTGTCCACGGCGATGTCGCCGTGCCGGTCCCCGGGATCGGCCGGGCGCACCCGGACGGCCTGGTGCCAGCAGTGCATCCCCGAGATCGGGTCGGGATGCACAGGGAAGGTCAGGTTCTGGTGGACGCCGGTGTCGCTCCACCAGAACCGCTGGGTGTCCGGGTCGGCCGAGACGTACGGACGCACCGGGGCGCGGCGCTGCATCCGCCAGCCGCCGGGCCCGCGGTGCAGGCCGACCGTGGCCGCCATGGCGCCGGCGGCGCGCGGGCCTGGCTCGAGCCGCCAGCGGCCCATGTGATGGCTGCAGGCCACGACGCCCGGCCGGATTCCCTCGGTGATCCACGCCTTGGCCACGAAGTAGCCGATCTCGGTCTCCACGCGAACCAGATCCCCGGTCGCGGCGATGCCGAACCTGGCGGCGTCGGCCGGGTGGATCCACACCGGGTTGGTGTGGGCCAGTTCGTCCAGCCACTTGGCGTTCGCCGAGCGGGTGTGGATCTGGGTGGGCAGCCGGAACGTGGACAGCAGCACCACCTGGTCCGGTGCCAGCCGGTCCGGGTGCACGTGGCTCTTGATGTAGCCGGGCAGGGCGTGCTCGGGCCAGCCCCAGGCCGCCAGCGTCGAGGACCAGAACTCCAGCCGCCCTGACGGCGTGGGGAACCCCCGCAGTACCTGGCCGTCCACCTGCACCCCGACCGCCCGGCGCCCGTCCGGATCGGGCTCGGGCGCACCGACCGGCACGATATTCGGGCCGGCGGCCCCGGCGGCGGTGCTGTACACCCGCCCGGCCGCGGTCACCGCCACGTCCTCGAGTTCGCTGGCCGGAACCGGCTGGGTGTGGAGCCCCCCGTTCTGGCTAATGATCTCGAAGGCCCCGTAGCGGCGCATCCACTGCAGCGGGGTGAGTCCCTCGGCGGCGGCGCGTTCCGGCAGCCCGGGCACGGAGTGCTCGAACATCCAGCCGTAGTACTCGTCGACGGTCAGCTTCTCGCCCGGCCTGGCCCTCGATTCGTGATACTGGCGGATGCCGAGCGACCCGTCCGGATCGATCCGCCAGGACAGCTCGATCCAGAACTCGTTCTCCTCCCAGACCTCGCCCGGGTTCACCTGCCGGGAGTCGGTGATCTGCTCGCCGAGGCGCTCCCGCGCGGCCCGCAGCACCGGCTGGCGGAACCCGATCCACTGCCCGTTGTACTGCTCGTAGGAGTGCGTGTCGTGCCGTTCCGGGCCGTGGCCCATGGGCAGCACGTAGTCGGCGAAGTAAGCCGATTCGCTCCAGGTCGGGGTCAGCGCGACGAAGCAGCCGACCTTGTCCTCGTCGGTCAGCACCTCCATCCAGGACAGGCCGTCCGGGTTGGTCCAGACCGGGTTGTAGACGCGGATGAAGTAGGTGTCCAGCCGGCCGCGCCCCTCGGCCAGGAAGTGCGGCAGCAGGAAGCTCATCTCGTTCTGCGCCAGCGGGTACTCCAGCGGCCAGGACAGGTCCTGCCAGACCGGCGGGTGCGGGGGGACGTGGATCGGCCGGGGCACGAACTTGTTCCACGCGTTCGGGAACGTGCCGCCCTCGGTGGCCACCGCGCCCAGCAGCGCCGAGATCAGGAACAGGGTGCGCGACACCTGCCAGCCGCCGAGGTTCCCGGCCGCCGCGGACCGCCAGGAATGGCACGCGAACCGGCTCCCCGCCCCGGCGACCACGTCGGCGACCTCCGCGAGCACGGCGGCGTCGATCCCGGATTCGGCGGCCGCGCAGGAAAACGTGAACTCCGCGTACAGGCCGGCCAGCACCTCCTCGAACTGCTCGAAGGTCTGCGGCCGGCCGGGGTGGCACGCGGCCAGGTAATCGGCCCAGTTCCACCACTGGCGGACGAACTCCCGGTCGTAGCGGCCGGCCTGGATCAGGTGGTTCGCGATGGCCAGGTTGATCGCTGCCTCGCTGCCCGGCTGCGGGGACAGCCAGTAGTCGGCCTGGCTCGCCGTGTTGGACAGCCGGGTGTCCAGCACGATGACCTTCGCGCCGTTGGCGCGGGCCTGGGTGATCCGCTGCGCATGCGGGTTGAAGTAGTGCCCGGACTCCAGGTGCGCGCTGATCAGGTAGATCACCTTGGCATTGGCGTGGTCCGGGCTGGGCCGGTCGATGCCCATCCAGAACTGGAAGCCGGTCCGGCCCCCGCTGGAGCACACGTTGGTGTGCGAGTTGTGACCGTCGACCCCCCAGCTGGCCAGCACCCGCTCGGTGTAGCCGTCCTCGCCCGGGCGCCCGATGTGCACCATGATCTCGTTGCGGCGGTCCTGGCTGATCGCGGCCCGGATCCGGGCGGCCAGGGCGTCCAGCGCCTCGTCCCAGCTGACCCGCTCCCACTGGCCGCTGCCGCGCGGTCCGGACCGCCGCATCGGGTACAGGATCCGGTCCGGGTCGGTGACCTGGTTGATCGTGGCCGGGCCCTTCGCGCAGTTGCGGCCGCGGGAGCCCGGGTGCTCGGGGTTGCCCTCGAACTTGCGGACCTGGCCGGTCTGCCGGTCGACGTAGGCGAGCAGGCCGCACGCGGACTCGCAGTTGAAGCAGGTGGTCGGCACCAGCATGTAGTGCCGCTCGTCAGCAGCCGGCCAGGCCCGCGAGGACAGCTCCACCCAGTCGTCCCAGCGTTCCTTCGGCGGGAACGAGGCCAGGTGCACCCGGCTCGGCCCCTGGTAGAACGTCTCGCCGCGGGCTTCGGCGGCCGCCCGCGCGGCCGACACCCGCGCACCCAGGGCGTCCAGCCGGCCTGGCCCGCTCGGCCTGCCGCGGCGGCGTCGTTTCATGAGGCAAGCATTCCGGCTAGGCCAGCGGGACCGACTGGCCGGCCTGGACGTAGGCGTGCTCGTAAGCGAGCAGGCCCGCCAGCGCGAGCGCCGTGGCGGCCACGCCGATCCACGGGGCCGCGACGCACGCGGCGACCGCGGCGAGACCCGTCCAGAAGAACCGGGCGTAGCGCCCCCGGGTCAGCTCGCTGGCCGCCAGGTGCGCGTGCGCGGTCACGTGCGGCAGCGACACCTCGCCGGCGGCGAGGGCCACATGCAGGCCGGCGGCGACGGCCAGCACCACCTCGCACGCGGTCACCGCGATGCCCGGCGCCAGCCAGGACAGCAGCGGCAGCATGGCGGCCGCGCCAGCCACGGCGGCCTGGACCGCCAGGTGCGGGGCGAGTAGCGGGCTTTGCCACAGGTCGCGCGCCTTGGCCTGGGCGAACAGGTACGCGGTGTAGCACGCGGCGGCCGCCGCTAGCGGCAGCCCGATCCCGGCCAGGACCTGCCGTGCCCCGGTCCAGCCTGCCGCGGCAGCGAGCAGGTAAAGCGTGACCACGCCGCCGTAGCCGCCGAGCACGAACGAGCCGCGGACCAGCCAGCTGCGCCAGTGCCGCCGGGTGAAGATCAGGTAGAACCGGGCCGGGTGCTTCAGGTCGGCGATCAGCAGCGCCCCGGTGGCGGCGAGGAAGCCCAGCGCCAGGAGCGGCGCCGCCCACCGCGCCGCCGGGCTGGCCCAGTTCAGGTAGCCGGCCATGGCGAGCGCGGCGGGCACGGCGAAGCCGCCCGCGGCGATGCTCTTGGTCCAGGTGTACAGGCTGACCCGCCAGCCCCACGGCGCCTGGTGCGGCACGTCGTAGGACAGCAGCGCCGCGGCCGACGACGTCGGCTGGCCGGGATGCCCGGCGGCCACCGACTGCGCGCCCCCCGGGCCCTGGGTCGCCCAGGCGAAGAGGCCGCCGTCGGGGCGGCGGGCGGCCAGCGGGTCCAGGGTCGCCTGGTGCGCGCCCGCGTAGTAGACGCCGGGCCGGGTCTCCTTCTCCGGGCGGCGCACCTGCACCGCCCCGCGTTCAATGGCCCGGGAGGCCGGCGCGGCCGGGTCGTTCAGGTCCCCGATGAGAATTGCCTCGGTCGGGCACACGGTCACGCAGGCCGGCTCCAGGCCCATGTCGATCCGGTGCGCGCACATGTTGCACTTCTCCGCCGAGTGGTCGTCGGGGTTGATGAAGATGGCGTCGTAGGGGCAGGCGGCCATGCAGGCCTTGCAGCCGATGCAGATGGACTTGTCGAAGTCGACGATGCCGTCCTCGCGCCGGTACATGGCCTCGGTGGGGCACGCGGCCACGCACGGCGCGTCCGCGCACTGGTTGCACCTCGTTACCTGGAACACCCGCCGGGCCTGGGGAAACACGCCTACGTCCACGGACTTGACGTAGGTGCGGGTCACCCCCACCGGGACCTCGTTCTCGCTCTTGCACGCGGTCGTGCACGCGTGGCAGCCGATGCACCGGCTCTGGTCGAGCAGCTTCACCCAGCGCGGGGTCGGCTGGTCTGCTTCCGCCATAAGGCGACCATAGGACCGAGCGCCAGGCATCCGCCCCCCGGGCTAGCAGACACGGCCGTGCAGCATGAGGTGCCAGTACATCGCGGGAAGCCCGTATCGCTTGAGCAGCCACATGTCCTCATGGCTGCATCTCATTCGGCGGGCCGTAGGGCCGGGCGATGCGGAGCCCGGTGCTTTCGGCGTTGGCGAAATCGTCATCGATGCTCACGACGTGGCGGCCGCGGGCGGCCAGAATGGACGCCGCGACCATGGCGCGGTAGCCGGAATGGCAGTAGACCCAGACGTCACCGCCCGGGATCTCGCCCGCCCGGCCGGGCAGGTCGCTGAACGGGATGTGGACCGCGTTCGCGACGTGGCCGGCCTCCCATTCGAGCCGCCGCCGTACGTCCAGCACGACCACGTGCCGAATTTGGCCGGCCGGGCCCGCCTGGCCGGCAAGCTCGGCAAAGGTGGCTCGCCGCAGCGACGCCAGCGGCCGGCCGGCGGTCCAGTCTTCCGGTTTCCCCGTGGCCGCGGCCGCCGGGCGGTCGATCCCGATGCGCACCAGTTCCCGCTGGGCCTGCGCCACCTGCTCCGGGGTCTCGCCGAGCAGGGTCACCGGCGTTTTCCAGGGCAGGATCCAGCCAAGGTAGCTGGCGAAGCTGCCGTTCACCGGGAAGCAGTACGAGCCGGGCACGAACCCGGCCGAGAACGCGACCCGGTCCCGCAGGTCGACCACCCACTCCCCGGACTCGATCCGGTGCCGGATCTCCTCCGCGTCCGCGCGCCTGGGCGGGGACAGGTCAGGGCCGCCCGGCCCGGACAGGTTCGCCGGGCCCATGCGGGCGTAGTAGGTCGGATACGTGTCCAGGCCGGCCAGCAGCGTGGTGACGTAGGCCCCCTCGCTGAGCGTCAGTGCCGGGTTGAGCCGCTTCTCCCGGCCGATCGTGGACGACACCGCCTGCGCCTGCGTGGCTGCGCAGAAGCTGCCGAACCCGTGCGTGGGAAAGATCTCCGCCGATTCCGGCAGCTCGCTGGCCAGCCGCTGTGCGGAAGCGTACTGGGCCTTGGCCAGCGCGCTGGTGTGGGCGGGCCCGAGCAGGTCCGGTCGGCCGGTCGAGCCGTATAGCAGCGACCCCCCGGTGAACACCCCGGCCACCGTACCGCCGGCTTCCAGCACGTAGGACAGATGGGTGAAGGTATGCCCGGGTGTCGCCAGCACCCGCAGCCGGAGCGCGGAGCTGATGTCGACCGTGTCTGCGTCGGTGACCGGCTCGCGCCCAAAGTTCACCGGGTCGGCGGCGTTCACCAGGTAGGCTGCCCTGGCCGCCCGCGACAGCGCCAAGCCCCCGCTCACATAGTCGTTGTGGATGTGCGTCTCCGCGACGTGCGTGATGCGGACGCCCTCGCGCTCGGCCGTGGCGATGACCCGGTCGATGTCCCGCTGCGGGTCGATGACGACGGCCACATTGCCGTCGTGCGCCAGGTAGCTGCGATCCCCCAGAGAGGGTGTCTCGACCTGGAGCACCTGGGCCATGATCGCCGCCCTTCAGGATCGGCGCCGGAACACTAGACTTGCTAAATGTACGATCATTCGGACTGAGTTTCAAGACTCGGGCTTCCCGGGCTTGGCCGGGCGCACCGTCCTGTGATCTTGGGTGGGTGTGCTCCCGGCCGCCGCTGGTAGCTTCGCTGATGTCCGGGCATGGCGGGCCGGTATCGGGGAGGAGGGGTTCATGACGGCAGACGCCACTGCGGATCGCCAGATCGGCCCCGGGTCGCTGGATCGCCGCAGCCCACTGCCGTTGTGGGCACAGCTGCGAGCCGATCTGCTGCGGCGGCTGGAAGCCGGCGCGTTCGACGAGGCCTTTCCTGGCGAGATGGCCCTGGTAGCCGACTACGGCGTCAGCCGCCACACCGTCCGGTCGGCGCTGCGTGAGCTGCGCGCCGAGGGGGTCGTCCTGGCCGAGCGGGGGCGCCGTCCGCGGCTGGCCGGGCAGGCCGCGATCACTCAGCCGCTGGGCGCGCTGTATTCGCTGTTCGCGTCCGTGGAGTCCGCTGGCCTGCGGCAGACCAGCATCATCAGGGCGCGCGAGCTGGGCGCCGACGGTGTCGTCGCCGACCGGCTGGGCCTGGAGGCCTCGACACCCTTGTTCCGCCTGGAGCGGCTGCGCCTAGCCGGTGAGGAGCCGCTGGCCCTGGACACCGTGTGGCTGCCCGCCGACATAGGCGCGCCGCTACTGGATGCGGACTTCACCCACACCGCGCTCTACGACGAGCTCGCCGCCCGGGTCGGCGTGCGGATCGATAGCGGGCGCGAGGACATTCGCGGGGTGGTGCCGACCAGGGCCGAACAGCGCCTGCTTGGCATCGGCCCGGCGACGGGCGCGCTCGCGATCAGGCGGCTCGGCTTCGCGGCGGGCAGGCCGGTCGAATGGCGTCACACCCTGATCCGCGGCGACCGTTTCTGCCTGCTGGCGGAGTTCTCTGCCCGTACCGGCTACCGGTTCGCGGCCGACAGCCCCTTTTCCGCCCCAGCGCCCCGGGCCGCCGTCCCGAACTCCTGACCCCCGGGATGCAGGCCGCGCCGTCGTCGGGCGCTACCGGTGGCGTAGCCACGCGAGCAGGCCGCCCGGCGGGCGCTCAGCGGTTCGTTACGCAGCTCGCCGCGGTGTCCCGCGCGCTGGACCGCGCCGGGTTCAAGATCGTGGCGAGTGGGATGCGCCAGTGCCTGGCCGCGGGCGACGAGGCGGAGATGAGCCAGGATCAGATGGAGAAGCTGTTCCTGAGCCTGGCTTGAGAGGCCCGGGATCCAGCAGGCACAGCCGATGGTCACCAGTCGGAATGCAACCGGCGCACGCTGATGATCATTCGCGACCGGATCGTGCTGTATGCGCAGCCGGGAGCGCTGCCCGAGCCGGCGCGGGAGCAGCTGATCACCCAGGTGCGTGAGATCGACATGGACGAGGTCAGGGCGAGCCTGGCCGAGCCGGCGAAGCCAGCCGGGGCGTAACCCGGCCGACCGAGCCCGGCCGACCGAGCCCGGCCCGGCCCGCGGGCAGCCGCAGAGGTAGCGCACGGACGGCCCGGTCCGGCCGATACTAGGGTCGGCGCTGCGCCCGGAAGACAACCTCGCGGACGGTGACGGCGCGGCCCTCCGGATCGGTGGCGGAACGTTCCGGCGCGGCGTCGGTGACCACGTCCCATACCCCGGGCTCCAGCACAGAGACGATCTCGTGGCTGGTGAAGTAGCGGTCGGGATCTTGCGGCCGGGGGATTGTGGTCTGCAGGTCCGAAGCATGGTGACCGACGACGAGGAGCGACCCGCCGGGTGCCACCGCGGCGGCCAGGCGCCTGAAAAAGGCCGGCCGGCCCGCCGACGGCAGGTGCAGGTACTGAGCCGTGACCAGGTCATACCGGCCTGGGCCTGGATCCCACTCGGTGAGGTCCTCGCGGACCCACTCGATGCGCGCCGCGACGTCGCCGCCGCGCTGGCGGGCGTGGCCCGCAGCGCGCTCAAGCGCAACCGCGGAGAAGTCCACGGCGGTGACCTGCCAGCCAAGCTCGGCCAGCCAGATGGCGTCGGCACCCTCACCGCTTCCGGCGTCGAGTGCCCTGCCCGGCGCCAGGCCGGCGGCCTCGCTAACCAGGTACCGGTTCGGCCTGCCGCTCCATAGCGCTGCTTGCCCGCGGTAACGCTCATCCCAGAACGTCTCGCCCAGATCGCCGGACATCACAGGCTCCTCATCGTCGCGTGGTCCAGTACCGACTGCTGGTTGCAACCTTCGATGGTCTTCGCCCAGAACGTCCAGTATCGCCGGGCCGGTCGTCCCGGTCGGCCGGGACCATCGGCTCTAGGCCATCCCGACGGCGGTGGGCAGCGTGAAGCTGTGAGGCAGCGAATAGTGGTGCTAGGGGGTGGCACCGGCGGAACGCTGGTGGCCAACCGGCTGCGGCGGATGCTGGACACCGCGTCCGCCGAGATCGTGGTCGTGGACAGCGACGAGGAGCACCTCTACCAGCCGGGCCTGTTGTTCGTCCCGTTCGGGCTGACCAGCCCGGGCAGCCTGGCCCGGCCGCGCCGAGACCAGTTCCGGCCGGGCGTCTTGTTCCGCCGAGCCGCGGTCGACCGGGTCGACCTGGTAACCGACCAGGTCTGGCTGAACGACGGAACGTCGCTGGCTTATGACGTCCTGGTCGTCGCGACCGGGGCCCGGCTCGTCCCGGAGGAGACCGAAGGGCTCACGGGTCCGGGCTGGATGCAGAAGGTGTTCACCTTCTACACCCGGGACGGCGCCACGGCGCTGGAGGCAGCGCTGTCCCGGTTCACCGGCGGCCGCCTAGTGGTCGGCGTGGTCGACATGCCGATCAAGTGCCCGGTCGCCCCGCTGGAGTTCTGCTTCCTGGCCGACTGGTACTTCCGTCGGCGCAAGATCCGCGACCGGGTGGAGCTCACCTTCGTCACCCCGCTGGACGGGGCGTTCACCAAGGCCACCTGCAACCGGGAGCTGAGCGGTCTGCTCGAGGCCAAGGGCGTCAGCGTGGTCACCGAGTTCAACACCGGCGACGTGGACGGCCAGGGCGGCCGGCTCACGTCGTTCGATGGCCGTGAGGTCCCGTTCGACCTGGCGGTGATGATCCCGCTGCACGGCGGGCAGGCCTATGTCGACCGGTCACCGGGCCTGGGCGACGCGCTCGGCTTTGTGCCGACCGACGAGCGCACCCTGCAGTCCAAGGCCAAGCCGAACGTGTTCGTGATCGGCGACGCCGCCGACATTCCGGCCTCCAAGGCAGGATCCGTGGCCCACTTCGAGGGCGAGGTCCTGGCCAGGAACATCGCCAGATACCTGGCGGGAGAGCCGCTGGACGCGGCGTTCGACGGCCATACGAACTGCTTCATCGAGAGCGGCTTCGGCAAGGCGCTGCTGATCGACTTCAACTATGACACCGAGCCGGTGACCGGGCGCTTTCCCGGCCGCGTCGGGCTGCCGCTGCTGCGTGAGTCCCGGCTGAACCATATCGGGAAGCTCGCGTTCGCCTGGCTGTACTGGCACGTGCTGCTGCCGGGCCGGGACATACCCGCGGTGCGGAGCGAGATGCCGACCACGGGCAAGCGCCCGCAGGCAGCCGATGGCTCACCCGGCCCACCGGCCAAGAGAGAGGCACGCTAATGCCGACAGCGACCTATGCAGGCACGGAAGTGACCGTTAACGACGAGGGGTTCTTCACTGATCCCAGGCAGTGGGCCGAGGACATGGCGCCGCAGATCGCCTGCCAGGAGGGCCTGACCGAGCTCACTGACCGGCACTGGCAGGTCATCAAGTTCATGCGGCACGAGTACGAGGCCAAGGGCACAGGCCCGACAGTCCGTGTGCTCGGCAAGACCTCCGGCGTGCCGGTCAAGGAGCTCTACCAGCTCTTTCCCAAGGGCCCAGCCAAGATCGCGGCAAAGATCGCCGGGATCCCGAAGCCCCGCGGCTGCATCTGAGCCGCAACCGGAAAGGAGGCGGCCAGATGGCTGCCAAGATCGAGAAAGTTTCCATCATCATTTCCAAGGGATCCCTCGAGGGCATCTACCCCGGGCTGATCATGGCCAACGGCGCCCGGGCCGAGGGGATGGAGGCGAACCTGTTCTTCACGTTCTTCGGGCTCGATGCCATTCACAAGGCTCGCCACGAGCACATCAAGCTCGCGACGGTCGGCAATCCGGGCTTGCACCTGGCCACCTGGGCCGGCGGCCTGCCGGGTGTGGCGTCGGTCATGACGCACTACCTGTCGCGCAAGATGGACCAGCTTGATATCCCGTCGATACCCGAGTTCATCGAGATGATCGCGGACACCGGGGCCGGCCTCTACGGCTGCCAGGCCTCAGCGGACCTTTTCGGGATTACCAAGGACGATCTCATCGACCAGGTCAAAGACATCATCACCGTCGGTGAGTTTTACGACTTGGCCGCGGGCGGCGAGATCATCTTCACGTAAGGCAAGGAGCAGGAGATGAGTTACGGCCAGGCTGTCCGGGAGGAACTGCGGGTGCCGTCCCGCGAACTTCGGCACGCGATCCCGCGGGTCTATGCCGGCTACCGGGAGCTTCATGACTCCGCGCTGGGCCCAGGCGCGCTGGACGCCCGGACCAAGGAACTTATCGCGCTGGCGATCGCGGTCAGCAAGGAATGCGACGGGTGCATCGCCGCGCACGCACACGCGGCAGTGCTACACGGCGCGACCCCGCTCGAAGCCGCGGAGGCGATCGGCGTGACCTTCCTGATGAACGGCGGCCCGGCCACCGTCTACGGCGCGCGGGCGTTCGCCGCGTTCCAGGAGTTCTACGCCGAGCGGGCGCAGCGGGCAGAGCCGCCCGACGGGCGGCAGCTACCCGCCGCCCGGTGACCGGCCCGCCGCCCGGTGACCGGCCCGCCGCCCGGTGACCGGCCCGCCCCCCCCGGGTGCGGGCTCAGTCCGCGGCCGGTCTCGGCGGCGGCTGGGGGGCGGCAATGGGGTGCGCGGGCTGGCGCCCCGGCCCGGGCTCCCGATTCGGCTCTGGCCCGGAATCTGGTCCGGATCGGCTCTGCACGACCGCGAACCAGACCAGCCCGGCGGCGGTCACGACGATCGCGACGAAGAAGTTCAGCCGCAGCCCGAGGAAGTGGGCCGAGGAGTCGATCCGGATCGTCTCCTCGAAGATCCGGTACCCCGAGTAGCCGGCGACGTACAGGGCGAACAGGCCCTGAGGCCGGATCTGCCGGTGGTGGCCGAGCCAGACCAGGGCCGCGGCCAGCGCCAGGTCGAAGATCAACTCGTACAGGAACGACGGCTGGAACGTGCTGTACTTCATGTCGGCCGCAGGCATCCCCGAGGTTAGCCGGGCCGCCCGGCTGATCTGGACCGCCCACGGCAGGGCGCTCGGCTTGCCGAACAGCTCCTGGTTGAAGTAGTTGCCGATGCGCCCGATGGCCTGGGCGACGAGCAGGGCCGGCGCGACCGCGTTCATGAACACGCCGACGCTGGCGCCCGCCCGGCGCACCCGCCACGCGCCGACCACCGCGGCCAGCGCCACGCCACCCCAGATGCCGAGGCCGCCTTCCCAGACCGCGAACGGTCCCCACCAGGTGTGCGGCGTGATGTCGAACGGCGTCGTGAGGTCGAAATAGATCCGGCCGCCGACGATCCCGGCGGGCACCGCCCAGGTGGCCACGTCGTAGACCAGCGACCGGTCGCCGCCCGACGCGGCCCACCGGCGCGCGGCGATGTAGATGGCCAGCG
>Ga0335073_10010483_pt1 | contig 13020 bp, 11 predicted proteins | sample Lox_Sample_22_FD_207093 | JGI IMG/M metagenome (GOLD analysis project Ga0335073, IMG submission 207093) | Soil microbial communities from Loxahatchee National Wildlife Refuge, Florida, United States - Lox_Sample_2.2 | ecosystem: Environmental > Terrestrial > Soil > Wetlands | place: USA...
TCCCAAGCCCAAGGCGCCTCGCGACGTATGGTTCTTTGACACCTTGTTAACTGAGATCGAGACCAAGATGGGCCTGAAAAAGAAAATCGGGCTCGAGGCGCTGATCGAAGAGAGCGCCGCGCTCGCACGCGTCGAGGAGATCGCGGCATGCTGCCCGCGACTCGAAGCGCTGATCCTCGGCTTCGGCGATCTGTCGGCGAGCCAGGGGATGCGGTTCGGCGTCGCGACCGATCCCGCGAATCGCTACCCCGGCGACATGTGGCATTATGCCCGCGGCCGCATGATCACGGCATGCCGCGCCAACGGCCTCGACGCGATCGACGGTCCATTCGGCAATTTCCGCGATCCCGACGGCTACCGCCGCGATGCGACGTGGGCGGCGACGCTCGGCGCGGTCGGCAAATGGGCCATTCATCCGAGCCAGATCGATATCGCCAATGACGTCTTCGCGCCGACGCAAAATGAGATCGACAACGCCCGCAAAATGTCCGAGGCCTACGAGACCGCGACACGCGAAGGCGCAGGCGCAGCAGGTGCCGGCGGCATGCTGGTCGACGCCGTCGCGGTCCGCATCTTCCAGAACGTCCTCGAACGCGCCCGGCTGACCGGCCGCGCGTAACAGGCAGTCGAGGTACGTTTGACCTAACCTCATTTTGCCATTATTAACGTGGATACGATCGATTAGGCGAAACGGGGAGCGTCACTATCGATGATTCGACGTATCTGTTTGCTTAGTGTGGCTATCGCGCTGTTGGGCGTGGCTATGATCGGCACTGCGCACGCGGCTGGCGCGCCTGAGCTCGATCCGGGTAGCGCGGCGAGCGGCCTGGTGCTGCTGGTCGGTGGCGCGTTGCTCCTTATCGAACGGCATCGCGGCAAGTAGTTTTTCGCGCGGGCGCCTTTGAACTTTGCGGCGCGCGGCCACTTTCACTCGCGATTCCGCCTCCGCTGAAGCTCGAGCTTCGGGCCTCACCGCCTGGACCATCTTCTGGTCCGGCCTGCTGATTTTACTCTTCATCGAACGCGCTTTCCTCATGCCCGAGGGAGTATGGGGCGAGGCGCACTGGCACGTGTATCCGTGGCTGTGGCTGATCCTGGGAATCGGGCGGGCGGTGCCACAGGTGATCGCCGCGACGCTTATTATCTCGGCGCTTTTGAGCTGGCGAAACTTCACCCAAACTCTGCGGGGCTTTGCGGCACGGTCGCCGGCGTTATCGAGCGATTCGATAACGCGGCTCGTGATTCATCTGGGATGCGTCGTCGCCTTGCTCGGCTGGACGGCGATCGGACTCGGCCTCAGACCAACACCGCTCTTCCTCGTCTGGATCTGGACGCGGCTTGCACTAGAGATCGCTGTAACTGCGACATGGGTTGTGGCGGCGCTGCCGCCCTCATTTCTTCTCGATTGGTATCGCGGCGCGCAGGCATCATTCGCGATCGGCGCTGGCGCCGGGATCGGCGCCAAGGTCGTCAACCACTTCCGCGCGACGCCGATCGAGGCGTGCCGCGCCGCGACTTTCAAAATGGTCGCGACGATCCTGCATCTTCTCGGCCAATCCGTCGTTCTCGATTTTCCGCATGCTGAGATCGGTACGCGCAGCTTCAGCGTCGAGCTCGCGCCGGTGTGCTCGGGTCTCGATGGTATCGCGATCACGTCGCTGCTGGTCGGGATCTACTTGTGGCGCTATCGCAGCGAGCTGCGCTTTCCGCTGTCGTTGATTTTACTGCCCGCCGCGATGCTCCTCGCATGGATTCTCAACTCGGTGCGGATCGTTCTGTTGATCCTTATCGGCGGATGGAGCCCGACGATCGCGCTCAACGGTTTTCATTCCGTGGCGGGATGGCTTTCGCTGAGCCTCGTGGGCTGTGCGACTATCGTCGCGAGTTTCCGCATCCCGGCCTTCAGACCTGTGGCTTCCGCAGCCAACGTCAGCGCGCGAAGCGCCGCATCCTTTTACCTCGTCCCGCTGATCGCCGTTATCGCGACTGCGATGCTGACGAAGGCGATCCATCCTGGATTCGATCTGCTCTATCCCGCGCGCGTCGGCGTCGCAGCGGCGGCGCTGTGGTACTATCGCCGCGATCTCACGGCAATCTGGTATTGGCCATCGATGATGGCGATCGCGGTTGGCGTCGTCGTGTTCTGCGCCTGGATCGTGATCGTTCCGTCACGCGATGCCGCGTTCGATTCGGCCTTCGCCGCGGGACTTGGTTCGCTGTCGATAACCGGGCGCGTCATCTGGATGGCCTTCCGCGTCATCGGCGCGACGATCACGGTGCCGATCGCGGAGGAACTCGCATTTCGCGGCTACCTGATGCGCAAGCTGGTCGCCGACGATTTCGACTCCGTGCCGATCGGTAACTTCACGTGGCTTTCATTTCTCGCGTCGTCGATTCTTTTCGGCGCGATGCACAGTCAGTGGATCGCGGGTACGCTCGCAGGGATGGCGTTTGCGGGCGCCGCGTACTGCCGCGGAAAATTGTCCGATGCGATCGCCGCCCACGCCGTCACCAACGCAATGCTGAGCGCATACGCGATCGCCACGCATTGCTGGTCATTCTGGACTTGATCGATGCGGGTGTTTCATCACCCCGAAACCCTTAATATTGTGGACGGCTGATTTACGCTCGACGGAGAGCTGCGATGTTCGAAGACGAAACTATCGATGTCGATTGCCCGAAGTGCGGGCACAAAAATACGGTCGCGGTCCGCGACTTCGAGCGGGGCGCGGAGTCGCATTTTGTATGCGAGGGCTGCAAAGCTCCCGTCAAAGTCGAGGGCGAGCATTTTCACGAGCGCCTCGACGCGCTGCGCAAAGAGATCGAGGAACTCGAGCGCGAGGCCGAGCGTGGCGGTCGCCCTGCGCGCCGCCCGCGCAAGGACGACTTCCAAATCTGAATCCGACCTTACCGGAGCATCCCAATGCGCTTTGCCAACCGAATCACCGAAATGCTCGGCGTCGAGTACCCGATTATCCAGGCGCCGATGGGATGGATCGCGCGGGCGCAACTCGCGTCGGCCGTGTCGAACGCGGGCGGAATGGGAATTATCGAAACGTCGTCGGGCGAGCTCGATGAAATTCGCGGCGAGATCCGCAAGATGCGCGAGCTCACCGACAAGCCATTCGGTGTGAATATCGCGCAGGCTTTCGTGCGCGATCCCGCAATCGTCAAGTTCGTCATCGATCAGAACGTCAAATTCGTCACGACTTCGGCGGGTGATCCAGCGCGCTATTGCCGCGATCTGAAAGCCGCGGGACTCACCGTCTTCCACGTCGTGCCGACGCTCAAGGCGGCTCTCAAAGCAGTCGAGGCTGGAGTCGACGGCCTCGTGGTCGAAGGCGGGGAGGGCGGCGGCTTCAAGAATCCGCAACCGGTCGCGACGATGATCCTGCTCCCGCTGGTGCGCGAAAAGGTCGAGGTGCCGATTATCGCGGCGGGCGGAATCACTGACGGGCGTTCGATGGCGGCCGCATTCGCGCTCGGCGCCGAGGGCGTGCAGATGGGCACGCGCATGGTCTCGTCGGCGGAATCTCCGGTGCACGAGAACTGGAAGCGCGCGATCGTCGATGCGGCCGAGACCGACACCGTTTTTCTCAACCAGTTCTCCAAGCCCGCGCTTCGCGCTCTGCGCACCGAGCGCACGACGCGCCTCGAGCGCGATCCCGGCCCGAATATCATGGGCCAGTTCGGTAACGCCAAGGCGCTCTACTTCGGCGGCGACATGGAAGCCGCGGTCGCGTTGTCCGGCCAGGTCTGCGGCCGTATCGATTCAGTCAAGCCCGTCGCACAGATCATCCGCGAAACGATCGACGAATTCTGCACGACGGTAAGAAGCCTGTCACACTCGTACCAACACTAGCCCATCTGCTCATGCGGGGTGCGCCGCACTTCCGATCGCAGGTCGTTTGTCACAGAACGCGAACCCCCACTAAGCCTCTGCATAACAATCCGTGCCCGTTCATCCACAGCTTGTGCTATCGTTGATTCATGCAATTTCTCACGACGAAACAGGCTCAAGACTGGTGCATCGCGTGCAATATCGAGCTCGACGCTTTCATGGTTCCCAAACGCGAAGCGGCCAAAGGTCACAGTGTTCGAGTCACTTTGCCTCACGACTATACTCGGCTTTTGTGGGTGGCCCGCCTTATCGAAGGTTCACTGAAGCCACGCGACCGCTGTCTCTTTTGGGTGACCAAGACTGAGGTTTGGCCGAGCTCCGAAAACTGGCACTTGTACTATCGTATTCGTCAATCGTATGGCGACTATCGGTCAATGGAAGACGCTCCCGGTCACATGTTCTTGAACTACGAAGATTTCGACTTGATTACTTTCGTTGAAATCGGAATTGTAGCCGGCTGGGACATCCATCTACTCCCACTTAATGGCTATGGTCGGATATTTGTTTGTCATGACGGATGGGTGCAGTTCACCCTGGAGTCGCCGCAAGCTTTAGCGGAGATCACAAGCGAGTTTCTGAAAATCGGAAGCTCAATTGTGACGTGACTCGCAGATTCCCGATGCCGTTAATTCTGATTATCGTAAAAACGGCGCTTGGCCAGACGATCGCTTGTTGCCTGAGGGCACCATGATCGAACTGTCCAACGATCATATACAGACAGTTCGAGCGCCGACGCGCTAAAGGACACCTCTCTTTGGATAAGAGGTATGCGGAACGTTGGTGATTCAGCGAAGAATCGCGGCGCGCATGGTAGCGCCCGAATGATGACAGGGTGTTGCGTTGGTGCTCTCGACGCTGCTTGGCGGATGCGGGCGGACGGTGGCGTGCGCCGATGGGTGTGTGAGCCGCGAGTCTGTTGCTCGGGCTATCAGCGAAGAACGCCGATGCGATTCCGGCACACTCACGGGAATTCTCTGGATCGCTCACTGCACGGGAAGCCGGCACCTTCGCGCGACGTGCAAGCCGCCCGGCACGGAGGATCGTCCTGAATGCCAGGTGTGGGCGAGCATTCAAGCCCGTAATTGGCAGGAGCCTGGAACTTTCTAGCGCTCCTGCAAAGCCCGCACATTCCATTGCGACAGGGCGGCGCTGCGTCACGATGAGAGGCCTCTCGACCTCCTATCAGTATTGACAGGTAGTTAACGCCGCCAGATTTTGTCGCGATACTCTCGGATGGCGCGATCGGATGAGAACTTGCCAGAGCGCGCGATGTTGAGGATCGACATCTGGAGCCATTTGCGCTCGTCTCTGAATGCTTCCGACACTGCGGCCTGGCATTTCGCGTAGTCGTCGAAGTCGGCCAGCACCAGGAATGGATCCGAGTTGAGCAGCGAGTCGAGCAGCGGCTTGAAGATCTGCCGGTCGCCCTTCGAGAACACGCCCGACTCGATCATGCCGAGAATCTCGTGCAGCTCGGGGCTCTTCTCGTAATAGTCGCGCGGATGGTAACCGGCGGCGACGATCGCTTTGACCTGCTGCGCGGTGAGGCCGAAGAGGAAAAAGTTGTCCTCGCCGACTTCATTGCGGATCTCGATATTGGCGCCGTCGAGCGTGCCGATCGTGAGCGCGCCGTTGAGCGCGAACTTCATGTTGCCGGTGCCCGACGCTTCCTTGCCCGCGGTCGAGATCTGCTCCGACAGGTCGGCGGCGGGATAGATATGCTCGCCAATCTTGACGTTGAAATCCGGGATGAACGCGACCTTGAGCCGCCCGCGCACCTCGGGATCGTGATTAACGACCTCGGCCACCGAATTGATCAACTTGATGATCAATTTCGCCATCGCGTAGCCCGGCGCGGCCTTGCCGCCGAACACGAAGGTGCGCGGCGTCATCTCGATACCGGGGTTCTGCTTGATCCGCTTGTAGAGCGCGATGATGTGCAGGACGTTCAGATGCTGGCGCTTGTATTCGTGGATGCGCTTGACCTGCACGTCGAACATTGACTCGGGGTTTACATTGACGCCGCTCGTGCGCTCGATCATTTCCGCAAGCCGGCGCTTGTTCGCATACTTGATGAGCCGCGCCGCGTCCTGGACTTCGGGATCGTCGGCGAACGCCTCGAAGCGCCTGAGCTGGTGCTCGAGGTTCGACAACCATCCGTCGCCGATCTTGTCCGTGATCAGATCGACCAGCGCGTCGTTGCTCACCGCGATCCATCGCCGCGGCGTCACGCCGTTGGTGACGTTGGTGAATTTCTCGGGCCACAGGTCGGCGAAGTCGCGCAGCACGTCCTGCTTCAGCAGCTCCGAATGCAGCTCCGCGACGCCGTTGATCTTGTGGCTGCCGACGGCGGCCAGATGCGCCATCCGCACGAACTTGTCGCCGCTCTCGTCGATGATCGAAAGCCGCGTCAGCCGCGAGGCGTCGTCGGGAAAGCGCTCGCGCACCTGGTCGAGGAAGCGGCGGTTTATCTCGTAGATGATCTGAAGATGGCGCGGGAGCAGCTTGGCGAAAATCGGCAGCGGCCACTTCTCGAGCGCCTCGGGCAGGAGCGTGTGATTGGTGTACGCGAAGGTGTGGCGGGTGATTTCCCACGCCTCGTTCCATCCGAACTGATGCTCGTCGAGCAAAAGCCGCATCAGTTCGGCGACGCCGATCGACGGATGCGTATCGTTGAGCTGCACGGCCCAGTACTTGTGAAACTCCGAGATCGCGCGGTGACGCAGGCGATGCAGCCGCAGCATGTCCTGCAGTGAGCACGAGACGAAGAAGTACTGCTGCTCGAGGCGCAGGATCTTGCCGCCGACCTGCTCGTCATTGGGATAGAGGACCTTGGTGATGTTCTCGGACTGCACCATGTCCTCGACGGCGCCGTAATAGTTGCCCACATTGAAAGCCTGGAAATTGAACTCCTCGTGCGCTTCCGCCTTCCACAGCCGCAGCAGATTCACCCACGGCACGTGGAAGCCCAGGGTCGGTGTGTCGTAGGCGACGCCGCGCACGATTCGCTCTGGAATCCATTTCGTGCGCTCGCGCCCCGACTCGTCGGTGTAAGTCTCGACGCGGCCGCCGAACTGCACCTGGTGCACGTTCTCCGGCCGCGCGATCTCCCACGGATTGCCGAGTCTGAGCCACTCGTCGCTCATCTCGACCTGCCATCCGTCGCGGATAAGCTGGCGGAAGATCCCGAATTCATAGCGGATGCCGTAGCCGATCGCCGGCATCTGCAGCGTCGCCATCGATTCCATGTAACACGCGGCGAGGCGCCCGAGGCCGCCGTTGCCGAGGCCTGGCTCCTGCTCCTGCCAGACGAGGTCGTTGAGATCCTGCCCAAGCTCGGTTACGGCCTGCTCGACGACGCGATGGATGCCGAGCTCGACGAGGTTGTTCTGCAAATGCGGTCCGACGAGGAACTCGGCTGAGAGATAGGCTACAACGCGATCGTGATCGTCGGAGCGGATGTTGGTGCCGCGATACCAATGCGCCACAATCAGCCCGCGCACGGTTAGTGCAACCGCGGTGTACCAATCGCGCCGCGTCGCATAGCGCGGCTGACGCGCGAGCGCGAGCTGGAGGTTGTCGAGTATACGCTGTTTGATCGATTCGACTGTGATGTTGTCTTCGGGCATGTGTTTTCTTCACGCGAGCTCGGCTGCGAAACCCAATCGTCGAACATTAGAGCCGCCCGATGTTCCCGACAAATTAGATTTCCGTTACCGGAGCACGAACGCTGCGCCAATCGCGCGCGAGGCTCGGGCGGCCACGACCCCGTGTTGCTCCTCAGACGGTAGGATGGGCTAAAATGCCAGCGGATTTCCAACGTGGAGGATGCGGCCTGAAGCTCAGCGGCAAACGCGTGCTGGTCACCGGCGCGGGCGGGTTCATCGGATCGCACCTGGTCGAGATGCTGGTGGCCGAGGGCGCCCGGGTGCGCGCGCTCGTCAACTACAACTCGTTCAACTTCCGCGGCTGGCTCGAACGCAGTCCGGCCGCCGCGCAGGCCGAGATCGTAAGCGGCGACATTCGCGATTCGCGGCTATGCGCGCAATTCACCGTGGACCAGGAAATAATCTTTCATCTCGCGGCGCTGATCGCGATTCCATATTCGTACCAGGCGCCCGAGAGCTACGTGGATACCAATATCAAGGGCACCCTCAACATCTGCGAAGCTGCGCGCGCCGCGCGAGTTCGACGCCTCGTTCATCTATCCAGCAGCGAGGTGTATGGAACCGCGAGTTATGTGCCGATCGATGAGCAACATCCGATCCAGCCGCAGTCGCCTTACGCCGCTTCCAAGGTCGGCGCCGACGCGATCGTGCGCAGCTTCCACGCCTCGTATGGATTGCCGGCCGTGATCGCGCGTCCGTTCAACACCTATGGCCCAAGGCAGAGCGCACGTGCGATCGTGCCGACGATCATTTCGCAGCTCGCATCGAAGAATCACGAAGTAAGGCTCGGCGAGATTCATTCGTCGCGCGATTTCACATTCGTATCGGATACGTGCCGCGCATTGATCGATCTTGCGAGCCTGGACGTCGAAGGCCAAGTATTTAACATCGGCTCCAATAGCGAAATAACTATTGAGGCGTTGTTCACGACGATCGCCGAGATCATGGGCGTTGAGGCCCGGATCGTAACCGATCGCGAGCGGATCCGGCCGGCGGCGAGCGAAGTGATGCGCCTTAAATGCGACAGTCGCAAGATCGCGTCGGCATGCGCGTTCGAGCCGCAAGTGCTTCTGGCCGAAGGCCTTCGCGCGACTATCGAATGGTTCCGGCAGGCCGACAATTTAAGCTTCTACAAGAGCGCCAGTTATAATGTCTAGGCGCGCGGTTGTACTCGCGGGCGGGCAGGGCACGCGCCTGAGGCCATATACCATAACGCTGCCGAAACCGTTGATGCCGCTCGGCGATCACCCGATTTTGGAAATAATAATTCGCCAGCTCGCGCGTTTTGGTTTCGAGCGCGTGACTCTCGCCGTGAATCATCAGGCTGACATTATCAAGGCATTTTTCGGTGACGGCTCGAAATGGAATATCGCGATTGACTATTCGCTCGAACCGGAGCCGCTCAGCACGATTGCGCCGCTCACGCTGATCGACGATTTGCCGGCGAATTTCCTGCTGATGAATGGCGATGTTCTCACCGATCTGAATATCGGCCAGCTTTTTGACGATCACGTGAGAGACGGGCGGCTATTCACTATTGCCGCGACGCATCGCAGGCATGTCACGGATTTCGGCGTACTGACTACTAACTCGAACGGCATTCTCAGCGGATTCGCCGAGAAGCCAGCAACGGACTACCTCGTTAGCATGGGCGTCTATGCTGCCAGCCGCGATATTCTCGACAGAGTACCCAGGGGCAGGAAGTTCGGTTTCGACGATCTGATGCTCGAATTGTTGCGCCGCGGAGAGCAGGTGCGGGTCTATAAATACGACGGCTGCTGGCTCGATATCGGGCGGCCCGATGATTATTCGCAGGCGATCGAGGAATTCGAGCGCGGCAAGGATCGGTTCCTTGGGTAAGCCCCGGTCCATATTAGTCACTGGCGCTTCCGGGTTCATCGGCAGACACCTGGTGCGAGAGTTGGATAGCCGCGGCCATGATGTTCGTGCGCATAGCAGCGCCGACGGTGACATCGCTGGCTGCGCGCTCGACTACGAAGGGGTCGATCACGTTTTTCACCTCGCGGGTCTGTCATTCGTTCCGGATAGCTGGAATCGAGCCCGCGACTATTATCGCGTCAACCTGCTGGGAACGATTAACGTTCTCGAGTTCTGCCGCCGCAGCGGCGCGTCGTTGACTATGATCAGTACTTACGTTTACGGCCAGCCTGAGCACCTGCCGATCGATGAAGAACATCCGGTGCGCGCCTTCAATCCGTATAGCCACACGAAAATATTGGCCGAGGAGGCGACGCGCTATTACGCGCAGCAGTTCGGTATCCGTGCGGCGATCATCCGTTCGTTCAATAGCTATGGCTTCGGTCAGTCGCCACAGTTCCTGATTCCCAAACTTCTCGCGCAGGCCCTGGATCGATCGCGCCATGAAATCATAGTCGCCGATACCCGGCCCCGGCGCGACTATTTGTACATTTCGGACCTGGTCGAGATGCTGATCCTGAGCATGGAACGGCGGGCGTCAGGAACCTACAACGCCGGTTCGGGCCGCTCCGCGAGTATCGCCGAGATTTTGAGCGTGCTTTGGTCGTTGGGTCTCGAGCCGAAGCCGCTTCGGTCCGAGAACAAGCCGCGCACGGAGGAAGTGCTCGACGTTATTGCCGATATTGGCAAAGCGAAACGCGAGCTCGGATGGATGCCCTGCGTCGGCCTTCGCGACGGATTGGCCGCGATGCTCGAATGCATGCGGGGGAAAAGCTGATGCCTCAAGCGCGTTTGCGCGGCTGGCATTGCAAGTCCGTGCACTGAGTATGCGCAGGCAGGTCTTCAATAATCTGTTTTTCAGCTACGCGAACTATGCCACCACCATAGTCGCGCCGCTGGTGCTGGTGCCGCTGTTCGTTCGCCTGCTCGGACACACTCTGTATGGAGAGTGGCTGGTTATTCTCAGTCTCACTTCATACTTCTCAATGGCTAATCTGGGTTTGTCGCGGACGCTGGCTAATGAGTATGCGATGGCCAACGCGCGAGCCGATCTGAATGAAATCGATACACTGACATCGACCAGCTTCTTCGGCTATGGCGCGGTGACGGCGCTGTTGCTCGGGATTTTCCTGATCAAACTGCCGGCAATTTCAACTCATTTCCTTGCTTATGCGGACCGCGCGACGATCGTTGCGCTGGTGATCGTTGCCGTCTGCAGCGCGGTTGCACTGCCTTTCGACGTATACGCGATGCTGCTGCGCGGCGTGAAAAGGGTTGACCAGGAGCAGGCGATCGGCGCGTTTTCGACCGTGGGGCGCGTGGCGGCGATGACGGCCGCACTGGCGGCCGGCTTGCGGATTCTGGCCGTCGCCGTAATCCAGGGCGGTATCCGCGTGATTGGTGCGATTGCCTCGTGCGTTTACGCCATTCGAATCAGTCCTGAAGCACGGCCGCGGATTAGGAAATTTTCCTTAAGCATGATGCGGCGGCTGATCGTTCCGAGCGCGGGGTTCTTTGCGATTCAGATCGCACAGACTATTAATGTCGGGCTCGACAACCTGGTTATCGCCGCATTCCGTCCCGCGGCCGAAGTCACGCAGTACGCGGTCGCGATGAAGCTCGTATTCATCAATTCGGGAATTTTTTCGGTAATTCTCGACACGTTGGCGCCCTATGTGACGGCGGACTTCACGTTACAACGTAGCGACAGGTTGCAAACCGGATACATACTTTTTCTCAAGTTCGCATTTTTGTTTGGCGTTACCACCACGATGGGCTTATGGTTCCTCGGCCCGGGCCTGATGCAGTTCTGGGCCGGGCCGGGTATTTTCCCCGGCAAGGCGACTTTCGCACTACAGACCTCGTTGCTCTTGATGGGGATTATCGCGAATCCCGCCTATATCGTTCTAACCTCGACGATGCGGCACTATGGATTGACGGTTGTCGCAGCGGTGGAATGCACCTTGAATCTCACACTATCGATCTGGCTGGTCCAGCGATGGGGAATCGCCGGCGTGATCGCAGGTAGCGTGTTTGCTCACGTGCTTACAAATGCGTGGTATATGCAGTATGGAGCGCTGCAGGTCCTGCGGATCGAATTTTCGCGAGTGGTATATGAAATCGGACCGATCGCGCTGTTGTCCCTGATTGTACTCGGCATCGCGTTTGCCTTTGCAGAGCTTGGTACAACGCCGCTCTCCGGGATCCGCGCACTCATCTCGACGATTATAGCCGTTCCAGCTTTTGCTATCGGCTGGGCGCTGGTCTCGTTTGATTCGGATGAGCGTAAGGAAGCCTGGTCGGTCGTTATCCGCTTTATTCACAATCGCGGCCAGGCGCGAGCTGATTTCGCCGGTTGATTCTGAAATTCACAATGGCCAGCGACGCGATCACGGAGGGAATTCGCTCAACGCAAGGGCGCGGAAAGACGCCGGCCAAGTATGTGTACGTGGTCGTGATCTCTCTGTGGTTAGCCGCAATCGCGGCCGCGTTCACGATGGATTATCCGATCGCCTCGTGGGTTTACAAAACCGGATTGTATAGTGCGGTTCGATGGTCGCGTGCAGCGCAAATGGTCAAAGCGGCTGGCACATATTATTTGAGTATTGGAGCCGGACTGATTCTATTATTCTGGCGCGGATATGGACTTAGATCCGCGGTGCTTGTTTGGCTGTCGGGAGCGATATCAGGCCTGTACTACGCGGTGGCGAAGTGGGTAGTCGGCAGAAGCCGGCCGATCTACGACAATGGTTTCTTCAACACCCGTCCGTTCGGGTTCGACCTCTTCCATGGCGGCTTGCGCGGGCTGGTGTTTTCGCATGCGAATCTTTCGTTCCCCTCGGGACATGCTTGCGTGGCCTTCGCGTCTGCATCTGCGCTCGCGATGCTGATTCCTCGCTGGCGCGTCGCATTATATGCGGTCGCAATCGCGGTCGGTGTTCAGCGCATCCTCGAGGGATCGCACTATCCAAGCGACACGATTGCAGGCGCGGGCTTGGGTGTACTAGCCGCACTCACGGCCGAGTCGCTCATTGCAAGATTCGAATCGTGCCCTCAGTCGCTCAAGTTGAAGCCGAAGTCGCGATAGCGGGCCGGTATCGGTTGGCCGGCAGGCTGGCGGAAGTCGACCGTAGCTCGCGTTATCGCGAGATTGACCGGAGTTGTGATCATGAAGTCCGCGGGCTTGTCACCCGGTTCGAGGACCGGTTTGTTGACCATCGACTGCGCCGACGCGATCTCATGGCCCTCACGATCGAAATAGCGCGCGCGAGCGATCACCATCTTGAGCGGTCGCGGACCGACGTTTCTGACGCGGCCGGTTAAGTGGACGAACACGACTTCTTCCATCTGGCGGCAACAGGTCACATCGAGGATCGCATTGGGCTGAGCACCCGCCGGGTTGTCGATCGCGATTCGAAAAGGCGGCCCGATGCGCCGCGCGACCCATCGGTGGGCGAGCACGTACACGATCGCTGCCACCAGGATCCCTAGAGCAGCCACCCATCCGCGCCA
>Ga0335073_10010484_pt1 | contig 13020 bp, 10 predicted proteins | sample Lox_Sample_22_FD_207093 | JGI IMG/M metagenome (GOLD analysis project Ga0335073, IMG submission 207093) | Soil microbial communities from Loxahatchee National Wildlife Refuge, Florida, United States - Lox_Sample_2.2 | ecosystem: Environmental > Terrestrial > Soil > Wetlands | place: USA...
CTTTGCCGCAATGAACGAGATCTACACCAGCTACCTCGCCCGCGACGGCTGGGTGGCCCCGGCACGCTCAACGGTGGAAGTCGCCCGGCTGCCCAAGGACGCACTGGTAGAAATCGACGTCATGGCAATGCTGTAGCGCTCGCGCCGGTCAAAGTCGAGCAGGATGAAAGATGGCTCGGAATTGAAGTCCCGAAGGGACAGCTGAGAATAGCCCAGTACGCAGTCCTGGGTTCGAGGCAGAGAGACGACGCAGTCCCGAAGGGGCGGCTGAACTACGCAGGACAGAATCCTGCGCCTGTTCGGCGTGCTCTGACAAAGAATACTTTCAGCCCGGCCTTTTACGAGGCCTTAACCACCTTGCCCGCCTTGATGCAGCTGGTGCACACCCGAATCCGCTTATTTCCCCCACCGACTTCGGCCTTGACCGGCCGCAAATTCACATTCCAGCGGCGTTTGGAAACGTTGTGCGCATGCGAGACCTTGTTACCGAACTGCGGGCCTTTGCCGCAAATTGAACAAACCTGAGCCATGACGAACTCCAGAGCTTAAACTTTTCTCAGAAATGCGGCCGTCTCAAATCTGCGAACGCGCTATCGAAGAGGACGATAGCTGCTGAGGCACAAGACAATTGCACGCACCAAACTGACGAGTTACCAGTATATCCCTCACCCAATACCCACGACAACCTGCCGTTGCCGCTAGCCGTAGGGTGCTGGTTGGTAAAATCGCAGCTCAAATGAATCCCCCCGGCCCCAGATTTCGCGCACCATGGTTGACCTTCTGGGCAGCTTTCGCGGTGCGCGTTCTATATCTCACCCTGGCGCATACCTATCGCATCCGCCCATACGACGATCACATGTTGTTTGGCGAGGAGATGGGCCGGATTGCGAGGGCTTTGGCGACCGGCTACGGCTTCGCTGATCCCTTTCGCGGGCATACTGGACCGACCACGTGGGTCGGACCCCTGTTCCCCCTGATTTTAGCGGGAGTTTTCAAGCTCTTCGGTGTCTTCACGCCGGCTTCGGCCTGGGTCATTCTCAGCCTCAACAGTCTTTTTTCCGCTCTCACCTGTTTCACCATCTGGGAAATCGCAGATCGCTGCTTCAATCGAAACGTGGCGTTATGGTCGGCTTGGATCTGGGCGCTATATCCGGCTGCCATGCAATACGCCGTGCGCTGGATATGGGACAGCTCCCTCAGCACCTTCCTGTTCTCCTGGGTAGTGGTATTGTCGCTCCGCCTTCGGTCCGGCAGTACGCCAAGCCGATGGGCATTCCTCGGGCTGTTATGGGGCTTGGCCGGCTTGAGCAACCCGGCGCTCTTGATCTTTCTTCCTGCATGCGGACTTTGGATCCTGTCCGGAAACCGGGCGAACCGGATCCGTGGCCCTCTGCTGGCAGCTCTGCTATTTACCGCCTGCCTCGGCCCTTGGACCTGGAGGAACTGGATCGTGTTCCACCACTTCGTACCTACCCGAGGGAATCTCGGCGCCGAACTGTACCTGGGCAACGGACCCGGGGCGACCGGCCTACTGATGGAATACGACCACCCCATCCAGTCGCCCGACCAGCTGCGCCTCTACACTTCGATGGGCGAAATCGCCTATTCCCAAATGCGTGGTGCACTAGCGTTCCAGGCTATCCGCAAGAATCCAAATCTCTTTCTTCGCAATACGCTGCGGCGCGTATTTTTCTTCTGGGCCGGAACTCCTCACCCGGTCAGCCGCACCGAGTGGGCCGAATACTCCCGCAACCTCAACTTCATCTTTGGCAGCGTATGCGGATTACTCGGTCTTGCATTGGCCCTTTATCGCAGGGCGCCCGCGGCTTGGCTCTTCGCCTGGGCTTTCCTATTGATCCCGCTGGTCTATTACGCGGTCGCCGCCCACGCGCGTTTTCGCCATCCGCTGGAACCACTGATCGTGATTCTTGGCGTTTATCTTTTTCAATCCGCTGAGTTGACCCGGACTTCCCGAGAAAGTAAAATTAAAAGGCTTGAGACCTAAGCCTTCTGCTCACCCAAGGGTTTGAGCACATTCGGCATTCCATTCTCAGCCCAGTTTTTCCGCGTCGCTCAGGTTCGGCGTAGGGAGGTTTTATGTACGCGGTGATCCGCACGGGTGGTAAGCAATACCGCGTCGCCCCGGGCGACGTGATTAAGATTGAGAGGCCTGCAGGCGAAGCCGCCAGTGGAGTCGAGTTCGACGACGTCTTGGCTTTCTCTGATGGGACTTCCTCCGTTGTCAATCCGGCCGGCGCCAAAGTCGTGGGCACTCTGGTCAGCGAAGGACGTGGCGACAAGGTTCTGGTCTTCCACTTCAAGCGCAAGAAGCAATACAAGAAGTTGCAGGGGCATCGTCAGTCCTACGCTGAAATCCGGATCAGCAGCATCGAAGTCAACGGATTGAGCTATGGTCCCGAGCAACAGAGTTCCGAGAAAAAGGGATAGGCAATGGCACATAAAAAAGGCTTAGGTAGTTCGAAAAATGGGCGCGACTCCAACGCCCAGCGGCTGGGCGTGAAGATTTTTGCCGGTCAGGTGGTCACTGGCGGGTCAATCATCGTGCGCCAGCGCGGTACCCGGCTGAAGCCAGGTCTAAATGTTGGCCGGGGTAAAGACGATACCCTTTATGCCGAGATCGCGGGACGGGTACAGTTCACCGACCGCGGCAAGTCCGGCCGCTTTGTCTCGGTCGAGCCTGTCGAGGTTGCCGCAAGATAAGGCGGAAGACCCGCGGGTAAGTCGATCGCAAAACTCTAAGGCCATAACGGAAACGCCGTTATGGCCTTTAGCATTTGCTGAGGCTTGTTTAGCTGGCTACGTTAAGCGAGTTTTTCACCAGGATCCGATCGACCACCTTCTCCACGTCCTGCAGGAAGAAGTTGCTTGCAGGAGCAGGTACCACGGGAACCCGCGGTCCACTGTTACCCAATGTGGTGGCGATCTCATTCCAGCGTGCCAGGGATGACGAGGAGTCGAGAACAGCGGCCTGGCGTACCGGCTCACGCTGCATGAAGTATGCCGACCAGACAACCAGTGTCAGGAGGCTTGCGCTGGTGGTGATGACGCTGATGGTAGACGTCATCATGTTGTGCCTGAAGTGCAGGAAGGTAGCGGAGACGACCAGATCACCGGCGGCCATGATACCGAAACCAAAGCTGATACCGAAGACACGGCTGCGATAGGAAAGGCCCAACTTGCCGGCGGCAAGCATCAGGAAAACCAGCAAGCTCAGGATAAAGATGCTCTCACAGCGCATCACCTGCGCCACCATTGCGAGAAGGAATTTGTCGCCTTTGACTCCAGGGGTCAGAAGGGCTGCAACTGCCGCTACAAATGAAATACACGCTACCCAGCGGAAGGCGATAGTGCCGAGCCACTTCAGCCCGGGAAAGGGATCCATGGAGGCCTGGAACATCTCCTGGATGACTAGGAAGACGATGACCGCTCCAGCCACATAGGTTAACCAGTAGCTGTAGAAGTACCACGCATAAGCGGTTCTTTCGCTCACGGTCATCATATGAGGTACCTGCAGCAAGAAATGCAGCAGTACCGAAGACCCGAGCCGAAGAGATACGTACGCGAAAAGTGCTGGGAAGCGCCGCTGTTCCCTGGATCTGAGGAGAGCCATCATTGTCACCAGCAGAAGAATGGGTTCTGCTGCGTACAAGATGGTGAGGGCTACGCTTGTCATCACAACACCCCTTCCGAGTCTTGAGAATAGCTCGAAACGGGATGGTCCTCAACTCAAGAAAACCGCGAAAACTGGCACTTTTGTGCTATGAGTGCATCGTTTGAGTACTGGCGGAATACGCGTTAGTACTGAATTTTGCTTCTAGTTGACACATCCGGTGGCAGGATCGCAGCTCGGTACAGGCATCGCGGCAGCTGATGCCACGTTGGTCACGCACCCCGTGGCAGGATCGCAACTCGGGACAGGCATGGCGGATACGACAGCTACATTTGTGGCGCACCCGGTAGCGGGATCGCAGCTCGGCACAGGCATTGCTGCAACTGATGCCACGTTGGTCACGCACCCCGTGGCAGGATCACAGCTCGGGACCGGCATCGCAGCTGCACTGGCGACGCATCCGGTCGCGGGATCACAACTGGGGACCGGCATAGAGCTCGAGATAACCAGATTATGCGTCGCATCGATCGGGGTGCTTGGATGGAAAGTGAGTGCGCTGGCTACAAAACCGGTGAAGACGAGGGAAAAGATCGACGCATGGACGTAGAGTTTCATTTTCTGGTTACCTCCGGGTATCTTTGGTGTCATTTACTCTGGCAAAGGAAAGCCAGGGAGAGTATATTGCGCAACTCCGGTAAACCGCGCCAATTTAGCGACATATAGAAGCTAACCACTCTTTCCATTACCGCAGTACCTTAGTTGATGCGATCTAGAGTACCCTAAATAGTGGTTACTTTTGCATCCTTCTATTAGGGAATAATGGTGACCTGGGTACTTGGACGTTCGAGTTGCCCCGCTTGATCGGCTCGCCCCTTGATTAAAGGAAGGTGCCCTGTTTTCCACCCTCCAACCGCCTCCCTGGATGGGCAATTTTGCCCTTAAACGTGGTAAAATTAAGCCAGTCGAGTGTAGCCAAACCCTGCACTTTCAAGGTGTTATTTCCGATTCGGCCCTTCGCGCCGAGAACACTTCACCGAGCTTGTAGTCCGGAGTTGCATGTCCACCAAAGAACTTCCCGTTTCCGCCGCTGTCCCCCCCGCAGCTCTTCGCGAAACTTTGCTTCCGGAGCGCGCCTATACCGGTGACAACATTAAGATCCTTGAAGGTCTGGAGGCCGTGCGTCTTCGTCCCGCGATGTATATCGGCTCGACTGGCGATCAAGGGCTTCATCACCTGGTTTATGAGGTCGTGGATAACTCCGTCGATGAGGCCTTGGCTGGCTTTGCGACACGCATCGATGTAACCATCCACATCGATAACTCCATAACTGTCACGGACGACGGCCGTGGCATTCCTGTGGACGAGATGGATACGCCGGGTGGCGAACGGATGCCGGCCTTGCAGGTCGTTTTGACCAAACTCCACGCCGGCGGCAAGTTCGACTCTTCAACTTACAAGGTCTCCGGCGGCCTGCACGGCGTCGGCGTTTCCTGCGTCAATGCGTTGAGCGAAGAACTCGATGTTGAGGTATGGAAGGACCAGCACACCTACGAGCAGGGCTATGCCAAGGGAATTCCTCTTGGCAAGCTGAAGCAGACCGGAACTACAAAGAAACGCGGCACGAGAATTCACTTCCTGCCGGACCGCTCCATCTTCACCGTGACCGAATACAACTTCGACACGCTGGCGCAAAGGCTGCGCGAATTGGCCTTTCTGAACAAGGGGCTTGAGATCCGATTGGTGGACGAACGCGCCACCGATCCGAAGACGGGCGAGGCCAAGCGCTCTGACTTCAAATATGCGGGAGGCATTGCGGAATTCATCAAGCACCTGAATCGAGGAAAACAAGTCCTGCACGACAAGCCCATCGTGATGGAGTCTTCCCGCGACGGCGTAGAGTTGGACATCGCCCTTCAATACAACGACAGCTATTCTGAGTCGGTATTCAGCTTCGCTAACAACATCAACACCGTCGACGGTGGCACTCATCTTTCAGGATTTCGTACTGCTCTGACCCGCACCATCAACACCGCCGGTCAGCAAATGGGGCTGTTCAAAGACGTGAAGGAAAACCTCTCCGGCGACGATGTTCGCGAAGGTCTGGTGGCGGTCGTAAGCGTGAAGTTGCCTCAGCCGCAGTTCGAAGGCCAGACCAAGGGAAAACTCAACTCTGATATTGCCGGTACGGTACAGGCTTTTGTGAACGAACGGTTAGGCCTGTTCTTCGATCAAAACCCTCCCGTCGCCAAGCGGATCATCAACAAGGCGATTGAAGCAGCTCGTGCTCGCGAGGCAGCAAGAAAAGCACGAGATCTGACGCGGCGCAAAGGCGCCCTGGATGGCGGTGGCTTGCCGGGCAAACTGGCCGACTGCAGCGAGCGCCAGCCGGATCGTTGCGAGCTGTACCTGGTTGAGGGCGAGTCCGCAGGCGGTACCGCCAAACAGGGCCGGGATCGAAAATTTCAGGCCGTGCTTCCCCTGAAGGGCAAAATCCTCAATGTCGAAAAAGCTCGCTACGACAAGATGCTCGGTCATGAAGAAATTCGGGCCATGATCACCGCATTGGGATGCGGCATTGGCAAAGATGATTTCGATGCAGCCAAGCTGCGCTACGGCAAGATCATCCTGATGACCGACGCCGATGTCGACGGCTCGCACATCCGTACTTTGCTCCTTACCTTCTTCTTCCGCCATATGGGCGAACTGATCAAACGCGGCCATGTCTTCATTGCTCAACCGCCGCTGTATCGCATCAAGAAGGGAAAATTTGAGCAGTACATCAAGGACGATCGGGAATTCGTCAAGGTCATGATCAAGCGGGCCTCCGAAGGAATGAGCCTGCGCTACGGGAATGCAGGGAAACATCTGGAAGGGTCGGCGCTCACAAAATTCATGAGCCAGCTCAACGAATACCTGACCGTGTTCGAGAAGGCCGATAAGCATCTGCGCAACGATGAAGCCACCGAGTTGGTACCGCGCCTCGAGCTCCTTCGTCGCTCCGATTTTGAGTCTGAAGGCTCTGCCCCGCCGAAACTTGCCAAGCTGCACGCGGAACTGCAAAAGATGGCTAAACGCTTTCAGTTCAAGGCAGTGGGAGCCCCTCGCTACGAGGAAGAGCATCGAACCTGGTCCGTCAGCTTTACCGACAGCCAGGGTGCGGAGCGGCGCATTGACTGGACGCTTGCCTCTTCTCCTGAGTTCCGGCAGATGATGGCCAAGTACTCGTTAATCCGTGAGGAGCTCCTGGCGCCTTACGTGGTCGAGTACGCCAAGGCCGCAGAAGCAGCGGAAGAGACCGAGACCGCGGAAGCAGTCGCAGCAGACAGCGCTGCCAAGCCAAAGAAGGGAAAACGGACCCCAGCGGATCCTGTCACCAAGCAGTCGGCACGGGAGGTCTTCGAATACGTCATCGAGCAAGGTAAGCGTGACTATGATGTCCAGCGTTACAAGGGACTGGGAGAGATGACTTCCACTCAGCTTTGGGAAACGACCATGGATCCCGATCGCCGAACCCTGCTTGAGGTCAAGCTGGAAGACATCGCAGAGACCGAATCCATCTTCAGCACCCTGATGGGTGAAGACGTTGAATCCCGGCGCCGGTTCATCGAGGACAATGCTCTGGACGTTAAAAACCTCGATATTTAGACGACCACGAAATCTTGACCGTGCCTCCGGCGGCATCCTGCTAGGATCCCGCCATGGCCCTGCTTGAAGTCAGCCAGCTCACGAAGAACTACACACGCCACATCGGTTGGAGGCGCCAACGCCAAGAGAAGTGCGTTGTCGACCGGGTCTCCTTCACCATCGCCAAAGGGGAGACACTGGGCCTGGTAGGGGAGTCCGGCTCCGGCAAGAGTACCGTCGCCCGGATGATCCTGGGCCTCGTCCCACCTTCTTCCGGTAGCGTGTCCTTCGACGGCCAGGAAGTCATCTGTGGATCTTCAAGTAGCAGCCTTCGCGGACTCCGCCGGCGAATGCAGCCCGTCTTCCAGGACCCGTTTGCCGCTCTCAACCCCCGCATGACTGTGGCTGAAATTCTGGCCGAGCCTTTCCGGATCCATCGCCAGCACCCTCCGACGGATCTGCGGGAGCTTTTGGCCGAAGTCGGGCTGGACGAATCCGCCCTCGCCCGCTACCCCCACCAGTTTTCGGGAGGACAACGGCAGCGAATCAACATCGCCCGCGCCTTGGCCCTTCGGCCGGACCTGCTGGTGTTGGACGAGCCCGTCTCCGCTCTCGATGTCAGTGTCGGAGCCCAGATCATGAATCTGCTCAGGCAGCTACAGCAAACATTCCATTTAACTTATCTCTTTATCTCCCACTCTATGCCGCTGGTCCGCTATCTCTCTACCAGTATTGCAGTGATGCGCGCGGGCAAGATTGTCGAAGAGGGGGACTGCGAACAGATCTGCTTCAGCCCGGCCGAAGCCTACACTCGAGCCCTTTTGGCGGCTACACCAGAACTTCCCATTGAAATATGATATAAACTAACTCATATTTTATGACTCCTTTGTGCTATGCTATACATCAAAGCAATAGCAGGCCGAAAACCGGCCCGCTTTCGGAGGAGATGTATGGCAATTACTCGGTGGGATCCCTTTCGTGACGTTGTGGCTCTGCAGAACCGCATGAACAGTCTTTTTCAGGACTTTGCCCGCAACGGAGAGAACGAGCTTGTGACCGCCGCTGGCTTTGTACCCCCAGTGGACATCTATGAGGACGAGCACAAACTGGTGCTCAAGATCGAGATTCCCGGCATGCGCCAGGAGGATCTTGATGTCCGCATGGAGAACAACACCTTGACGGTGAAAGGCGAGCGCAATTTCCAGAGCGAGGGGAAGGAAGAGAACTTCCATCGCGTGGAGCGTCGCTACGGCAGCTTTTATCGCGCCTTCACGGTGCCCAACACGGTGAGCCCGGAGGGCATTAAGGCGGAGTACGATGCTGGAATTCTTCGCTTGGAACTGCAGAAGAAGCCGGAGAGCAAGCCCAGGCAAATCAAGGTCAATGTGGCTTCCGCAAGGGAGTTGAACGAGGCCCAGAAGCAGGAAACAGTTAAGACGGCGTAATCACGATCGCCGCAAATGATTCACCCCGGTGAGTTCGCTCCTGGGGTGAATCCATATTTTTCTTCTCCACACTTTCGAAGATCAAAATAGAAGACGTGGCCGGAACTTTAGCATCCAAGGGGTGCTGGATTTTTCCTAGATTTCCAAATCTCAAAATCACAGGATGTTCGGGTCAACGAGGATGAACTTATATGGCAATGCGTTGGGATAAATTTACGCTGAAATCGCAGGAGGCCATCCAGCAAGCCAGTGCTCTGGCAAACGAGAACGGCCAGCCCGAAGTGGTGCCGATGCACCTGCTAACAGCTCTGGTCGAGGACAAAGAAGGCATCATCATTCCGCTGCTGCAGAAGATTGGTGTTCCCACGGATCAATTATTGGCCAGCGCTCAACAGGCGATCGCGGGACTTCCGAAAGTCTCTGGCGCCACGTCGGAACCGGGCCTCTCGTCCAGCCTGCAGAAGGTGTTGAACGAAGCCTCGAAAGAGGCTCAGGATTTCAAGGACGAATACATATCAACCGAGCACCTGCTCCTGGCGCTGGCGCAGAACAAAAAGGATCCGGTGCAATTACTGCTGACGTCGCTCGGCGCTACACGTGAGGCAATTCTTAAGGCGCTGACGTCCGTGCGTGGAAACCAGCGGGTGACCGATCAGAACCCGGAAGGCAAATATCAGGCTCTGGAGCGCTACGCGAAAGATCTGACCGAGCTGGCGCGGCGGGGCAAGCTGGATCCTGTGATCGGCCGCGACGAGGAGATTCGGCGCGTGATCCAGGTACTTTCTCGCCGCACCAAAAACAACCCGGTGCTGATTGGCGAGCCTGGCGTGGGCAAGACTGCGATCGTCGAAGGTCTGGCGCGCCGCATCATCTCCGGTGATGTTCCCGAACTGCTGCGCGATAAGCGCGTGATCTCGCTTGATCTCGGCTCTATGCTTGCCGGGGCAAAGTATCGCGGCGAATTTGAAGATCGGCTGAAAGCAGTTCTTAAAGACATCGAAGAATCGAACGGTCAGATCATTCTCTTTATCGACGAGCTGCACACGCTGGTAGGCGCGGGCGCAGCCGAGGGAGCCATCGATGCTTCGAACATGCTCAAGCCGCCGCTGGCACGTGGTGAGCTGCGGGCCATCGGAGCCACCACCCTGAATGAATATCGCAAGTACATCGAGAAAGATGCCGCACTGGAGCGGCGCTTTCAGATTGTCTTCGTGGGCGAGCCAAATGTCGAAGACACGATTGCAATTCTGCGGGGTCTGAAGGAGCGCTACGAAGCGCACCACAACGTACGTATCAAGGACTCCGCCATCGTAGCCGCGGCCACGCTTTCGCATCGCTATATCTCGGATCGCTTTCTGCCGGATAAGGCTATCGACCTTGTCGACGAGGCGGCGGCTTCGCTGGCAATTCAAATCGGCTCTGTGCCGATGGCAATTGACGAGCTCGAGCGGCGCATGGTCTCGCTGGAAATCGAGCGCATGGCGTTGAAACGGGAAACCGACCCAAACTCTAAGGAACGCCTCGAGGCGGTGGTCAAAGAATTGGCCTCGCTTAAGGAGGCCGCTACAGGGTTGCGGGCACGCTGGCAGTCGGAACGTGATGCAATTACCAGGCTGACCGATTTGAAGAAGAAGATTGAAGCTCTGCGATTTGAAATGGAAGAGCAGACGCGCAGAGGCAATCTGGAACGTTCCGCCGCCATCCAGTATGGTGAGCTGCCTCAGTTGGAAGCCGAACTCAAACGGTTAAACGCCAAACAGGATGGGGGCGAAGGCGCCCGGCTGCTGAAAGAAGAAGTCGACGAGGAGGACATCGCCAAGATTGTCAGCAAGTGGACCGGCATCCCGGTGGACAAGATGCTGGAGGGTGAAGTTCGCAAGCTGGTCGAGATGGAGAGCCGCCTGCGCGAACGCGTGGTCGGCCAGGACGAGGCAATCGCAACGGTTGCAAATGCGATTCGCCGTGCACGCGCCGGCTTGAGCGATCCCAAGCGGCCAATCGGTTCCTTCCTCTTCATGGGACCGACCGGCGTAGGCAAAACGGAAACCGCCCGCGCATTGGCGGAGTTCCTTTTCGATGACGAGCAGTCTATGATCCGCATCGACATGTCGGAGTACATGGAGAAGCATGCTGTTGCGCGGCTCATTGGCGCACCGCCCGGATATGTCGGCTACGACGAAGGCGGCCAGCTGACCGAAGCGGTGCGCAGGCGGCCTTATTCGGTGATTTTGTTCGACGAGATCGAGAAGGCGCATCCCGATGTGTTCAACATTCTGCTGCAGGTATTGGACGACGGGCGTCTGACGGACTCGAAGGGCCGTACCGTCGACTTCAAGAATACAGTGCTGATCATGACCTCGAATCTCGGAGCGCAATTGCTTCAAGCCGACAACCTTGACAGCGAAGCCGCGTTCGATGCTGCACGGGAGCAGGTAATGCAACTGTTGCGGCAGAGTTTCCGGCCCGAGTTTCTCAACCGTATCGACGACGTCGTAATCTTCCGGCCGCTGGGTGAAGAACAGCTGGAGCACATTGTCGATCTACGGCTCGCGGATTTGCGCAAACTACTCGAAGCCCGCAAGATCACGATCGAGCTCACTTCGGCCGCGCGGCATCAGCTGCTGTTGACCGGCTACGATCGGCAATACGGCGCTCGGCCATTGAAGAGGGCTATCCAGCGCCTCATCCAGGATCCACTGGCAATCAAGATTCTGGATGGCGAGGCTCTTCACGGTGACCACATACGGATCGATGCCGATCCGTTGAAGAACCAGTTGCTGTTCGAGGTGCAGGGAAGAACTGTAGAAGCCTGACCTGTGGATGAGCGGGGGATGCAAGGCAAAACGCCTTACATCGTCCGCTCGGTTGTTTCTTAGACCCACTCGCCTTTGCGCATAAGTGGTTCGACCCCGCCAGTCGCGGTAATTCCATTCAAATCCATCTCACCGGATCCAATCATCCAGTCCACATGGATCAGGCTTTCATTTGCGCCGAGGGATGCAAGCTGTTCCTGGGTAAGCTGATCACCATTTTTCAAGCAAGTACTGTAGGCCTGACCCAGGGCAATGTGACTGGCCGCATTTTCATCGAACAACGTGTTCAGGAACAGCAGACCGCTGCTCGCAATGGGTGAAGAGTGCGGCACCAGGGCCACCTCTCCCAGTCGTCGCGCGCCATCATCGGTATCGATCATTTTCTGTAGAACTTCCTGCCCTTTGGACGCCTTGGCCTCTACCACCCGGCCACCCTCGAAACGCACCGCGATTTTTTCGATCAGCGTCCCCTGGTACGAAAGGGGCTTGGTACTGGACACGGTGCCGTCAACACGGTCTTTATGAGGAGTCGTGAACACTTCTTCCGTGGGCATGTTGGGAATGCAATACGCGCCCGTCCCTGCCTTCGTTCCTCCTCCCATCCACAGATGGTCGTCGGCTAAGCCAACGCGAAGGTCAGTTCCCGGCCCACGGAAATGAAGTGTGGCGTAGCGCTTTTGATTGAGTTGATCAGCACGGCGATGCAGGCCCGCGTCATGCTCCTTCCAACGGGCAACGGGGTCGTCCGTATCCACTCGCGTCGCTGCGAAGATCGCGTCCCACAACTTCACCATCGCCTGCTCGGTTGGCAAATCAGGAAAAACCGCGGCTGCCCAAGCCTTAGTCGCAGACGCCACAATGGTCCAATTGATATCGTGCCTGGTAATCAGCTCAATCGCCGGACGATAGGCTTTCGAAACTGCGCGATTTGCGCGGCCAACTTTTTCCGGATCTTCTTTAGAAAGGAGCGAAGGGTCTCCCCCCGTAATGGCGAGCCGCGCAGCGCCGCTGCGAAATGCCTGCGCCATGCCCTCGAAGAGCCATCCGGGAGCCTTGTCGAAGACCGCGTCCTCTGCGTAACGATAGCGCAGCAACGTTGATTGCTCATCGGTAAATAAGGTAGTCACGAGCGAGGCTCCCGCCTTGTAAGCATGCTCAGTAATCAGGCGAGCCAGCGGCAAAGCATCGAGCGTCGCCGTCATTACCAGCTCCTGTCCGCGCTCCAGTCCCAGCCCTGCATTCACCGCGACCTGCGCCAGCCGGTCAAGTTTCTGTTCAAAAGTCAGAGATACTTTTGGAAGCTCTGTAGTCGTAGCCATAGATTCCTCTGGTTCCTATTGTAGAAGCCTCGCCTCGGCAACTCGCGGAATGCCCTGCAGATCAGAAATGAACCTGACTTGGCCCCAGCCACTCAGCAGCCTTTGCAAAGCTGGCATCTGCCCGTGTCCCATTTCCACCATGAGCCAGCCTCCAACCTTGAGTATTCTGCGTGCCTGCGGAATCAACC
>Ga0335073_10010485_pt1 | contig 13020 bp, 10 predicted proteins | sample Lox_Sample_22_FD_207093 | JGI IMG/M metagenome (GOLD analysis project Ga0335073, IMG submission 207093) | Soil microbial communities from Loxahatchee National Wildlife Refuge, Florida, United States - Lox_Sample_2.2 | ecosystem: Environmental > Terrestrial > Soil > Wetlands | place: USA...
GACCTCCCGCCGGTGGAGGAAGCGGCCGGAGGGAAGATCGTCGGCCGAGTGCTGTTCGGCCTGCTGGTGCTCTTGTCGGCGCTTGCCGGGGCGACTGCCGGACTTCTGCTGGTTTACTCCACCGATCTGCCGCAAGTCGAGCAGCTGGAACATTACCGTCCCAGTTCGATCACCGAACTCGACGATGACCATGGCCGGACAATCGGATCTTTCGCGCTGCAGCGGCGGGTGGTGGTCGGCTACAGCGATTTTCCGCCGGTGCTGCGCGACGCCCTGATCTCGATTGAAGATAAAGATTTCTACAGGCACTGGGGAATCAACGTGTGGCGGATCGCCGGTGCCGCCTATCGCGACATAGTGTCGGGAGGCCGAGTGCAGGGCGCTTCGACTCTGACCATGCAACTGGCCCGCAACCTGTTTCTCTCTCCGGATCGTTCGTTCCATCGAAAAATCGAAGAGGCGCTGCTGGCGATCCAGATCGAGCGGCGTTTCACCAAGGAACAAATTTTCACCCTCTATGCCAACCAGATTTTTCTAGGGCACGGAGCCTATGGATTCGAGGCGGCATCGGAGTACTACTTCAGCAAACCGGCGAAGCAGTTGACTCTGGATGAAGCGGCGCTGCTGGCGGGACTGCCCAAAGCGCCAAATCTTTATTCACCGATCAATCATCCTGATCGAGCCATCAAGCGGCGCAATCTGGTGATCAACGGCATGCTCGAAGACGGCAAGATCACTGCCAAGCAGGCCAATGAGGCCCGCAACCAGCCCATCCAACTGAAGCTGCAGCATGATCCTAATTCGCTGGCGCCATATTTTGTGGAGGAGATTCGCCGCTACCTGGAAAACAAATATGGCACCGACCAGGTGCACCAGGGCGGATTGCGTGTGTACACGACGCTGGATATGGATCTACAACGGGCAGCGAACAGCAGCGTACTGGACGGAGTCGCGGCGTACGAGCGGCGTCACGGCTGGAAAGGGCGCCTGGAGAATGTGCTGGCAGAGGGAGCGTCGCTCACCGAGTATCAACACCCGGACTGGGATAGCGAGCCCGAAGTGGATGGGTACACGCACGCCCTGGTGACTGCGGCGCTGCCGGGGGCGGCGACGGTTAAGTTCGGACGCTACTCCGGAACGATCGCGCAAGCCGACGCTGCCTGGACGCAGCACAAAATTCCGGACATTCTAAAAGTGGGCGATGTAGTGTACGTGAAAGTGCTGTCGCTGAGCGGCGATGGCAAGGCACGCGTGAGCCTGGAACAGGATTCGGGAGCACAGGGAGCATTGGTTGCGATTGACAACGCCACTGGCGGAATTAAAGCGATGGTGGGTGGGCGGGACTTTGAGGAATCCAAGTTCGACCGCGCTACGCAGGCGCTACGGCAAGTGGGATCGTCGTTCAAACCCTATGTGTACACGGCGGCGATCGATCAGGGCGCAAAACCCGACGACACCATTGTGGATGCGCCCGTGACGTTCCCCACGGCGTCCGGCCCTTACACGCCGCATAACTATGACGAGAAGTTCGAGGGCACCATCACGCTGCGCCGGGCGCTGGCGCAGTCGAGAAACATCCCGGCGCTGAAGTTGGCGGACCATGTCGGCATAAGAACGGTGATCGATTACGCGCACCGATTCGGAATCACGTCCAACATTCCACCGTACCTGCCGGTGGCGCTGGGAGCGGCGGAGATCACATTGTTTGAACAGACGTCTGCGTTCAGCGTGTTCCCTAATGACGGGGTCCGGGTAATGCCGCGTTACATCACGCGGGTGACTGATTACGAGGGCCGGGTGATGGAAGAGGATTTCCCCGAGGTGAAAGATGTGATCAGCGCGCGCACGGCGCGAACCATGACGTGGATGCTGCGGGAAGTGGTTTTGCACGGGACGGGAATTGCGGCGGCGAGCATGAAGTACCCGCTGGCCGGAAAAACCGGCACGACCAACGATTTTACCGACGCCTGGTTTGTTGGATTCTCGCCGTCGATGACCACGGGGGTATGGATTGGGTATGACGAAAAGAAATCGCTGGGAGCGAAAGAGACCGGAGCGCACGCGGCGTTGCCGATCTGGATGGATTTCATGAAAGTGGCGCTGGCGGGGAAAGATCCGGGCGATTTTCAACCGTTGCCGCCAGCCGCGCCGGCTGCCATTGCGCAAAAAGTGGACACGCCGGATAACGCGCCGGCAGAGGAAGAGACTCACTAGTCGAAATGAAGACTTTTTTCCGATTCGTGCTGCTAGCGCTGATTCTGTTGGTTGTAGCCCTGGTTTCGGCGCTGACCGCGATGCGCTTTGCCATCCACGGGCGTGAGGTGTCGGTGCCCGATCTGGTGGGCAAAACACCGCAAGAAGGACGCAGAATCTCCGAATTGAACGGCTTCCAATTCGAAGTGGAGCGCCAGTATTACAGTGCCAGCGTGCCGGAAGGGAGAATTCTGTTGCAGGTTCCGCCGGCGGGGACGCAGATTCGGCGGGGCTGGCAGATTCGGGTGGCAGAGAGCCTGGGACCGCAGCGGGTCGACATTCCTAACGTAATTGGCGACAGCGAGCGCGCAGCGGAGTTCAACATTCTGCGGCGCGGTTTGGATGTGGGGGCGGTTGCCCAGATCGAGATGCCGGATGTGCCTCCCGATCAGGTGATAGCGCAGAGCCCGTCGCCGAGCGCTTCGAGCATTGCTGCTCCGAAGATCAGCCTGCTCTCTGCGGAAGCGCCGCCTGCGCAGGGGTACGTGATGTCGAGCTTCGTGGGGCAGACCCTGGCAAACGCGACCGTTGCGTTGAACGGTGCGGGATTGCGGGTGGGAAGCGTGACGAACGCCGCTTCCCCGACGAATGCTCCCGCGATGGTTGCAGTGCCCGCTACTCCGACGGCGCCCGCAACCCCTGCTCCTGGGAGCATTATCGTTTCGCAGGATCCGGCTGCGGGAGGAAAGGTGATGGCCGGTACGGCGGTGAACCTTGTGGTTCGGTAGGGGCGCGAAAGATCCGCGATTCTTCGGAGCTGGCAGGGGAAAAGCAGATTCCTCGCTGCGCTCGGAATGACAAATCATAGGCCTCGGGGTGACAAATCAGGCGGCTCTCTCCATGACGGCGGCGAAGAAACCGTCGCAGGGATGAACGCCGGGAATAGTGCGAAGGTAAGGGCCGCTGGTAAGAGATGGAATATCCTGCCAAAGCAGCTGGCCTTGATCCCGAAGCGTTTCGAGGTGCTTCCGGCTATTCAGCAGCTTAAACGAACCATTCGACGATAGTGCGGATTCCACGACATTTTGATTTTCCTCCGGTTCGAGTGAACAGGTTGCGTAGACGAGGCGGCCGCGCGAAGCGACTCTGTCCATGGCCGAGCGTAGAATCGCGATCTGCCGCTCGCGCAGATCCGCCAAGTCTTCGATCTTGAGCCGCCATTTAATCTCCGGGTTGCGCGCCAGCGTGCCCGTTCCAGAGCAAGGGACGTCTGCCAGAACGCGGTCAAACCCACCAGCCAGCGGCAGCGCACGTGCGTCGGCTGCGACGACTTGAACGTTCAGGGCGGCCACGAGCCTGCGCAGCAAGCGGGCGCGGTGGGTGTACAGTTCGATGGCCGTGATAGTGGCAGACGGATTTTCTTCGGCCAGCACGCGAGTCTTCCCACCCGGCGCGGCGCAGCAATCAAGAATCTTTGTGCCCTTGCCGACCAGGAGCGAAACCAGTTGTGAGCCTTCATCCTGGATGGCGACCCGGCCCTTGCGAAATGCTGCAGTGGCCGTCAGGTTTCCAGCGATAACGCAGCGCGCCGATGACAGGATGCGTCCCGGAGCAAGCTGGATTCCTTCTCGCTGGAGCTCGTCTTCGTCCGCGGGATCGGTGATCCGGATTGTAGTTTCTGGAATCTGCTGATCGTAGCTGCAGATTTTCACCGCCTGCTCAAAGCCAAATTCGCGAACCCAGCGTTCCACCAACCAGAGTGGGTGCGCAGATTGTGCAGACAGCTGCGAGAGTGTTTTGGCTGACAGGATCTCCGAGGCGGGGTTCGTCTTTTCATTCTCCGCCAGCTTTCGCAAGACTGCATTGGTAAGGGCAGCGGCAGAGCGTTTGCGCGCCTGCTTCACTAACTCCACGCTCTCATGAATGGCCGCCCGTGCCGGTATGCGATCGAGAAACATGAGCTGGTAAGCCGCCAAGCGAAGTGAAGTGAGTACCTCGGGATCGAGCTTGGTGAGTGTGATAGAAGATTGGCCTGCGATTGTCTGATCGAGCCAGGAGCGCCAGCGAAGCACACCCATCACCAGTTCGCCGGCCAGGCCATGATCGATGGCGCTGAGTTTCGCATAACGCGAGGCATGTAAAAGTTCCGACGCGTAGGCGCTTTCCAGCTCGACTCGCAGAAGAATCTCGAAAGCGGCAACCCGAGCGGGCGAGATGGGCATAATTCAGTTCTCAGTTGCCGGTTCCCGGTTCTCAGTTGGACCCGAGCTTTTCTCCGGCGCCGGGGCGGTAGCCGTGAATAAAATCCTGGGCTGGCATTCGCTTTTTGCCTTCGAGCTGCAGTTCGAGCAGTTCGAGAGCGGTCTCCTGGCCACAACCGATGATCAGTTGATTGGCGAGAAGTGCAAGCTCTCCGGGAGCCAGCGCGGCTTCGGCTGGACGAGCAGAAAGCAGGTGAAGATTCTTGCCGCGAAAAGTTGTGAAGGCACCGGGCCAGGGCTGAAATCCACGAAGGCGATTGTAAGTTTCACGCGCTGTGCGCTGAAAATCGATTCGGCCATCTTCCTTGCGCAGGATGGGAGCGAGAGTGGACTGGGTGTGGTCTTGCGGACGAGGGGAGATGGTTCCGGCTGCGAGGCAATGCAGAGTTTCAACCATCAAGTCCGCGCCTAATGCAGCGAGGCGCGGAGCCAGCGTCTCGGCGGTATCGTCGGAGGCAATGGGAACTGACTTCTGCAGAAGGATGTCGCCGGTATCCAGGCCGGCATCGATGCGCATGGTAGTCACGCCGGTCACGGTTTCGCCGCGGGCAATAGCCCACTGGATCGGCGCCGCGCCACGGTACTTGGGCAGCAAGGAAGCGTGCAGGTTGATATTCCCCAAGCGGGGAAGATCGATCATCCATTGCGGAATAATGCGGCCGTAGCCGACGACGATAATGGCATCGGGATGAATCGTGGCAAGCTGAGATCGGAAGTCTTCGTTCTGTTTGATGGCTGCCGGCTGGACCACTGGCAATGCGAGTTCGAGCGCACGAGCTTTTACGGGCGACGGAGCCAGTTCCAGGCCGCGTCCGCGGGGCCGGTCGGGCTGAGTGACGACCAGGTCGACTGAGAGACCTGCTTCGACCAGCCGGTTCAAAGTGGGGACGGCGAATAGCGGCGTGCCGCAAAACACAAGATGGAGGGACGGACTCATGGAGTCAGGGGCGAAGGCCTACCACTCTCCAGCTTTGATCAGCTTGCGTATCTTGCGCTTGATGAGATCGCGTTTCAGGGCGCTGATGTGGCTGATGTAGAGCTTGCCATTCAGGTGATCGGTCTCATGCAAGAAAGCGCGGGCAAGCAGGTCCTCACCGGTCTTCTCGAACCACTGGCCATTCACATCCTGGGCGCGGATGGTGACTTTGGTGGCGCGCCGCACCGGTTCGCGAAACTCGGGGATGCTGAGGCACCCTTCGGGTTGCGTGTGCCTGCCCTCGGCATGAATGATCTCGGGATTGGCCAGCACCAGCTTGGCATTGGGGTCTTCTTTGAAAGTCACGTCGATGACCGCGAGGCGCTTGGCGAGCCCGATCTGAGGGGCGGCCAGTCCGACACCGCGCGCTTCATACATCGATTCGAACATGTCGTCGACCAGTTTTTTCAGCTCGTCGTCAAAAACGGTGACCGGCGCGGCCGGTTTTTCCAGCACTGGATTGCCAAACTTTACGATGGGATAGATCATGCGGTCAGGGGTCAGTAATTCTTCAACTGCTCCAGATAGCCTTGAAAGTTGCGGAGGATTTCCGTGATGGAGTCGCCGCCAAACTTCTCCAATGCACATCCCGCCAAAGTTAAAGCTACCATAGCTTCCGCGGCTACGCCCGCCGCCGGCACCACACAAACATCGGAGCGCTCGTATGCGGCTTTCACCGGCTCGCGGGTGGCGAAATCCACCGATTGTAAAGGACGGCGCAAAGTGGAGATGGGCTTCAGATAACCTCGCACCCGAATCTCCTCACCGTTGGAAACGCCACCTTCGATGCCGCCGGCGTTGTTGCGAGCGCGAGTAAATCCGGCAAAAGCACTGTTCTGCCGGTAGCCGATTTCATCATGAACCGCGGAGCCGGGGGAGGCAGCTGCGGAAATTCCGGCGCCAATCTCCACTGCTTTGACGGCTTGCAGTGACATGACGGCAGCAGCCAGTCTGCCATCCAGGCGCTCATCCCATTGCGCATAGGTTCCCAGGCCAGGTGGTGCATTGTGCGCGACCACCTCAAAGACGCCCCCGACGGAATCCCCCGTCTTGAGTACGCGGTCAACCTCGGCTTTCATTTGTTGTTCAACGGCCGCGTCGGCACAATTGAGGAGGATTTCCTCTTTTGCATGCAATGCCTGGATCTGCTCCCACGAGGCTTCGCTCTGGATGGAGACTGCGCCCACGGAAATGACGTGGCTCAAAACTTCGATTCCCAGCTCGCGCAGCAGGAGTTTTGCCAAGCCTCCGAGAGCCACACGCGCGGCGGATTCGCGGGCCGAGGCACGTTCGAGCACGTAGCGCGCCTCGGGGAAGTTATATTTCAGCGCTCCGGCCAGGTCGGCGTGTCCAGGACGCGGCGACGCGACGCGCTTGTGTTTGGCCGGATCACCTTTTTCAACGGGAAGGGATTCAGACCAGTTTTTCCAATCCTTGTTCTCCAGCAAAATGGCGATGGGCGAGCCGATGGTCATGCCGTCGCGCACGCCGGAGAGGATGTGCGCGGTATCGCGCTCGATTTTCATCCGGCCGCCGCGGCCGTAACCCTGCTGGCGCCGCCATAGCTCGCGGTCGAGGAATGCCTGATCCACTTGCAATCCCGCGGGCATCCCGGAAAGGAAAGCCACGAGAGCCTCTCCGTGGGATTCACCGGCGGTGAAGTAGCGCAGCATGGTTTCTGGATTGTAAATGATGAAGGTGGAAGATGAGATTGCAGCTCGGGAATTTGCGGTGCTTGGCACCGACTGGCGGACGAGCACGTCCGCCGCTACGTGGTTCGAGGTACGAAGTGGCGGACAGGAGTGTCCGCCCCACACGAGTTATTTCGTTCCGTTTGGATAGACGAGAATTTTGCTGGCTTCGCCGGTCTTCAGGCTTTCCATGGCTTTGGAGAAGTCTTTCATAGCGATGCGGTCGGTGATGACAGGATGCAAGTCGAGTTTGCCATTTTTCAGAAGGGCGGTCATCTGATACCAGGTTTGATACATACGGCGGCCATTGATGCCTTGAATGGTGATCCCCTTAAAGATGATGTCTTCGGAAAAATTGAGCGCGATCGGTTTCGAGGTGAGGCCAAGCAACGAGATGCGCCCGCCTCGGCGCACGATGTCGAACGCGGTGCGAATAGCGTTGGGATGACCCGCCATTTCGAGCACCACGTCGACCCCGAGCCCTCCCGTCCGCTGCATGATGATGGAATTGACGTCTTCCCTGGAGGGATCGAGAACCAGGTCGGCTTTCATGGCCTCGGCGATGCGACGGCGGTGTTCGTTGACCTCGATGGCGAAGACTTGCGCCGCGCCGACGGCTCGCGCCACCGCGATGGAGAAGAGCCCAATGGGGCCGCAACCGGTGATGGCAACGGTCTTTGCGGCAATTTCTCCTGCCAGAACCGTATGGACGGCGTTGCCCAGGGGATCAAGGATGGACGCGTACTCCTGTGGAATCGCGGGATCAAGTTTCCAGATATTGGATTCTGGGATGACAACATATTCGGCGAATGCGCCATCGGCATCGACGCCGATGATCTTCACATGCTGGCAAATGTGAGCTTCACCGGTGCGGCACTGCAGGCACTTGCCGCAAGCTACGTGCATCTCGGCGGAAACAAAATCGCCTTCCTTCACGCTGGTGACTTCGTCGCCGAAAGCCACCACTTCACCGCAGAATTCGTGGCCGGGGATCAGAGGCGGATGGATGCGCTTCTGCGCCCAGCGGTCCCATTCGTAGATGTGCAGGTCGGTGCCGCAGATGGATGCGACTTTCACTTTGACCAGGACGTCGGTGCGTCCAAATGCGGGGACTTTCACTTCACGGATCTCCGCACCCGGTGCGGAACTTGGCTTTACCACTGCCAGCATGGTTTTCTGCATCGTTACCTTATGATTTCACACCATGAAAATGCAAACGTATGATTCTAGCATTGCGGGGGCGAGTCGACGGGCCGGCTTAACTTCGTTAACCTCAAAGGATACGAAGGAGCACGTGGCCACTACTTCTGCTTAGGTACACCTTTATCGAAGTTCAGCGAAGACGCCCGCTTGAACTCTTCGGATTTGCCGCGCGGAATGCTCAGCGTCTTCCACTCTTTCGAGCGCAGATGTTTGGCGAGGAAGACGATCTGTCCCAAGTGCTGGGCGTAGTGTGCGATCTGGCGGTTGACAGCCTGCAGGACGGTATGCGGCTCGCCACGGATAGTGACCGTGCGCATCACGTCTTCGGGTTGGAGCGCCTCGAGTGCGCCCAATACGATCGCCCAGCCTTCCTCCCACCAGCGCATGACCTCTGCTCGTGTGGTCCCGGGGCGGATTTCGAATTCACGGTCTCGGAAGCGGTCGGGCTTCTCGCCGTCAGAGGTGAGGAAATTGGTGAAGCGCGAGCGCATGTTGCCAACGATATGATTCACCAGGATGGCAACGGAGTTCGATTCGGGATCGAGGGTGACGAAGAAATCGTCGTCCGTCAGTTGAGCCATGGCGCTCTCGGCCATGCGTTTGTGCCCACGCAGTTGCCGCTGCGCCTCGTCGAGGTAGTGTTCGGCGACCTCAGAAGACATAGGAACCCTCGCTGTCAGAAATCATCTATCTCCGGACGAACCCCAACCACCGCCGCCGGGAGTCTCGATGCGAATCCGTTCTCCTTTGCGTAAGCGGATATTGAACTTGCCGGGCAGATGTTGAGCTGAGCCATCGGCTCGAATGAGCATGGCGCTTCCGGGCGCGCCGTCCCGGCCGCCGCTGAGACCATAGGGCCGGTGCCGGCGGCGTTCCGCCAGTAAGGTGACCTCGGTATCGGCGAGTACTTCAATTTCACGCAAGATGCCATCTCCACCGCGTTGCTTCCCCGAGCCCCCGCTGCCAGGCCGCAAGCCATACTTTCGCACCCGCAGAGGGTAAGCGTATTCCAGGGCCTCGGCGGGCGTGTTGAGCGAGTTGGTCATATGAGTGTGGACTCCGGAGACGCCCGGTTTGGTTGGCCGCGCACCCATTCCCCCGGCGATGGTTTCATAGTAGGCGAACGGTTCGCCGGTACGTGGATCGACGCCGCCGATGGTCAAATTGTTCATGGTTCCGGAGGCGGCGGCGGGAATGCGATCCGGAATGGCTTTGGCCAATGCGCGCAGCAAGACGTCCACAATACGTTGCGAAGTTTCCACGTTGCCGCCGGCGACCGCGGCCGGGGGCCGCGCATTGACGACCGTGCCTCCGGGAGCCATGACCCGGATTGGACGCATCAGACCTGCGGTTGCGGGAACATCCTCAGCCAGCAGGCAACGGAAGACGTAAAAGCAGGCGGAGTACGTGATGGCTTCGACTGCGTTTACGCTGCCTTCCACCCGAGGATCAGTGCCGGCGAAATCGACGGTGACCGCGGATGGTCGTGAACCCGCTTTTGTCCGGCGGGGAAATTTGATCTCCACCGCAATTTTGACTGGTTTGTCCGAAATGCCATCGTTATCGAGATAGTCTTCGGCGCGGTAAACGCCTGCCGGCACCTGAGCCAGGAACGCATGCATCATCCGTTCGGAATAATCGAGCAGGTCGCGCGCGGCCCGGCGGACGCGGGCCAGCCCATAGCGCTTGCAGATTTCGCGCAAACGCTCCGCGCCGGTGTGACCGGCGGCGATCTGTGCGCCCAAATCCCCTTCCCGTTCTTCCGGGGTGCGAACGTTGGTGAGAAGAAGCGCGAGAATATCTGCGTCCATTTTTCCGCTACGCATGATCTTCACCGGCGGAATGCGGAATCCCTCCTGATAGATTTCGCGGCACAGGCCCATAGAGCCGGGATAGGTACCGCCGACATCGGCGTGGTGAGCGCGGGAAGCCAGGTAGAAGTTTGGCCGGGTGTTCGGGCGCGAGAAATAGAACGGTGCCACCAGGGTGATGTCGGGCAGATGAGTTCCCCCGCGGAAGGGATCGTTTAACATGGCGACGTCGCCGGGCCCGAGGGTAAGCTGCTGCAGAACCGCTCGCACGGACATGGGCATCGAGCCCAGATGCACGGGCATGTGGTCGCCCATGGCGATCACTTCGCCGGCGGAGTCGAAAATGGCGCAAGAATAATCGCGGCGCTCTTTGATGTTGGGAGAGAATGCCGTCCTGCGCAGAGCCGCGCCCATCTCTTCGGCGACCGAATGGAAAATGTTCTTGAAGATCTCGAGTTCGACGGGATCGCGAGTCATGCGGAGAATGCAAGTCTACGACAGATAGGGGGACGGGTTGCCGCAAGACAAAACCTTCGCCCACAGAATTGTGTTGACAACAGGGATAATCACACGCAATATCTTGGGGTGAGAGAAGCGTTGCTACAAGATTTAGGTGACGATTCTCAGTAACCGGGCCCCTTCCCAATCCTTGCAAGGGAAAATCGTTCACGGAGGAAAACTTCATGGCCACAAAGAAAAAGGCTGCCAAGAAGAAAAAGAAACACTAGGCACCTGCGATCGCGGAAGTAAAGTTTCTGAGAAGCCTTCCCGTTATATGCGGGAGGGCTTTTTCATCGTGGGGCGGTTTGGTGAATCGAGTGCTCGTGCTGGCGCAGGCTGGCGACGATGCGATTCGCGATGCCAATGCCGCCTCGGGCTGCCAGCGTGGAGGCCAGCGCCTGCATCCCCAGGTAGTCATAGTTACTGGCGGCACTGCCAGCTTTTTCTCCAATCAGCGAGAAGGAGTGCTGCAGCGAGCCCAGCAGCGAGTTGAGCAGGATGGATTCGAATTGCTGGGCGGCGTGCACCATTTTGGTGGCTGGGCCGGTGGCAGGAGGGGTTACGCCCGGCGGCGGAGCGGCGGAGACGGCGCTCATTAAATCACCTCCAGATCGGCTTCGAGGGCTCCGGCAGCTTTAATGGCCTGCAGAATCGCGATCACATCGCGTGCGGTGGCGCCGATCTTCTGCAGGCCGTTGACCAGTTGTTCGACACTGGCGCCTTCATTGAGCTCAATCCGCCGTGCCGGAGCTTCTTCGGCCTTGATCGTTTTTTCTGGCACGACTTCGGTTTTGCCTTGAGAAAGTGGATTGGGCTGCGAGACGGTCAGTTCGGTCGCCACTTCAATCGAAAGATTTCCGTGCAGGATAGAGACCGCCCCCAAGTGAACGTCTTTGCCCATCACGATGGTTCCAGTGCGCTCGTTGACGACCACGCGGGCGCGATGATGCACTTCCACGTTGAGGCCCTCCACTCGTGCCAATAGCGCCGGGATATCCTGGCTGCCGGATTCGGCAAGGTGAATTTCGATACGGCGGCTGTCGACGACCGAGGCGATGCCCTTGACGAATTCGGCGTCGATGGCGCGGGCGACATCCTCGGCGCTCTGGAAATTCGGTTCATTCAGCAGCAGCGATACCTTCTCCAGATGGCGCAGGTCGAGGGAACTGTCGCGCTCCACCAGGCCTCCGCCGGGGACGCGGCCGGTGGTGGGATGGTTCACCTGTTTGGAGTTTGTGCCTCCGCCTTCACTGTAGCCGCCGAGAACCAGCGGGCCTTGCGCGGTGGCGTACACCTGGCCGTCGGCTCCATAGAGCGGAGTGAGCAAAAGCATTCCTCCTTCCAGGCTCCGGGCGTCGCCGGCAGAGGCAACGGTGATGTCGAGATGAGTGCCGGGGCGGGCGAATGGAGGCAGCACAGCGGTGACGAAAACCGCGGCGACGTTTTTCACGATGAGCGAGCCGGAGGTGGTCTGCACCCCCATGCGCTGCAGAATGTTGGCCAGAGTCTGATTGGTGAAAAGAGTTTGCTGTTTGTCGCCGGTATTTTTCAGCCCCACCACGACGCCGTAGCCGATGATGGGATTGTCGCGCACTCCTTCGACGGAAGAAATGTCGCGAATCAGCGCCTTGCCAACCATTTCGTCGGCGCTGAGCGGGGCCGCCGGCAGTAACGCGACAGAAAGCAGGAAACGAAGCAGACGATTTTTCACAAGCTGTCCTTTCAGAATCCAATGAGCCAAAGCAAGCCGCGAACCAGCGGATTGGGTGGGCGCACTCCGTCGCTGAGCACGCCTTTGCCTTTGAGCTCGAGTTCAAGGTTGGCGACTCGGTTGGACTGGATGCTGCCATCGGAGGCGACATCGCCGGCACGCACCAGCCCGCGCACCACGATGGTTTGTTTCTCGTTGTTCATAGTGAGCTGACGTTCGGCTTCAATTACCAAAGCGCCGCTGGGCAACACCGCGACCACTCGTCCGGCGAGAGTGGTGTTCAGGGTCGAGGTAGTCAAACCCTGCGACTTGCCGGTTAACGTAGAGGAGGACTGCGGAGAAAACAGGTTCTGCACACCGCTGGTTTTAAGATGCCCGGCGAGGCCGCTGATGCCCGCGCTGGCATTGAAAGTGCGCGCCGTAGAAACGCTGGCTGCGTTGTTGGCAGTGGTGCCCTGAGCAACCACTACGGTGATCAGGTCGCCGACGTGCATGGCTTTGTAGTCAGTATTCATGCTGGCCAGACGCCCGTTCTCAGTCCAGAGACTGCCCGGGCTGGTGTGCGAGAGATCGGGCCCCTGCTGCTGCATGCGCTGCACGTACTCGGCAAGGGTTTCGCGCTGGATGGTGTTCACCGGAGTTTTTTTGGCGAAGCTTGCCGTGGCCAGCGCCA
>Ga0335073_10010486_pt1 | contig 13018 bp, 7 predicted proteins | sample Lox_Sample_22_FD_207093 | JGI IMG/M metagenome (GOLD analysis project Ga0335073, IMG submission 207093) | Soil microbial communities from Loxahatchee National Wildlife Refuge, Florida, United States - Lox_Sample_2.2 | ecosystem: Environmental > Terrestrial > Soil > Wetlands | place: USA: Florida...
AACGCCCTGGGTTTGGTTTTGATAAAACGTTTGCGCTGTTGCAATATTTGCGACAATTCGAACATTGCTCACAATTGCAGCTGGGCTTGGATTACGGTTTCATCATATGGATGCAAAAACGGCGTTCCTTTATGGAGATCTCGATGAAGAGATCTATGTTGAACAGCCTGAAGCATACGTTATCGCTAGTCAACAAGATCTCGTCCTTCTTTTGACAAAGTCGCTTTATGGGCTGAAACAGTCCCCCAATGTTTGGTTCAAGACAATTACTCGTTAGTTTGTCAAGCTCAGCTATCGTAAGTGTGAATCGGACCATAGAATCTAGGTCAAGTTTGGACCAGATGGGGAGCGCACCTATATCATCCTCTACGTGGACGATCTCATCATCATGCCTGAAGACGATGATGAATTGGCTAATCTCAAGCGTGAACTGTCGATTCGGTTTGAGATGAAAGATTTAGGGGAAGTTCAGCGATTTCTCAGTATGGAAATTGAACATGGATTTGATGGAGTCAGAACACCGACAATCAAGTTTCATCAAGCAGATTACATTCTTACGCTACTTCAACATCATGCGATGGGGGACTGTAACACAGTCTCTACACAAATAGACCCCTCAGTAAATCTGACGACCACTACGGATACCGACGTTAAGGTTGACTCGAGTCACCATCAGCAAAATGTCAGAGAGCTCATGTTTGCAGCCATTGCAACTCGTCCGGATATCATGTTTACTGTTTCGCGGCTCTCATCGTTTAACTCCAATCCTTGTCAACGACATCTCGCCACTGTGAAGCATGTTTTGAGATATTTGAAAGGAATAATCATATTTCAATATTTACAAGAGACAAAAGGCAACGTCTGGCCCTCGTGGATTTTGGTCAAATGAAGTTGGATACTCGGATGCAGACTGGGGATGGGATTTGAACTCTCGACGGTCCACAACTGGTATCGCTATTTCGTTGAACGACCCTGCAGTAGTGCGGAAGAGTTGCAAACAACCAACTGTTGCCATCTCGACGATGGAAGCAGAGTATATGGCATTAACGGATGCTGCGAAGGAGATCAAGGCGATTCACCAATTGTTCGATAAACTGCATTAAGGAATCACTCCTCGTCCTTCCGCGGTTCTTAAAATGGATAACCAAGATGTGTTAGCATTGGCTAAGGACATCACACTCGGTCAAAGCATATCGACATAAAGCATCACTATGTCAGGGAAACAATGGCGCAAAGGATCATTTGGTTGGAACTTGCGATAGGCCTATGGCCGCGGATTTTCTCACTAAGACTCCGGGGCGTGTCCGCCTCCAGAAGTGTCTCTCTATCATTGGTATGAAGTAGGTGGGGCACTGGGAAGGCACTCGTTTAGTGTAAGATTCGGGATTATGTTTATTGCCAGATCGGGGAAATGCTATAGTATCTTCATTCTGAAACAGGTTTGGGAAACAGAACTGGGGAATAATAATTGAGTGGGAGTGTTAGGTTTCGCAATTGCTGAGGGTCATCGTACGTACGATTTTGACGCAACGACAAGGAAAGTGCAAAGTCTTAGCGTGCAAAATTTGACAGCACAATAGGTCATAGCCTAGATCTCGAGAGGGTGATAACACAGAGAAATGCATGAACTATGGAGTCGCTCGATACGTAATGAGATATGGAAAGAAATGAGATTTCACAGCTTTAAGCGGAATTTCATGTGTTCCATGCCACCTATAGTCTATCCGGCCAAAAGCGTTATCCATTTCTTCTCAGAAACGCGCGTTAATTAAGGTACGTTAATTTCTGAATGCAAAACCGCTGCTACGGCGGCGTTACGCCATCGCCAATACGGGGAACTCAAAAAAGTGGGCGGGCCCAACTTTCTCGCAAGGCATTGAGCCGGCGCCGCAACCACCCGACAGTCCACGCACCATGGGACTGGACGATTACCACGGCTCCTTCATCACACGATAACCCGACAGTCCGTCACCTCAGACAGCAACCAATCCAAGGCATGGGATGGAGCAGGCGGTCATGCTTTTGCGCTGTTGCGCTTTAGGTTGGGAGCTATAGTAAGGAGGACTGGATTGTCGTGGGAACGCAAACCCAATTCTGCGCCTCTTCAATTTTGTGATCGGCGTCACCAAAGGGTCTAATGTCAGGAAGATATAGTTGGGTGCGGGAAAGTATGATGCATTCCACCAAAAAGGCGAATTCTTTTGTGCCGTGGCCCATATGAATCTGCATTCAATGTGCAGGTGGACAAATTATCTTCATAAAGGAAATGAACCGTGTCTGATAAAAGGAAAATTAAGTTTGGTCACACGACCTTCGATGGACAACGAAGGGCTCGGGAACTCGTACGGCTGCGCCTTCCAAATATTCTGTAAGGCCGGTTGAGTCTTTGCCATCGAACCTTATTCTATGCGACGTCGTCCGGAATCAATGGCGACAAGGCTTGCCGTCATAACCTGGACTCGCAGGACGAGGTAGGTAAGCGAATGGGAATGTCCAAAATGTTTGGCGGTCATGATGCTGAGACTTCTGATATTGTCTTGCGACAGGTTGCCAATGATCCGTTAAGGTTTTGAATTTCTCCATGATCAATGAAAAAAGCCTGTGGCCGAGTTCCTGCGGTTCCATGCAACGGGCGAATTAGGTTTACCCGCCCGCTCGGGTTTTCCACCAATTCAAGCGTCCGGGATTAGTCAAGCGAGCATTGGAGATAAGTGCGAAGCAATGTGGCCCCAAAAATAGGATTTGAAATCAACTGGTAACAGTCAACTCGAACGCCAGGGGTTAAGAGTCAAGAGTCAAGAGTCAAGAGTTAAAGGACCAGACCTATGGCGGTGCAAACGACGCTCAATTCTCTACGAGAAATATAGGTTGGTCAGACGAAATGCAGCCGTTCCGCCAGACAATCCGAATTCAACGTGGAAAACATTGATCATGTTGCATATACACTTGTGCCCGTAGCCGCGTCGTGCGCTTCCATGGCGATTTTCCTACCTTGGTCCGGATAACACGGAACGGCCACACATAATTAACACGCGGGAGAAATTAAACTTTTCGAAGGCCAGTGGTGGGACAATGTAAACCATTGGACTGCATGCAAACCGTTAGGATAAGGTATAGACCAGGATAGGGTTGCTAGCTGCACCCTTACCGATTCGTCATTTCGAGTTTAGCCGAGCGGCAATAGTCGACCGCGATCTTATACCGTCAGAACCTGAATGTCGGAATTCTTCGAATTCTTATTGGACAAGGCCTTGCTGTACAGTTTTAGTCTCCGATGACTACGCAATCTTCCTCCTCGATTTTCCATTTACCTGATGGATCGCTCCGTGGGGGCTTCCAAACCGTTGCGTGAACCGCAACCGAAGCCTGCACGAAGTGCAAGAAACGAGCGCCGTATTCAGAACGGAAAACAGATCGATATCCCCGAACCGGACAATATCCCTCCATCTTCGGCTGCAAGCCCGGAGGGCGGCTCGGGTAGGACTTCAAGTCATGCTCCGAAAACGGAAAAGTCACATTCCCAAGTTGTGAAAACTTCAATACGTTGGAGTCGAAAAAAAGCTAGTGATGCCTCTCAGCTTTATCGCCCTCTGAACAACCTCCAAACAATTATCGATTCTATTCAGTCGTCCAAGGGCTTCAAATCAGTTGGACACTTAAACAAATTTCTTGGTGCTGCTATTAAAGCTCTTAATGTCCAAGACCGAGATGCCGCGATTTCAGCAGCCATAACTCTCGGCGAAGATGAGCATCTTTTCATCATTCGGGACATCGTCGAAATAGTCAGCATCCCCTCGCCCAACCCCACCCTCTCAAAACAAATTCGGTTTGACGATCATGTTGCCCCCTTCATGTCTCTTCTCTTAGATACATTTACCAACCTTTCACTCCAGAGACAATGCCGAAAATTTCCCAGCACAATCAACGGTACAGACGGCGAACGCGCGGCTCGCCTTTTTCATGGTGCAATTCAACGCTTATCCAAAGTCAACAGCGAGAACTTGTATCTACTATGTCGAGTGTTGAATTCTCTCCTACGGTGTAACGAGAAGGTCGCCCACGATGAACTGCTTGTCATTTATCACTCTCTAAATGACCGGGCGAAGGGATTGTACTCGACCCATGTCGGCAAGCGGATTCGCCAGAGTTTACAAGAGACAGCTACGTATCTCTCCCCATTGTCAGCTCGGATGTCAATCGATGATCCGAAGAATGAATTAGACAAGTCTAACGGGGTTGCTGACCGCTACGGCCTAATAGACGGTCCCGGCGAGCTTTCCCGATCCGGAAAACGTCACGATAATGATTCACATGCGATTGATAAGATCCGGATCCTACCAACGAAGAATGAACTGCGCTCGTCACGACCAGAGTACCTTCCTGTCAACGACGCCTCAGCACCACATTTTCTGACGGACGGGCCTGCTCGATTATTCGACATCCATTTTCGGCTTCTCCGAGAGGACTTGATTGGACCAATTCGAGATGCTGTTACTTTCCTTCTCAATAATGTCAAACCCGCTGCTCCGTTCCCTAATTCATTCGCTTCACTTCGTCATTCTCGTGCCTTAGGTGGGGCGGTCAGGCTCTACACTAGAGTCTCAGTTCAATCGGCTCAATTTCACAAATTCAAAGGACTCGTCTTTCGCATTCAATTCCAGCAGCCCGAACAATTCCGATCTTTGACACCGCTGCACCGAATTAATCATTGGAAGGCCACGAAATCTTTTGAGAGCGGCTCCCTGATGTGTCTCATATCTAACAAGCCGGAAGTGGAGTGCTTCCTGACGGTTGCAAACAAAGATGAAAAGGCTTTGGGAAGGCATCGCGAATGGGCATACGGAGACGTTATTGTTGAGGAGAAGAACACGGATGCACTCAGATATTTATTGCAGGTTATGTCAGGAGCTGCAAACGACCCAGATGCATTCGCTTTGATGGAGTTCCCTAATATCCTCCTCCCGGCGTATCGTTTGATTCTCGAAAATTTGCAGACTCGGTGGAAATTCCCATATCTGCCGTTCTCGCATCTCATATGCCACGAACCCTTGTCTAATGAGAACAACTATCTGCTACTTCGAGAAATTTGCCCAGATCCGCCTATATATACAACGAAAGTCAACGGCTTCCTCTTCGATCTGGAACCCCTGAAGCGTCAGAAGTCAAGTTCATCTCTGAAACTGTCAGCACGCGCATCTACAGACAATCGTGATCTTCTACGAAAACTAGTACGCGAGACAACTCTGGACGAAGGCCAATGTAGAGGGCTTGTTGCTGCACTGACCCAAGAATTGGCACTCATACAAGGTATTATTAACCCCAATTGAAGAGTTAGTCATTGATCTTTCAGGTCCTCCAGGGACTGGGAAAACATATCTAGGAGTTGAGTTAGTGAAGGCCCTCCTGCACAACAAAGCACGACTTCAGCTAGGTCCGATACTCTGTGTGTTTGTCCCCACTGTCATTCCGCCCGTAATGGTAGATGTTTCACTAATCATGCATTAGACCAATTTCTCGAGCATGGTCTTTCAGTCACGGACAAACTAGTACGAATCGGATCGAGGTCAAAGTCTGTCATCTTGGAAAACTACAACTTGAACGCAATTGTCAAGGCCAATATAAAGACTTTGAGGACGAGGATTGAGATGATCGAAGAGCGTCAGCTTCATCGAAAGCTGGGTGACATCATGACGACCAGCAAGGAACTATCGAAAACCCTAACGACTGGATCTTTGCGGTTGAGATGGAATCAAGTTAAAGAGCTCCTGAAGAACAGTTTTCCACGACATTACGAGCAATTGCGTTGCGAACCCGACGAAGATGGGTGCGTACCGATTGCTGGAATATCCGGAAACTTTCTTAGCTTCTGGCTTAGAGCTCAGGATATTGAGGGTGCTAACGTGTCCGGTGATTTCGAGACAACTCCTCCGACACACTTGGAAAATCTGAAGAATCGTTCGCTGGAGGCCATATTAGAAGCTTCGAAAGTAAACATTTGGAAACTATGCAAAATCGAACGCCAGACTCTCGCCCAGTATTGGGCAAGGCTCTTGAGAGATGAGTCGACCGACAACCTTCTGGCACTTAACGAAGATTTCTCTAAATTAACGGTCCAACTGAATGAACTCCAGGATGATTATCGCGCCCGAGTGATCGAAGAAGTTGACATTATCGGTCTCACGACCACCGGTTTGGCACAATGTGCAGCGTTACTCAAGCGGATCAACTTCAAGGTGTTGATTTGCGAAGAAGCGGGAGAAGTCCTCGAAGTATAAACCCCTTCGACCAGATGCTAATGACTAGTCGCATATGTTAGCGGCCCTCCTTAGGACCATTGAACATTGCATACTTATCGGTTCATTCATCCTACTATACAAGCTTATTGCCTAGGAGACCACATGCAATTGCGGCCTCGCGTTGCGAACTTCGGTCTCTCCTCGGAAAATACGAGCGAGAAGATTACTCGTAACCTGGATATAAGTATGTTTGAACGACTTTGTACAGGCGGGCCTTCATCACCAAGGGCGAACGGGAAACATCTGCTTTCCACCCAACTGACCGTTCAAAGACGAATGCGTCCTGAAATTGCGGATTTGGTCCGAGTACCGTTGTATCCCGAGTTACTTGACCACGACGGCGTTAAGAATTATTCCAATGTTGTGGGAGTTTATCCTCCTGTTTATTGGATCGACCATTCGAACCATGAAGACCAGCAAGGAAGTTTTGATAAGAACGAAACCTCACGCTCGAATAAGTTTGAAGTCCAGATGACTATCCGACTGGTTCTACATCTGAAGAAGCAAGGCTGTTACAAAAGAGGGGATGTTGCAATTCTCACACCATACCTGGGCCAACTGCGAAAGTTGAGGGACGAACTAAAAACGCATGTCTCGGTAGAAATGTCTGATCGAGATGAGAACGAACTGGGAAACTTTGAGAGAGGGATTGAGAGGAATGACACTGTCCCTGTCATAAACTTGGAAACAAAGCCGTTGACGGAGACTGTCCGGCTTGCTACCGTATATACCGCAGTGGAAACATGTTACTTACCCAACCAGGTCGACAATTTTCAAGGAGAAGAGGCAAAGGTTATTGTAATATCCCTAGTACGCTCCAACCCACAGAGAAACGTTGGGTTCTTAAAGACTGTAAACCGCATCAATGTTTTGCTCAGGTAACGCTCACGAGAATTGCATTTCTGATGGAAGTCGAGCACAACACGGAATGTATATTATTGGTGATTCGAACTGCGCCCGACGTGTTCATATGTGGGAGCAGGTCACTGATATCCTCCGCATACGAGACCAAATTGGCCCATCACTTCAACTCCGATGTCCACGCCACAACAATGCCGAGATGTATGTCACGAACCCCGACGACTTCGGTTTAGTTTCTCCGGAAGGAGGTTGTCGGGAGCCATGCAGTCTGCGACGTGACTGCGGCCACAACTGCGATTTAATGTGCCACGCCGAAAGCCTGCATCAGACGATTCCTTGTCAGAGGTTGTGTTCCAAAGTGCACCCAGGGTGTGGACACCCATGTCCGAAGTTATGCTCTGCTCCATGTGGACAATGCACGGTTGCGATCAAAAAGGTCAGGTTGCCTTGTGGTCACATAATTGAAAGCGTCCCCTGTTGGGCCACCGGCGACCTAGCAAATAGCAGTATAAAATGCTGGAAACCCGTCATAAGAACCTTGGAACCCTGCGGTCATACCCGCGAGACGCTTTGTGGAGACGATCCTAGTGATGTCAAATGTCTGACGAAATGCGAGGGAAATTTGCTCTGCGGACACCGATGTGGTGGGTATTGCCACGAGTGTCCTTTGGACCAACACCGTGAACGGAGGCACAAACCTTGCAATCAGCCTTGTGGCATAAAATACAAGATTTGTTCACACCAATGTCTACAAGCCTGCCACCCTGGAACGGATTGCAGTGCATGCCAAGCGACCTGTGAACTTCGTTGCAGCCATGGCCCGTGCCAAGGAAAGTGTGGTCAGTCTTGCAACCCTTGCTTTGAACCATGTGGCTGGAGGTGTCCGCATCAAGGACAATGCAATATGTTTTGTATTGCACCTTGCAATCGTTTGCCGTGCGATTACCGATGCGATCTCAAGCTTGATTGCGGCCACCAATGTCCTTCAATATGCGGAGAGCCATGTCCCCCGAGTCGTTACTGTCAAGTTTGTGCTGAACCGGAAATCAAAGTACAGTTCATGTGCGATATCATTTCCCAAGCTTACGACGACATCGATCTAGACGAAACCCCTGTAGTCATCTTCCCTTGTGGCCATTTCTTTACACGCGCCTTTACCGATACCCTGTTCCAAATCGAGTCGTGCTATTGGCGAAACGAACAGGGCGAATTTCATCACGTCATCTCCTCGGTAGACATGAACGTAATCATACCATCCTGTTCTATTTGCGGGATGCAGCTCTCTGGAGTCCACCGTTACAATCGTATTGTCAAGCGGGCCGTCGCCAACCTGATGCTGAAAACGTTCATCAGTCAATCTCACGCGAAATATGGAACGGTGCTGGGCGAGCTCGAATCATTCGAAATGGGAACGGCAGAATCTCGACAGAAAGCCCTCGATAAGATTCACCGAATCAAAAGCGAGAAGCACCGCCTACCGGCCACCGTTCAGAACCTTGGTGTCGTTACCACGCGTCTCGATTCATTTAACGATATGAGACAGAAAATCAGGGCGTTTCAAGGCGAAGTCAACCGAAATACATATCTGCACATGAGACTACATCAAGTGACCAGCCCAAATGCAAGGGATCCACCGGACATGGATATGGACCCACACACATTGCAGGGACCTGGCCTTTCGGCACCTGATCCCAATTATCGCCTTCTGGCGGACGTCTTAATGTTGCGGTTGGAAGCTTTCTCCATTCACGATCATATGGATTTCCTCAATCGTCTCATCTCCGCTGGCTGCCAGGACATCGGTAAAGAAAGTTTCACCAAAGTCATCGACGACTGTCAAAGCTATGCCAAAACTGCGGATTCACACAAACGCTCTTGCGAATCAACATCTCAACACCGCCTCGCTCTCGAATTTTTATTGCTTCAACTGCAATTCATCTCGGTCGAAATCCATGCTTCGGAGGTGATCTTAATCCACCCAAAGACGACTCAGTTGCGGCAATTAGGTGCTTCGATCGTCCTTGAATGTCAGTCCCTTCTTGAAAAATACCCTAGCTGTGATTTGTACAAAGCGGCTGTTGACCAGGCTCGAGATCAATTTTCCTGTAGCCGTCGTTTTGCCATTTCATTGGACGTACGAAGATCGATCGATCGAACAATGCAAGCGGAATTATCTAGTATTGGTCATTTGCAGCAATGTCTCAATAGCCCTACGGTACAACTCTTACAAATTGGATATTGCCGGCTAATTTCCCACAGCTCCCGGCCGGGGCGGGCGGAGACCACATGCTTGAGACAAGCTGTCCAGAGAGTGGGGGGGGGGGAACCAGATCGCATGACTGCGGAAGGGGTTTCGAGGGATAGGCGGGGGAATATGGTTATTCGTTCCAGGAATTACCGCTGATTCATGAGAAGTATAAGAGATAGGACCCATTAATAACATTGTTCCATGAGGCTATTACTATTATATAATCCGCAACTGCTGTGGAATTGAGATCTGCAGTATTAGTGTCTGCCACGATTTATTCCTTCCGAGAATCTGAGAACTGTTACGGAGCTACGTAACTACAGACCGTCATAGTTTCACGTATGCCATATATATAGTAACTTTAGGGTTTGATCCTGCGGATCAAACATTGTGCCGTTTTACGGTCAGTTAGCGCAGTGGTTAAAGCGAGCAAACTGGTCCGTTACAACATCTCAGAATTGTAAGCCACCGGGGGATTCGGACACTTAATCTTGGAATCTACGTCTATTCTTCTGAAATCACTGAACCTGCAAGAGAAATAATTGGAAGGTCCCGGGCGCGGGAACTCTCCCCAAAGGATGAGAGTTACTCAGGCTGAGAGCCTCAGGAAGAATAAGGTTGGATACGGCTGCATACACAGGAACTGAGGAAATGCACTTCGCACACATAAAAATCATCAGCAAGCTACAGTATGACAGTGTTGTCTATATATTCGAGCCATCACCTCCGCCCAAAGCATGATCTGCTTTGTCGAGCGCTTAAAACCAAACTCTTCTCTGACGAAAATTGTATGTACATGGTAAGGTCATTTGACGCTCGGACCGTGTGGATTTCGATTGAACATGACAAGAGTCCGAAGTTTAAGCAATTTGGGATAGATCGAACAATTGAACTAAACAGCCTCGACGGAGGTATTGGTATAAGGGGATGCTAGCGGCTAGGATTTAGGATTTTTCAGAGGGAGTTCTCCCGGAATCGGCTGTGGATACTGCAAATCTTCGCAGGAGTCAACTAGTGTTATGATTAGGCTAGTCGAGTTTATGACAATGTGTATCTATCTTAAATGAAGTCCAATATGCCCGCAAATGCCTAAGAAAGAGTGTTTTACCCAAATGCTCCAAACCCCGAAATCTCCCCAATATTCTATGGATCCACACGGCGCTAATAAATATTCCCGTAGTAAAATTGAAAACCGACCGCATTGGCGTAACTCGCCGTCTCCCTAGTACTACCGACTTTTACATAGTGATTGAGGCATCAATCAAGATTTGCGCCGGAGTCATGAAATTGTTTTCGTAGCTGAGGCTTGATTTCCGGTGACGTGCTTTACTTTCGGCCACTCTATTGTCCCATTTGTTTGCGGATACGAGGCGTTTTAAAGTTTAATTGAAGTCGTATCATACGATAAAAGGATTATTTGACCATAATTTTCGGGTCAAAAGCGCCTACTTAAAGGCTCCCTCTTCGTCCTGTAGCTACAACCTGGCTACAAACATGAGTTATTTGAGAGCCCATACGCCTTTGAGGCGGTCAGCGCAGCACTGGGTCAATGACCCTTTGATGAGGCTGTTTCCACAAGGCCCTTTGTTCACCCACGTCACCCCGATCTGCAATCCCGAGCTTGGTGCGTTCATTCGAGATACTTTCCCCCGGGCCGAACTGAGGAAGGACAATCATTGTTTCATTTGGAGGCTGAAGTACCTGATTATCGTAAACAAGACCTTTCTATCACTTTCATCAATGACCATGCTATCCATATCTCTGGAACACACTGATGGAACATGTCGGGTCTCTAATGAAGCAGAAAGCGAAATAAATGACGCCAAGCAAACCATCAAATCACCCCCGACAGAAGACAAATACGAAAGCTACGTTATCAATCCAAGTGACGCAGAAAAGGATTACCAGATTATTGGAACGGAGAGAGTTTGACTCTAGTTTCAGCAAGCAATATGAGCTCCCTGAAAGGGTCAATAGGGAAGCTGTCAAGGCGAAACTGGATCACAGAATTTTAATGGTCATCCTTCCGAAGTGGCACACTGAGCCTCCTCAATCTATAAGAATCGACTGATCGGCAATGCACGAGTTGCATTTGATTAATTATGACGTTAGTAGAGTAGTTTAGTGCTTCGGAACTCTTCTTTTCTAGAAGTTATATCATGATGTTTGGATACGCTTCATTCTTCGCTCTAATTACCTCCACTCGCTAATTCTCGGCCAACTTTGAATCCATTGTACGACCATCCCATTTTGGAAATTACCGGCCCTGCGTGGGATAGCAGGTCCCGCAAGAACTCTTCATTAGGTTTCCAAAAGCACAATGGTCAGAGTCATTTGATTGAGTATCATAGCCTACTTCTACAGTGCAGGCGGCTCGTCGAAGTCTGATGCTTTCGGGAACTGTGTTTCAAAGAAGATGAGGTTGCGGGAGTTGATAAAGACTTTTCGTTCGAAATTCCAGATGCGCCACATACAGTTGGTGTGGGTTTATCTGATGAACCAGCCAGTTGTGGGTTGGGTGTCCACTTTGCTGTTCGCTTTTTGGCGCTCTTCTGTAATGTGGATGTGGATTATGCAATCAAAGGGTTTTAGCGCTCATAACTCCGAGAGTGGAAGTCGTCTTTAGTGCCGTTTCTCATAGGGGATGTCATCGTTGATTGGAGTTATCCAGCACCGGTGTGTGTACGAGTAGTCAAAGAAGGTGAGGAGCAGTTTTGGAATGGACTGTGGATGTCTGAGTGGATTCGTTCGAGTTTGCGGGAAAGGTCCAAGCTAGCTGATGCGTGGAACGGTTTGCGGGATTGTTTGGCTCAGACGACGCAGTGAGTTGAATCGTGGGACGACTTGATGTACGGGATCTTGCGGAGCGTGGTACTCGATGCATGACCAAAACGAAGGTGCGAAAGTGGTTTGGAGAGCAATACAGAGGTTTGGAAGGTTGAGTCATATTCGTGGAAAGGGGGACGACGATGAAAGATGGTTCCTGGATTTGTCCACATGGTAATTCTCGTTCTCCCATTGGTAGAAATCGGAAATTAGTCAGCTCTTCTGCTTCTCCGATTAGCCGTGTATTCGACATTGTCAACGTATTGGACATCATTCTCAAGTTCGACGATTTTTCGCTTGGAGGTGCTACGAGTGGTGACAGCATTGGAGAGGAATGAGATTGACTCTCAGAGTTAGAGTACATCATTGACCGACTTTCTACTAAGGGAAGAATACGCCGTTTGGAAAGGGAATTTTGAATTCTTCGACGGATGAGAATGCGAAATCTGCACCGTAAAGTCACCGGGGCTTCATGAGCGACAGAATTTGCTCTGTACAGTGCGGCACATACACGACATCATAGAGGGTTTGTCTATTGCCATAATGATCCATTAATGTGACAGACCCAGATCCAACAGCCATTTCTGGCTTCCCGTCAAGGTCTTGGACTTTAATGAGCGAACACTAATATTGAGGAAGAATAACTCAAATTCTGAGAGGAGACTACAGGACTATTAATACTAGTTTAAAGAGAAAAGTCTAGAAGAAAGAATCTTCTAGAATAGAAATAGAAACACCTTTTCCATAACACAAGCATGGAGATATCGGATACCAGAAGCTTCCATCA
>Ga0335073_10010487_pt1 | contig 13017 bp, 10 predicted proteins | sample Lox_Sample_22_FD_207093 | JGI IMG/M metagenome (GOLD analysis project Ga0335073, IMG submission 207093) | Soil microbial communities from Loxahatchee National Wildlife Refuge, Florida, United States - Lox_Sample_2.2 | ecosystem: Environmental > Terrestrial > Soil > Wetlands | place: USA...
GGTCGCGCCCGCGCACACGGAAGCAGTCCGCAACCTGGCGCAGGGCAAAGTGGGTGACGACGAGAAGACAGGTACTCAGTCCCCAGAACTCTGTCAGGAATTCCATGGTGATCATGCGGACATGGAGCACGTAGCTGAGCGCGAGAAAGAAGGTAGTGAAGGCCGCGGTGGCGCGCAGTACGTCGAGCGCCTCATGACTGCGCCCGCTGAGCCGGCGCGAGCGATACAGTCCGCAGAGACTGAATATTGTGTGGCAGACAATGAAGGCGAGGAGCAGGATGGCGAGGTTGGATACTTTTGCTCGCAGGGATAGGAAATGTCCCAGCGGAACGCGGTGCTCGACGTTGACGCGGTTGATCGTCGTCAACGCGAAGGCAAGCATAACCAGGAGAAGGTCGAACACCTTGAGTAGGCCGATCGTCAATCGGTGATGGTCATTCATGGGTGTTCTCCGCGGATCTCTTGGTGTGAATGGAATACGGTTCACGAACACGTGCCAAGCTGTCATTATTGGAGAAAGACCGCCGGCGCCCGAGCGATAGCGAGGATGCGGGCGTTTCTGTAAGCCCGCCCCCCAGGAGATAGTGAGCCAAAGATCGAAGATTCGTCGCCGGATAGCCCCTACAACCAGCCGTAGATTTTCTGGGGAATGGGAAACGTCCGCTTGTTGAGCACCGCGGCCAAGATGGGTACCTTGGCGGTGCGAACGTTTTCAGCTACCGCCGCGGCAGCCTCACGGCGGGTCGAGTTGGCTTCGATCACCATGACAAGGCCGTCTGAAAGCTGGCCGAAAACGACCGCATCTGAATAGCGGGTCAGCGGGGGCGCGTCGATGATGACGAAGTCGAACTGCAGGCGCAATTCGGCGACGCGTGCCCGCAAACGGTCGGAAGACAGCAGGCTCGGTGAGTCGATCGCCAGACTGCCCGAGGAGAGCAGCCACAGGTTCCCCTGGCGAAGCGGCTTGACAAAGGTGTCTACCGGCCCCTCGCGAAGCAAAGCCTCGGTAAGACCGAAGTGGTTGGGCACGCCGAGCATCTCGGGGAGCGCCGGCGAGCGAAAGTTGGCCTCGACAAGGCACACCCGTCCGCGGCCGGTCCGGGCCAGTGTTTCCGCCACTGACGCGCTGATGCGGCTGCAGCCATTGCCGTGTTCGATTCCGGCAAAAACCACAAGGCGCGGAGGTTCCTGCGCCTGCAATGCAAAGATCTGCTGAACTAGGCGCAGCGCCTCTTCGCTGGCCCACCCGTCCTGGGAGAGGACGTGGCTTCCATTCCGCGCCGCGACGGTCACCGGAACATTCGGGTCGGGATCGTAGACGCGTTCCCTCTCCAACTGCTGCATCAGTTCAAAGTGTTTGCTCATGGGGTACCTTCTCGTTTCTGCTGGGGAGATTGGTGTAGTTCTCAGTTCATTTGGCCCGCTGGTATCATGCAATCGGACTCTCATTGGGAAAGGCTGACTGGCTTCTAGCTCTCTTTGCACCCACAGAGGAACCGCGCTAATCGCCGGTCGGTCCGCGGCTCCTGCCGGAGGGAGGATTATCAGTAACAGGCACCATCACTCGATTGCCCACCCGGATCAAGTCCGGGTCGGCAATGTACGGATTAAGCTCAATAATTCGATTCAGCATAGTCCCGCGGCACTCGCCGAACTGCTCGGTACAGATCGTGCTCAGCGACTGCCCCCGGTGGACTTCTACAAGGCGCACGTCGTGACTCGTCTTCGCCGGCGATGCTGGGATCGGCGAATCAAGGCCGGCGTTCTCAAGTTGGATCTGAACAAGCTTGGAAGGCTGAACGGATGAGCGAGAGTGAGCGGGAGCCGGTTGCTGAACCGCATCCTTGACCATAGCGCCGGTAACAACCGGCTTAAGAATGGGCGCAGAGACAAAGCCGCTGGAATCCAGTTGGCCGCCGGCTCTGATTGTCAGAGAGTTGAAGAAAAGGCATTCCGACACGAGTGTGATGACGCAGAACGCTGCGGTAATCAAGGCGACTCGCAGACCGGTCCTGCCCGGCCCCCGCGGCATAACGCGAGAGCCCGTTTGTGCTTGATCGGCCTTCGCAATTGCGATGCGTTCGACGATCTCATCCCGGCGCAGACTCAGGTCGTCAATGACTTCTCGAACGGCGTCCGCGTCGATTTCGCCCTTGTTGAGCGCACGGGCGACTGAAAGAGCGTTGAAGCAAAGGCTGTTGATGTTCCTCGGAATGCCCCCGCTGTAGCTGGCGATCAGATCCACGGCCTCCTCTGTGAAGAGCGGTTTGGAACCGCTATAACCTGCGACCTTCAGCCGGTGCTCAACATATAGGCCGGTCTCAAGCGGCGCGAGCGGCTTCAAACGTGCAAAAATCGAAATCCGCTGCCGCAACTGCAGGAGTCGCGGCTCGGCGAGCCGGTCCGCGAGTTGCAGTTGACCACAGAGAACGATCTGCACGAGCTTCCGGCTAGCCGTCTCGAAGTTTGAGAGCATGCGAACCGCTTCGAGCACTGAATAGCTGAGATTCTGGGCCTCGTCCAGAACCACCACGAGGCTTTTGCCTCTCTCGCTCTCGCGAACCAGTATTTCGTTCAATCGTGTCTCCAGATCGACGAGGCTTCCCTGCGGGTCCCCATCCCCGAGATCGATTAGCAGCGCGCGGACCAGATCGATCGGATTCTGGATCGTCTGAAAGAGAAAGACTGTCCTTGCCTTGTCGCGCAGTCGCGCCAGTGCCTCAAAAAGAATCGTGGTCTTGCCCATCCCTGGACTGGCGATCAGGGTCATGAAGCCCAACCCCGACTCGATGCCAAAGAGCAAAGCTGCTAGTGCCTCGCGGTGCGTTTCCGTGGCCAGGAGGAAACGCGGATCGGGCGTAACACCGAAGGGCTGCTCGCGAAGATCGGAGCGACGCAGATCCATACAGATCCTATGCAATCTTCTTCGACATGGTGACGACCACTGGAATACCCAGAGTGTCCACGACCTCATCCGGAGTGTGGAAGGACGAATCGAAGTGGTCGAAGGCGTAGGTTGTCATGGTGGCCAGGAAGGCGGCCAGCATGAAGGCCAGTAAGATCACCAAGGCCGGCGACATGATGGGCAGCACCGGGATGTTGGGCGGAACGGCAATATCGACGTCCGCGATTTTGGTTTTATCCAGTGCGTTCGAGGTCCGGGCCTGCTCGCGCTTTTCCAGGTAAAGGAGATAGCTCCCTTCGTCCGCTTTCTGCTCCCGGGTCAGATCCGCCTGGTCGAGATTCTTCCCGGCCAGTTGTGCCATCTGCCCCTCCATACTGCGGATGCTGGCCTGGTTTGCGGACAGTCTGGCACGTTGCGCGGCAAGATCTGCCTCGGTCCTGGCCTGATCTTCGCGCAGCAACTCGTAGGTGGGATCGACGTTCGTATTCTCCGTGACGTACTTCGTGTTTGCCGCTTTATCGTAGGCCGTTTTGGCCTCAGTCAACTCCTGGTCGGCCTCTTGAACGAGCGGATAACTGGCGTCGTACTTCAACAGCAGTTGGGTCTTCTTCGTTTCCGCCGCCAGCAAAGCGGACCCGAGGTTCTGGAGCAGCAGCTCGGGCGGAGCCGACGCCAATTGGGTCGTCGAGCGCAGTGGAGTGGACTTCAGCTGCTCCTTGTCTTCACGGATGCGCATTTCGTCAGCGGCGACAGCCTGCTCCGTGGTGTGTAACTGACCGATGGAGTTGGCCAACTGCGCATCGAGGTCGGTGCGCTCGATATCCGGCGCCGCTCCGCCCGCTGTCCGTGCAAAGGTGCGCAGCCGCGCCTCCGCATCGTCCAGAGCCTTCTTGTAGCGGTCCGTCTCCGCGGAAAAAAACTCGTACGAACCCTGCGGACGATGTACTTCAGCGTGCTTCTCCAGGTAGAAGGCCGCCAGCGAGTTCAACACCGCATAAGAGAGTTTGGGATCGTCGGAACTGTAGGAGACGTCGATGATATTTGCCTTCGTCGAAGGCCTCACCTTGACCTTCCCCGCCAGGGTTTTGACAGCCGTCGCGATGCGATAGGCCTCATCATGGCGGGGAAGGATCGAGTTCAACCAGGACGAATCGTCCTGCAGGCGATTCGCGATGACCACCTTCTGAAGGATGTCCTGGCTGAGCAGCAGTTCGGCCTCGGAGTTGATCTCTTCCTCGGCAACCGCGATTTGCTCGGTAATCGTCTGGTTCGGCAAGCCGGTAGTGATGGGGGAGTCGACGCGCTCGCGATCGACAAGGATGGCCATATGCGACTTGAACTTGTAAAGCAACAGAAGGCCGAGCGGAACCAGCACCGCGAAGGTCGCGACCAAGGTCAAAAGCAGTATGTTCTTGCGGCGAAACAGCGGCGCAATCAGGTCGCGCAGGGAGATGCCTTCATCTTCCGACTTCACGTGGCTTCGAGCGGTTTTCCTTTGCATGGCGGGGCTCCTCTACCTTCTGTGAACGGCTGCAATTGGCGCGCTAGGCCACGATCAGGCTAGGGCTGAAGATACGAACCGGCAAGCGCGCCCACCGTATAGGGCACGTACTTTCTGAAGTTGGCGATAAACTTCTCGGGTACATAGATCATGTCTCCGGGCATCACCATCGCGTCTTCATTGACGTGCTTGCCTTTCAGCACATCTTTCAGATTCACCTTCTTTACCTCCACCCAATCTTTTGAGGCGCGGTGAAAAAGAAAGACCTGCGTCTTGGCTGTCTGCATGGTCATGCCGCCGGCCACTGCAACGGCCTCAGCGACAGTAATGTCGGACCGCAACTCGTATTGGCCAGGTTTGCCCACCTGTCCGGTTACAGTGAATGTCGGTTTTTGAAAATCCTGTACGTCGATGTTCACGACCGGATCGTGAAGGATACCGGTGTAGGCCTTCTTGACCGCATCCACGAGTTCCGGCACGGTGAGTCCATGTGCGTAGACGCTGCCGGCATTGAGCAAACTGATGTACCCGTCCGGCTGGATAGTGACGGTCTGATTAAGCTCAGTCGAGAGCGGAAAGCTGATCAACAACACATCCTCTCGCTGCAGGATGTAGCGAGGATGGCGCTCCTCGAGGACCGGATTGGAGAGGTTCACCGATTGTGCGCGGCAGACAGCGCCTCCGCCGAGAAGGATCGACGACGCCGCGCACAACGCGATTGCGATCGCTGGGCAAGTTCTCTTCTTCATCATGGACAAATCCTCAAAGTTTCCTTATGGCAATGTTTGTGATCTCAAAGTTCCGTCTCCCGGACCGCCGGCTTGCACCGGGCTCCGGAAGTCGAATGAATGGGGCGTCACGTGGCGCAACTGTGGACAGGTTCGACATCGTCGGGCGAAATGCTCACTGAGAGCGAGCAATGAATCATATCGATCGATATGACCAGGCGGGATGCGGAATTGAAGCGAATCAGCCGGCCTTCCACGCCGGCCAGCGCGCCGCGCATAACGCGCACAAGGCTGCCCTCTTTGAGAAGCGAGTGAACCGTGTACTCCTTTCCTTGCGCTACGATTGCGCGGACGGTCTCGATCTGCTGATCCGGAATGGGCAACGGACCATTGCTGTTTCCGACAAAGCCCACAACTCCCGGCACTTTGAGAACGCGGAGTTTGCTGCCGTCCAACAAATGTATCCTGACAAAAAGGTAGCCGCTGAAAATCGGTATGGTGACCTTCTGTTTGCGGTCGTTCCATTGCCGCGACTCGGTTTTGAGCGGAAGATAATTCGCCATGCCGAGCGACTCTATCATGGCGGCAACTACTTTCTCCTGGCGCGATCGAGTCCACACGGCAAACCACTGTGAGTCGGCACGCCAACCTTCCATGCAGTCTTTGATTCCGGTCAAACACTGGGCTGGAACTGGCGTCCTTTCGCATCGACTGCTTTCCATACTGCCAGACATAGCTTCGCCCTCTCAGTCCCAGGTCGACTTCCGAATCGGGCTGCAAGTTGAGCCTTTCGCACAAAGGAGAAACAACAGCCCGTTCCTGGCCTCACAGGCCGAAGATCGATCTTTCACGAACCTTGGCAAGCCGAATGCCACGCACCTGCGGAGTTATCTAATACGCCGGCAAGTCGCTGTTTCGTTTTCAATGCCATTCATGCCAGCTCTTTGCAACTGTTTTAGCCGGCAAACTCCAGAGAAATGCTTTTAGTGTCTGCTTTCAAAGTCCAGGACGTGACGCGTTAGCTGGTCATCTTGGAACACGCCATGGAATCCAAAGGCCGAATAGCCAGCTCTCTCCGATGAATGAATCACCTTTCCTGAACAACCAATATGAAGTTCTTCACTTTCCATTTCAGGAGAGGGGAGGAGAATTTCAACGCGCACTTCTGAGCCAACCGGGGGGCATTCCCTGCTCAAAATCAGCGCGCCGTCCAGAGCCACGTCGCTGGTGAAACCTCCTGATGTATGTTCGACTCCGTCATTCCAATGGAAGATAACCGGAAGGCGCAGCTTGTACCTTACTGCGGTCCTGCGCTGGAACGGGTGTTCGGGAACATGGGCATGACCCATAGTGGAATCAGGCTACGGCTCTTCCACGCTCTCAACAAGACGCCGACTGTTTGAATATTGGGTGAGTCGATTGCCTCAGGAATTCCCACGATCTTCTCAAAGAGAACCCAAAATGTCGGGAAAAACGACACCGGGAACCCATAGAGACGCTCGAGCGGAGCAACGGAGAAGAATGTACCTATCCGACGACCGAATCCGACTGTGGACCTGGCGCACCCGAGAATTCCTGCGAGGCATCGGCTTTCGGATGGGCCTCTGACTTGCGCCGAATCTAAGCAAACAGACTTGACTATATGGAGGTCGGTTCGAACGAGAATGTGGCCTCTGAACCATGAAAATCGCCCGATTCTTCATCTTCCACTCCATACCAGCGGTACCAAGCGATTTGGTATGCCGTCGGCGTGCTAGCGACTGCAAAATCGTCGACAGGTGAATTGTGCTTGCAAAATTGACGGGAGTATGTAAATTAGAAACGAGTTTGTTTGTTGCTTCAATTCAGTTGCCACCTGTTCAGGTTGATCTGAATATGCAGTTGAGGGTGAATAGAGCCTCCTGCAAGAACACTCCCAGTCAGTGATCAATTTCCGATTCCGAGGTCACCGGAATCCGGGCTTCGAGAAGGGTCAGAGCGACCAATGCCGGATCGCCCGAATGTATTCCATGTCCCCTTCGGGGGATAGATTCGAGTTGACATTGCCTTTGAAGAATCCATTCGACACTGTGACCGAGTCGGCGACGCAGGTCCGCTGGATCTCGCCCAAGCTGCTCAAGCGCGAGAATATCGTTCGAGTTGGCCACCAAGGCTGCGTTTCGTTTCGAGTCTTCATAGTGGATCGCGACTCGATGACCAGCGACCTCTTGGCCAATGCGCTTGCAAGAGATATCGGATTCGAGAGCGCTGTCGTTCAGGCGGGCGATCTCTTGAGCGCGCTTTCAGCCAGGGAGGTCGACCTGGTAGTGATCGGGGCTGAGGTCGATCTCAACCCAGGTAATGGTTTCGATCTTGCACTAAACGTCGCGTGTGCTCATCCCGGTATCTCGATCGTAATGCTGCTTAACAGCACGAGCCATGATTCGGTCATTACCGCGTTCCGGTCCGGGGCAAGAGGCGTCTTCTCTCGCCAGATGCCAATGTCCGAGTTCCTTGATTGCATTGAGCGCGTAGGCAAAGGATTCATCTGGGCCGGACCCGCAGAAACCGCTCACCTCCTTTCTGCACTGAAGAATATCCCTTCGCCCAACATTATGTCAGGCGCCGATTCCGCGAACTTGACTGCGCGTGAATTGCAAGTAGTGAAATTCGCAGCGACTGGCAAGACCAACAAAATGATCGCTTGCGAATTACGTTTGAGCGAGCATACGGTGAAGAATTACCTCTTCCACGCCTTTGAAAAGCTGGGCGTCTCAAGCCGCATCGAGTTACTGTTCTATCTGACGATGCGAGGACACACATTCAACGTCTCGAAGGGCGATGGTGGCAAATTGGCCTTAGTCGTCGATGCGCCATCGAATGCCGAGTCTAGCGTGGAGTCTGCTTGTTAGGAGCCTCATTCTGCGAATTTGCAAGTGAATTGCCGACGTTGCGCACCCGGATTATGTGAATCACAACGTTCGACGCGATCAAGCAGCAGCGTCCTGCAACGGTGACGCATCCGGCGGGGCATCCTTCTTATCTTTCGCCTGAAACCTCTTCAGGCTCGCCCACGCTTCCAGAAGCGTGCCGTCCACCGTGAAGTGCTCGTCCGACGCCAGCCCTGCGTCTTGGACCACCGGCTCCGCTTGTTTGGTCACGGATCTAACTCGCACCGCGGCCCGTACCCTAAGTCGCCGATGACCAGACCGGGGATTCGCAATGCTTCGAGCAGGTCCAGATCGTACTCAGCGCCCCTTTTCGCGATTCGAGTGAACTTCCCGTGAACTCGAGACCTTTTGCTAATCAGGACGCCCAGTGTAGTACTGAACCCGGTGGATTTCGGAATGACCTTCAAGAGACTCGAGGTGCGTTGTCACTTCCGAAGGCATTCCGAGATCTAGTGCAAGTCGTTCTTCCACCATTGTTGCCAGTCGATGCGCTTCACGGAGAGCCATGCTCTGCGGGAACAACAGATGCACTTCAATAATCTGTCGATAACCTGTGGTTCGGAATCTCACCCGTGATATTGGATCCTAAGCTCCTCGCAGAGGGGGGCGAGGCATCTGCGAATTCGGTGCCCGACTTCGGGGTCTGAGTAGTCAAGCAGTCCTTGCATCGAATGCCACATCAACCGTCCACATGCGGCGAATGTCCTCTGGCCCCAGTTGACCGCTCGAATTGTCGGGGGCAGGGGCAGGCTCTGTTTCCATCAGAGGCGTCACACTGCTCTTTGCCTGCTGCGGCAAATCCGGCTTCGACTGCTTCGTTGACTGATTCGCTTTGTCGAGGTGTTTCGGGGACCTTTCCACGACCGCCGTGAAGATAAAGAAGAGCACTGCTGCGAGCAATCCTCCACCGGCAAGAGCCACTTTTGCCTTGCTCATTCCTTCCGGGGCTTTGGCGTCGGCTCGTGTCGCGAATTTGGCGGCCGTCGCCGTCTCAGGTTCGTTTCTCTCGCCAGCCCCGTTTGATGGTTGTTCCGACACAGGCTCTAGCGAGACTGCGGATTGATCCAGACGTCTGTGGATCTCTTTGGATGGGCGAAGTGGTAGGCGAGGCGGGAATCGAACCCACAACCCCCGGCTTAGAAGGCCGGTGCTCTATCCGATTGAGCTACTCGCCCACGTTTTCATATTGTAGCTTCGTTCAGGTGTTTCGACTGGGCATGCCTGGTGCGGCCCTCGCGTCAATTCTGGTTCTCGCGGATGGCAGCGTTACCGGTCACCTGCAACAGATAGCGCATCACCGTCGCCTCGGCCCAGTGGCGCTCAAGGCCGCGCCCATCGGAAAGAAAGGCGCAATGGCCGCCGTGGGTCGTTTCAATGAGCCTGATGTTGGGATTGGCAAGGATCGCGGCCCTGGTCTCAGGGAACATGCGAATGAAGGGATCGTCCAGGGCTTGAAGGATCAAGGTCGGAACCGCGATGCGATCGACCACGCGCGCACTCGCCGCGCGATAGTAGTAGTCGTCGGCGCTTAAAAAGCCGCAGTAGCGTGCGACGATCCTGTCGTCAAATTCGCGCAACGACCGGATTCCGGCGGCGCGGCGGATGTCGTATCTCTCAGGATGAAGTGCCACCTTGTGCCGGAATCGCCGGATCAGGCCGCGAAGGAAATGCCATTCGTATGGCCGGTTGACGGGCTCGTGCAGCGCATCGGCGCCTGCCGCAAGATCGATTGCCGGACAAACGGTAGCGACAGCGCACAAGGGCGGCCGGGAGCCCCACTCACCCGCGAGCTTGAGAACGAGATTGCCCCCCATCGAATAGCCGACGAGAGCAACCTGCTGCAGACCGAATCGGGTTGCGAAGTGGGATATCACGGCGCCGACGTCGCCGGAAAGACCCGAGTGATAGAGGGTGGGCGATAACAGGTCTGAGTTGCCGCAATTGCGCATGTTCATGCGGATCACATTGCATCCGGCAGTCCAGGCGCGCGCGGCAATGCCGCGAATGTAGCGAGAATTCGAGGATCCCTCGAGCCCGTGCAGCAACAGAACCGTGAGCCGCTCGCGCGAGAGGTGGTTGCCAGTGGCAATGACACAAGACCCGGCTTCCGTCGACAGGGTCGACTTGAACGGTTTCTTCCGTGGCAACCAGGCGGAACGGCGGACGGGGGAAGTAGTTGCCAAGAATGGTTTGCAGGTGGCCGTTGGTTAAACCGCGGCCCGGCGAGAATGGTTGGATTGCGTCGGAGACGGCGTTCGGACTTTTGGCTTTCTGTGCTTCAGGTTCCACTGGGTTCCCATCAAGCCTCTGGAAATATCTGATTCAATTGCCGCGTATGCCGTCTTGTCCGTGGCCCATTGAATATTCACGTAACCCTTTGCCATCTGGCCACTTACACCAGATTAGCACAGCATAAGAATGGCGCAGGTGCGCTCAACGCAGGGCGATGTGGGCCTCTCGGGAGGCCGAATCTCTATCCGGGACACCGGTGCTGACCGGCAGCCTATAATTGCATTCAGAGCCAGTTGAGGGTTTCGTTTTTAGCCCTCGGGGTTTCTGAACGGGCGCAATTCTTTCCCGATCTGTCCGGAAATTACGGTTCCCCTCCTTCCATCGGAGCTTTATGAGGCACATCGAAGAACCTCAAACTGAAAATCTGCAAGCTGAACTCAGCGTTCTGCGCCAGGAAAAAACTTACCTCGCTTCTGCTATCAAGGCCAACGCCCTCGAATCCGGGCCCAAACTCGAGGCGATGATTCGGTACTCGGTGGTGATCGCAGAGATTCGCGCATTGGTTGGCGAATTGCGCGAACTGGGTTCTGTGGTCTAGACGCTGCTTGTCGCCTGCATCGCAAGGAACTCACCGGCTGATAACACGAATGGTGAGGATCTGGTGCGGCCGCACATCGATTGTGAAGCTGTGCGGGTTATCGCATGCGATCGGCTTCTGATCGCGTTCGACAGCGTCGGTGGCGACGACCTTGGCAATTGAAACAAGAGGCACGTGAATCGTGACGGTGCGCGGTTGACCGCCCAGGTCAAGGAAGCGCAGGATCGTGCCGTTGCCGTCCTCTGCGGGTTTCCAGGTATCGAGTAACAGATCCGGGTCATCAATGGAGAGAAAGCTGCTTTCATTGCCATCGAGAGGCCGAGGCAGGTCGAGCGCTTTGTCCTGGGAGCGGATCTGGTCCGTCTCCATGGGCGTGGTTTCTTCCCACGCCATGCGGCTGAGAGCAGGGGCATCGGTCGCGGCCGCGCTGGTGATCATGTAACGGAAACGGAAATGGCCGCCCTGCTCCGCGCGGTAGTTCGTGTGCCAGTAGTTGTTCATCGCGTAGGAGAAGATGTTGCCGGGCCGCTCGCCAAAGCTGATCGGCCACTCGCCGCGATTGATGTCGCCGAGCGTGACCAGCGAGGCATCAAGGGGCATGACCGTTGCGGAAACACCATCCTGCTGGACTGAAACCCAATGCTGGACGGAGAACCACTCGTGGCCTGCGCCCGGATACATGTCTTTTGCAGGGTCAACCACTCCATTCTGGATTTCGTACTGAAACTGCGGACGCGTCATTGCGAAGGGAAACGCGAAGTAGACGGCCTCTTTCTTCAACTCGGGCTTCTTCTCGATGTTCTCGATCAGTTCGATCTTCTTTTCGCTGTCGAACAGCCGGATTTCGGTGTGAATCTCCGGAGTGTTTTCGGCGGATGACTCGAGCTGTGCGCGCCAGCCCCACGGAGTTCGCTCGATGGAGATGAGCCTTCCGTTCGACGCAGGGTGAGGATGGAGCTCCGGTTTGGGCGATACGGCGCGATATTGCAGGATGCTGTTGGGCTCTTCGTCGCCACCGCTGACGTAGAGGTATTGCCCGAAGCGCCAGGGACTGGCGGCATTGACCAGTTCCTTGTTGAGCTGCTTGTCGTAGATGCTGCGAATGCTGCCCGAAGCTGGATCGAGTTCGACGCGATAGTAAGGGCTTTCGAGGGTTGTCGTGGTTGCCGTTTGCGCAGCAGGCGCGGCCGATTGAGCATTTCTCAACTCGTAGACTTTGTAACCGACGGCAGGAACACCGGTGACGCGGAACTCGACGGTGCGGTAGTTCGGGCCCTCGCGCAGGACAATATAAGGAACGGATTCTTTCGTAGCGCGATCGGCGATTTCCATTCCTTTGTCGAGGTCGATGGTGACTTCACCATCGCGTTTCCAGTTGAGCGTGTTGAACACGATGAGGCTGTCGACGCCGGCGGCAATCGAGTCAGCCAGGGCGGCCGCACTGCTGCGCAGGATGTTGTCGCGGAAATCGGCCGCCGACGTGGCGCGCGAATCCTTCACACGGAGCTGCTCGGTGGCTTCGTCGCTGTCTGGATCGGAGACGCTATTCCAGGAAGCCCAGGTGTGCTCGTCCATCAGCACCATGTTGGCCCACATGGAATCGAGCTCATTCCGGTTGACGGCGAGCGCAGGATTGACGAGCGTGCTGATGGTGGCGAGCTTTTCAGCGGAAGGCGCGCGGCTCTCATTCTCGCGCTCGATGGCTGCGTAGAAGGCGTCAGAACCGATCCCGTCTTCCCAGTAAGGGCCGCCATCACCACGAACGGTTGGAATGTCGTCACCAAACTGCGCGGCGATGTTGGCCAGCGCATCGTGGAAGCCGGAGTATTCGATGTGCGGGTAGGCGTGGAGCGCGTTCCATTGATCGGCGAGTTCCGCCTGCTGTGGGAACAGGTCGGTGTTTTCGACTTGCGTGCCGAAGATGATGGCCGCGCTGGCCCGGTAGCTCGGGTGCTGGTACATCTGGAGGAAGAGCGGCAGGACTTCTTCCCCGGTTTGCGTGACGGGCGGCAGGCCAAACAGGAACTGCATCTGCATGTAGTGACGCGAATACCACATCAGCACCTTGCCGCCGTCGGGGCCTTCCCACCAAAAAGGTGCCTTCTCGTTCAAATGACCTTGCA
>Ga0335073_10010488_pt1 | contig 13017 bp, 8 predicted proteins | sample Lox_Sample_22_FD_207093 | JGI IMG/M metagenome (GOLD analysis project Ga0335073, IMG submission 207093) | Soil microbial communities from Loxahatchee National Wildlife Refuge, Florida, United States - Lox_Sample_2.2 | ecosystem: Environmental > Terrestrial > Soil > Wetlands | place: USA: Florida...
CTTGCGGGCGACCTGCTCGAGCAGGGCGTCCCACTCGGCGACGCTGCCGAAGTCATTGGTCCACGCCAGGATCGGCATGGTCACGCGGTGCAGGACGTGCTCTCTGGTCGTGCCGATCGCGCCGTGCACCTGATGGGCATTGCGGACGACGGTCGATCCGGCGTGCCCGCAGACGGACCGGGCCACGGCGATCGAGAACAGCAGGCCGTCGCCCGCGAACTGCGTGGCCATGGCCTGCATGAGGGCGGCATCGGTGGCGGCGCGGGCCAGCGCCGCCTCCGCCGCCGCATCCGCCGCCAGCTGCTGGACGGCCTGGAACGCGGCGAGTGGCCGGCCGAACTGCCTGCGCTCCGCGGCGTGCCGCACGGTGAGATCGACAGCGGCGTCCATGGCCCCGGTCATCTGGATCGCTCGCATCAGCGCTCCGCGCAGCCGTCGCGCGTTGGCGTTCAGGTCACCGCCGATCAGGTCTTCCTCCACCACCGGGACTGCGATGCCGTGGCGGGCAGCGGCGCGCAGCACCACCGCCGCCTCGCGCCAGGTCGCGCCGCTGCCCCCGGCGCTCTCCGGCGTCGTCAGGCGGGCCAGGCCCAGCGACTCCAGCCGCCCGGCGAACGCCGGGTCGGCGGCGTCGAGAGGCGCGTCGGCCCCCGTCGCCGCCGCGTAGTCACCGAAGACCTCGTCAACGAGGGCGGCGAAGTCGGGGTCAACCCCGTCCGGCCTGCTCATCGCAGCCCCAGCCCGCGGGCGATGACCCCGCGCAGTATCTCGTTCGTGCCGCCGCGCAGCGTGAAGCCCGGTCGCTGCAGCAGCGCCAGCTCCACCGCCTCGCTGTATGCGCTCCCGTCGCCAGGCGTCGTGGCAAGGTGCGCTCGCTCGGCGATGTCTCCTTCGAGGCGGGTGCCGAGCACCTTCACCATCGCGGCGGGCAGGTCGGCCTCGGCGCCGGCCTGCAGCGCCGCGGCAACGGCGAGCGACATCTCGTGGAGCGCGCGCAGCCGCGCCACGGTCGCGCCGAGCCCGACGTCGCCACTTGCGTCGGCGCCCGATGCCCACGCCCGGACCAGCAGGAACGTCGACAGCCAGCGTTCCGGCCCGCTGCGCTCGTAGGCGAGCTCGCTGGTCACGCCGCGCCATCCCGATCCGACGTCGCCCAGCAGCCGCTCGTCCGGGACGAACACGCCGTCCAGGTGGACCTCGTTGAAGTGGTGCCGCCCCGACATCGAGATGATCGGCGAGATGCGCACCCCGGGCGCCCTTAGTTCCACGATCAGCTGCGAAAGCCCGTCGTGACGGTGCTGCGGGTCCGGGGGCGCCGTGCGGACCAGCGCGATGAAGGCTTCCGCCTCGTGTGCGCCGGACGTCCAGACCTTCGTGCCGGTGACGCGCCAGCCGCCGTCGACCTTCTCGGCGCGGGCTCGCACGCTCGCCAGGTCGGACCCGGAATCCGGCTCCGACATGCCGATCGCGAACGAGCACTCCCCCGCCGCGATCCGCGGCAGGTACGCCTGCTTCTGCTCCTCGGTCCCGAACCGCAGCAGGCTGGGGGCGACCTGGCGGTCCGCGATCCAGTGGAAACCGACCGGAGCGCCAGCGGCGAGCAGCTCCTCGGTGACCGCGAACCGCTCGAGAAAGCCGCGGCCGCGGCCGCCGTACTGGGGCGGGATCGTCATGCCCAGCCAGCCGCGCCCGGCGAGGCGCTTGCTGAAGGCCGGGTCCCAGCCGGTCAGCCAGGAGTCCACGCCGGGCTGCCACCGGCGCTGGGCGATCTCATCGGCGGCGAACGCGCGGACCTCGCGGCGCAGCGCGGCGAGCTCAGGCGTCTCGGCCGCAACCGGGGGCATCAGGGACGGCACGGTGGTCACCGGATCATTGTCGCAGCGCCGCCCGCCACGGCCATCAACCTATGCCGGGATGCATTCGCTCGGCCACCGAGAAGTCAGGATCAGGACAGAACCCGGAGCCGGAGGGTGGGGCTCATCGCGCGCAACTGCTCGACGGCGTCGTCCGGGTAGTCGACGCCGATGTCGGTCAGCGCGTAGCCGAGGTCGCCGCGTGTGCCCAGCAGTTGGGCCTCGACGTTGACGCCCTGCGCGGCGAGCACCGAGTTCATCTCGGCCATGACGCCGGGGATGTTGCTGTGGATGTGGGCCAGGCGATGCGAGTCGGCGGGCGGCGGGAGGGCCAGCTGCGGCATATTGACCGACAGCGACGTCGCGCCGTCCGCGACGTAGTCGGCGAGCTTGGCGCCGACGAACGCGCCTATGTCGGCTTGCGCTTCCTCGGTTGAACCGCCGATGTGCGGGGTAAGGATCACGTTCGGCAGCCCGCGCAGCACGGACACGAACTCCTCGCCCGCCGACCGTGGTTCCTCCGGGAAGACGTCGACCGCCGCCCCGGCGAGGTGCCCGGAGGAAAGGTGACGGCGCAGCGCCTCGTGGTCGATCACGAATCCCCGGCACAGGTTCAGGAACAAGGCGCCCTGCCGCATCCGGCTGAACTCCTTCTCGCCGAACAGCGAGCTGTTCGAGGGCCGCCCGTCCACGTGCAGGCTTACGACGTCGGAGATCTCGAGCAGCTCGTCCATGCTGACGCAGCGCCGGGCGTTCCCGAGGGCAAGCTTGTCGGCGGTGTCGTAGAACACAACCCGCATGCCGAGCGCCTCGCTGACGACCGAAAGCTGGGCGCCGATGTTCCCGTACCCGACGATGCCGAGCGTGCGGCCGCGGACCTCATGAGCGCCGACAGCCGACTTGTCCCACCGGCCACCGTGCATGGCCTGATCCTTCTCCGTGAGCCGGCGGGTCAGCGCGATGATCTCGGCCAGCGTCAGCTCGACCACGCTGCGGGTGTTGGAGTAGGGGGCGTTGAAGACGGCGATGCCCTGCGCCGAGGCCGCCGCCAGGTCGATCTGGTCCGTGCCGATGCAGAACGCCCCGACCGCGAGCAGGTCGGTCGCCCCGGCCAGCACGGCGTCGGTGACCTGGGTTTTGGACCGTATGCCGAGCAGCGCCACGCCAGGCAGCGCGGCTGCCAGGTCACCTTCCCGCAGGGCGGACCGCTGCTGGACGACCTGCAGCCCGGCATCTTCGAGCGGCCGGACGGCCTCTGGATGGATGTTCTCGAGCAGCAGCGCCTTCACCGTCCCAGGCTAGCCGAGGGCGGCATTCACCCAGGTCCGCGCCTCTCGGCCAGCGGTTCCTCGGTGTGGCCCTGCTCATCGCCCAGGGACTCCCGGGTGATCGCGGGGTCGTGGGCACCGCCGCCGAGCGCGAGCACGACGAGCAGCATCGCGACCACGCCGGCGATGCCGCAGACCACGTAGCCCATCGAGTTGGCGTGCCCCAGCGCGTCGAAGGCCACCGTCTTGAGCGGGTTCGGCGGGTTTGGGACCGCATTAGCGCCCAGCGGCCCGGAGTTCACCGCGCCGACCGCTGCCTTGAGCGCGGCCACCTTGCCGGCGGGCGCGTGCGCCGGGGACGAGTTGAAGGCGGCCACGGCCCGGGACAGCCCAGGATCGCTGGTCACCTTGGCCTGGATGGTCGCCGCAGCCCGGCTCAGGGTGATCGCCCCGATCACCGCGGGCCCCAGGGTAAAGCCGAAGTCGCGCAGCATGTTCGCCGAGGCGCTGGCCATCCCCTCGAGACGGTTCGGCACAGTGTCGACGATCACCGCCGTCAGCGCGGACACCGAGAGCGCGAACCCGATCCCGATCAGGGTGTACGGCGCGATGACCGGACCCAGCCCGACTTGGGTAGCGACCGGCACCGCAGCCGTCCATAGGTCACCTGCCGCCATGAGGGCCAGCCCCGCGCCCATTGTCCATCGCGGGTTGTAGTTGTGCAGAAGCCGCGAGGTGACCGGGATCAGCGGCAGGGCGATGCCGTTGAACAGCACGAACGCGATCGCGGCGTGCAGCGGCGTGAAGTTCAGGATCGCGGTGAGCCGGATGCTGGTCGAGTAGGCGGTGCCCAGGAAGCAGAACATGCCAATCACCGTGGCGATCGAGGCGACGCTGAACGCCCGGTTCTTGAACAGGTCCAGGCGCAGCAGCGGCGCCGTCGCCCGCCCTTCGGCAACGATGAACAAGGCGAGGAAGATCACGGCCACGATGAAGCCGACGATCACCTCCGCGCTGCCCCAGCCGGCCGTCGGCCCCTGGATCACCGCGAACATCAGCGCGAACAGGGCGACGGCCACCGTGACCTGGCCACCCCAGTCCAGCGAGCGGCCCTCGGGAGAGGAGGAGTTCCGCGCGAAGGCCGCCGAAAGCGCCATGCTGACCAGCGCGAGCACGCCGATGGCAACAGGCGCCCAGCGCCAGCTGGCGTTCGGGTCGCTGCCGTACTTGAACCCGGCCAGCCAGCCTCCCAGGACCGGGGACATCATGTTGCCGGCGGACAGGGCGGCCGCCCAGATGGCGACCGAGCGGGCGCGCGCCTGCGGGGTATGTGTGCCGGCCGCGATCATGGCCAGGCTCGTGGGCATGATCGCGGCCGCGCCTGCGCCCGCGAGGATCATGCCAATCCACAGGACCACGACCCGTGTCCCCGTCGCGGTACTCAGGCCCGGCGTCAGCAGCGCCACTCCCTCGCCGACCGCGAGCAGCGCGGCGCCAATGATGAGCAGGCGCTTGCGCCCGAACAGGTCACCGAGGACCCCGAACGTCAGCTCCAGCAGGGTCACCGGCACGAGGAAGGCATCAGATATCCACGTCAGCTGGGATGATGTGGTGCCGAGGTCCTTCTGGAACAAGCCCTGGAGCACCGCCGGGATTGCCAGTGCCAGCTGTGCGACCCCGACGGCGAAGGCGGCGGCGTACAGGGTTCCGGGCGTCAGCCGATACTCTTCCACGCCGCGGGCTGCATGCGCTCCGGCAACACCATGCGTTGTCATGTGGGCCTCCACGCCATCGCGAGCAGACCCACTGCCCGCCTTCAGCGGGTTTATTCCACTCCTGAGGACGCCGCGCCGGTTACGAGAGCGGGTGATGCTCCCTCACTGGGCCCGCAGCCAGGTGGCGGGCCGGGTCCGGGCGGCCACGGCGGCCGGCACCGATGTCAGCAGGTTGCCGGCTACGACCAGGGCCGCGGCGCCGAGCACGATCACCAGCGCGGGGACCACGGTCACCGGCACGACACCGAGCGATCCGGCGAACCCGCGCCACGCCCACCGGCCCGCCAGCAGCCCGAGCGGGACGCCCACGGCCACGGCGACGGCCAGGATGAACGTGGTCTGCCAGGCGATGACCGACCTGATCTGGCTCCGGGTCATGCCGAGCGCCTTCAGCAGGGCCAGTTCGGAGCGCCGCCGCCGGACCGAACCCAGCACGGTCAGGGCCAGTGACAGCACCGCTGCGCAGGCCAGGCCGATGGCCAGCGCCAGCGGCTGGCCGCCCAGCTGCTGGGCGTTGACCACCTGCGCGGCGAGCGCCCCATCGCGGCGCAGCTCGTACGTGCCGCCTGGAGAACGGTCGGGATTGGCCGACACGATGTGGCTGACGAGCCGCGCGCGCTGCGTGGCCGTGGTGCCGGGAGCGAGCCGGATCGCCACCGCCGAGGGGTACGCGGGATGAGACTCATCCGCACCGGCCGGGTGCTGTCCCGTGAGACCCTCGGTGGCCAGCAGCGTGTCCTCGGGCACCATCGCGCCCCGGCCCAGGGACACGTGCTCGGCGGCGCCCAGGCCGAAGGACGGCAGGGTTACGGTGCCCACGATCGTGACGGTACGAGCGAATCGCCCGCTGCCGATCCGGACCGAGTCACCGACGTGCTTGCCGAGCTCGGCCAGGGTCACGCTGCCGAGCTGAATCTGATCCGGGCCGGACAGCGCCCGGCCGCTGGTGGTCGGCGGCTGCACGGACCCGCGATGACGCCGGATGCCGAGCACCGGGACGCTCTGCCCGTCGACCGCCAGCTGAGTGAACGCCATCTCCGACCAGCCGGCCACGGCCGGCTGGCCGTGCAGCAGCCGCGCCATCACACCCGGGGTGAATGCTCCGTAGCCGGCCTCGGCCTGGATGACCACATCCCAGTCCCAGCCATAACGGGCCGGATGGGTGATGAGGCCAGCAAGACTGGCGTTGAACACGACAGCGGCGACCACCGCGGTCACCGCGGCAGCCGATCCCAGCAAGGTGGACCGCACCGGGACCGCATACCGGCCGGACCCCGGCTGGAGCGCCTGGCGGATGCCTTCGGCCGCGGAGGCGGGGAGCCCCGACGCCGCGGCCTTCCTGGCGATCACGGAGGGCCGGCCAGCGACGGCGCCACCAGCACGGCGCACCGAACGTGCCGCCAGGAGCGCGAGCAGCCCCAGCAGCGTGATGGCGAGCAGGACCGCCCCCGGGCCGAGCACCAGCCAGTCGGCCTGGAACCCGCGGCCGGGGTCGAGCTGCCGCACCGGGCCGACCGGGGCCAGCGGCGATACGGCCACCGCGCCGGCCAGGGCCAGCGTGACGCCGCCCAGGATGCCGATGACACCCGGCAGGCCCGCGGCCAGCGCGGCCTGAACCCGGGTGCCGCCGACGGCGCGGATCACCGCCACGTCGGGCGCTGCCCGGCTCACCATCTGGGCCAGTCCCTGACCGACCAGGATCAGCAGGGCCAGCCCGGCGGCCAGCCCGAAAATCGTCAGCGCGGCCGCGTCGGGCCGGATGGCCTGCTGCACCTGGCCGTGAACGAGATCGGTGCGCTCGACCGGGAAGCTCAGGTCCGTCAGGTTCTGGTGCGTCGCCTGGCGGATCTGCCGCTGCATCGAGGCGGCCAGCTTGGTGAGTTGCTGCTCCAGCCGGGGGATGCCCGCCGTGCCGTCAGCCAGCCGCAGCCCCACCCAGGCATACGTGTAGGCGGACAGCACCTGGCGGGTGGCGCCCGGCGGCAGGATCGCGCCCTGCTGCTGGTCGGACTCGTCGACCAGGGCGGGCGGGACCTCCACGATGGCGGCCACCCGGTAGGTGTGGGTGAACGGCCTGCCGACCGGCACCCCGTCAGCGTTTCCCCGGTAGTAGGCGTACGTGACGCGGCCACCGACCTCCGTACCGAACGTGCGGGCGATGAGCGGGGTGAGCACGATCTGGCTGGTCGAGCTCAGCTGGGGCAGCCGGCCGGCCAGGACCGTCGCCCGGTCCTGGGTGAACCACTCGCCGTCCAGGCTGGCGTCGACGCCGTCGGTGAGGAAGGACTGGTCGACGCGGCCGTGGACCACGGGGAAGGCCTCGACGCCGATGTACGCGACGTGCGAGACCACGCCCGGCAGCGCGGAGATCAGCGAGATGGGCCGGAGCACCGGCATGCCGGGCAGGACGCCGTTCACGTTGACGAACGCGTCGCTGATCCGGCTCGCCGCCAGATAACGTCCGTACGCGGTATCCGTGCGGCGAGCACCGGCCACCGCACCCAGCGCCACGGCCCCCAGCAAGCCGCCAAGCAGGGCCAGCGCCAGCGACTGGCGCCAGCTGCGCCGCACCGTCGCCCGCCACCAGTACGTCGCCGTGGTCAACTGACCCACCCCCCTTGGCGGGCACCAACTGTGACCGCCATTCGGCCAGTGTGCTACGCGAGGCGCCGGGACGCAGCACGGGTGGCACCACGGGCTGCAGACAGGCCAGCATCACCGCGGAGGGCGGAGTGATCTTCACGCGGGTGACTAGCGCGCCGCCGGCCTGGGGAGAGAAGCTGCTGGCATGGCCACGAGATCGCAAGCAGACGCGCGGCGGAAGTTCTGGGGCTGGGGCCTGGAGGGCGACGGGCTGACAGCGGACGAACTGCGGCAACTCGGGGCAGTCTTCGCCGAACGCCTCGGCATCGACGGCGTACGCGTGCAGGAACCGCCCCGGGTCGAAGAGCTGGACCTGCGTCCTCCCCGCCTGGCGCCGCCGACATCGCTGGAGTCGGCGTTCAGCACAGACCCGTACGACCGGGCCGCCCACACGTACGGCCGGTCGTACCGCGACCTGGTGCGGGCCTTCCGCCGTGACTACGCGCTCTCTCCCGACCTGGTGGCATTCCCCCACGGTGAGGGCGAGCTGATCTCGGTGCTGGAGTGGTGCAGCGACGCCGGTGCCGCCGCGATCCCGTTCGGCGGCGGTTCCAGCGTCGTCGGCGGGATCGAGCCCGACGTCGGTGACGGCTACCGCGGCACGGTCAGCGTCGACCTCCGCCACCTGCAGGGCGTGCTGGAGGTCGACCAGACCTCGCGGGCCGCGCGGATCGCGGCGGGCACGCTCGGCCCGGCGCTGGAGGCGCAGCTGAAGCCGCACGGCCTGACCCTGCGGCACTTCCCGCAGTCGTTCGAGTGGTCGACGCTGGGCGGGTGGATCGCGACGCGTTCGGGCGGCCACTTTGCGACGCTGCACACCCACATCGACGAGTTCGTGGAGTCGCTCCGCGTGGTGACGCCGCGCGGCGTGCTGCAGACGAGGCGGCTGCCGGCGTCCGGCGCGGGCCCGTCGGCCGAGCGGCTGTTCTGCGGGTCCGAAGGCACGCTGGGAGTGATCACCGAGGCGTGGATGCGCGTGCAGGCACGGCCAAGGTTCCGGGCGGGCGCCTCGGTGCTGTTCGCCGACTTCGCCGACGCGGTGGACGCGGCGCGGGGGGTGGCGCAGTCCGGGCTCCACCCGTCCAACTGCCGCCTGCTGGGGCACGACGAAGCGCTGGTGTCGGGCAGCGGCGACGGGTCGCGATCGATCCTGGTGCTCGGCTTCGAGTCCGCGGACCACGACCTGGGGCCGTGGCTGGAGCGGGCGCTGGACATCTGCGCGAGTCACCGCGGCGAGGTCTCGCGCACGGAGGGCGACCCCGCCGCGGCCTGGCGGTCGTCGTTCCTGCGCGGCCCGCACCTGCGCGACGGCCTGGCCCAGCTCGGGGTGGTCAGCGAGACCTTCGAGACGGCGGTCACCTGGGACCGATTCTGGGAGTTCCACGAGGGGGTGCTCGCGGCGGCGCGGCAGGCGGTACTCGACGAGTGCGGCGGCGGCGTGGTCACCTGCCGCTTCACGTACGTGTACCCCGACGGCCCCGCACCGTATTACTCGGTCTTCGCCCCGGGGCGCCCCGGCCAGGAACTGGAGCAGTGGGATGCGATCAAGCGCGCGGCGGCCGACGCGATCGAGGCCCTCGGCGGCACGATCACCCATCACCACGCCGTCGGGCGCGACCATCGCCCCTGGTACCTGCGCGAGATGCCGCACCTGTTCACCGACGCGCTCCGAAGCGCCAAGGCCGACCTTGACCCCGCCGGGATCATGAACCCGGGCGTCCTGCTCGAGCCGGCCGGAGCCGTAATCTACAGCCGCGAGGGAGGTAGCCGATGAGCGCCAGGGTTTTCCGCACCGAGCTGAACCCGGTTGATTTCCTTGAACGGGCCGCGTACATCTACCCGGGCAAGACCGCTGTCGTGGACGGCAAGCAGCGGCACAGCTACCGCGAGCTCGCGGAGCGGTCGTGGCGGCTGGCCAGCGCGCTCAGGGCCGCGGGCCTGGCCAAGGGCGACCGCGTCGCCACGCTGCTGTTCAATTCGTCGCCGATGCTGGAGGCCCACTTCGGCGTGCCCGCGGCGGGCGGGATCCTGGTCGCGGTCAACAACCGCCTGTCCGCCGCCGAGGTCGGCTACATCCTGCAGCACAGCGGCGCGAAATACCTGCTGCTGGACGCCGCGCTGGGGGCGCAGGCCCGGTCGGCCGACCTCCCCGGCGTGACCGTGATCCGCGTCGACGGCACCGGCGGCGCGGGCGACGCGTACGAGGAGTTCCTGGCCGACGGCTCGCCGGAGAGGCCGGCCAGCTGGCTGGAGGACGAAGAGGAGACGATCTCGATCAACTACACCTCCGGCACCACCGGGCGGCCGAAGGGGGTGCAGTACACCTACCGCGGCGCGTACCTGAACGCGCTCAACGAGGTGATCGTGGCGGGCCTGCGCACCGACTCGGTGTACCTGTGGACGCTGCCGATGTTCCACTGCAACGGCTGGTGCTTCCCGTGGGCGGTCACCGCGGTGGCCGCGAGCCACGTGACCATGCGCGCCGTCGACCCCGAGCTGGTCTGGGACCTGATCGACGGCGAGGGCGTGACGAACTACAACGGCGCGCCGACCGTGCACCTGATGGTCATCAACAGTCCCCGGGCGCACCGGCTGGACCGGCCGGTGACCGCGATGGTGGCCGCCGCTCCCCCGTCACCGACGCTGCTGGGCCGGATGAGCGAGCTGAACTTCCACGTCGTGCACGTGTACGGCCTGACCGAGACCTATGGGCCGATCACCGTGTGCCCCGAGCCGGACGGATTTGCCGAGCTGCCGGTGGAGCAGCGCGCCAGATTCCTGGCCCGCCAGGGACAGGCGTACCCCTCCTCCGATCTCGTCCGTGTGGTCGACGATGAGCGCCGCGACGTCCCCCGTGACGGGGCCACGATGGGCGAGGTGGTCATGCGCGGGAACAACGTCATGAGTGGCTATTTCGACGACCAGACCGCCACCGGCATCGCGTTCAAGGGGGGATGGTTCCATTCCGGGGACCTCGCCGTATGGCATCCCGACGGCAACATCGAGCTGAGAGACCGCGGCAAGGACGTCATCATCTCCGGCGGGGAGAACATCTCCAGCATCGAGGTCGAGCAGACGATCAGCGCCCACCCCGCGGTGCTGGAGTGCGCGGTGATCGGGATCCCGCACCCGCACTGGGGGGAGCGGCCCAAGGCGTACGTCACCCTGAACGAGGGCGCCGCGGCGACCGCCGACGAGATCATCGCGTTCTGCCGCGACCGCCTCGCGCACTACAAGTGCCCGGATGCGGTCGAGTTCGGGCCGCTGCCGAAGACCTCCACCGGCAAGATCCAGAAATTCGTGCTGCGCCAGCGCGAGTGGGCAGGCCAGGACGAGCAGGTCGGCAGCGTGTAGCTGCCCGGCAGGCTTCGCTGCTCGTGCCGGTCAATCGCCGACGGCGGCTCCGTACTGCTCCTGGAGCACCCTGCGCAGCACCTTGCCGGACGGCAGGCGCGGTATCTCGGATACGAAGACCACGCTGCTCGGGCGCTTATAGGAGGCGAGCTGATCGCCGACGAGGCCGATGAGCTCTGCGTCGGCGACCGGATGCCTCGCCGCAACGGCGGCGATGACCTTCTCGCCGTTCTCGGGGTCGGGGACACCGAATACGGCGCAATCGTCGACGGCCGGATGAGTGAAGATGATGGCCTCCACCTCTGCGGGAGCGACCTGGAGCCCGCGCACCTTGATCATCTCCTTGGTTCTGCCGGTGAGCCGAAGCCATCCATCCGCATCCAGGGTGCCGACGTCGCCAGTTCGGTACCAGCCATCGATGATCGCATCTGCTGTTGCTTCGGCCGGCAGGTAGCCGACCATGAGCGAGTCAGATTGCGCCTCGATTTCCCCGCTCTGCGCCGGTCCGACCGGCGCACCCGTCTCCAGCGAGGTCACGCGCAGCCGGACCCCGGCCACCGCATGTCCCGCGCTGTCGAGCCTGGGCCGATCCAGAGGATTGCACGCGATGACCGGCAACTCGCTTGCGCCATAGGCGGGCAGCCAGCGCACGCCGGTCCGGCGGGTCACGGCCTGCGCGACCGCGGGCGTGACGGGCGTCGCTCCCCACATGATGTAGCGCAGCGAAGATAGGTCGTACGACTCGAGGTGCGGGTGCGACGCCAGCGCCAAGGCGATGGGCGCGACAGCCATCTCCACCGTGATCCGGTCGGACCCGATGTGATGGAGCAGCTTCTCCAGATCGAACTTGCGGTGAAGCCGCAGCCAGATTCCGGTCTCGAGCGCGGTGATGAGGTTGAGAAGACCAAGGATGTGTGAGGGGGGCGTGGTGACCTGGATCCGGTCAGCGCCGGTGAGCCCGAGCGCATCCCGCCAATGCCGGATCGCCGCGCGCAGCGAGGCGTGCGTGTGCCGGACCGCTTTCGGCAGCCCGGTCGTGCCCGAGCTGAACACAAGCGCGGCGTCGGAGCCCGGATCCGGGGCGAACGTCGTGGCGCGCACGGGCGAGATCGGCTCGTCTAGGGACAACATCGGCATCAGGCCGCCCAGGATGGGATGGTCGCCCAGCGCATGTGCCGGACGGGTGATGGCCAGTGCGTGCGCGGTGTCTGCCCGCTTCCAGGAAGGGCTGCAGAGCACGACCGCCGCCCCAAGCTGCCAGATCGCCAGGATCGCGAGGACGAACTCCGGCCGGGTTGAGGACATCAGCGCAACCCGGTCCCCGGCGCGCACACCATGCCCCTGCAGGGCCCTGGCCAGCCCGGACGACAGAGCCTGCAGCTCGGCCCTCGAGTAGAGCTGCTCGTCCATCACGAGCGCGGTCGCAGGGCTCATGGCCAGCAGTTTCTATCTGTTCTGACGTCAATGTCAATATCTGTCGGACAGCCGGCCACACCGGCTCTGCCAGCAGCGCGCGTGTGGCAGCCATGGCGACGGCTCGGTTTAAGCGGGATGTGTCTAAGCGGGGATGCCATGTGCAGATCAACCACGAACCGAGCTGGCGCATCAGACGGCTGCCCGCAGGTGGACGCGGATGTCGATGTGGCGCCGCACGAAGACCAGACCGCCGTCCGTGCGGGCGATGAGATCTGCATAAGCACCGGCCAGCACCTCGCCGGTCTCGCCATTGAGGAAGACGAACGACGAACTGGCGCGGATCGCGCCGTCCGGGGCCTTTTCGACGCCCGGCACGCCCTGCAGGTGCACGCCGCGCGGGGACCGCACGGCGAACGCGGCCAGCGCCTGCCTGCCGGTGATCTCCCGATCTCCCACGGCCAGAATTCCGCTGGCGCCGAACAGCCCGGCCCAGGACTCGCCGTCGCGGTCGTCCACGAATCTCCCATAGTCGGCTAGCAACTGGATTACCGCCACCAGATCGGCGTCGCCATATAGGACACTGGAATCGGTCACCACACACCTCACGATCTCGGCCGGGACCGGCGCGGGCCTATGGCCGCACGCCAGGCCGGCACTTGTTTCCCCGCGATTGGGCTATGGAAGGAATCACCGACTCCAGAGCCCGGA
>Ga0335073_10010490_pt1 | contig 13016 bp, 13 predicted proteins | sample Lox_Sample_22_FD_207093 | JGI IMG/M metagenome (GOLD analysis project Ga0335073, IMG submission 207093) | Soil microbial communities from Loxahatchee National Wildlife Refuge, Florida, United States - Lox_Sample_2.2 | ecosystem: Environmental > Terrestrial > Soil > Wetlands | place: USA...
TGGGCGGCTATGTCTGCGGATCAAAAGACCTGATCGATTACCTTTATCATCGTGCCCGTCCGTTCCTCTTCTCCACCTCGCATCCGCCATCCGTCGCCGCAAGCTGCATCGCCGCCTTCGATATCCTCGAGCAGGAGCCGGAGCGCATCGATCGCCTCTGGGACAACACCCGCTATTTTCAAGGCGAACTGCACCGCGCCGGCTTCAACATAGGCGGCATCAACACCCCCGCCACGGAAACGCCGATTACCCCGGTCATCATTGGCGAAGGCCGCGCGGCCATGGACTACTCGCGCGCACTCTTCGACGAAGGCGTTATGGGCACTGGCATCGCATTTCCAACTGTGCCGGAAGGCAAAGCGCGCATCCGCCTCATCCTGACCAGCGAACACACTCGAGCTGAGCTCGATCGCGCCCTCGAGACATTGACGCGCGTCGCTAAACGAATGAGCATACTTGGCTGAAGTGCCACTTACCGCCAACGAATAGAATTGGTATGACCTTCGACCTGACGCAATGGCAACCGACATCTCCTTCGATATTTCCCGTACCGCGATTGTCGCCATGGACTGCCAGGCTGGCATCGTCTCGATTTACATCCAGCCGTTGGAAGAGTTCCTGAATCGTGCTTCAAGTGTGCTTGCGGCCGCGCGGAAGGCCGATATGAGGGTCATTCACGTTCAGGTTGGCTTTCGCCCCGGTCTGCCGGAGGTAAGCAGTCGAAACAAGCTCTTTGCCGGGCTCAAAGCCAACCCGCAGCATCAGCAGCTATTTCAGGGCGAGGCAGGTCGAATCCATCCCGCGCTCGGACCCGAACCGGAAGACATCGTTGTCACCAAACATCGCGTGAGCGCCTTCACCGGCACCGATCTTGATATGATTCTGCGCGCAAATGAAATCCAAACGCTGGTGTTGTTCGGTATCGCCACGAGCGGTGTAGTGCTGTCAACGCTGCTCGACGCTTTCGATTCCGACTACAGAACTGTCGTGATCTCTGATTGCTGCGCGGATCGCGACACGGACCTTCACAGCGTCCTCATAAACAAGTTTTTTCCGAGCCGAGGCGATGTTCTCACCGCGGAAGAGTTTGTCGCAGCCATCGCAAAATGAAGGATCCCCCGGCGTGGGAGTGTCATCCTTGAAGCGGAGCGGTTTTCGTCAGCGACGCGAAGAATCTGCTTTTGCACCCGTCGCCTTAAGGGAGCAGGAGCACACGTACAATAACCTCAAATGATCGCGCACCTTCGCGGCAAGCTCATCCACAAAGAACCGGGCCAGGCAATCGTTGAAGCTGCCGGCGTTGGTTACGACATCGCCATTTCCGTTCCAACATTTACCGCACTGCCCAGCGTCGGCGCGGAAACATCGCTCCATATCCACACCCAAGTCAGTGAAGACCAGATCGCTCTCTTCGGTTTTCTCGATCGCGAAGAAAAGCGCCTCTTCGAACGGCTTATCATCGTCAGTGGCGTCGGCCCAAAGCTGGCGATCAAGATTCTCAGCGGCCTTTCGTCCGAGCGAACCGTGCAGGCTATCCGCGCGCAGGACCACGCACAGCTCACGCGCATTCCCGGCGTCGGCAAGAAGCTCGCCGAGCGGCTTGTCGTTGAACTAAAAGATAAGCTCGAAGACTTCGCTGTTGCTCCCGCACCCAGCGCCGTCGCCGGTCCTGCGGTCGACGATGTTCTCTCCGCGCTCGTCAACCTCGGCTATCAGCGTCCAGCCGCTGAAAAAGCCATCGAGCAGTCGGTCGCCAAAGACAAAGCCCTTGCCGCCGACTTCGACGGCCTCTTCCGCGCTGCACTGAAAGTGATTCGATAATCACGCTGCACCGGCGCGACCTGGTCGTTTTCCTCAGAAAAACCGCCCCCTGTGCATGCATCGCATCTCCTGCTCACCTACACTGGCAAACGTATGCCACGCACTTCCACGGCCACTGCTGCTGCTCCCGCGCCTTATCTCCGCCCTGAAGCCATTACCTTCCTTCGCAATCTCGCCAAGCACAACGATCGCGACTGGTTCACGCCCCGCAAGCCGGACTTTGAAGCCCTCCTGAAAGAACCCATGCTGGCCATCATTCGCAAAGTAACCGACGCAATGATGGACTTCGCCCCCGATCACGTCCGACCCGCAGAAAAGTCTCTCTTCCGCATCTATCGCGACACGCGCTTCACCCACGACAAACGCCCATACAAAACGCACGTCGCCGCCTGGTGGACACACACCGGCCTCGACAAGACCTCCGGCGCGGGCTACTACTTCCAGGTCAGCCCCAAGGGCGTGATCATCGCTGGGGGCGCCTACATGCCCGAGAAGGAACAGCTCGCCGCCATTCGTTACTGGCTGGTCGACAACCACGAAGACTTCCGCAGGATCCTTAAAAAGCCGGCAGTTCGCAAAACCTTCAGCGAGTTTGAGGGGGAAGCGCTCACGCGGCCGCCCAAAGGCTTCCCCGCAGATCATCCGGCGATGGACCTGATCCGCTGCAAGCAATGGGGCCTGAGCACCGTTCTTCCGGCGGGCGCTGCGCAGCGCAAGGATTTCGCCAAGGTCCTCGTCAAGCATTTCAAGCTGCTTTCGCCCATGGTTGACGCGCTGAATACGCCGATCGCGGCGTCGCTCCAACCCAAACGAAAGGTGCTTTTCGGTCTTCACTGAGCCATTGCCAAAAAGCTGTAAACTGGCCGATTTTCGCGGGTCGGACCATACCAAAGTACCAAAAAACCGGCAAAAACCGGGGATTTTCGCCTAAAGATGCACAAAAACCTAAGAAAACTGTGGAAAACCAATGTTTTTCCATTGACTTCGGCCCGCCTGAAGCTGCATTGTTACGAACTGACAGGGTTCTCGGAACCCGCATGAACACAGGGTTTTCGTGCAACAGGTTGCCTCCAGGCGTTCAGTACCAGGTTCGTAACGTCTCAGGTCGCACCCTCCCTCATGCGGCACGCTTTATCGCTTCTTTTGAGTTTCATTGAGGAAGCCGGGCGGGCGGGATACCAGGCAACAACGAAGACCGGTCTCATGATCCCTGTGCGGCTGGTTAGGAAAAGTAGGGGCCCCGGCAATAAGCAGGTCCCTTGGACAAGTTGAGAATTCCGGTTTTGAGACCGGTTCTAGCGAAGGAGAACATCACATGGCAGCAGGATTGACCAAGACTCAGCTTACCCGGCACATGGCCGAGAAGCTCGAATTGACCAACAAGCAGTCAGCCGCGTTCCTCGACCTTCTGGCAGAGACCGCCATCAAGGAGACGAAGAAGAACGGCGTTTTCGTTATCCCCGGCATCGGACGCCTGGTGAAGGCCGAGCGCAAGGCTCGCATGGGCCGCAACCCGCAGACGGGCGAAGCCATCAAGATCAAGGCGAAGACGGTGGTGAAGTTCCGCGTGGCCAAGTCCGCCAAGGACGTCATCGCTCCGCCGAAGAAGTAGCTTCTGTTTCCTGAGGGGTGCAATAAAAACTGGGGAAGAGCGTCAGCTCTTCCCCGATTTCATTTTCACGAATTAATTTTGCTTTTTCCGCTCAACCAACTTCCCGACGCGAGAACTCCTTCCCAACTGAGAAACAAATCGCCTCGATTGGGCTACATGGACCGGGCGCGCGCGAGTTCGACAATCTTGTCGATCATATCGGTATAGGAGTAGCCGGCCTTTTTCGACGCCATCGCGAATTCCGCAGCGCTGGCAAGCCATGGATTTGGGTTGGCTTCGATGACGTATACTTGCCCCTTTTTGTTCAGACGCATGTCGATGCGGCCATAGTCGCGCAGCTTGAGGGCGCGATAAGCGGCGAGTGCCGTGTCCTGAAGTTTCTTTGTGGTCTCGTCGTCGAGGTCCTCCACCGGAGCGGATTTTGTGACCTTGTAGGCTTCGGTGTCGTGATCGAACTTCACGTCCTGGCCGGCGATGCGCGGCGTTCCCTTGGGAAGTTTGGAGAGGTCCAGCTCAATCAGCGGGAGGACCTCGGCGTTGTCATTGCCGAGAATCGAAGCGTAGATTTCGCGGCCTTCAATGTATTCCTCGATGAGCGCCGGGCTGTCGAATTCCTCGTGGATGTAGTGAATCCGCTCCATCAATTCCTTTACGCTGTCGACGACCGATCCGGTGTCGATGCCAATCGAGCCATCCTCTGAGACTGGCTTCACGATCAACGGGAACTCGATATCGTGCGAGTGATCGGTGCGGCCTTTATAGGAAGTTGCGAAGTCGGGAGTCTTAATCTTGTGGAAGTCGAAGATTTTTTTGGCGATCGACTTGTCCTGCGCGAGATACAGCGCCTGCGGTCCGCCGCCGGTATAAGGAATGTGCAGCAATTCAAGATAAGCGACGATGTTCTTGTCCATCTTGTCGTCGCCGGCATAGGACTCGGTGAGATTGAAGACGAGGTCGGCGCCGCATCTGGCGAGCGCAAGCAACGATTGATTCTTGCCGTCGAGGACGTAATAGGAGGGTTGGTGCCCGAGCTTGGTCAGCGCCTCGAAGATCTCTTCGCGGTCGTGCATTGGATCTTTTTTCTTCTTCGCGCGTTTGCCATTCTTGCTGCGCGACGCCTTAACCGGCTCGGGCTCGGGCTCAGGTGGGCCCTCTTCCCAGACGTCATGGAGAATCGCTACTTTGAGATTTGCCATACTTCCTCTACAGCTCTTTCAGGTGATCCAGTCATGTATCACGGCAGAATGAATTTGCCGCGCGCGATGTAATTCATCGCCAAAGCGGTCGCGTACACGGTAACCTCGGTCAAGTATTCCCGTTCACATTTTATGTCGGCACGCAGACCGAGGTCGTTGACTTTCGTTTCGATGGTCTCGATTAACTTCTTTACCACCGGACGTTGAACGCCCGTCCAGTAATTCACCTTGTCGACGAGAACCTTGCGGTTTTCGCGAAGGAGCTCGACCGCGGGACGAACGTTTTTCCTGCGGCGCTTCGACACATTGAAGATGTCACGCAGATCGGTATCGAGGGGAAGTTCGCCGGGCGTGAGCTGCTGATCAAGCGCGCGCTGGTAGAACTCGCCCACGGTCACATCCATCTCGTCGACGGTAATATCGGTATCGCCGTATGCGACCACGGGATCGGCGTCGCGCAGCTGATGGCCGATCCGATCCATGTAGAGCAGCTTCTTTATTGCGCCCCAGTCTTTGTACCGCTTTCGCCAGTTGGAGCGCGGGGTAAGCCAGACAGCGAAGGTCTCAGCGAAGTCCTCGTCGGGATGTTTTTGTGCGTACCAGCCCTCCATGTGGCGCACGAATTGGCGGGAGAACGGAACCGGTTTGTAGTTTTCCCGATAGGGCCGCCGAAATGGGCCGAAGAGAGAGCGCCACTCTTCAGTTTTGTAGAGCTCATAGGCGTAGTTGAAAGCGTGCCCGGCCTCGTGCCGCATGTACATCATGATCTGCCGCGCGTCCTCGATGTCGTTCATCTCCGATTCGAGGCGCTGCAGCTTGGGATCGGCCAGATAAAACGGGATGCCGATGACGGGCTCCATGTTCGGACAACCCCACTCGTCGGTGAGGTAGCAACGGGGCCGGAACTTGTGGAGGCGCTTGGAACTCAACTCCTGATAGAGCTGCTGGACGAAACGGTCGAGAGGAGAGCCTTCGAGCTTTAAACCGAGCTGTTGAATTGGCTTGGAGAGGATCTCCTGGACCTCGGCCGGTGCTTTTTCGAAGTTGGCCACAGATGGTCGAAGCGTAGCACATGGGAGGCCCTGTTCGACGGCGCTCTTGGAGCCAATGCTAGTCACCTTTTAGGTACAGCGGAGGTGGCCGTAAAACATGAGCTCACGCAACTTATCAAGCTGTGCGGCTTAGAAAACTGCTCGCGCCCGCATGCCCAAATTTCGTCGCACGTATACTCAAAGACAGCGCATGGCTACACGACTTGATCAGATTCTCGATACAACGCGAGCAGCTGTCGTGGAGGCGAAGGCTCGTGTTTCACGCGCCGAGCTTGAGCGGCTGGTGGCGAAGCATCAAGCTCGCAGCTGGGCGTCAGCTCTCAAGCGTCGCTCGGCCACGGGTCCGGCCATCATTGCCGAAATCAAGAAAGCCTCTCCTTCGAGGGGGCTCATCCGCGCCGATTTCGATCCTGCATGGCTCGCGCAGCGATATGAAGCAGGAGGCGCGGCCGCGCTTTCTGTGCTTACAGACGATCCGTATTTTCAGGGCAGCTTGCGCAACCTGGAGATCGCCTCTGCGGCGGTAAGTCTGCCCTGCCTCCGCAAGGACTTCATAGTCGATGAGTACCAGATTGTTGAAGCACGGGCTCATTGTGCCGACGCCATCCTGCTGATCGTAGCTGCGCTGAACGACGACGAGCTGAAGCGGTTCTCCGCAGTTGCACGCGATTATTCGCTGGATGTCTTGGTTGAGGTGCATTCTCACGTCGAACTGCATCGTGTTCTGCACGCTCTCGGCGAGTCGGGAGCAGATGCGATCGGGGTCAATAATCGCGATTTGAAGACATTTGAAGTAAAGATGGAGACCTCGCTGGAGCTTGTAAATCGAATTCCGTCGTCTGTTGTGCGCGTGGCAGAAAGCGGAATCTCAAGCTCGGAGGACATCGAACGCTTGCGAAACGCGGGGTTCGATGCATTTCTTATCGGTGAGAGCCTGATGCGGCAACCGGATCCCGGCACTGCGCTGTCGGCGCTTCTCGCCCCAACGCGGGTCGCGCGATGAGTCTCTGGATCAAGATCTGCGGAAACACTTCGCTGGAAGATGCCTTGCTGGCCGCGCGGAGTGGCGCCGATGCGGTTGGATTTGTCTTTGCCTCAAGCCCACGGCAAGTGACGGTAAAACGGGTCGAGACGATTGTGGCGGCTCTGCCGGCATCGCTCGAAAAGATTGGTGTATTTGTTGGCTTGTCGGCTGAAGAGATTGAGACGACGGTAAGAGCCTGCGGTTTGACCGGCGTGCAGTTGCATTTCGAGACGGACCGCGATCTAGCCGCAAAGCTGCGCAAATCGCTTGGTCCCGAGCTCCGGATACTCCATGTGGTGCATTACACAGACGCCCTGGCAGAGAACTTAGGCAAGCTGGCAAATGATGCCAGTATCGATAGCCTGCTGCTGGATTCTCGGACCGCCAATGCTGTTGGCGGGACGGGAATCGCCTTCGACTGGAAGGCGGCAGCTACTAGCGTCGGCAACGCTGTTTCGAAGAAACGCATTGTTGTTGCCGGCGGCCTGTCGCCTGCTAATGTTGCGGAAGCCATTGCGACACTTCGCCCCTGGGGAGTGGATGTGGTTTCCGGGGTGGAAGCCGAGCCGGGCCACAAAGACCCGGACAAAGTACGTGCATTTATTGCCCATGCCCGTGCTGCTGCAGATAGCGCGACAACCCGGTGATTCAGCTCGATTCCAACCTGCCCTGTAAACTTGAGGGTAGCTCGTCACATTCGCAAGCTCCGCAGGAGGCCGGTATGGCGTCAGTCATCGTTCCAGCAAACCCCTCGCAGTCGCGTCCCGGACGCTTCGGTGTCTACGGCGGCCGGTATGTGCCGGAGACCCTGATGGCCGCACTGGTCGAGCTGGAGCGCGAGTACGAGCAGGCCAAGGCAGATGCGAAGTTCCAGGCAGAACTCGATGGATTGCTGCGCGATTTCGCCGGTCGGCCAACGCCGCTCTATTTTGCGAAGCGACTGACGGAAGAACTGGGCGGCGCGAAGATTTACCTGAAGCGCGAAGACCTGCTCCACACCGGCGCACATAAGATCAACAACGCACTCGGCCAGGGCCTGCTGGCGAAGCGCATGGGCAAGCACCGCATCATTGCCGAAACCGGTGCGGGCCAGCACGGCGTTGCCACGGCCACCGTCTGCGCATTGCTTGGCATGGAATGCGTGATCTACATGGGCGAAGTGGATATGGAGCGCCAGGAGCTCAATGTGATTCGCATGCGCCTGCTCGGAGCCGAGGTGCGCGGCGTTTCTTCCGGATCGAAGACCCTGAAAGACGCGATCAGTGAGGCCATGCGTGATTGGGTCACCAACGTCAGGACAACCCATTACCTGCTGGGCAGCGCGCTCGGAGCCCACCCGTACCCCACGATGGTGCGCGACTTCCATCGCTGCATCAGCCGCGAAATGAAAGAGCAGATCCTCGAAAAGGAAGGCCGGCTGCCTACTGCGGTGATTGCCTGCGTCGGAGGCGGGTCGAATGCTATCGGAGCGTTCTATGAATTCATCCAGGACCGTGATGTGCGCCTGATCGGCGTGGAAGCAGGCGGACGCGGCCCAGAACTTGGCGAGCATGCCGCCCGTTTTCACGGCGGGGTACCCGGAGTGCTGCAAGGGACGTTCTCGTATGTTTTGCAGGACGAAGATGGGCAGATTGCGCAGACACATTCGGTATCGGCGGGACTTGACTACGCCTCGATCGGACCTGAGCATGCCGCGTTACATGATTCTGGCCGCGCCGAGTATGTCTCGCAGGACGATGCGGCGACGCTAGACGCCGTCGTCAAGCTGGCTCGGACGGAGGGGATTCTTCCCGCTCTTGAAAGTGCACACGCAGTTGCCGAATGCCTCCGGATTGCGGGCACGTTTACTCCGCGTGACATACTGATAGTGAACCTCTCCGGACGCGGCGATAAAGACATGGGCATCCTGGCCCGTGAATTGAAGATCCAGGGAGCTTGATCGATTGCAATGGGATTGCATTTTCATCACAAGCCGGGGCTGGTCGTTTATCTGACGACCGGCGATCCAAGCGTCGAAGCGACGCGGGAGATTGCCATCCAGGCGATTGATGCCGGCGCGGATGTGATTGAGCTGGGCGTGCCCTTCAGCGATCCGCTGGCCGACGGCCCCGTAATCCAGCGTGCCAGTGAACGCGCCGTGGCCCGGCACACCCGCATGGCCGACGTGTTAAGGATCGCGGGTGAAATTCGCACTGCGCGGCCTGATGCCGGGCTGGTGATCTTCACGTATCTGAATCCAATTCTTCGTTACGGCCTCTCGCGCTTCGTGGACGATGTCGCGGCGGCCGGAGCAGACGGCGTTCTCGTCACTGACATGATTGTCGAGGAAGCCGCTGAGTATCTCGCCGCGATGGACCGCGTGAAGCTGGCTCCGATTTTTCTGGCCGCTCCGACAAGTCCTGACGAGCGGCTTGAGGCGATTGCATCGAGCTCCAGGGGCTTCATCTACGCGATTTCGCGCGTTGGGATCACGGGCAAGCAGCAAAGTATGACTTCTGACGCCGCCGCACTAGTCGCGCGCATCCGGCGATGGAGTGAGCTGCCGGTGGCTGTGGGATTCGGCATCTCCAATGCGGAGCACGTTGCGCAGGTGGCGGAGTTTGCGGATGCTGCGGTGGTCGGCAGCGCGATCGTGGAGTTGATCGAGCGGTCTGCTCCCGACAAGGCGCCCGAAGCCGTTGCCCGATTTATCAAGGGTCTGCGCCAGCCCCATGAGGCGCTGACCCGGTAAACGCGACGCTTCAGAGCGGCCTGCGGAGGTTTTGGCCGCTGATTCGGTTCAACTCTTGTTCCCATGCATCCGGGAGGGGGTTGCTCGAAAGAGACAACCTTCCACCGGAGTCGCATCACGAGGATGGAATGACGCTGGAAGAATTGCGCGCTCAAATTGATGCTCTGGACCGCCAGCTTGTGGAACTGCTGAGCGAGCGGGCCCGTGCCGCACTGATGATCGGTCACCTGAAGGTGCAAACCTCGCTGCCGGTATACGAGCCAGCGCGCGAGAAAGTGATCTATCAGAATGTGCGCGCCGCAAACAAAGGGCCTCTGCCCGATATCGAGCTGACGCATATCTACGAGCGCATTATCGACGTGATGCGAGCACTGCAGCGGAACGAGTTGGCCTCAGAGAGGAATGCCTTGAAGGGCCAAGCTACGGGCGCAGACGCGCCAGGGACAGGGAACGAGAAATGATTGTCGCAATGCAGGAGAAGGCTACCGAAGAGCAAATCGACTTCGTCATCGAAGCGATGGTGGAAGCAGGAGTCGGCGTTCATCGCACCACGGGCGCAACGCAGACCATTCTGGCTGGTGTCGGTCCTACGGCTTCGATTGATCTCACCAAGTTTGAGAATCTGCCGGGCGTGCTGCACGTCCACCGCATCAGCTCGCCGTACAAGCTGGCAGGAAGGGGATTCCGGCCGGAGGGAACTGTCGTTGAATTCGCCAACGGCGTGAAGCTGGGTGGCGAACGAGTCATCGTGATGGCTGGCCCGTGCTCGATCGAGAATGAAGAGCAGATCTTCGAGACAGCGCAACGCGTCAAGGCTGCCGGAGCCAGCTTCCTTCGCGGAGGAGCGTACAAGCCGCGGAGTTCGCCGTATTCGTTCCAGGGTATGGGGATTCCCGGGCTGAAGCTGATGTACGATGCCGCGCGTGCCACGGGCCTTTTGGTGGTGAGCGAAGTGATGGAGATTGCCCAGATCGAATCGATGCTGTCCTACGTGGATTGTTTCCAGGTAGGAGCGCGCAATATGCAGAACTTCAACCTGCTGCGCGAACTAGGTTCAACGCGCAAGCCGGTGCTACTGAAGCGGGGCATCGCGGCCACCATCGAAGAGCTGTTGCTGTCGAGCGAGTACATCATGTCCGGCGGCAATTACAACGTGATCCTGTGCGAGCGCGGCATTCGCACCTACGAGACAGCAACGCGCAACACCATGGATATCTCCGCAATTCCCGTGGTGAAGAAACTCTCGCACCTGCCCATCGTGGGCGACCCGTCACACGGTACCGGCCATCGCGACATGGTCGCGCCGATGGCGCGTGCCGCCGTGGCTGCGGGGGCGGACGGGATTCTGGTTGAGGTTCATCCCAACGCAGACAAGGCTACATCAGATGCGGCACAGACGCTCTATCCTGATCAGTTCGAGAAGCTGATGAATGGACTGCGCGTGATCGCCAAGGCGGTCGGACGCACACTCTGAACCGGAAGGAAATCGCATGATGGAGCGCATCGCGATTCTGGGCACAGGCCTGCTGGGCACCTCAGTGGGCCTCGCACTGCGCGCCGCGGGATTTGAGGGCTCCATTACAGGATGGAATCGAAGCCGCAGACAGGCAGAGACCGCACTCGCCCTTGGCGCAATCGATGCGATCGGCGACGACGCGATTGCGACGGCGAAGGCAGGCCAGGCGGTGCTTCTCGCGGTGCCAATCTTCGCGACACTCGATCTGATGGAGCAGCTCGCACCAGTGCTCGGGCCCGCTCATCTTGTTACCGACGTCGGTAGTACCAAGTCTCAAATCACCGACTCTGCGGATCGCCTCTTTAACGCGCCGGATCGAGCCGGTTTTCTCCCCGGTCATCCCATGGCGGGCAAGGAACGGGGCGGCGCGGAATTGGGCGATGCAAACCTTTTTCGCGGCGCGGTGTGGCTCTTTACAGATTTTCCAGCGTGGCACCGGTCTTCGGAGTCCGCTGCGCTGGGCAGAAGCTGGCGGCAGTGGGTTGTCGCGATGGGCGCGAGGACACTCGACCTCGAACCCAAGCGCCACGACGAACTGGTTGCATGGGTCAGCCATCTTCCCCAATTCACCGCAACGGCACTCAGCGCATTGTTTGAGGATCAGGTTGGCGAAGCTCCTGAACTGAAAGACGTGGGTGGCCGCGCGTTGCGCGAGATGACGCGCCTGGGGGCGAGTCCGTTTGCTATGTGGCGCGACATTGCGCACACCAATACCGATGCAATCGCCGCCGCGCTGCAGGCACTCGAACAGCGCCTCGCACATATTCGCGAAAACCTCCGGACGCCCGAACTCCGTGAGGAATTCGATCGGGCCAATCGCTTCCGCAAGGAATCGTAAGAGCGGCGTGGCCGCAGTAGTTTTCGCTCGCCTATAATCGCATTCACCATGCGACTTCTCCTTCGCGACCTGCGGTTCGGTGTGCGTACGCTGGTCAAAACCCCGCTGTTTACAGTAGCCATGATTCTCACCCTCGCGCTCGGCATTGGCGCAAACACGGCAATCTTCACCGTTACAAATGCCTTGCTACTCAGGCCGTTCCCGTATCGCAATCCCGATCAGCTCATCAACATCGCGTCGAGAGATGATGCGAAAGACAACGGCGGCACGCTCTTACGCTATGAGCTCATTCGCGACGCCAATCGCTCGTTCCAATCCGTCGCTGTCTGGGCAAGCGACAATCTCAACCTGGCAGGAAATGGAGATCCCATACAGGTTCCGGTTGCACGCGTGTCGCCTTCGTTCTTCCAGACCCTCGATGTGCAGCCACAGATCGGACGCATCTTTACCCAGGAAGAAGGAACGCCTGCCGGCCGACCGGTGGTGATCCTCAGCGACGCGATCTGGCGCACCCGCTATCATTCCGATCCGCATATTGCCGGCTCCGTGATCAAACTTGATTCCGTCGAAAGCACCGTTGTAGGTGTCCTTGCGCCGGATGCCAGGTTCCCTTTCATGCCTCAGGCGGAGATCTTCACGCCACGATACTTCGAGCATTCATTGTTTCCGGCGCAACGGTTGCGCCTGGGTGTCGGATATCTGAATATCATTGCGCGCCTGCGCGACAGAGTTAGCCTGACGCAAGCCAACAACGAACTGGCGTTGCTGAATCAGCGCTATCGGGAGCAGAATCCCACCGCTCCCGACGCCTCGCCGACCACGGTGACGGTCGCATCAAGTCTGCGCGATGAAGTTGTGGGCGACGTGCGCCCCAAGATGATGATGCTCACCGGTGCGGTCGCGCTAGTGTTGCTGATTGCCTGCGCCAACGTTGCCAGTCTGCTGCTTTCGAGAGCTCTAGCGCGGCGGCGCGAGATCGCGACGCGTGCCGCGATCGGAGCCAGCCGATCGGCGATCATTCGGCAACTACTCACGGAGAGTGTCCTGCTGGCCCTGATCTCCGGCGCGCTCGGCATCGGAATCGCAGTTGCCGCGACGCGAGCCCTTGCAACATGGGGAGCGTCCCAAATTCCGCATGGATTCCCGGTCGAGCTTGACCTGCGCGTTCTGCTGTTCACACTTCTGATTTCATTGGCTGCGGGAATCGCGTTCGGAATCTTTCCGGC
>Ga0335073_10010491_pt1 | contig 13016 bp, 9 predicted proteins | sample Lox_Sample_22_FD_207093 | JGI IMG/M metagenome (GOLD analysis project Ga0335073, IMG submission 207093) | Soil microbial communities from Loxahatchee National Wildlife Refuge, Florida, United States - Lox_Sample_2.2 | ecosystem: Environmental > Terrestrial > Soil > Wetlands | place: USA: Florida...
GAGCTGTTCGACAAGTACAACCTGCTGACGCTGCCGGTGATTGATGACGACGGCGTGCTGACCGGCGTGATCACCGCGGACGATGTGATCAATATGCTGCGGGCGAAGCTGTAAGACCGGACCTACACCGCCCTCATTCGAAAATCAATCACCACCGAAACAGAAGACACGGAATTATGGGTACTGTCCTAATCCGCTGGAAAAAGCACAGCACCGAATTTTGTGAGTGCAATTTTCTGTGATTTCCGTGCTTCCGTGGTGAATCGATTACTGACAGCTGACTACTGGCTACTGTTTTTCAACATCTGCTCGGCGTGCTTCAGCGAGGTGTCGGTCAGCTTGGCGCCGCTCATCATGCGCGCGATCTCGCGGGTGCGTTCTTCGGTGTCGAGTGGCCTGACCGAGGTCTTCGTGCGTCCGCCGGATTCGCGCTTCTCGATGAGGTAATGCTGGTCGGCGAATGACGCGATCTGGGGCAGGTGGGTGATGCAGATGACCTGCTTGGTGCGCGCGAGCTGCTTCAGCTTCTTGCCGACCGCTTCAGCCGCACGCCCGCCGATGCCGCTGTCGATCTCATCGAAGACGAGCGTCCGCTGATGCGAGTCCGCAGGGACCCGGCGATTCTCCATGGGTGCCCCATCCTTTCGCGTCTTTTGCGAAAGGGTGGGAGCCTGTCCGTTGCGCCCGCCCCGTTGCGACTGACCTGACTCCACGCTGGTCTTCAGGGCCAGCATCACGCGCGACAGTTCGCCGCCGGAGGCGATCTCCTCCACCGGCCCGAGCGGCTCGCCGGGATTGGCGGAGATGAGGTACTGCACCTGGTCGAAGCCGCGGTTGCTCCAGTTCCCTTCCTCGTCGGTGCCGCTGACCTCGACCTTGAAGCGCGCTTTCATCGCCAGCTCGTTGACCTCGCCCTCGACCAGCTTTTCCAGCTTGCGTGCGGCCTCGTAGCGTTGCCGCGAGAGCGCCCGCGCAGCTGCGAGATACTGTTCAGCCACCGTCGTCAATTCGGCTCGCAGCTTGCGCAGGACCTCGTCCTTGTTCTCCATCTCGTTGAGCTTGCGTTCGAGTTCGGCCGCCAGCGCGATGACGTCGTCCAGTTTCGGGCCGTACTTGCGCTTCAGGCGATCGAGCGCGGCCAGACGGTCTTCCACTTCGGCCAGGCGCTCGGGCGAGGCTTCGATATCTTCCGCGTAGTCGCGCAGCCGCTGGCCGATGTCTTCTATGGTGATGCGCGCCGACTCCAGCTCCGGGATCGCGTCGCGAAAGCGCTCGTCGAAGCGCGAGAGATCTTCGATCTGCCGCGTGGCCGCGCGAATCGAAGTCGCTGCCGACGAATTATTTTCGTACAGGGCGTCGTACGCCGACATGGCCGCGTTGCGCACCCGCTCAGCATTGGCCAGCACGCGCTTCTCGGCTTCGAGTTTGGTGTCTTCCTCGGGCTGGAGCCGCGCGTCGGCGATCTCCTTGCGCTGAAAGCTCCAAAGGTCCAACAGGCGCAGGCGGTCGTGTTCGTCGCGCTCGAGGTCTGCGATGCGCTGGCGCAGCCGGTTCCAGTCTTGGAAAGCTTTCTCGACGGGCGCAAGATCGCAGCCGGCGAAGCTGTCGAGCAGCGCCAGACGCGAAGCCGCGTCGAAGGCCAGCACGGCTTCGTTCTGTGCGTGAATCACGGCGAGATGCGGCGCAAGCTGCCTCAGCACTGCCACGGTTGCCAGCTGATTGTTGACGAAGACGCGTCCCTTGCCGCCGGCGGAAATTTCGCGCCGCAGGATCAGCACCTCGTCCTCGCCATCGATGCCGTTTTCCTGAAGCACGGCTTCAATGGCCGGCGAATCCGCCTCGAAGACAGCGGAGACCGTCGCCTTGTCCGTGCCGTGGCGGACAGCGTCGCTGGAAGCTTTATCGCCCAGCAGCAGGGCGAGTGCGTCGATCAGGATGGATTTGCCGGCGCCCGTCTCGCCCGTAAGGAGATTGAGGCCGGGGGCGAATTCCACGGCCACATTGTCGATCACCGCATAGTTTTCAACCCGCAGTTCCAGGAGCACGGCGTCGTCCCAAGTAGAGTTGAGCGCAGTGTAACGAAGCAATTAGCAACTAGCAACTAGCTTCGAGCGGCGAGCCCCGAGCTTCGAGCCGCGCAACGTGTCCCGACAGTCGAATTCGGTGGGCAAGATCGGTCGCGATCATAATGTAGCGGCGGCGTCTGTGGCGTGAACGGCCGACTGTGCGCTCGCTCACTTACGCAATTTTGTGGCAAGGTTTATCATCGGGTTTTGCTGAGGCTCGTGGTTCGCTGCCTGCACCTCGCGCTGATGGTTTTAAGGCTCGCGGCTCGCGGCTCGCCGCTCGTAGCTCGCAGCTAAAGTATGGATCGCAAAATTCGCGTACTTGTTGCCAAGCCCGGCCTCGACGGCCATGATCGCGGCGCAAAAGTGATCGCCCGCGCCCTGCGCGATGCCGGCATGGAAGTCATCTATACTGGCCTGCGTCAGACCCCCGAGATGGTGGTCAACGCCTCCTTGCAGGAGGACGTGGACGTCATCGGTCTCAGCATTCTTTCCGGCGCGCACAATGCCATCGTGCCACGCGTCATGGAGCTGCTGAAGCAGAACCACATGGACGATGTGCTGGTCCTAGTGGGCGGCATCATCCCTGACCAAGATGTCGAGACCCTGAAGCAGGCCGGCGTCGGCGCAGTGTTTCAGCCCGGTACTCCTATGGATTCGATCATCGAGTTCATCCGCGCCAATGTGAAGGGGCGTGGCGTCGCGGCGGGGTGACCGCTCTCACGTATGACGCTGGACATACGGAAGTGCAGCTCATAGTAGAAGATTGTCATTCCTCGCTTTGCTCGTGATGACAATTTCGCAATTCGCTACATCGCTGACTTGGAACGCAATCGATTGGGTTTCAACCCCCGCACAAGCTAGAATCGTGCTGCACAAAAACTCGCCCTCGCGGCGGCAACTTCATTCCTTTGAGGCAGGCATGCGGTTCTCCACCTCCTGTTCACTGTTCGTGCTGTTGCTCTCTCTGCTCTCCGCAGCCCAAATCACAAACTCCGCTCCCGGCCCGGCGTCCGACGTCCCGAAGCAAATTCCCAGCTTCGACCTCACGGCGATGGATAAAACCGCTGACCCCTGCGTCGATTTCTACCAGTATGCTTGCGGCAGCTGGATGAAGAACAATCCCATCCCCGCAGACAAATCGCGCTGGGGCCGCTTCAACGAACTCGACGAAAATAATCTGTACGAGTTGCGGGAGATTCTGGAGGAAGCTCAGAGCGCGAAGCAGCCCAGCGCCATTCAGAAGAAAGTCGGCGACTATTACACCTCCTGCATGGACGAGACGGTCATCGAAAAGCGCGGCGCCGCACCGCTCACGCCGATGATGGACCAGATCGCCGCGATGAAGACCAAACAGGAACTCATCCAGCAAGTCGGCGTGATGCATCGCGATGGCATCCAGGTGCTGTTCGCCTTCGGCCAGATGCCCGACCTGCACGACTCGCGGCAGACCATCGCCAACCTCGATCAGGGCGGGCTCACGCTGCCCGACCGCGACTATTACATCAAGGACGATGCCAAGTCCGTGGAGACGCGGCAAAAATACCTCGAGCACGTGCAGAAGATGTTCGAGCTGTTGGGTGACAAGCCCGATGCGGCCGCGGCCGAAGCCAAGACCGTGTTGGCCATCGAGACGCAACTCGCCCAGGCGAACATGGACCGCACCCTGCGCCGCGATCCCAAGACGCGCGATCACTTCATGCAGGCGAGCACCATCGAAACTGCTGCGCCCAATTTCGAACTGACCGAGTATTTCGCGGAAAGCAATGCCCCGAAGTTCACCAGCCTGAACGTCGGCAACCCCGACTTCTTCAAGGCGGTCAACGAGCAGATCGCCTCCACCGCGCTCGACGACTGGAAGACCTACATGCGCTGGCGGACGCTCGACACGTATGCTGGCGCCGGTGCGCTGCCCAAGGCGTTCGTCGACGAGGACTTCCAGTTTAACGGCGCCTATCTTTCAGGTCAGAAGGAGATCGAGGCGCGCTGGAAACGCTGCGTGCAATCGACCGACCGCAACCTGGGCATGGCGCTGGGCCAGCTTTATGTGGACAAGACCTTCGGCCCGGAGGGCAAGGAGCGCACGCTGAAGATGGTGCACGCGATCGAAGCCGCCATGCACCAGGACATCACCGAGCTGACCTGGATGTCCGATACCACCAAGCAGAAGGCCTACGAGAAGTTGAACGCAATCGTCAACAACATTGGCTATCCCGACCAATGGCGCGACTACAGCACCGTCATCGTCAAGCCCGACGACTACGCCGGCAACTTCACCCGCGCACGGCAATTCGAGGTGCAGCGGCAGCGCAACAAAATTTCCAAGCCCACCGACAAGAAGGACTGGGGCATGACCCCGCCCACGGTCAACGCCTACTACCGGCCGAACATGAACGACATTAATTTTCCCGCGGGCATTCTGCAGCCGCCGTTTTACGGCAAGAACATGGACGATGCCGTGAATTACGGCGCTATCGGCGTGGTCATCGGGCATGAGCTGACGCATGGCTTCGACGACCAAGGACGCAAGTTCGATGCCGACGGCAACCTGAAGGACTGGTGGACGCCGCAAGACGCCAAGGCGTTCGAGGAGCGCGCCAGCTGTACCGCCGACGAATACTCCAGCTTCACCACGGTGAAAGACGACAAAGGCGAAGTGAAGCTGAACGGGCGCCTGACGCTGGGCGAGAACACCGCCGATAACGGCGGGCTCAAGATCGCCTACCTGGCGCTGGTGAACATCCTCGGCAGCACGCCGGTACAGCCCATCGACGGCTACACGCCGCAGCAGCGCTTCTTCATCTCGTACGGGCAGATCTGGTGCCAGAACGTCACCGATCAGGAAGCGCGGCGGCTGGCCATCATCGATCCACATTCGCCGGGCCGGTGGCGGGTGAACGGCGTAGTGCAGAATTCGGCGGGATTCGCCGAGGCCTTCGGCTGCAAGGCCGGACAGCCGATGGTGCGCGAGAATGCCTGTCGCGTGTGGTGACGGCAGCAGTTGGCTCTTGGCTTTGGGTTGCGCTTGCAAAGCGTTGTCACGGACAAGCTAATGCGGAGATCGCTGCCTCCACGACTCACCATCGCTGTTCTGCTCTCCCTAGCCGGGCTCGCGTCGCTCAGCGACACCGCGGTCGCCCAGCAGGCGAGCGACCCGGCCAAGACGCTGCCGGTCGTTAGGGTGACGGAAGCGGAGAACGGCAAGGACATCGACATCGCCGATGGGCAAACCTTACAGGTAAAGCTGAAGTCGATTGCGGGAACGGGTTACGCCTGGACGCTCAGCGGCGACCCGGCTCCCTTGAAGCTGACGAAGACCTCTACGCAGCGCGGCAAGAACCAGCCGGGTGCTGCGCAGATGTCTGTGTTCCAACTGCAAGCCAACTCGGCCGGTATGGCAACGGTGACCTTCGTCTATCGCCGCTCGTGGGAATACAATGTGCCCCCGGCCAAGAGCTTCAGCATCCGGGTGAATGTGCGATGAGGGCTACACCGTTTGTGGTAGGCGCTTGTTCGCCCAGCTGGCGCAAGCACGCGAGCCGCACCCAGCGGCCATCCCGTAAGCTGCTGAAGGGCCGCGACTTGTCCGGGTTCTGGAAGCTTTCCCGAAATTGTTCGCATGTCACAAACGGCTGTGACTTTGGTCGTTGCCCCCCGCCGGAGAAGAGTTAGAATAGACACGGTATTGAAAATGATTTTCAACTTCATGTTCGGCCGCCGGCGGAAAGCTGCTCAGGAACGGGGAAACGTGCTGGCCGATCTCAAGGTAGGGGAAAGCGCGATCCTGGCCGATTTGAAGTTGGCGCCTGCCGTCGCCGAGCACCTCATGAATCTCGGTTTCGTTCCCGGCCTGGTCGTAAAAGTCCTGCGCAGCGGCCCCGGCGGCGATCCTCGCGTATATCGCGTGGACGGTACCGAGGTGGCCATGCGCCGCGACCTTTCCCAACACATCGACGTAGAGCTCATCGGCGTGCCCGCCTTCGGAGACTGATGTTCATGGGAGCTTCGACGATGAGCTGCCACGCCGTTGCTCCAACCAGCGAATCCAGCACCGCTTATCGTACGATCGCGGTCATCGGTCCACCCAATTCCGGCAAGACCACGCTGTTCAATCGCCTGACCAAGCTGCGCCAGAAAGTCGGCAACTTCCCCGGCGTCACCGTGGAACATCACACTGGGTATATCCGCGACGCCAACGGCGAAGAGATTGCGCTGGTTGACTTGCCAGGCGTTTACAGCCTGAATCCAAAATCAGAAGACGAAAAAGTCGCCGTCGATGTGTTGACCGGCAATATGCCGGGGATGCCGGTGCCCGACGCCGTTATCGTCGTGCTGAACTCCACGAACCTGCATACGCACCTGGTGCTGGCGGCGCGCGTAATCGCGCTCGGCATGCCGACGCTGGTGCTGCTCAATATGTGCGACGAACTGCGCCAGCAGGATGGTGATGTGGACGTGCTCTCGCTGGCGCGCGAGTTGGGAACGCCGGTGGCGCTGGTCAGCGCGACCACGGGTGAGGGCCTGGAGGCCGTCGAAAATTTCTTGTCCTCGGCCGCGCCGCGTCCCGAGCCGGTGGCGTTGCCCGTGATTGGCAGCACGCGAGGCTATCGTGAGTGGGCCGTGCGGGTGGGGGCTCATGCCGGCTATCGGCGTCCCGCGACCCCTGTCTGGACGGCGCGGCTGGATGCGCTGTTCCTGCATCGCGTCTGGGGTCCGGTGATCTTCGCGGTGGTCGTGATTGGCGTCTTCCAGACCATCTTCGCTCTCGGACAACCGCTCTCAAACCTCTTTCAGAAATTCCTCGACGCTACCGGCGCGGCGATCGGACATCATCTGCCCACCGGCATGTTGCAATCGCTGATCATCAATGGCGTGTGGAAAGGCACCGGCTCCGTGCTGGTGTTTCTGCCGCAGATTCTGCTGCTTTTCCTGGTGATCGGCATCCTCGAAGATTCTGGCTATCTGTCGCGCGCGGCGGTGATCGCCGACCGCACCATGTCGCGCGTGGGACTGAACGGCAAGAGTTTTATCCCGCTGCTGTCGGCTTACGCGTGCGCAGTCCCGGCGATCATGGCGACGCGCACCATCGAGAGCAAGCGCGATCGCATCGCGACGATCCTGGTCGCGCCGTTCATGACCTGCTCCGCGCGCCTGCCGGTGTACACGATGGTGATCGCCGCGTTCCTGCCGAACCATCCGCTGCTGGGGCCGTTCCTCGGCACGCGCGCGGTCGCGATGCTGGGCTTGTACGTTCTCGGCTTCATCATGGCGGTGGCAACGGCGCGCTTGCTGAAGTCAACCGTTCTGAAGAGCAAAGACGCACCGTTCATACTCGAGATGCCGCCGTATCGCTGGCCGCTGCCGGCGTCGCTGGGACTGCGGCTGGTGGATCGCGGCAAGGCGTTCCTGTATCGCGCCGGCACGGTGATCATGCTGGTCTCGCTGCTGCTGTGGGCGGCGACCAACTTCCCCATGCATCACGGCCAGCCGCCCGCGGTGCAGGACAGCGTCGTGGCCAAGCTGGGACACGCGATCGAGCCGGTGATTCAGCCGCTGGGATTCGACTGGAAAATTGGCGTCGGCCTGGTGACCTCGATTGCCGCGCGTGAGGTCATCATCGCCACGCTGGGCACACTGCACGGCGTCGACCCTGAATCGCACGCCGCGGATTTGCAGACCGCTCTACATCACGAGCTGACGCCCGCGGGCGCAGTGGCGCTGCTGGTATTCTTCGCCTTCGCTATGCAGTGCATGTCCACCATCGCCGTGGTGCGCCGTGAAACCAACGGCTGGAAGTGGCCGGCCTTGCAGTTTACCTACATGACGATTGTCGCCTACGTCGCCGCGTTCGCGGCATACCACATTGTGGGACATTTCTGGAGCTAGGCTGGACTAGCGTGCCACGCCCATGAACTGGCAGATCCTGCCCGCAATTTCCTTCGAGAACGCCGCGGTATAGTGCACCGAATCGACGTACAGATTCTCGCGCTTGTTCTCCTGCATATCGGCCAGCCACAGAACATCCTTGCCCAGCTTGCCCTCCGACTGAAGATTCGCCATCAGCGGATATCCGTACTCCACGCGGACGAAGCCTCCGAATGCTTTGTCATTGTGCAGGAAGAAGTGGTAGCGAAGGTCGTACTTGTACAGCGGCACCGGCTGCCAGACGAAGATCGCGCGCACACCGTAGGCTGCTGCCAGCGACTCGATCATCTTCTTGTTGGCCAGCCAGCGGTCGACCACCGCATTCAGTATCGCGGGATCCCCATAGTTGGGCGCGCGGTTTGCGGACTCAGTCGCCGGTGCTTTGCCGAGCTTGTATTGCAGCCACTGTGCAGCCCGAATCATCGGCAGGTTGGCCAGCGGATTGGATTCCACCTTGCCATCCATAAACTGCCGCAGGTCGGTGGTGAACTTGGGCTCTCCGTCCGACAGGATGAAATCGTTCAGGCCATCGATGAAGATCGCGACCTGCGGCACATTTCCCGAGCGCAGCAGTTGCTGAAACAGCGCCAGTTCCTGGCTGCTGAAATATTCCGGGCGCGCGAAATTGTAGACCGCGGCGTGCTGCTGGGAAGCGCACTCCTGTAGATAGGACGGGATGGTTTGGTCGTCGGGCAAGTACCAGCCAAACCCGGTCGATCCGCCGAAAACGAAGATATTGGTTTGTCCGGCGCGCGGCGGCCAGGGCGTCTGATCTTTCGACAGGCGGAAGCCGGCAGCATCGATGTTCACGAACCGCCCGTGGAATGGCCGCTCGCGAAAGCCCGTCCAGGGTTCGTACTCGAACTCATGGTCCTCGCGCGGCGTTTCTTCGAGCAGCGCGCGCACGTCCTCTTCCTTCCAACCGGGATAAGCGGCTTGCAGCTTGTCGACTGGAAAGTGCTGGGTGAAGTTGACGGCCGGATCGGAGCTAGATTGATGGCGAAAGTGCAGCACGCCGTAGAGCGCCAGATTGATCAGCACCAGCAGCAGAAAAGCGTTGAAGAAGCTGACCGCCAGCACGACGTACCAGCGCTTCAATTTACCCGCGAGGGTCGGCGCAGGCTTGGCGTCGAGCTTGGCTTGCTTGTGGTGGGATTCCGTGACCGGCACCGGGTTCAGCAGCTCCGTGCGGCTTAGTTATATCAGATGAGCGGTTCGCAAAGGCATAGAGACTCGATCCGCGCACTATCGCATTGGATACTGCGAGCCCTACGCGATCTCCCGCGCCTCCGTGGTGAACCGCTACTCACCTGTCATAATGTAAACCAGTACTTTCATTCAACCATCGAAAGAGCACTCATGGCCGAATCTCCGATTACTCCGCGCAGTCAGGATTTCGCAACCTGGTATCAGGACGTTGTTTTACAAGGCGACATGGCCGAGCCGGCGGAGATTGTCAAGGGCTGCATGGTCATCAAGGCCAACGGCTACGCCGTCTGGGAGGCCATCCAGCGCGAGTTTGACGATCGCTTCAAGGCCACCGGCCACCAGAATTATTACTTCCCGCTGCTCATCCCGCAGAGCTTCCTGCAGAAGGAAGCCGAGCACGTGGAAGGCTTCTCGCCGGAGCTGGCGGTCGTGACCATTGCCGGCGGCAAGCAACTGGAGGAGCCGTATGTCATCCGGCCGACGTCGGAGACCATCATCGGCCACTTCTTCGCCAAGTGGATCAAGAGCTGGCGCGACCTGCCGGTGCTGGTCAATCAGTGGGCCAACATCATCCGTTGGGAGCTGCGCACGCGCATGTTTCTGCGCACGACGGAATTTCTCTGGCAGGAGGGCCACACCGCGCACGCCAATCACGACGAGGCGGTGCAGGAGGTGCTGCGCATGCTCGACGTCTACGCCGACGTGGCGGAGAACGTGATGGCGATGCCGGTCATCAAGGGCCTGAAGACGCAGTCGGAGAAGTTCGCCGGCGCGTTGCGCAGCTACTCGATCGAAGCGATGATGCAGAACGGCTTCGCCTTGCAGGCGGGCACCAGCCACGACTTAGGGCAGAACTTCGGCAAGGCCTTCGACGTGCAGTTCCAGAACCGCGAAGGGCAACTCGATTACGTTTGGCAGACGAGCTGGGGAGTAAGCACGCGTTTGATTGGCGGCCTCATCATGAGCCACTCCGACGACAAGGGGCTGGTGCTGCCGCCGAAGCTTGCGCCGACGAAGGCAGTCGTAGTCCCGATCTATCGTAAGGATGAAGAGAAAGACAAGGTGCTCGAAGCCGCGCATCGCATCGCCAAAGATGTAGGCGCGAAGGTCGATGACCGCGAAGGCCAGACGCCGGGGGCGAGGTTCTTCCACTGGGAGCGCCGCGGCGTGCCGGTGGTGCTGGAGTTGGGCCCGCGCGACCTTGCGGCGGGCAACGTCGTGCTCAAGCGGCGCGACACCGGAACGAAAGAGCCGATGGCGCAGGCCGATCTCAAAGCGAAGCTGCCGGGCCTGCTGGAGATCATGCAGCAGGAAATGTACGGCGCGGCCAAGCAGCGCATAAAAGACAACACGGTGCTGGCGAATTCGATCGAAGGGGTCGAGTCGGTTCTGTCGGACGTCACCGCCGAAAAGGGCGGTGGCAAGTTTGTCCTGGCACACCTGAAGGACGACCCGCGCTGCGACCTGCGCATGAAAGAGTTCAAGGCAACGATTCGCTGCATCCCGCTTATCGATGAATTCGACGGCAAGGGCAAGTGCATTGTCACCGGCGAAGAAGTGGACCGCCGGGTGGTGGTTGCAAAGGCTTATTAGATTCTGCGCTCGATGGCAAACATTGTTTGCGAGCAGGAACTCCATCAGGCGGAACTCTGCCCGTTCTCGAAACTGCTTTTGTGACCTCCTCACAACCTCCGGCGACACGCGTCACAGCGCCGTGTTCAACGCGCCTGTCATGCTGAATCTGTCGCCTTTCGCCTGAGTAGGCGCTCTAGAGTCTCTGGCGAACAGCGAAACGAGCTGCGGAGGGTCGCATGCAAGCCATCTTCGATCAGTTCAAACTGCGCGCCGAGGCGGTGAGTGCCGAAGTCCATCGCTTCCCCAACAAGACCGAGGCGCTGCAGTTCATCATCCATTATCTAAAGCAGGCCGGGGTCACGAATTCGCCCGATTCCTACGCCGTCTGGGCCGACTGCCCGTTCCTCCGCGCCATCGACAAAAAGCAAGTCGCCGCGCTGGTCCCGGGCTTGAGCTTCGAGGTGACGCGCGAGAACGCCGCAGCGTCGAAAGTGGGCATCAGCCAGCTCGACTGGGCGACGGCCTCGACCGGTTCGCTCGTCCAAGACGCCGTCCCCATCGAACGCCGTCTCGCCTCAACGCTCCCCAACATCCATGTGGCGATCGTCGAGACCAGCCGTTTGCTGCCCGATATGCCGGCGGTGTTCACCAAAATCCGGCCTGAGCAGACGAACTACATTTCGTTCATCACCGGGCCCAGCCGCACCGCCGACATCGAGCGTGTGCTGACCATCGGCGTACACGGCCCCGAAAAACTCATCATCGTCTTCGTGGACGACATGGCGGGGGTGAACTGATGCGCAAAGAATTTCGCGATTCCATCAACACCGCGTTGCACAATCCGAACCTGACGGGCGCGCTGGGCCGCTTCTCCGAGGCGTATCGCATCAGCCGCGAGAAGGCATACGAAGGCATCGATTTCGAAGCCGTGCGTACGCAGATCGCCGAGCGCAAAGGCTTCGCCGCTTCCCACCTCGACGAACTCGCCGACCGTTTCACCGAGCAGATCGAAGCGCGCGGGGCCAAGGTCTTCCGCACCGACGACCCCCCGAAAGTCCTCGAGTACATCCTCAATCTCGCGCAGCAGAACGGCGTGAAGACGGTGGTCAAGTCGAAGTCGATGGCGTCGGAAGAAATTCACCTCAACAAGCATTTGGAGACGGCCGGGATCGAGGTCCGCGAGACCGACCTGGGCGAGTGGATCGTGCAGCTCGCCGGGCAAACCCCGTCCCACATGGTCATGCCCGCCATCCACATGACCAAGGAAGAAGTCGCGGACGTCTTCAGCGACAAAGTGGAGCAGGGCCAGGCGCCCGACATTGCCAAGCTGGTGAAGTTCGCGCGCGGCAAGCTGCGCACCAAGTTTCTCAGCGCCGAGATGGGCATTACCGGCGCGAACATCGCGGTGGCCGAGACCGGCACGCTGGTCATCATCACCAACGAAGGCAACGCGCGCCTGGTGACCACGCTGCCGAAAATTCACGTTGCCATTGTCGGCATCGAGAAGCTGGTCTCTGAGTTTGGCGATGTCGTTCCCATACTCACCGCACTGCCACGCAGCGCTACGGCGCAACTGCTGACCAGCTACGTCACGATGGTCAGCGGCCCGGTGCCCAACACCGACGGCACGCCCAAGCAACTGCACGTCATCCTGATGGACAACCGCCGCACCGAGATGTCGCATGACCCGAAGTTCAAGCAGGCGCTGCAATGCGTCCGCTGCGCCTCGTGCCTCAACGTCTGCCCCGTCTTCCGGCTGGTCGGCGGACACGTTTTCGGCAAAATCTACACCGGCGGCATCGGGACGATCCTCACCGCGTGGTTCGACGCGCTGCAAGCCTCCGACGAAATCCAGAGCCTGTGCATCCAGTGCGGCAACTGCACGCAGTTCTGCCCGGGCAAAATTGACATTCCCGGGCTGATCCTCGAGCTGCGCCGACGCATTGCCGTGGAAAAAGGTCAACCGCTGGCGCAAAAAGCCATCTTCTCGGTCGTCAACAATCGCCGGCTGTTTCATTCCATGCTGCGCACGGCGTCGCTGGCGCAGAAGCCGCTGAAGAAGGATGGCTTCATTCGCCACCTGCCGTTCTTCCTCTCCGAGATGACGGAATTCCGCAGCCTGCCGGCGATTGCCGACGTGCCGCTGCGCGACCGGTTCGCGAAGATTGAGCAGCAGGTTGCCAAGGGTAGAGCCAACCTTCAGGTTGGCGTCCAGCCTGATTCCACAAATTCAGGGTTTTC
>Ga0335073_10010492_pt1 | contig 13016 bp, 11 predicted proteins | sample Lox_Sample_22_FD_207093 | JGI IMG/M metagenome (GOLD analysis project Ga0335073, IMG submission 207093) | Soil microbial communities from Loxahatchee National Wildlife Refuge, Florida, United States - Lox_Sample_2.2 | ecosystem: Environmental > Terrestrial > Soil > Wetlands | place: USA...
AATCGCGACGATTCTTTTGTTATCAGCCGCCTATGCATTGACGATGGTCTTCATCACCCGCGAAGGCGACCGCTTCTTTCGTACGCATACGGAAATCCAACTGGCGGGGGAGATCCACAAGAAGTTGGTAGCTACGATTGACCGGCAAATTGTCGGATATGAATTCTATGGAACCTCGTTGGCAAGCGGAGTTGTGGGCGGCGACCTGGTCGATGTGATTGAACAAAACGGCCATTGGCTCGCTTACGTCGCCGACGTCGCTGGTCACGGTGTCTCGTCCGGGGTCTTGATGGCAATGATTAAGAGTGCCGCCGCGATGAGCATGCGTTTCGATCCTGAGGCGAAAAACCTGCTGGCGGGCATCAACGACGGACTGTGCTCGCTCAAGACCAGCAACATGTTCGCAACTGTCGGATTTCTGGCTTGGTCGCAAGAAAACGGACTTCGCTATTCGCTCGCTGGACATCCGCCGATACTGCGCTGTCGCGAGGACGTGCAAATGCTTTCGTCACAGAACCTGCCAGTGGGATTGTTCCCCAGTATTACTTTTGAGAGCACTGCGATCGACACGCTACCAGGCGATGTGCTGGCCATTCTCACCGATGGACTCATGGAAGTTGCAAATCGGAATGAGGAAGAATTGGGCCTCGAAGCAATCGCTTCCACTTTGCGACGGTTAAGAGACCGCCCCCTTGTCGAAATCGCCGCAGCTGTATTTGAGCAGGCGGACAAGCACGGGGCGCGTACGGACGATCAGAGTTTGCTGTTCGTGCGCAGACTCAACTGAAGTTGGAATCGGGATTAGGTCCGCAGATTGATTGATTCCTTGCCGCTGCCGCAATATTCGCTTCACGCATTTCGCGGTACCTTTTCTTGATCCACATCCAGGAAAAAACTAGCAGTAAAGCTCCGTAATTCGCCCTCATGAACCATCGGCTCTCCCAGCGCACACCGGAAATGCCGAAAGATGACAGTGGCCACAGGAAATGCAGGGCGAACATTCCCCGATGTGTGGGGATATCGATCAAGATATGCAAAAGCCATCCCAACACGGCCAGCGGTGGACGCTTCTTGCGCAGCCACATCACGCCGAACAGAACGATGAATATGACCAGGCTGTGGCTGGCGTAATACAACTGCCAGACCCACTGGAAATGTGGCGGGCTCTTGGCATCGGGTAGCAGGTGCGGGGTCACTCCGGTGGCGTACCACCAGATACGAACGATTGCGGGAATTGCGAAACTGAACACATCTGGGAACACACCCCAGAAAACCAGCCAACCGAGGCTGATCGGGCTACGAAGCCGTCGGCGTGCGGAGAGTCCGACAGCGGCGGTCCACAAAGAATGGGCAAAGATATCCACAGAAAGAGGCTTGCTCTGCAGGGACTTGCGGGCCAAGCAACCGCGAAGAATACCTCCCTTGCCAACCTATTTCTGTGCGTTTAGACACGTTCTTTCGGGCCGCTGAACCTGCGGGGGCTTAGGACCTACCGCTCGTCCTGATTTCGTAAATTACGTCTCGTCACATGTACATAACATTCGACCTGTGTAATGCTTCCTGGGTTCGTGGGCCCCTTCAAGCAGATTCTGGGGATTCTGCCGACGCCAGTGGTGGAATGCCCGCTCCAAAACCGACAGCCCCAAGGAGGATTTGTGAAAGCAAGAATTTGCGTGTTGCTGTTCTCTATTGCATCTTTTGTTTCAGTTGGATTGCTGCAAAGCCGCGCAGAAATAGTGAAGACGCGGCACGTTCGCCCAGTAACCATTACAGGCGAGGCGAGGATGGTTGGACACCTTCCTTCAAGTCGCATTTTGCAACTAGATGTCGTGCTTCCGTTGCGCGATCAGGCCGGACTCGATGCTTTTCTCGCGGATTTGTACAGTTCCACGATCCCAAACTATCGGCACTTTCTCACGCCTGCAGAATTCACCGAAAGATTCGGACCGACACAACATGACTACGAGGAAGTCGTACGCTATGTCCAGAGTCACGGACTCGCAGTCGTCGGCGGCTCGCGCGACGGAATGGAAGTCCAAGTAAAAGGGCCGGTCTCAGCAATTGAAGCGGCTTTCCATATAAACCTGATGATGTATCAGCATCCGACCGAGAATCGGATCTTCTTTGGGCCAGATCGCGAGCCCAGCACGGACCTGCCCTTTGCGCTGTGGCATATCTCGGGGCTGGATAACTTTTCGATTCCGCACCCGCTTTACGTGAAAAAGAGCGACTATGCCAGGGAGCATGGCATCACTCCCTCTCAAATAAAGAATGCGACGACCGGATCGGGCCCGTCGGCATCGTTCCTGGGTAGTGACATGCGTGCCGCTTACTACGGCGGGACGACGCTGACCGGTGCGGGGCAGAATCTGGGATTGTTCGAATACCTGGGAACCGACCTCGCGGATCTAACGACGTATTACAACAACGTACATCAGACCAATAGTGTTCCGATCACCTTGCTTTCAACCGATGGCACGAGCACAAGCTGCGTGGATTCGCGTGCTGGCGGGCGGTGCGACGACACCGAACAGACTCTCGATATGACCCAGGCGTTAGGCATGGCCCCTGGACTGGCCAGCCTGGTGATGTACGTTGGTTCGACGGATACGGCGATCATCAGCGCGATGACGACACACAATCCACTTCCCACTACTATCGGATGTTCGTGGGGCTGGACACCGGCCGATCCGTCGACGCTGGATCCGTACTTCCAGAAGATGTCGGCGCAAGGCCAGAACTTCTTCGCAGCTTCCGGCGACAGCTCAACGTGGTCACGGAGAAATGAAGCGTGGCCTGCGGACGATGCCAACGTCGTTTCAGTCGGCGGAACGGATCTGACGACCGCGAGCGCCGCGGGGCCATGGAAGTCGGAAACGGCTTGGGTCGACAGCGGCGGCGGCATCTCGCCCGACAATATCAAGATTCCGTCGTGGCAGTCGCAGGCCGGAGTGATCAACTCCAGCAATAAAGGATCGACCACCTTGCGCAACGGCCCGGACGTCTCGGCAAACGCGAACTTCACGTTCTATGTTTGTGCGGACCAGACGACCTGCACCGCAAACGAATACGGCGGCACGAGCTTTGCCGCTCCGATGTGGGCCGGGTATGTCGCTCTCGCCAACCAACAGTTAAAGGCAAACGGATTTTCTACCGTTGGGTTCATCAATCCCTATCTATATTCGTTCGGCCTTAGTTCGGGTCATGCTACGGATTTCCACGACATCACGAGCGGAAAATCCGGAAGCTACTCCGCTGTGACTGGATATGATCTGGTGACCGGATGGGGCAGCCCGAACGGCCAGGGATTGATTAACGCACTCGTGGGAGAAAACTAGAGCACGTCTGTTGTTGCCTTCCCCCCAAAATGCCCGGGTCTTAGGGTCCGGGCATTTTTTTGTGATGTGCTGGCATAAGGATTACCTACGTGCCTTGACTGCGCGCTTCCCTTGCAATTAACTTCGCGAGTATCGGGATAATTCTGTCTTCCAGAGAGGGTTCAAGTTGCCGCATCGTCCGATTGTCACTCTTACTACGGATTTTGGGACCAACGATCATTTTGTGGGCGCCGTGAAGGGCGTCATCTTGGACATCGTGCCGGAGGCTGCGATCGTCGATATCACGCACGCTATTCAGGCGTATGACATCCTGGATGGCGCGATCGCGATTTCGCAGACTTATTCGTACTTCCCGACGGGTACGGTGCATATGGTCGTCGTCGATCCGGGAGTTGGAACTACTCGGCGGCCGATTATCGCCTCGAGCGATGGCTACCATTTCGTCGCGCCAGACAACGGCGTTCTTTCGATGGTGTATGCGAAGGAAGAGCGCGTTCACGTGCGGCATATCACTTCGGACCACTATTTCCATCAGCCGGTGAGCAGCACGTTTCATGGACGCGATGTCTTCGCCCCTTGCGCGGCATATCTGGCGAAGATGGTCGATTCGCACAAGTTCGGAGACGAGATTGAAGATTATGTGAAGTTTGCGGCGCCGCGTCCGAAGCCGAACGGAGAAAACAGGCTTCGCGCTGTCGTGCTAAAGGTCGACCGCTTCGGAAACCTGACCACGAATTTGACGCCCGAGGATGCTCCGTCTTTGTTCTCCGGTAAGTCGAAGTTCAAGATCGTCGTGGGAAATAAAGAGATCACGGAAATTCGCACATCTTATGCCGAGGGAAAATCCGGCGAGGTGTTCGGCATTCTCGGGAGCATGGGATACCTGGAGATTGTGGCGAACAGGGCGCCTGCGGCGCAGATCACGGGAGCGGGCAAGGGCGCTGAGGTAAACGTTGTTCTCGGTGAAGGCGCGGCCGCGGGGAAGGGCGCATAAAGAGCGAATTCACCACGGAGTCATCGAGACAACGGAGAAAGTCCTTTCAGAAATTTTTTTCTCTGTGACTCAGTGCCTCCGTGGTTGGTATCCCCTTAGGAGCTTTTAGGTTTCGGGTGGACGTAGCGCTCGATCTCACCTGTCCATCGTAGAAAGCGCCAGAGGTTGTGACGCTCTCTCCACATGAATTCCCAGAATTCCAGAAATCCGATCTGCTTCATCTTGACGCCGGTATAGGTCTCGATCCGCCAGAGCAGGTACGGACTTCTCCATGGAGCGAGGCGGTGCCCTTTTGTTGCGTTCCAGAGGAAGCGGATCGAGTTCTGCATGTTGAAATCATAGCCACAAAGGACACAAAGGTACACAGAGGAAAGCGCTGCAATCTTCACCTTCAGTAATCCATGTCAATGATAAAATCCAAGCTCTGCCTGAGAATCCTTCCGCATGAATGACGCAGACGCCCGCCAGAAAGCCGAGGATCATTACTATGCTGCGCTAGACCTGATGGCTGAGGGCAACCTCGAAAAGGCCGTGGCCGAGTATCAGGCCTCTGTCAGTGAAGATCCGACTTTCACTGAGGCGATGCACGGACTGGCCCGAGCTCTACAGGACCTGCAACGCTACGACGAGGCGATTGAAGTCGCCAACAAGATCGCCGAGCTCGACCCTGATGATGTGCTGGCCCACACAAGTTTGTCGGTGCTGTATCAGAAAAAAGGCATGATCCCTGAAGCTGAGGCAGAAGGCGCCAAGGCACGCGTGCTGGGATGGAAGCAGCAACTGAAAAAGGGTGGATCCTGAGCGTCTACGAGGCTCATTCGTTTTCGTCGGGAACCCGCGTGAAGCTGATTGCGAATGGCGCAACTGGCCGTGAATTTTGCAGCAGCCACTCGCGGCGTCGGCTGAAGCGGTATCGAATGAGCGTCCAGATGGCAAGCCACCCGTCGGAATGACGGATTTTCTTTCCTTCGTCGGCAGAGCGTGGGTCGTAGTGAATCGGAACTTCGGCGATTCGCTCTCCCATTCGGCACAATTTTCCCGTTACTTCAGGACAGAATTCAAAACGGCGGCAGTCCAACTGAATCCGCATCAGAGTCGAACGCCGGAAAACTTTGTAGCACGTGGCTTCGTCGTGAATTCCTGCGTTGTAGAGAAAATTCGTGAGATACGTGAGCAGTTTTGCTCCAAGAAAAAAACGAAGTCCGCGCTCGGGCCGATCCGGACGGACGCCGTAAACTACGTTCGCGCTGCCCTCCTGGAGCGGACGAAGTAAGACGGGATAGTCTTTGGGATCGTACTCCAGATCGGAATCCTGGATCAGGACATATTCTCCGCGAGCATAGTTGAGTGCGGTACGAATCGAGGCTCCCTTGCCGTAATTTCTTTCGTGAAAGACGATCGTCACATTTTCGATTGGGCCGAGATTTTGCAACTTCTCGCGAGTGCCGTCCGTCGAACCGTCGTCGACAATGATAATTTCCTTCCTGGCGGGAGAAGCCAGCACTGCCTGCAGCAACTCGTCAAGATGCGCGACTTCGTTGTAGACGGGAACAATGACAGACACACATCCGGCCCAGCGATTCGTGGCCGGCTTTGCGAGCTTCCGGGGTAGGGCAACAGATGTCACGGCTTTGGTTCAGGATACCGGGAATCATGACTGTGGGGAAGAGCAGGTTGGAATCGCGGCCCGCATTATTTATTCGCCGCGGCCTTGCCAATGGCAGAGATCGAACTCGCTATAATTCGGGATTCGCAGGATCGTGAACGGATGAAACAGGATTCCAGTCAAGTGCGGGTGGCGATCTCCAAACTGGATGGCAGTATGTTGAATGTTGCGCCCGTGCCTCCTCCTGGCGAAGGAGAGATCCACATCTGGGAATTTAGCCCCCTGATACCGGCTTTTCGTCCAGAAGAAATAGCTGGGATGCTTTCGCACGACGAGCGCGAGCGGGCGGCACGTTTCCACTTCGAGCGAGATCGACAACGCTTTTCCGTAACGCGCGCCCGAACCCGAATGATTCTCGGCGCATATTTGCAGTCGAACCCTCGCGAATTGCGATTCAAGTATTCGTCGCGAGAGAAGCCAAGTCTTGCCGATGTTTCCGCCGATGTTCGTTTTAACGTGTCGCATTCCGGAGATCAGGCGGTCGTTGCCGTGGCCAGTGGCAGAGAAATTGGCGTGGACATCGAACAAATCAGAAGCGATGTCGAGTGCGAGCCACTCGCGGAACGATTCTTTTCGCCGGGCGAGCGCAAATTGATACGCGAGTTGCCTGAGGGAAGAAGGCTCCATGCTTTCTTTCGGTTATGGACGTGCAAGGAGGCTTTCCTGAAGGCACACGGTACGGGCCTCTCACGGCCGCTGTCTTCTTTCGAGGTGAGGCTGAGCGAGGAACCTGGCAAGCGTCTCCGCATTAGGGGAGATGCCGGCGAAGAGAGTCGCTGGTCGCTCGTTGAACTCGAAAGTTCAAGTGGATATCCGGCGGCCGCAGCCGTGGAAGGCATGTTGAATGCCATGCGAATCTGCCGGCTGGCGTAACGCTTACGTTATACAACCCGGCACTGAAACGGTTGACTCACGCAGAGTTTTGCATACAACGCTGCAGCGGACGGAAATGTGATTCCTGAGTTGCGCAAAAAATTGCACAAGAAGAACTAAAACCATTGCGCTGTAGATTTTCTCAACAATTAACCCTTTATCCTTATCAATTTACAGTACAATGGCAAAACCGTAGCGGTACGGAGCTTGCGAAGGTAAGTGCAGTGCTCCTTATAAGCTAGACTGGAAGGCAATTCGGGTCAGACGACCTGCCGTTTGCAGTCTCGTAAGAAATCCCCCCAAGTGCAGTCCGGAAATCATGAATTGATTCCTTCTGCGAAGAATTACATGCAATAAAACTTTTTCAAAACTGAGAACCTCGGGAGGTTCATACTCTTGTCTGCTTCGACTAGTCATTTGATCGCGCCGCACGGCGGTGAGTTGGTTAACCTGTTCGCGTTGCCAGAGAAAGCTACAGAACTGAAAGCCCATTCCCGCGAATGGCCATCCTGGGACCTTACGGCCCGCCAGATTTGTGATCTGGAATTGCTGATGAGTGGCGGATTCTCTCCGCTGCGCGGCTTCATGAACAAAGCCGACTATGAGGGCGTCTGTCACAACATGCGCCTGGCCAGTGGAATCCTCTGGCCCATGCCGATCACGCTCGACGTTACTGAGGAATTTGCAAAGAAGCTCACGCCGGGAAGCAGCAAAGTGGCGCTGCGCGATGCCGAAGGCGTGATGCTGGCGGTACTTCATGTAGAAGAAGTTTGGCAACCCGATCGGTCCGAGGAAGCGAAAGCGGTGTTTAAGTCCACGAGCAAGGCTCATCCAGGCGCCGACTATGCGATGAACAAGGCCAACCCGTGGTACGTTGGCGGGAAAATCGAAGGCCTGCAGGCGCCCTCGCACTACGATTTCCGCTCATTGCGTCTTACTCCAGCCGAGCTGCGCGCAGAGTTTGCCCGCTTGGGTTGGCGTCGCGTGGTTGCGTTTCAGACTCGCAATCCCATGCACCGCGCCCACGTTGAACTAACGTTTCGCGCTGCAAAGCAAGTTGAAGCCAACCTTTTGATCCATCCTGTCGTCGGAATGACGAAACCGGGCGACGTCGATTACTACACCCGCGTACGTTGCTATCAGCTGTTGAGTTCTAAGTATCCGCAAGGGACCCAGAAGCTTTCGCTTCTCCCGCTTGCGATGCGCATGGGTGGGCCGCGCGAGGCGATGTGGCATGCATTGATTCGTAAGAATCATGGATGCACGCACCTAGTTGTCGGCCGCGATCACGCCGGCCCGGGAAATGATACTGACGGCAAGCCGTTTTACGGCCCGTACGAGGCACAGGAAGTGTTCAAGAAGAACGAATCCGATATCGGCGTCACGATGGTGCCTTTCAGCATGATGGTGTACCTCGAAACGGAGGACCGCTACATTCCGGACGACGAAGTGAAGCCTACGGATCGAGTGCTCAACATCTCTGGTACGGAACTCCGGAAACGCTTGAACGAAGGCCGTGACATTCCGGGATGGTTCACGTACCCGGAAGTAGTGCAGGAACTGCGCCGCAGTTTCCCGCCTCGCGCTCACCAGGGCGTGACGATCTTCTTCACGGGCTTGTCGGGCTCCGGCAAGTCAACAATCGCCAACGCGTTGCTAACCAAGTTCCTCGAAGTTGGTGGGCGTCCGGTCACTCTGCTCGATGGAGATTTGGTCCGCAAGCATCTCTCGTCGGAACTTGGATTCTCGAAAGAGCACCGCGACATCAACATCCGTCGCATCGGTTACGTGGCCTCGGAAATTACGAAGAACGGCGGCATCGCAATTTGTGCGCCCATTGCTCCCTATGATGCAACGCGCAAGCACGTGCGGCAGATGATCGAGCCTTATGGCGGATTCATCCTGGTGCACGTGGCGACTCCGGTCGAGGTGTGCGAGCAACGGGACCGCAAAGGACTCTATGCGAAGGCGCGCGCGGGAATCCTTAAGGAGTTCACAGGTATCTCCGACCCGTACGAGGTTCCGGCAGACGCTGAAGTAACAATCAACACGGGAGAGTTGTCACCCGAGGAAGCCGCGCAGGAGATTGTTTTGCATCTGGAGCGCGAAGGTTTCATCGGAGTGAATGGAGCAGCCGCGTAGGGCGGTATACAGATGGAAATGCTGGCACTCAAGATCCTGGTCGGATTCATCGTAGGCATCCTGATCGGCATGAGCGGCGTTGGGGGCGGCGTGCTACTGCTGCCGGTGCTGATCTTTGGATTGCGAGTGCCAGCTCTTATGGCGGTCGGTTCGGACGCGCTATTCAACTTCTTTACCAAAGTTCCCGCCAGCCTTATGCATTTGAAAAAGGGCACGGTCCGGCGCAACGTCGTAATCGCGCTCGGTTTGGGAAGCGTCCCAGGCTCCATCTGTGGCGTTAAGCTCCTCATGCATATCCGTCACCTCTATGGGGATGGAGTCAACAACTTCATCAAGAGTGCCGTTGGCGTTCTGCTGATCGTCATTCCACTCCTCATGCTGTTTCAGAGGCGGATCGAAGAGCGTGTCGCCAACCGTCCTCCGTCGATGAAGGGATTCGCGGGAATGGTCCTGATAGGCCTGGTCGCTGGATTCCTTGTGGGCATGACCTCGGTTGGATCTGGCAGCATCATCATGATGCTCTTGTTGCTGTTTTATAGTTTCCCGCCCAAAATTAATGTCGGAACCGATATCGTGCATGCCGTAATCCTGACAGGAGTCACGGGTTTCATGCATTTCCGTCTCGGTAACGTGGACCCGACGCTGGTATTGACGCTGCTGATTGGTTCGATTCCGGGCGGATTGATTGGATCTCACATCGCTACTCGTCTTCCCATGATGTGGCTGCGGCGAATCTTGTGCGCCTTGCTTCTGATCACCGGAGCCCGTATGTTGTGGGCGTAACCTATTCAGGACTGACCTTCACTGCATGACTTCATCCAAGTACGCCGACATCCTCGAGCGCATTTCTGCCGGTCTTGAAGCTGCGCGAACGGTATTCGCACGTTTTACTCCGGGAGAGATTGAAACCGAGTACAAGATCGGGCACGATCCGGTCACTGAAGCCGATCGAGCGATCGACGCAATATTGCACAAGCATCTTTTACGCGAGGATGAAGGCTGGCTTTCGGAAGAAAGTGCCGACGACGTGTCGCGGCTTTCCAAGAGCCGCGTATGGGTAGTGGATCCACTGGACGGTACCCGCGAGTTCGTTCAGGGAATCCCGGAGTTCTGCGTGTCGATTGGCTTGGTTGAAGACGGCCAGCCGGTTGCGGGAGGGATCTGCAATCCGGCAACGAACGAAACCATCATTGGCGCGATCGATTGCGGAGTGACGTACAACGGCAAGCCGGCGCGGCCGAGCCAGCGAAGCGAACTAAAGGGATCGCTGATTCTGGCCAGCCGCAGTGAGGTAAAACGTGGCGAGTGGCAGACATTCATGAATGGCGAATATAACGTCCGCCCCATGGGGTCTGTCGCCTACAAGCTCGGCTTGGTCGCCGCCGGACTCGCGGATGTGACATTCACTCTGACACCCAAGAATGAATGGGATGTCGCCGCCGGCGCCGCGCTCGTCCAGAGTGGCGGTGGATTCGTCGCAACGCTCGATAACTCAGCGCTCCGCTGCAACAATCGCAATCCGCTGCTATCGGGACTGTTGTCGAGTGGCCCCTTGCTTAAGGATCAACTGCTAGCTTTAGTGCAGCCGCATTTGCCCGTCGCCGAGCAGGCTCGCTAGGCGACGCCTGTACCCCAATTGAGTTCCTGCTGCTCTCTGGAGTCTTCAGCGAGTAATATTCCTGAGACCTGCATGGACTTTAAAATCCTTCACGAGTTCCCACCGGCATATGTTGAGCAACGGTGGCGGGAATTCCTGAATCGAGTCGAACCTTCCCTCGCATTACAACGCTCCCGAGTACTTCCTCGATCCTCTGCGAAGCGGCTCTGATCCTTTCGCGGTTCTTGTGTTCCAAGGTGATCAGATTCGAGGTATTCTCACTGGATTTCACCTCGATAAGGAAGTCTCCAGCGGGCTCGCATCGCGCCCGCAGATTTGTATTGATGGCGTGGATTCAGATGCAACTCTCAAAGCGCTTGCCGCAGGCCTGCTGGAAGAAGCTGACAATGCATGCTTAGTACACATCTTCACCTGGTCGTTATTGGAATTGCCCGAACTTTCTGCTCTCGGATTCCGTCGTCGTCAATTGAAGGGCAGCGTCCGAGCAGTCTTATTTGAGCTCTACGATAAATACATCGGCGCGGCAACGACCCGAAGTGGGGCACCCGGAATCGCGCGGCTCGCTTCCGAGACTCCAATCCCAGTCGCTGCTGAATAGGTAGAACTTGCCATCCTGCGAGACATTGCCAATGGCAATGGATCCAAAGCACGAGTCGACCTTTGCGCTTGCATTACACGCACCCGTGGAGTGATGGTGCGCGAATCGCCAGACCTTGGGTGGTCCAGAAGTCGCAACACAGACAATTTCGCGGTCCCAGGCTTGACGCACCGACATCAAGGGATTCGTTGCGGCATTGCGCGTGCCATCGCCAACAGTGCCCGCGCCACGTCCAGAGAAGGCACCGCAAACCGGCGCAGTGTCGGTGGGATCATCGTTGTTCCACGACCAATGCGTATCCATTCCAAGCGGAACTGAATCCTCTGCAGGAACCAGGCGTTTGAAGTCACTCAGGTTGGAGAGCGGACGGTCAAGAAGGCCAAAGGTACTGCCGGGGCCTCCGTTGTTGATCAGGTGAGAATAGCCAAGAACGGTGTGTCCGCCGCAAAAGCTCGACACGCCTGAATGTCCCTCGCCTCCGGTGGAGCACGCAGTCACGGTCGCGCTCTCCGGAAACCAGAAGAAAAGTGTGCTCGCACCCGCTGGAGTAATCTTCACTGCTGCACCATCGCGGCTGATCCGCGCGTTGTGGACATTGAATCCCGCGGTGCTGATGTTCGGGGCTAAACTGCCGGCGACAAGTGGTGCGCTCTGGTTATAAATCTTGCTGTTCGCCTCTACTGAATTTTGCAAACTCTCTTTCCCCGAAGCTGTGCCGATGTAGACTTTGAATCCGGTCAGAACCATCTTGTACGGATTATCAATTTGCGGCAGAGAGACTTCGATTCCACCAGGAGAATTCAATCGAACGTGCTCCTCAGGCGAAGGAAGAGTTTCTCCGGGGCCCGTAGGGCGACGAATCGTCGCCGTGAGCTGCACGTAGTAATCGCCGGCAGGGAGAGCACCAGAAATGATCTTCAATTCAGGCACCGTGGGCGGACTCAGCAACCCGAACTTCAGTTGGACCGTCTGCATCTGCGAACCGCCAAGCCGTCCCGTGCCAGAGTCATACCAGTAGCAGCGACCGGTTGAACGATCGTAGTAGGTAATCTGATTGCCGCCGCCCTGGCCTTTGCCCCCAGCATAGCCGGCGAATTTGGTATCGTCGCCGCTGTTCGAGATTGCACCCGGATATCCCGTAAGATCATTCGGCAGGTTAGGACACTTGGCAAAGTCGTAGACCGTCGCCTGCTTCCCTTTCGCCACGTCATAACTGGTGATCAGATTGTTGGCGTCAAACTCTCCATAGAGGATGTGAGGATCAACGTAGCTGAATGTTCCGCCCGCGCGCATGCGGCAAGTGCGAAAAGAGCCGCAATGAGGAGTCACTTGCATCAAGCTGGCATCCATCGAGAACAGGACCGCGCCGCCACCTCCGGTCATCACGTAAAAGTAATAGCCTCCGTTGGGGCCAAGTTTCGGATCGAATTTCCCCCACTCGTTGATTTCCGCCGACGAATTGGAAATGAAACTGAATCCCTGCAGATTTCCGTCGACGCCTCTCTCATCTGTAGCACGCACCATGCGCGAGCCAAATTCGGGGTCGTGAAACACCTGATTTGCTTTTGGAGGAACGAACGCCCGCTCCGGTCTGAGTCTGCGGCTGGTTTCGGCGCAGTAGAAGTCGGGACAGGAGCTCGATGGCTGTGCTGCAAACGCTACGACATCAACACCAGTTTTGTGCGCGTCGGGATTCGCGAACCCGAAAACGTAGATGAAGCAAAAGACCTGAGCAGCAATGAGTAATGACCGAAGTCCAAGCCTGCGAAATCTGCGGGATCCACATC
>Ga0335073_10010493_pt1 | contig 13015 bp, 14 predicted proteins | sample Lox_Sample_22_FD_207093 | JGI IMG/M metagenome (GOLD analysis project Ga0335073, IMG submission 207093) | Soil microbial communities from Loxahatchee National Wildlife Refuge, Florida, United States - Lox_Sample_2.2 | ecosystem: Environmental > Terrestrial > Soil > Wetlands | place: USA...
TGGGGACCTGCGTGCCGTCTTTCGACTTGAAGAACACCTGCTTGAGTTCGTATTGCGAGGTGTCGAAGGGGATTTTCGGCTGTGCGAAGATGTCGCGCTTGCCGGTCGCAGTGTCGAGCCGGTAGATGGTGGGCGGCAGAATGAAGGAAGAGACCTGGTAGTAGCCAAAACGGTCGGTTGTGCGTCCGCGGAGCAGTGAAGCCGATACGATCCCCTGGTAATCGATCGTCCCCAGGGGCTTGCCATCGAGCGAGTAGATCGAGGTCTCAGTCTTGACGTCCTTGAGCCGGTTCACATAGATCTTTCCGCCGACGATGGAGAAGTCTTCGATGACCTGGGGACCTTCGGGAACGACGGTTGTCCACACTTCGGGCATAATTCCGGGATCGGCCTTGAGGATTCGCCCATTGGGCGCCTTGTAGTCGGTCTTCACGAACCAGGCGCCTTTGGCGTAGATGGCGGTGAATCGCGAGTCGAGTCCCCAGACAAGGCTCTCAAACGGAGAGCCGGGCTTTTCAAGGTCGCGGAAGACGATATCCTCGCGCCTGGCAGGGACACCGCGTTGAATGTCGAGGACGAGATAGTGTCCGTCGTCGGTGACGACAGGGCCGAAGAGGTCGTTGCCGCCCAACTCCTCGCCGCGAAACTCGCGCCCGAAGAGCAGGACATCGTGCGAGAGCCGCTCTCCGATGACGTGAGTAAACAGCAGAGTGCCCTGTTTGTTGTTGCGCGCGTAATAGATGCCGGTTCCGTCGGGCGTGAATCGAATGCCGGTATACCGCGCTGCCGGCAACTCGTCTTCCAGGGTTTTTTGCGATTTCACGTCATAGATGCGGATGGTGTTCTCGTCGGCGCCGCCCTGCTTGACGCCATAGGCGAGGAGCGAGCCGTCGCGCGATACATCGAGGAGCGAGATCGAAGTATTGGGGTCGCGGCTCAGGGTGGCAGGATCAAGGAGCCGTTCGTCTTTGCCCGCCCAGCCGCGGCGCAGGTAAATGGAGAACTGATCCTCGCCGGCCACGCGCTTTTCAAAGAAGAAATTGCCGTTGCGTTCGACAGGAGTGGTCCATGCGGAAACGTGCTCGAGGGGATCGAGGTCTTCGACAACCTGCGGACGGATGCGCGCCTGCTTCAAGTAACGCGCGGTGTAGGTATTTTCGGCGTCGATGAAGGCGCGTGTTTCGGGGCTCTGCGCATCTTCAAGCCAGCGGTAGTTGTCGGTGAGCCTCGTGCCGAAATAATCGTCGACGACCGGATGGGTTTCGACGGCAGGGGGAGGCGGCAGTGTGATTCCATCGCGGCCGTGAATGGTTTGCGGCAGGGCCGCGACGGCCGCGAATAAACCCAATCCAAGACCAACAGCGATGCGATACATGAAAATCCCCCTGCCATCCAGCATACGCAAGGCGGCCAAATGCTATGCCGCTTTGGCCCGCGCCGCAGTGCGCCGCTCGGCGGCGAAGACCGCGAGGCCGAGGCCGACCAGCACCACCGTGCCGCCGACGACCTTGAGCACGGCAAGGGGTTTGTTGGTCTCTTCAGGAGCGGGAATGGTGGCCAGGGCGATGGTGAGCGCGGTGCTGAGGAAGCCGAGGGAAGCGAGGACGATGGCCGCGGGCTTGCCGCCGGGCACGCGGCGCACTTCCGGCCCGGCGGGTACGCTCTGCATGCGGATCAGGGCGGCAAAAACGAAAAGGTACGGAATGAAATAGGCGATGAATCCCATGCTGACCAGCACATCGTAGGCGCCGCGGACCGTGGTTCCGGCCTGTCCGAGGAGCGCCACGATGATTCCGGCGCCGCCGTAAACGCCGATGGCGACCCAGGGTGTGCGAAAGCGGGGATGAATGGAGCCGAAAGCGGCGGGCAGATAGCGGTCGATACCGGCGACAAAGGGGAGCCGCGAGGTGGAGGAAAGGAAAGCTGCGGCGCCGCCGATGGCGTTTAACCCCACGAGGAGCGCGACCGGGGCCAATAGCCATTCCGCCCCCAGGCGGGCGCTAAGCTGGTGAACGCCGTTGATGAAGCCGTCGGGGCCGACGACCTGGTTGCTGGGGAGGGAGACAAGGAGAGCGGCAGTGCCGCCAATATAGCCAATTGCAAGCACGCTGCCGCCGACAAGGATGGCCCAGGGAATGACGCGGCGGGGATTCTCGATTTCGTCGCCCATGGCGGAGCCGGCCTCGACACCGCCGAAGGCGAAGAACACGCTGGACCAGAAGACGGCATTGTCCAGAGACCAGTGCGGAGTGAGGGAAGCGGCGGTGAAATGGGTTGCGGGGCCGAAGCGCAAAACCGAGACCGCGGCCAAGGTCATGAGCACGGCGAGCGGCACAAAGCTGCCGAGCGAGCTGAAATTGTTCAGCCATTTGCCCGCATCGACGCCGCGAATGTTGAGGAGAGTGATGACGCCGAGACAGACGACCGAAAACACGAGGTAGTAGGCCGGATCCCCGGTAAGAGCCCGACCGCGCACGCCAAAGGCGAACAGCACCGACGCCGCACCGAAGTAGAGCACGCCGGAAAAATAGGGCAGGTTGCTCATCCAGTAGGTCCAGGCGGCAATGAATCCCGAGAAGTTGCCGAAGGCCTCGCGCGACCAGATGTAAAGGCCGCCCTCCTGGGGAAAGCGCGAGGAGAGTTCCATGACGCTGGCGGCGAGGGGAATGAAGAAGCAGGTGAGCGCCGCCATCCAGACGACGAGAACGCTGGGGCCGGCGGCAGCGGCCGAGGCGGCCCAGCGCACACTGAGCCCGCTGACAACGTAAAAGAGGGCGAGATCGCGAAAGCGAATGCCTCGCTTGAGCTGCGGAGGGGAAGGCATGTTGGGCGGAGCATAACAGACGCCGTGGAGGGGAGCAAAGAATCGCAGAAGGGATAGAATAGAAGGAGTTGGAGCCGCGATCGGCGCCGGCCCAATTCTGGAGATTGCCGTGGTGTGCTCCCGTTGCGGTTTTGCCGCCAGCCAGAACAGCCGGTTCTGTCCGTCGTGCGGCCTGCAGATCGCTTTTGCAACGCAGCCCGAATATCTTGCCCCGGAGCGTGGAATCCCGCAGGCTGCCGCTTACAGCCATGCCCTGGCCCGGCATGGCGGCTTTGGGCAGATGTTCGGCCTGCATCCGGGAATCGCTTTCCTCACCCTGGTGGTGGATGCCATGCTCTTCGGCGGCGATGTGGCCACGATGGGCGCGCTGCTTCCCGTTTCCATCGGCGTCGGCGCCCTGCTCGGCGTGATCACTTACAAGGCGCAGATGCGCTGGTACGGAGACGACAAGGAGTCGGCAGCCATCAAGGGGCTGATCCTGGGCTTTCTCACCGCGATTCCGGCGCCGTTGCCTGCTATTTTCAGCGTTCCTTCAGGGATTCTGGGGCTGATCCACAGTTGGAGAAACAAGCTGAAGTAGGCGCTACGCTCCGCTAGTATCTTTCAACACCGCCATGGCGGCATTGCGGCCATTGATGCCAATGACGCTGCCGCCCGGGTGTGTGCACGCGCCGCAGAGATAGACGCCGCGCATGGGGGTTCGGGCGGCCAGGCGGTTGGACCACATATAGGGCGGCAGGCATTCGCCCTGGAAGATGTGTCCGCCGGTGAGTCCGACCTTCTTTTCGATGTCGGGCGGGCCGAGCACCTGTGCGTCGATGACCGCATCGGGAATGTTGGAGCAGAGGCGGCCGATGGAGGCGAGTGCGAGGCTACGCACCTCGTCGCGCCGGGAGTCCCAGTCGCCAAGGGCGAATCTGTAGGGCACGAATTGCGCGAAGACACTCATGGTGTGGGTGCCATGGGGAGCCACCGAGCTGTCGTGCACGCTCTGGAAGTAGAGTTCGCACCAGAGGCTCGCGGCCATCTCGCCGCGGCGCGCGGTTGCGTAACTTGCTTTCCATTCGTCCTTGGTCAGCGGCGCGTTGATCTGACCATAGTGATGCGGCTTGTGGGTGCCCGGCCGAGCTTTGAAATTGGGCAGCTCGCGCAGATGCACATTGAGCTTTACCGTGCAGCCCTCGATGGGCACACTGTCAACCTGCGCGCGCCATTTCGGATCGGCGGACTGACCGAGGAGCCGGAGGGTCACGCGAGGGTCGGCATTGGAAACAACGACACGCGCGGCGATGCGCTCACCGCCCTCGAGGAGCACGCCTTCGCCGGGCAGGATAGCTGCCACGGGGACGCCGGCAGCGACGGTCGCTCCGGCCTCGCGTGCCGCGTCGCAGAAATAGAAGGAGACCATCCCCATGCCGCCGCGCACATAGCCCCACATGCCGGGCATGCCGCCCAGGCGGCCGGAAGAATGATGGAAACGGATGGACGCTGTGCCGCGGTCGAACGGGCTGGCGTTGGTACCGATCACGCCCTGGCCGAGGAGGGCGATCTGCAGCCGCTCGTCCTGAAGATAGTTCTCAACGAATTCGGCCATCGACCAGTCAAAGAGGACGGCTCTCGCCTCGGTGTCCGCGCCGAGGCGGTCTTCAATCTGCTCGCGCGTGGGTGGCTCGCCAATCCAGACATCACCCGCGTAGGCGGCGAACCCTTTCACATGGCCGCTGGGCGGCGGACGGAGCGCATTGCGCAACCGCCGTACAACGTCGCACATCTCTCGCCAGCCTTCTTCGTCGCCCGGCGCGATGGCGCGAACTTCGGCGGCGCATTTTTCGTCGTCGTCCCAGAGCTGCACGCTGGAGCCGTCGAGGAAGGGAACGAAGAGGCCGGCGGTCGCCGGAGTCCAGGCATAGCCGCGGCGCGGGAGGTCGAGCTCTTCGATGACGAGTGGATGCAGAAGGCCGGCGAGATAGGCGCAGGGCGACATGCGCACGCCGGGGAACGGCTCCTCGATGGTGCATGCGCCGCCAATGCGGGCGCGGCCTTCGATCACGAGCACGCGCTGGCCGGCGCGCGCCAGGTACGCAGCGCAGGCCAATCCATTGTGGCCCGCGCCAACGACGATGGTGTCCCACGCGCGCGCCGCGAGTTCGCGCACGGGAGCTGGCAGCCCGATTTCGCCGAGAACAGATGCGGAGGGAGAGCTCATGATCCCACTACGCTAGCACCCTGCCCGCCGGGTTGCGAAGCTGGCGATCGAAGGGGCCAATCGGGGCGGAACGCGTTGAGAAGAGAACCGCCGGCCGAGGATTGGCAGAGACGCATGGCTTGGCATCATCGCGAAGCAGCCTTGGGGTGTACTATGGCATTGCTCCCCCGATGATCGCTGGAGGCAATTATGGAAAGCGTCGTTACATTTCTGCTCACGGCAAAGCCAGACGAGGCGACCGCATTCTTTCGCGACAAACTCGGGCTCAGGTATTTGCGCGACGACGGATTCGCGCTGGTGTTCGATCTCGGCGGAGTGATGCTGCGCGTCGGGAAGGTGCCGTCGTTTGCGCCGGCGCAGAACACCGTGCTGGGCTGGGAGTCGAAGGACATTGCCGCGGATGTGGATCAGCTGGGGGCCAAAGGCGTGGTCTTCGAGCGCTACCCGAATATGGGCCAGGATGAGCGCGGCATCGCGAACTTTCCGACTGGCGACAAGGTGGCGTGGTTCAAGGATCCGGATGGGAATGTGCTGTCGCTGTCGCAGCACGCAACGACGAGCTGAAAGGGATCAGTCTTTCGCGTCTGTGTACTCTTCGTGCCAGGCCATCTGGATGGCCTCGAGCCTCGACTCGTTCGACTTGGCTGGGTCATCGGCGAAGCCGTCCAGCTCGGTGACATAGCGGTGCAGATCGGTGAAGCGCACGGTGAGCGGATCAAGCTCGGGGAACTTTTCTTGCAGCTGAATGCCGATCTCCTCGGCGTCGGTCCAGTGAATCTCGCGCGGCATCGGTATCTCCCTAGTTGCTCTCGAGCATGGTGATCAATTCCTGATCTCCGTCGAGAAGATAGAACGCAATGAAGGTCAGAGGTGTGACGTCGGAAGCGTTGCCGAAATCGGCAATGACGCGGCCGGCCGGCTCGTGGAACGCCGAACCGACGGGAAGCAATTCGGCCGCTTCGCCTTCGACCTGACAGAATGCGGTTCCGCTGGCGATGCAGCCGGCTACCGGGCACGGATGAAGGTGGCGGCCGGTGGTCTGACCGGGAGCGAGCGTAATCCTGCGGACATCGACCTTGCTGACGCTGCGGCGGCCCAGCGCAGCGGCGAGAAGCTGCTGGCGATCGATCGTAAGCTGGCTCATAGCGCTGTGCCTTTTCTTATTTCGGCTCGGCCAGCGCCAGCGGCTTGCCCTCGGAGACGTAATTGCGATTCCACTTGGGGATCTCGACGACGTAATTGCCGGGTCTGGTAATCACGGCCTGGCAGCCGAGCCGCGAGTTGAGCTGTTGGTCGGCGGCCATGTCGAGCCTGTCGAGCTCGTCATCCTGCGGCTCGCTGATGCCGGCGTCGCCCTCCTTCACCCAGATGTGACAGGTGGTGCAGGCGCACGAGCCGCCGCAGGCGTGGTCCAGAAAGACGTCGTGGTTCTCCGCCACGTCGAGAAACGACATGGGCTTGCCATGGTGATCGTAGGGCATGGTGCCGAACTCGAACTCGACCGTCTTGCCCTCGGGCTCGAACGTGACGCGCACAAGTTTGTCGGGTGGAATGGTCTTGCTGCTCATCTCACTCATTTCTCAAAAACCTCAGCGTCGCTCGGCCATCCGGCAACATCATCGGCCTGCGCGAATCGCTCTTGTCCCTGCTGCGTCCATCATCAACTCGGCCAATCGGCGAGTTGCCGTGTCAAGCGATTGGATGGCCCGACGGACCGCAGCCAAGTCGCTATCCCCCCGAAGCCTCATGAGTTGGACTCGCGCGGCGTGGATCGCCGCTCGTTCTTCCATGCCAAGCGCGGTCCACAAAGGGTCCGTCTGAGCCTGCACGACCGAGGCAAGAACCAGATCCGCTGCAACGCGTGCATTGTTCATCTTCCAAGCCCCCTCGGCGCTCAGCTGGGTTCACCCCGCCTTTTACCGGAACTCCGCAGGCGCCATCGGATGGGGCGCGGTCACATTTTCTTCCAGTTCTTCGGCGGCGGAGTCCATTGTCTTGCCTCGAATGGCGCTGGTTACCGCCGCGTCCATCATCAGTTCGGCCAGCCGCTGCGTGGAACGATCGAGCGCCAGCGTCGCCTCGCGAATTGCCGCCAAGTCGTCGCCGACTTTCACTGATCGAAGGCGCATCGCCGCAGCTTCAATTGAGGCCTGCTCCTCATCGGTCAATGCGCCCCAGGGGGGGGTTGTCTTCGCCTGCTCGACCTTGGTGAGGATCGTTTCGGCCTCATTGCGTGCCTCGATGAGCAGGCGTTTGGCGAAGTCTTCCTCGGCGTGGTCGAAGGAGTCGAGAATCATGCTTTCGACCTGCTCGTCGGTCAAGCCATAGGTCGGTTTCACTTCGATTTCGGCCTGCTTGCCGCTACGCTGTTCGCGTGCCGATACGTGCAGAATGCCATCAGCATCGATGAGGAATTTCACCTCGATACGCGGCAGGCCGGCCGACATGGGCGGAATACCCTTCAGATCGAAGCGCGCCAGCGAACGGCAATCGGAGGCCAGTTCGCGCTCTCCCTGCACCACATGAATGGCGACATTCGTTTGCCCGTCGACGCCGGTGGTGAAATGTTCGGTGGCCGACGCGGGGATGGTCGAATTGCGCTGGATGATCTTTGCAACCACGCCTCCCAGCGCCTCGATGCCAAGCGAGAGCGGGGTGACGTCGAGCAGGAGCAGTTCTTCGGTGGTCTTCGAAGCGCCGGCCAGGATGTCGGCCTGCACGGCTGCGCCGAGAGCGACGACCTCGTCGGGATTGAGATCGGTGTGCGCCTTTTTGCCGCGCGCCGATAGTTCGAAGAGCTGGTCGACGAGCTGCCGTACGGCGGGAATGCGGGTAGAACCGCCAACCAGAACCACTTCGTCGATTTGCGCGGGCGCGATGGCGGCGTCGGCCATCGCCTGTTTGCAAGGGCCGACGGTTCGATCGAGAACCGGCTCGATCAACTGCTCGAAGACGCCGCGCGGGATCTCGCGCTGATAGCGGTCGCCGTTCGGCAGTTCGAAATCGAAGTAGGCGACCGGCTCACTGGAGAGCTGGACCTTGACGTCGATGGCGACTTTGCGCAGCGCCTGAACCGCGCCGGGATGCGCGCGCAGGTCGACGCCATGTTCGGCGTGGATTTCGTCGAGGGCGACAGCGAGCAGCAGGTTGTCGATGTCATCGCCGCCGAGGTGCGTGTCGCCGTTGGTCGACTGCACTTCGAAGATTCCGTCGCGCAGCTTGAGGATGGAGATATCGAACGTGCCGCCGCCGAGATCGTAGACCGCGATCGTACCTTCTTTGGCGCGGTCGAGGCCATAGGCGAGCGCCGCGGCTGTGGGCTCGTTGACGAGGCGCAACACTTCAAGGCCGGCCATGCGGCCCGCATCTTTCGTGGCCTGACGCTGCGCATCGTTGAAGTAGGCCGGAACGGTAATCACGGCCTGCGTGACCGGCTTGTTGAAGTAGCGCTCGGCGTTACGCTTCAACTGGCGCAGCACGTAAGCCGAGATCTCCGGCGGGGTGAAGCGAAGCTCGCCGAGCTGGATGCGAGGAACTTCGCCTTCTTCAATGTCGTCGGCGAGGCGGAACGGGAACAGCCTGAGCTCGCTTTCGACTTCGGCGAGGCCGCGGCCCATCAGGCGCTTGACGGAGTAGATGACGCGTTCCGGGGTTTCGATCAGCGCGCGGCGGGCGCTGTTGCCCACGGTGACGGTCGGCCGGCCGCCGCCAGCGGCAATCGGGTCGAGCGCGACAACGGAGGGGACGAGGTTGGAACCGTCGACACCGGGAATCACCACCGGCTGGTCGCCTTCCATGTAGGCGACCAGCGAGTTTGTGGTTCCGAGATCGATGCCGACGACGCGAGATTCCGCCATTTCCCTGTTTATTCTCCCAGTGCTTCCGTCACGTCGCGGACCAGGTTGCTGAGGTAGCGGCGTCGGTCGAGCAGCGCGACCATGGCCGTTTTCGCCGTTTCGCGGGTTGCCGCATCGCCCTCATCCCAGATCTTCCATTGCTGGCGCAGGTCCTCGTCGACTGCGGTCACGAGGCTTTCAAATTTCGCTTTGGCTGCGGCCAGATCGGACTGCAGCTGCTCGTCGGTCTCGCCCATTTTCTTCGATGCGCGCATCTCTTCGAGCTGCATGTTCAGCTCGAAGACCTCTTCCAGCAAATCGGCCGGCGCGCGCGAGAATTCTTTCTCGTCCCCTTTGCGATTTTTGCCGGCGTGTTCCTCGCCGATCTCCGCGCCCTCGAGCTTGAGCAAATACTCGGTGCGGAAAAGCGGGTCTTTCAGGGTGCGATAAGCGTCGTTGAGCAGTGCCGTGTCGACCAGGCTCCATTCGCGCTCCCGCCCGCTGGCGCGTGCGAAGCGATCGGGATGCAGCTTACGGCTCAGGCGGTGAAACTCGCGTTCCAGCGGCTCGAGATCGATTTGAAAGGTGCGATCGAGGCCGAAGACCTGAAAAAAATCGCCCGCTGCGGCGGGCTGGATCTTGCTGCAATGCGAGCAGAACAACGTGAGGTTATTCTGAGCAACGTGGCAAGACCAGCAGGCGACGGGAATCGCAGAATCCAGAACATTCGACATAGAAGAACCCTTGCAACTCAAATGTCCTACGACGAGAACGACGAACCGCAGCCGCAGGAGCGCGAGGAGTTCGGGTTGATGAAATTGAATCCCTGGCGCATCAGCGTCTCCTCGTAATCGAGCGTCATGCCGTGGAGATAGATGAACGACTTGGGATCGACGAAGACGCGTACGCCGTCGAACTCGAAGACGCGGTCGCGCTCGCGCGGCCGGGTGTCGAACCGGATGGAATAGGAAAGCCCCGAGCAGCCCCCACCCATCACGCCGAGGCGCAAGCCGCCTTCCTCGGGCGAGATGCCTTCCTTCGCCATGACACCGCGAATGCGCTTGACCGCGCGCTCGGTGACGGCGATGCCGTTGACCGGCATCTGCGGTGCGGCAGGCTCTTGGGTTGCCGCTGCAATGTCCTGCGATGCCGTGCTCCCGATTGTCACAACGTTCGACATATGTCCTTCCTACCGCAGAAGCGCAGGCCGTCTCTTGATCGGGGGCTTCCAATCCCCGGTGCAAACGCACGGCCCAGGGGCACCCGGAAGCTTCGCCGGCTCAGTTCGCCGCTGTCGCGGCTGCGGGCGCGGATTCGGTCACGCCGTTCTTCTTCTTCCAGTCGCCGATCGCGGCGCGGATGGCGTCCTCAGCCAGCACCGAGCAGTGAATCTTCACGGGCGGCAGCGAAAGCTCCTTCACGATGTCGGTATTCTTGATGGCCAGCGCGTCCTCGACTGTGCGGCCCTTGATCCACTCAGTCGCGAGCGACGAGCTTGCAATGGCTGAGCCGCAGCCGAAAGTCTTAAACTTCGCCTCTTCGATCACCTGCGTCTCGGGATTCACACGGATCTGCAGCCGCATCACGTCGCCGCATTCCGGCGCGCCGACCAAGCCGGTGCCGACCTCCTGGGAGCCCTTGTCGAGGGTGCCCACGTTGCGGGGATTGTTGTAGTGGTCAACCACCTTGTCACTGTATGCCATCGTTTCATCTCCTCCCGCGGGGAAGCCGCGTATCCCGTTCGCTGTTAGCTCGTAGCCGCTAGCTCTCAGCTTTTCATTGCCGCTCTGACCGCTTCGCCTTCATTGGATGCCCGCGTGAGCGATTCGTAGCGGAAAGCTGATCGCTAAAAGCTGTTTTTCAGTGCGCCTGCCACTCGATCTTGGTCAGGTCGATGCCTTCCTTCACCATCTCGTAGAGCGGCGAAAGCTCGCGCAGTTTCTTCACGATGTCGATCACCTTGGCCGCCACGTAATCCACTTCGGCCTGCGTGTTGAAGCGTCCCAGGCCGAAACGAATGGAACTGTGCGCCACATCGTCGCCTAGGCCGAGCGCCTTGAGCACGTAGCTCGGCTCGAGCGTTGCCGAAGTACAGGCCGAGCCGCTCGAAACCGCTACATCATTGATGCCCATGAGCAGGGACTCGCCTTCGACATAAACAAAACTCATGTTCAGGTTGCCCGGCAACCGGTGCTCCATGGAGCCGTTCACGTGGATGTAGTCGAGCTCGGATTCGAGCTTGTTCTTGAGCCGGTCGCGCAGGCCGCGCAGATAGGCAGCTTCGGAATCCATTTCCTCGAGCGCGATCGCGCAGGCCTTGCCAAGACCCACGATGCCCGGGACGTTCAGCGTGCCCGACCGCATCCCGCGCTCGTGGCCGCCGCCGTCGATCTGCGCCGCGATCTGCACGCGCGGATTGCGCCGGCGAACATAGAGAGCGCCCACGCCCTTGGGGCCGTAGATCTTGTGGCCGCTGATCGAAGCAACGTCGACATTGTCCGCGATCACGTTGAACGGGACCTTGCCGATGATCTGCACCGCATCGGTGTGGAAGAGCACGCCTTTTTCATGGCAGATTTTGCCGATTTCGCAGATGGGCTGCAGCACGCCGATCTCGTTGTTCGCAGCCATGATCGTGACCAGAATCGTCTTGTCGTCGATGGCGCGCTTCAGGTCTTCGAGGTCGATCAACCCATCCGCTTTCACCGGCAGATAGGTTACGCGGTAGCCGTATTTTTCGAGGCGCTTGCAGGTGTCGAGCACGGCCTTGTGCTCGGTGACCTGCGTGATGATGTGATTGCCGCGCTCGCGATACATCTCGGCGATGCCCTTGATGGCGAGGTTGTCGCTCTCCGTGGCGCCGGAGGTGAAGATGATCTCCTTGGCATTGGCGCCGATGAGTTTCGCGATCTGCTCGCGCGCTGTTTCGACGGCCTGCTCGGCCTCCCATCCGAAGGAGTGATTGCGGCTGGCCGCATTGCCGAACTTGCTGGTGAAGTAGGGCATCATCGCATCCAGCACGCGGGGATCGAGCGGGCTGGTGGCGTGATTATCCATATAGATCGGCAGCGTAACGCCTGCCGGCGCTTCCACTGTGCTGGCAACTGTGCTCATCGTCTCTCCATCGGTGCTCGGCCCTGCCCGCGGCAGGGGAATAAATCGCTCTTACAACGTCAGCGTGACCAACCCGTGCGCCGCATGGGCTCTTCCGGCGGGTGGCTCAGATTCAGCCAGATCATGAATGCTAATGCTTTTCAGCACTCCGGCGATGGTGTCGTTCACCCGCGCCAGGGGCTCCTTGATCGTGCAACTTGGGGTGAGTTCGCACGATTTGGCCCCCTTGGTGCAGGAAGTAATAAAAAACGGCCCGTCGATGGAGTGGATCACCTCGTAGGCCGAGATCTTGCGTGCCTCCCGCGAAAGCGCATAGCCGCCGTTCATGCCCGCATGCGACTTGAGAAGGCCGGCCTTGGTGAGCCGCTGGAGGATCTTGGCCAGCAGCTGTGCGGGGATTCCGTACGCGTCGGCAATATCCTTTGCGCTCAGCGCAGGCGTCTCCGGGTGCTCGGCGAGGTACTTGAGCGCCATCAACCCGTAATCCGCCTTTTTGGTGAGCTTGAGCATGGAATATGCGACTTGTTCGGTCCGTATTTAGTATACGACCGAATCTGTCCGGTTTTCAAGGCGCCGAGTGAGTGAGTGAGGTGCGCTGAGGAAGCCCATGGGGGCGGAAAGATTCAACAAAAACCCGTTTCAAATTGTTTTAAAGACGGCTACAATCTTGCGGAAAGAGAACCAGGGTAACCGATTCAACTGATCCAAGAAGAGATGGCGACCATCTGCAAACATCCCAGGGTAAGAATCGTTTCCCGGCACGAAGATACGGAATTTGTCGAGTGCCTGGAGTGTGGCGAAGTCTTCGATTCAGAGGAATTCCGGGACATGGAGATCGAAGAGACCGCCGATCAAGAAGAAACCGCGGAGGACAACTGAGCCCTCGGCGACTCGCCACCGCGTCATGGGACGCGCTTCCTTCCTTCATTTCATGCCATTGGGCGCACTTCCAAGGCGCCGAGCCGTGATCCACGCGTAATGCAGGCCAGAGATTATGGTGAGGCCGACCGTGGCGTAAAGAGCCGACTGTTTGAA
>Ga0335073_10010494_pt1 | contig 13015 bp, 10 predicted proteins | sample Lox_Sample_22_FD_207093 | JGI IMG/M metagenome (GOLD analysis project Ga0335073, IMG submission 207093) | Soil microbial communities from Loxahatchee National Wildlife Refuge, Florida, United States - Lox_Sample_2.2 | ecosystem: Environmental > Terrestrial > Soil > Wetlands | place: USA...
GAGATGGTCCAAGGCGAACATCAGGCCCACTCCCAAGAAGACCACCAGCGCCATTTTCGCGCCCGGCTCATGATTCACTTCTGGGATAAGATCGGAAGCGGCAACATAGATCGTTACTCCCGCTGAAATCGGCAAGCCAAAGCTCACCTCCCGCTGTAGAGCCGCCATGGTCAGGACTCCCGCGAAGGTAGCGGCACCCAGCAGCACGGACGCGCTCCAGGCAGTCTTTTTGCTCTGGCCACTCGCCAGCATCACGGATGTGATGGTGAAACCCTCCGGAATCTTGTGCAGAAAGATCGCCAGAAAAATGATCCAACCCAGCCAGTTCGAAACCAGGAAGCCAGAGGTGATTGCAATCCCGTCAAAGAAGGTGTGAATCGTAAGACCAAGCAGGACCGAGTATCCCTTGTGGGTGTGGACGAACTGATCGCGATGGGTTTCTTCTCCGAAATGAAAGTGTGGTGTAACCGTATGCTCGAAGAAGTGAATGATCAGGTAGCCAACCAGAACAAGAAAAGCCGCGCTCTTTCCTCTCAGCTCTATGCTGGCAGGGAAAACCTCCACGATGGCTGTGGCCAGCATGAACCCTGCGCCAAGCGCAATAAAGTACTTCAGGTAAGAGCGCTCCCAGTGCTTTTGCACGATGATGGCCCCGCCGAAGACATTCGCTACTGACGCGGTAAGGCCGAGCAGGAGGCTGAGAGCAATGGGACGCATGCTTGCCGGAGGATAATACCAGTTCTCAGTTCACAGTTCTTGGTTCTCAGGCTGCAGGTTTGATGGATCCGATCAGTCCGTTCAGGATCTTGCCCAGTTCGCCGGCTTTGTCCAGCATTCTCTTGCCATGTTCCGAGGTGATGTAGGTCAGATTCTGGGCGATCAGCAATTGGGTTTCAACTTCGACCAACGATCCTCGCGCGCGACTCAGAAAGTAATGAAACTCCTGCGCGGAGAAGCGCGCTTGGCCCTCGGCTATGTTGGACGGAATCAGCACGGCAGCTCTTCGCAATTGGCTGGCAAGACCGTAGGTTTCGTCGCGCGGAAAAAGCTTGGTCGCGCCGTATACATCCATTACAAAATCCATCGCCTTCTGCCAGGCGATCAATTCCCTATACGACTGTCCCATGGTGTTGATCGTCGCAGGCTCCCGCTAAGAAAACTGTGACATCTGGACACTGGGAACTAAGAACTGGGGACCGAGAACTGGTTTTATCCACTGTGTCTTATGTGCATCACATCGCCGTCCTGCACGATGTAATCTTTGCCTTCCAGACGCAGCGTCCCGCGGGCGCGGGCATTGGCTTCTGATCCGGCCTCCAGGAGTTGGTCCCAACGGATGGTTTCAGCGCGGATGAAATGCTTTTCCAGGTCGGAGTGAATGGCTCCAGCGGCTTCAACCGCCCGGGTATGAACCGGAATCGTCCAGGCCCGGCATTCGTCCTCGCCGGCGGTAAAAAAGGAGATGAGCCCGAGCAAGGCATACGAGCTGCGAATGAGGCGAACCAGTCCGCTCTCCCTGAGGCCATAACTGGACAGGAATTCGGCCGCATCGGCGTCGCTCATTTCGACCAGTTCTGCTTCTACTTTGCCGCAAATAGCGGCGGCGGCCGAGTTCGGGCGTGCTGCCACTTCAGTCAGATTATATTTACCGATTGCCTGCTCCAGATCCTGTCCCAGGGTTGCGCTTTCGCTCACATTGAGCACGCACAGAAGAGGCTTTTCACTGAGAAACATAAATCCGCGAAAGCGCTTCTTGTCCTCCGGCGTCATTTCCATTTCCCGCAGGGGCCGCTCGGTTTCCAGGTGAGTTTTGGCTCGTTTGAGGAGCTCAAACTCTTTTTCGAGATCGGCCGAGCGCATCTTCTTCAAGTCTTTTTCCACTCGTTCCAGCCGCTTTTCGATCTGCCCCAGGTCGCTGACCATGAGATCGAATTCAACATTCTTCACGTCACGCAAAGGATCGATCGGGCCTACGTGCGCGATGGAGGGATCGTCGAAGGCTCGAATCACGTGCGCCAGAGCGTCCACGGTCCGCAAATTGCCAAGATAGGCGCTTTCTTTGAGTGCCTCCTGTCCAATGGCGCCGACGTCCACGTATTCAACGGATGCGTGAGTCAGTTTTTTCGGGTTATACAGCGCCGCCAGGCGATCAAGGCGGTCATCGGGCACTTTGGCAACGCCGACGTGCGCCTCGCGGGGGTTGGCAAATGCAGACGCGGACAGGTTCGCCTTGGTCAGGATGCGGAACAGGGATGTCTTGCCCACTTGTGGCAGGCCAATGATTCCGGTTTTCATAGAGAAGCTGTGAGGTACACGACGACCAGTCCCAGCAGTAGCACTCCACCCTCCAGCCGTGTGGACCACACGTGCAAAGCATCGAATTGCATTCGCGCCGCATTGTCGGGAGGAACAGAATCAATCTCACCCATCGACGCGCGGAGCGCATCCATGCGAGGAATGATGGCGAACTGCGCAATCAGAGTGAGTGCCAGCATCAGGACGATGATGATATTGCGTCCGGCGAAAACGTGTGGAGTTCCTCGGGTGCATTGGGAAAGAAACAGCGAACTGGCCAGGAACACGAGCCCGGCGATGATACCCATCCAGTGCAGAATTCCCAGCGTTCGTCCCACGACGTTTCCTGCCAGGTGGCGGGTCGGCAACACGGCAAACGCGGCCGGGGCGACGGCAAAAGCAAAAAAAATCAATCCACCCAGCCAGACCACCAGCGACAGCACCATGAGATACCGCAGAAAAGACATGCCCAAACATTATCACGCCAGAACTGAAAACCGGGAACTGCTCTAGATCGGCACCGGCGTACCGTCCACGATCTCCTGGATCACCTGCTCCGCCTGTTCCGATTTCTTAAGCGTCGATGAATACAGGCCATTTACCACTACACGGTGAGCAAACACGGGTACGACCAGCGGTTTGAAATCCTCGGGCGTGCAGAACGTCCGGCCATCCAGGAAAGCCATCGCCTGAGCCGCCCGATAGAGCATCTGCGAGCCGCGCGGCGAAACGCCCAGCGAGAAGTGTTCGGACTGGCGTGTTTTCGTGACAATGGCCAGGGCATAACTCACCAGTGATTCATCCACGCGCACCTGGGTGACGGCATTTTGCAGTTCGAGCACGTCGGCTCCAGACAGCGACGGTCGCATGGTGTCCAGCTTGGCTGCGCCCGCCTCGGATCGCAGAATCTCCCGCTCGGCGTTGCCATCGGGATAGCCCATGCGCAGCCGCATCAGAAAGCGATCCAGTTGCGACTCGGGCAGCGGATAAGTTCCATGATGCTCGACGGGATTTTGTGTGGCAATCACCAGAAAGGGCTGCGGCAGAGGATAGGAATGCGCGTCCACCGTCACTTGGCCTTCGTTCATCGCTTCGAGGAGGGCGGATTGGGTTTTCGGCGTGGTGCGGTTGATTTCGTCCGCCAGAAGGACGTTGGCAAAGACCGGTCCGCGCTTGAACTCGAATTGCTGTTCCGCGGCAGAATAAATGGAAATGCCGAGAACGTCCGAGGGCAGCATGTCGCTGGTGAACTGCACCCGCTGGAAACTGCAATCCAGCGCTCGCGCCAGAGCCTGGCCCAACGTGGTTTTGCCCACGCCGGGTACACCTTCAATGAGCAAGTGTCCGCGCGCCAGAAGCGACACCACGGCCAGGCGGATGACGTCATCTTTGCCGCGAATCACTTTTCGCAGAGCGTTTTCCAGGTGAGCGGCGCGATGGGAGACAGCGCTGGCGGTTTCCGGCGACATTGTTTGCGATTCTACTATGCGCCGTTGCGTAAAGACTGTTACCGAGGTTACACCGGAAGCTTCTAGCCATTGGCTACTAGCCTTTGGCTAAGCGCTAATTTACTGCATAAATTCTGCCGGCCGGCCCGTCAGCCGTTCGATGCGCTTCGCGATCGGCGGATGAGTAGAAAACAGCCCTGCGAAGTTGATCCCCAGCAATGGCTGAATGATGAACAGGTGCGCGGTCGAGGGCGTGGCCTGCATCGGAACCCGGCGCGAATAGGCGTCAAGTTTCGCCAAGGCGCTGGCCAGCGCATACGGATTGCCGGTGAAATGCGCGCCGGTGGCATCGGCTTGATATTCGCGGGAGCGCGATACGGCGAGCTGGATCAGCGAAGCCGCAATCGGCGCCAGAATCAGCATGAATAAAGCTCCAATCCCGCCACTCCGGTCGCGGTCATCACGGCCGCCCATGCCACCGAAAATCATGGCCCATCGTCCCATACTGGCCAGCATGGTGATGGCTCCCGCAATGGTAGCGGCGACCGAGCTGATAAGAATGTCCCGGTTGTTCACGTGGCCCAGTTCGTGAGCCAGCACGCCTTCCAGTTCCTCGTCGTTCAGGAGGTTGAGAATACCTTCAGTCACTGCAACCGACGCATGGTTCGGATTCCGGCCAGTGGCAAACGCATTGGGTGAGTCGGTAGGGATGACGTAGATCTTAGGCATCGGAATGCCGATCTTCTGCGTCAGCCGCTCGACCGCCTGATACGCTCGCGGCAATTGCTCGCGAGTGACGGGCTGCGCCCGATACATGGCCAGCGCGATTTTATCGGAGTAGAAGTACGAGACGAAGTTCATCACTACGGCGAGGCCCAGCGCCAGCAGCATGCCGTTCTGGCCGCCAAAGGCCCTGCCGATAAACATCAGCAACAGCGTGAGCAGCGTCAATAAAAACGCGGTCTTGAATGTGTTTCCCATTGAAGTTCTCAGTAGATTAGATGGTGCGCGCAGTCCAGGGATTCAACCAGGGATGGCGACAGGGGCAGACGTTCTCGTCGGCGGGAGATGCTGGCCGGCGGCAACTTAAGTGGCATTCGAGGTTTGCTGCTAGCCGACGGGCGAAGATGCCCGTTGTCCACGCTTTATTGCTCTTTCCAGCGTCTGGTCCAGCGCGGCTTTGGCCTTCTCATATTCCTGCTGTGAGATGCGGCCCTGCTTGTGCTCCACTTCCAACTGGAAAATCTCTTCCTTCAGCGCCTCCATCAGCATGGAAGACCGGTCTGTCGCCTTGGGTTGTACGACACTTCGAGCTGGCAGGGCCTCTGCATCTGCGGGTGCGAAGTCCGGCATACCGGAAGTTTTGGAGCGTCCTGCGATGTAGATGCCTCCGGCGGTTAGCACAATGGCGAACCCGCCGAGAATGAACCATCGATATTTCTCCAGCGGATCGGGAGCGTCGATGGGCGGGCCGAGACCGCCGCCGGGCCGCGAATCGCGCCCCGCAACTGTCCCACCGCCAACCGGCGATGGGCTGCCCTGGGTGTCGTCCCCGGCTTCGGCGAGCGTGCCAGTACCTGAAATGGAGAAAGCGAGGGGCTGCCCCACGGTAGTGTTCGAGGCCACTTGTACGGTCGAGTCGGACTGGCGCGGGTCGTTCATTGCCTGAAACGCGGTGCCTTGGCCTGCCGTGAATTGCATGGTCTTGGGCAGCATCACCACAAAATGCTGCGCGCCATAAAGCGGCTTGGGATTGAGGCTGGCCTTGCCGCTGTAGGGCAGGTGAAAGGCCACCTGGAATTGGGTTTCACCGGGGCGCAACGGAAAAATAAACGCATAGCGATTCTTTTCTTTTTGTGGAACCGGTGAGGAATTGATGGGCTGGCCGCCAGCGGTCATAGCCATGGATTGGTCCACCTCGGCGCCGTCGGGCAGATAAAACTCGAAATTCTGGTCGTTCATCTGTGTGCGGGGAGGATTGGAACGGTTATCGACGGCGAACAACCGTATGCCCTGGAGCTGATTGTCTTGCGCTTGCAAGCGCATGACGTCGGCGGTTACCCCGATGCCTTCCACCTTCTTGGCAACGTCGTAGACCTCAACTTCGACCGAGGTCGTTCCGGGCGGGGCCATCTTGTGATAGGTCACTCCCTGGTGAATCACGCGGATCAGATGGGGTCCGTTGCTGTCATCGAGTTTCAGAGTGAAGCTGCCTTTGACGTCGGTGGTGGTGCGTCCGGATTCCTGCATCCCCTGAGACAGACTAAGGAGCACGACCTCGTCATTCGCGGCCGCCTTGTTGGTTGTGGCGTTGGTAACCGTGCCGGTCAGGGTCTGAGCCCAGGTGAGGACTGGCACGAACAATGCTGCCAGAACCAGAATTGCACCCACGAGTATCCTGCCGACCTTGCGCTCGACTCGAACCGTTAGACTCCGCTCCGGGCAGGCTTGCAAGGGCGCCTGTCCGCACGCAAGCTGGGGGACTCTCAAACTCGGGCTCCTTTTTTGCTCCGGAGTGGGGGATTTGCTGCGACATCTTCCAGATGCGCGATCTCGGCCAGAACCGCCGCGGCCTCCTCCTCCAAAGAATTCTTCATGGCCTCGTAATCGCTCTCGGGGAACTTGCCGGCTTTATATTCGAAGTTCAGGTCGCGCAGGTTCTCGTAGACTGCATCTTTACGTTCGCGCAAGTAGGAGAGGCGCGTCTTCTCGGGGCCGAGGTACAGTTTGCCCGGAAGATAAAACACGTAAACCAGAGCACCGAAGGTGATCAGCATGCAGGCCAGCAGGGATATGGTCATGCTTCGGTGTCCCTCCTTGCTTGCTGGCGGAAGTGTTCGAGTTCGGCTCCCATTACCGGCACCGGCGCTTCTGCCGGCCGCAGTAATGGGCGTGACCGCCACGCCCGTACGATGAACGTCACCAGCCCGAGGCCCAGCACCAGGGCCAAATACGGCGCGATCCAGGCCACGCGGTTGAAACCTGTCTTCGTAGGTGCGGCCAGCACAGTGGGTCCGTATTTCTGCACAAAAGATTGCAAGGTCAAATCATCGTTATCGCCGCGGTCCACCGCCGCTACCAATTCCGCCCGCATACGGTCTGAATAGGAACAGCCGACGTGATTGCATTCCAGCAAAATCTGGTTGCACCCGCAGGCGCACATCAGGCGGTGTCCAAGATCGTTGAAGCGCGCGTCGTCGCCGGCGCCGGCGCAAATCAACACTGCCAGCATGAGCAAGCTGACCTGCAAAGTGCGCTTGAGCAAGGGGCTTCGACAGATGGACACTAATCACCTGCTCCGACAGGTTCGGCGCGCATACGGGCCGGCACCGCCACCCGGACTGGCAGGGCATTGGGAATCAAGGCCACGACTGTGCCAACTAGCATGATCCACACTCCCACCCAGATCCAGCCCACCAGTGGATTCAAGTGCGCTTTGAGGATGGGGCGACCCGTATCCTGGTTCAAGCCTTCGTAAACCAGATACAGATCCTCGCTGATGGTCGAACGCACGCGCGGCATGGTCGAGGTCTGCTGGCTCGCCTTATAGAAGCGCCGTTCGGGATAGAGCGTGTCAATCTGCTTGCCGCCCTTGAACACATCCATGACCGCCCACTCGCTGCCGTAGTTGGGATTGTCGTCCTGCGTGTAAGAGCGACACACGAGCGTGTAAGGCCCGATTGTCATCTTGTCGCCGAACCCCATCTCCTGCTCTTTGTCCTGATTGAAGGCGGATCCGGCGAAGCCGATCATGATGACGATCACGCCAAAGTGCACGATGTAGCCGCCATAACGGCGAGTGTTGCGATGCGCCAGGTGCACCATGGAGGCGAAGAGATTCTGTCCGGTATGGCGGCCAATTACGCGGCCTCCGCGGACGAACTCAGAAATGACCGTCAGGGCCACCAGCACCGAGAGCATGATGGTCATCAGAGAATAAAAATAAGAAGCATCACGCCAGGGGCGCATACCGAGCGCGACCAGCAAAACACCGGTGCCCAGTGCACCGACGGCAGGCCAAAAGAAATTTCTCTTGAGGCTTTCGAGCGAGGTTCTACGCCACGCCAGCAGCGGGCCGAGTGCGGTAAGCAAGAGCAGCAGCAGAGCCACCGGGATATTCACCCGGTTGAAGAACGGCGGGCCCACGGTGACCTTGTTTCCCTGTACCCACTCCGACAGCACCGGAAACAGCGTCCCCCACAGTACGGTGAAGCAGGCCACCAGCAGCAACAGGTTGTTGAACAAGAAACTCGATTCGCGCGATACCAGCGATTCCAGCTTATGCTCGCTTCGCAGGTGGGAGCGATTCTTCACATAGAAGAAGACGCAAGTCGCAAAAATCACCGCCAGGAATGCCACAAACCAGTCGCCGATCGAAGATTGCGCGAAGGCGTGCACCGAGCTGACTACGCCGCTGCGGGTCAGGAAAGTGCCGAAAATCGAAAGTCCGAAGGTGGCAAAGATCAGCCACATATTCCAGGTCTTCAGCATGCCGCGCTTTTCCTGCATCATCACTGAATGCAGGAATGCCGTCCCCGTCAGCCACGGCATCAGCGAGGCATTCTCCACCGGGTCCCATCCCCAATAGCCGCCCCAACCCAGCACAGAATAGGCCCAGTGCGCGCCCAGAAAGATGCCGCAGGTGAGAAATCCCCAGGTCACCATGGTCCAGCGCCGGGTGATGTGAATCCACTTTTCGCCCGGATAGCGCATGATCAGCGCCGAGAGCGCGAAGGCAAACGGCACCGTGAAACCAACATATCCCAGATACAGCATAGGCGGATGAATAACCATTTCCGGATACTGCAGCAGAGGATTAAGCCCGGTGCCATCAGCCGGCAGCGAACCCTGCATCACGCCAAAAGGGTTGGCGGCGAAATTCAGCAGCAGAAGGAAGAAGACCTGTACGGCCGCGATAATCACCGACGCCCAGGCGAAGAGGCGCACGTCCGTTTTATAGCGAAGCCGAAGAACCAGGCCGTAAGCGGAGAGTAACAACGACCAGAACAGCAGCGAGCCTTCCTGTCCCGACCACAGAGTCGCAAACTTGTAAGCACCGGGAAGGTCTCGATTGCTGTGATGAAAAATGTAAGCGATGGAGAAATCGTTCTGGAAAGCTGCCACCACCAAAACCACTGCTGCCAGAAAGACCACCGCAAAAGCCGCAACCCCAGCCCGCCGCGCCGTCTCGCTGAGGCGCGCCGAGGAACTGTACCGCTCGCGAACCAGTGCGGTCAGCCCCGCCAGGAAGGAGTAAGCGCACAAGGCCAGTGCCAAGAGCAGGGCAAAACTGCCAATTTCTGACATGGGAAGGTCCGAGGCTATTTTTTCAGAAACCGGCCATCGAGGCAACCCGAAAACCCATGAGTTCTAAGACTTCCCACTGGACACACTTAACCACGGAGTCATAAAGACTCCAGGGCGCAGAAAAATCCTGCAGCGCAATCTAAGTGGGTTGCCTCAACCTCTAGGCGCTTTGCTGATGCCGGTGGCGGGCAAGAATTTCGTTTTCCGCCTGCAACCAATCTTCATTCTCATGGCCGGAAGCGCCTCCGCGCTCCTGGAAGAGTTCGTAGGCGCGCTGCCGGATCTGTGCTTCCAGGTCGATCGGAGTCGGGCTGTTCGGCGGGCTAATCTTGCGAACCGGAGAAGCCGATGCTTCCGGCATGGTGATGACTTGTTTGTTGGAATCCGCGGGGCGGGGGTTTCTTGCTTTAGCCATGACTCTACTCCTTACAGATACAGTTAATGAATTTATGATTACCCGCAAAACACAAGACTGGGATACAGATTGTGTAACGAGTGTGACTTAATAATAAACTCACTGGCTGTGGATTTGGGGAGTTCGCAGAGAAAATTAATCTTTACGCAACATAAATTTTGTTTATCTAGGATGATGAGATTTTCAACAGTTTAGAGCACGATCAATAAAAATCATGCGAGCTGGTTTCAGCCTGAGTGATGGCCAGCGGCGCCACCCGGTTCGCTTTCACAGAGATGACGTTATCCTGATTCTGCAGGATTCCCTCCACCATAAGAAATTGCTCAGAACTTAGCAGTAGACGGTTTTTCTGGAACAAATCCGGATGAATGATGGCATTGGCCACTCCGGTTTCGTCTTCCAGGCTGAGAAAGACAAAACCTTTCGCCGTCCCGGGACGCTGGCGTGCGATGACGCATCCCCCAATCCGCACTTGATGCCCGTTGGGAATGTGGCTGAGTTCACAGGCCCGGCTAACTCCAACGGCGTTCATACGGTCGCGATGGTAAGCCATGGGATGAGGACCGACTGTCATGCCGGTGCCGCGAAAGTCCGCCACCAGCCGGTCTTCTGCATTCATCGGGCGCAATGGAGAGCCGGTATCGGGTTCGGGGAGAGAATCCAGTAATGGTCCAGAGAGACGGACTGCACGCTCCACCTGCCACAGAGCATCGCGGCGATGAAATTTTGAGTGCTCAGTGGTCAGTGGACAGTGGGCGGTACTACTCCTGTGGACAGTTTTGTCATTCCGAGCGAAGTGAGGAATCTGCTTTTGATTTTGCCCGGAGGCTGAAAACCTGGAAGTCAAAACTGAATTCAGTGCTCCAATTTCTGCCAGTGTCGTCAGTTCGTTCTTCCGCAGCTCAGATACCCGATTTACCAGATCCCGAATGGAGGTAAATGGAGCAAGACCGCGCTGCTGTACCAGAGCCCGTCCAGCTTTTTCCCGTAATCCACGGGCGTAACGCAGGCCCAACCGGAGAGTGAGATCAGCACTGGGAACTGAGAACTGGCATCTGGCAACTGGTTCTTGTCGAGCTGAGGTTGGCGAGTCACTAAAAACACATTCGATCGTGCAGTTCCACTCTGACCTCATCACATCAATCGGCAAAACCTTCAGCCCGTGCCTTTGCGCGTCTTTCACAATGGTCGACGGATGATAAAAGCCCATGGGCTGATTGTTGAGCAGAGCGGCGGTAAATGCTGCCAGGTAATGACACTTCAAATAAGCGCTGGCATAAGCGATCAGCGCGAAACTGGCGGCGTGGGATTCCGGAAATCCGTAGAGCGCGAATGAAGTGATGGAAAGAATGATCTGCTCTTGCGCCTCCTGCGGGATGCCATTTTGCGTCATGCCTGCGCGGAGCCTGGCCTCGATTTCCTTCATGCGTGCCTGGGAGCGCTTGAATCCCATGGCGCGGCGCAGATCTTCGGCTTCGCCGCCGCTGAAATTGGCGGCCACCATGGCAATGCGCAGCAATTGCTCCTGAAAAAGCGGCACCCCCAGAGTGCGCGCCAGCACCGGTTCAAGCGAAGGATGCGGATAAGTAACCGCTTCCCGCCCTTGGCGGCGCTGCAAATAAGGATTCACCATCTGGCCAACAATGGGGCCGGGGCGAATGATGGCGACTTCCACCACAATGTCATAAAAACGCTTTGGGCAGAGACGCGGCAGGCACGCCATCTGCGCCCGGCTTTCGATCTGAAACATGCCGATGGTATCGGCTTTCTGCAGAGTGGAGTACACCGTGGGATCGTCCGCGGGCAGATGCGCCAGTTCCACTTTTTCGCGATAGTGATCGCGAATGAGCTGCAGGGAATCTTCCAGCACCGCCATCATTCCCAGACCGAGCAAATCCACTTTTATGATGCCCAGGTCCGCGCAATCCTCTTTGTCCCACTGCACTACCACGCGGCCCGGCATGGACGCGGGTTCGAGCGGAACCACGGAATCCAGCTGGCCCTGGCAAATCACCATGCCACCCGAATGCTGGCCGAGATGGCGCGGCAAATCCTGTACGGCAACGCACAGCTCAGAATATTTTCGCAGGCGGGGATGATTCAAATCCAGACCGGCGTCGTGAAAGCGGCGATCGAAGGTATCGTTCTGGTCGCGGTATTCCCAACTGGAAACCGCGGCAGAAACTTTGTCCAGTGTATCGGGATCGAAGCCCAGCGCCTTTCCCATTTCGCGCCCGGCCATGCGGCTGCGATAGGTGATAACATTGGCCGTCATGGCGGCGCCGCGCTCGCCATAGCGTTTGTATAAATACTGAATTACCCGCTCCCGCTGATCGCCGCTGGGCAGATCGAGATCGATGTCCGGCCACTCGCCGCGCTCTTCGGAAAGAAATCGTTCGAAGAGCAATTCCATGCCAACGGGATCGACCGCCGTAATGCCCAGCGAATAACAGACCGCGCTGTTGGCCGCCGACCCGCGTCCTTGCACCAGAATGTTTTCCTCGCGGCAGTAGCGAACCAGGTCCCAGACAATAAGAAAGTAGCCGGCGAGGGCGAGCTTTTCGATTAACTTCAGCTCCCGCTCAATCTGGCGGCGGGCGCGATCTTTCAGGCCATCACCAGCCCTTCCATAGCGCTGCTCGTAGCCTTCCCAGGCGCGCTGGCGGAGAAACGAATTCATGCTCTCGCCTTCCGGCACGGGATACTTGGGGAATTCGTAGCCCAACTCCTTGAGCGTGAAACCGAGCCGGGAAGAAAGTTCTACGGTATTGGCGATGGCCTCCGGAAGATCTGCAAAGAGCGCTTGCATTTCCTGCGGCGATTTCAGGTGACGCTCGGAATTACGCGCCAACAAACGGCCCGCCGTTGTCAGCGTGCGATGATGGCGGATCGCGGTGAATACATCACACAATTCCCGTTCGGCAGGAGTGGCATAACAGACGCCGTTCGTCGCCAGCAGTGGAAGATGCAGCCGCCGGGCAATTTCGATAGCGGCATGATTCCGCGCTTCCTGCTGGCGATGAAAGTGCCGCTGCAATTCGACATAGACATTGCCTCGCCCAAAAATTTCCGCCAGATGCTCGACTTGCCGGCAGGCCGCTTCGATCCCCCCGTTTGCCAGCGCAACAGCCAGCGGACCATCCTCGCCCCCGGTCAAGCAAATGAGCCCGGCAGCATGTTCTTGTAATTCTTCTTCGTGCGCCGTGCCTTCCCCTTTGGTTGCACGCAGCTTCATTTTAGTGATCAAGCGGCAGAGGCTCTGGTAGCCGGCGCGAGAGGAGACGAGAATAGGAAGCCGGAATCCGGAGAAATGCTTGATGGTTGATTTTTGTCTGCCGAACCGATCTGTGTGAATCTGTGTTGATCCGGGGCTGACCACGTTTTCCTGTGGTGAAAAACATTCGCAAGTTACCTCTGCCCCGATATGCGCTTTCAGTTTCGTTTTCTTCGCCGCCACGTGGAAGCGCGGCGCGCCATATACGCCATCGCGGTCCAGCAGCGCCATGGCCGGCATTTGCAAGCTGGCGCAAGCGGCAATTAAGTTCTCGGG
>Ga0335073_10010495_pt1 | contig 13014 bp, 12 predicted proteins | sample Lox_Sample_22_FD_207093 | JGI IMG/M metagenome (GOLD analysis project Ga0335073, IMG submission 207093) | Soil microbial communities from Loxahatchee National Wildlife Refuge, Florida, United States - Lox_Sample_2.2 | ecosystem: Environmental > Terrestrial > Soil > Wetlands | place: USA...
TACCGCGACATCGAGGCGCCGAGCGCGTGCCGCCGGATGATCATGTGGACCTGGGCGCACGAGCGGCTGAGGAACAAGGCCGCCTGCCCCGCGGAGTTGCCGCCGCCGACGACGGCAACCGGCCCGGCCGCGCAGGCCTGAGCCTCCGTCTGCGTCGCCGCGTAGTAGACCCCGACGCCCTCGAACTCGGCCAGGCGGTCCAGCGCAGGCCGGTTGTACCGCGCGCCGGTCGCGAGGATGACCGATCTGGCCTCGATGGCCTCGCCGTCATCGAAGGTGACCCGGTGCACACCGCCGGTGAGCGACAGCGAGGCTGCTTTCGCGGCGAGCTTGATGCGCACGCCGAACTTCTCGGCCTGGAGCGCCGCACGGGCCGCGAGCTCCTCGCCTGACAGGCCAGCGGGAAACCCGAGGTAGTTCTCGATGCGCGACGACGTGCCCGCCTGGCCGCCGAGCGCTGTGCCCTCCGCCAGCGTTGTCGTCGTGCCGTCCGAGGCGCCGTACACCGAGGCAGCCAGCTCGGCCGGGCCTGCCCCGACGACGAGGAGGTCGCACACGCCCGGCCGCGAGATCAGGCGATCGCCGATCTGGGGATCTTGGACCACGCCGGCATCCTGAATCGGCTAGCTGGGATCGCTCAGGAATGCCTCGACGTCCGCAGCGAAGGCCGCGTGGTGCTGGAACAGGAAGCCGTGCGCCGAGTCGGGGTAGATCTTCAGCTGGGCCTGCGGGATCAGGCCGGCCAGCAGGTATGAGTAGTGCGGCAGGATCATCGGGTCGCTGTCGCCGTTGGCCACGAACACCGGCATCTGCAGGCAGCTGAGCCGCTGGAGCAGCGCGTGGTCCGGGATCCCCCAGGTGCAGACCGCGTCGTACTGGGCCTCGCGGGTCGCCCAGGTCGTCGCCGCGTCCCGGTCCTCGGTCCGGGCGTACATGCGGCCCAGGGCTTCCTGGCCTGCCTTACGGCTGGTGTCGGACCGGGCGAAGAAGACGCCGATGTATTCCTCTGGGCTGGTCTGGGGCGTGCCGATGGCCCCGATGACGTCGGGGGCCCAGCCGTGCATGCCCGCGGCGCCCTGCGGCCCCGCGGATGCGAGGACCAGCCTTCTGACGATGGCGGGCCTGGTCAGGGCGATCTGCTGCGCGACGAAGCTGCCGATGGAGAATCCCAGAACGTCGGCCTGGCCGAGGTCCAGGGCGGTGAGGAAGGCGATCGCGTCGTGTGCCATCTGCCCGACGGTGTGGGGCGTTGTCCCGGTGGACCCGCCGACGCCGGCGTTGTCGAAGGTGATGACCCGCCGGGCGCCGGCCAGGTCGTCGATGAGCGCGGGGTCCCAGCTGTCCAGGTTGCCGCGGAAGTGCTGAAACAGGACCAGCGGCACGCCGGCGCTGCCTTCCGGGCGGGTATCGCGGTATGCGTAGTCGATGCCGTTTGCCGCGTTGACCTGCTTGTTCGCGAGACCGGCGTACGAGCTGGCGTTATCGGTGGTGCTGGCAGACATGCGGATACCTTCCTGTCCGGCCCTGCTTTGCTGCGGCCCTCGCAAGCCATGATCATCGGCTGGGTGCGGCGGACGGTATCCACATGCTGACTGCACCTCGCCCGGCGGCAGCTCGAGCGGCGGTCCCCTTGACTGAGTAGACCCGTCTGTCTATAGTGGTTATTGAACAGACCTGTCTACTCAATGAGAGTGGGTAACCGGAGATGACGACGGACTACGGTGCCGGGCGGAAGGGAAACGTCGCGCAGGCGGCTCCGCCCCCGCGTCCGGCTGACCGGATCGCGAGCGACGGCGTCTTCGCGGGCCGCGTTCCGGCCGACATCGCCGCGGCGCTCCCGGCCGACCCGTTCGCGCGCTGGTCCCGGCTGCGCGAGCTGAGCGGCCGCCGGCTGACCGGGCGTCCCGCGGTCTTCGCGCTGGCCTCGCTGATCGTGGCGCTGCTGGCGTCCTCCGCCGCCCCCACACCGCTCTACGCGATCTACCAGGACCAGTGGCACTTCACGCCGATCACCACCACGGTGGTGTTCGGGGCGTACGCGATCGCGGTGCTGGTCGGCCTGCTGACCCTCGGCAAGCTGTCCGATCACGTCGGGCGCAGGCCAGTGCTGCTGACCGCGATCGCCGTGCACGCGGCCTCACTGGTGATCTTCGCCAGCGCGACCGGCGTCCCGGAACTGCTGTCGGCCCGGGTGGTCCAGGGGCTGTCCACCGGCGCGGCGCTGGGTGCCATCGGCGCGGCGATGCTGGACATGGACCGCGAGCTCGGCACCTTCGCCAACGCGGTGTCGCCGGGAATGGGCACGGCCAGCGGCGCGATCCTGTCCGCGCTGGCGGTCAGCTTCCTGCCTGACCCGACGCACTTGATCTACCTGGCCCTGATCGGCGTGCTCGCCCTGCAGGCGGCCGCGATCACCGCGATGCGCGAGACCGTCAGCCGGGCACCGGGCGCTCTCGCCAGCCTGCGGCCGGAGATCACCCTGCCCCGGGCGCTGCGGGCGCCGGTGCTGACCGCCGTGCCCGTGCTGTTCGCGGTGTGGGCGCTGGCCGGGCTTTACGGTGCGCTCGGCCCGGCGCTGGTGCACGCTCTGACCGGGTCGGGCGACGTGATCCTCGGCGGCCTGAGCCTGTTCGTCCTCGCCGCCTCGGCCGTCGTCGCGATCATCGTGCTGCGCCGGGCCGCCGCCTGGACGGTGATGCTGATCGGCATCGGCGCCCTGATCAGCGGCGTGACCGTGACCGTCGTGGGCGTTAGCCTGGGGTCAGCGGCGCTGTTCTTCGCGGGCTCTGTGATCGCCGGCGCCGGGTTCGGCAGCGGCTTCCAGGGCGGCATCCGCACGGTGGTTCCGCTGGCGGCGGCGCACCAGCGCGCCGGCGTGGTCTCGCTGCTCTACGTGGTCTCCTACCTCGGGCTGGGTGCGCCAGCCGTGCTGGCCGGGTTCGGCGTGGTGCACTTCGGGGGCCTGATCGTCACCGCCCGCTACTACGGCGCAGCGGTGATCGCGCTGGCCGCGCTGGCCCTGTTCGGCCTGCTGAAGAACCGGGCCGGCCGCGCGGCGCAGCCAGCCACTCCCCCCGGCCCGGGTCATACAATAGACAAGTCTGTCTAGGAAGGTGGCGATCGGCATGGCTGTCAGGGAAGCGACCGCGGCCCGGCCGTCGGCACGCGAGCGGCTGCTCGCCGCGGCCAACGAGCTGTTCTACAACGAGGGCGTGCACACGGTCGGCATCGACCGCATCATCGAGCAGGCCGGCGTGGCCAAGGCCTCGCTCTACAACACCTTCGGCAGCAAGGACGAGCTGGTCCGCGCGTACCTGGAAACGCGCCATGCCAGCGTCACCGAGACCATCACGCGGGCGGTGCAGCGTTACGACACCCCGCGCGAGCGCCTGCTGGCGGTGTTCGAAGGCCAGGGAGAGCTGTTCGCCCGGCCGGACTACCGCGGCTGCGCGTTCGCCCGCGCCAGCGCGGAATCCCATCCCGGCGACCCGGCTGAGCAGGCCACCGAGGGCTACCGCCACTGGGTCCGCGCGCTGTTGACCGAACTGGCCGCGCAGGCCGGCGTTCCCGACCCCGAGGCCCTGGCCCGCAAGCTGCACCTGCTCTACGACGGCAGCGGGCAGTCCGCCCGCCTGGACCACGACCCCACCTCCGCCGCCACCGCCCGCACCGCGGCGTCCGCCCTGCTCGACGCGGCGCTCCCCCACTAGTGAGCCGTCCGTCACAAGGCGCGCAGGAAGCCGAGGAGCGCGCTGTTGACCTCGGCCGCGTGCGTCCAGATGATCGCGTGCGGCCCCTCCGGTATCACGACCAGGCGGGCGTCAGGCAGCGCGCCTGCCAGGCGGTTCCCGGTGGCGCCCGGCGGCATGATCCGGTCCTGAGTGCCCTGCACGATCAGGACCGGGACAGTCATGCGGGCCAGATCGCCGCGGAAGTCTTCGCGCCAGGCGACCGCGCAGCCGACCGCGGCAGCCGCCGACACCCTCATGGCGACGTAGAAGCTGTTATGCCACGCCTGATCGCTCACCCGGCTGCCGCCGAGCACCTCGAGGCTGTAACAGCGATCCAGGTAGGTCTTGACCGCCGCGGGGCGGTCGGCGGCGAGCTCGGCGAGGAATTCGTCGAGGACCGCCACGTCAAGGCCATCGGGGCTGGCGGCAGACCGCGGCAGCAGCGGCGGCAGCGGTGCGAGCAGCGCCGCAGCGCGGACCCGCCGCTGACCGTAGGTTCCCAGGTAGCGGACGACTTCCCCGGTTCCCGCGCAGAAGCCTGCGAGGACCGCGCCGGTCAGGTCGAGTTCTTCCAGCAGCACGTTCAGGTCATCGGCGAGCGTGTCGTAGTCGTAGCCGGTGCCCGGCCGACTGGAACCGCCGCCGCCACGCCGGTCATAGCTGATGACGCGGTAATCGGCGGCGAGCAGAGCCGCCTCCTGCTTCTCCCAGGAGGACACGTCGGCCAGGTAGCCGTGGACCAGGACGACAGGAGGGCCCGTGCCGTGGTCTTCGTAGTAGATCCGGATATCGCCGGTGTTCTCCCAGCCGACCGTGATGCACGGCATCACGAACCCTTGGTCCGCCGCGCGAGATGAGGATTGCCATCCACACCGCAACGATGCGCCGCGGGGACACTGCTCGGTATCCACAACCTAACTGCATGTTGGCCGAGCAAGCTTCTCGCGCGGACAGATCGCCTTGCCTATCTTTGGCAAGGGTGAGGGTGGCGTTAGCGCGATGATCACCACGGATGCGGGCCTGGTCGGGCGGGATGAGGAGCTGTCCATGCTCAGCGAGCTCGTGACCCCGCCGTATGAGCGCAACCGGGTGCTGCTGATTCTCGGTGATCCGGGCCTGGGCAAGACCGCTCTGCTGGCTGAGGCTGAAAGGGAAGCCAGGCTGACGGGCATGCGGGTCCTGGCGGCCGCCGGCCGCGAGTCGGAGCAGCACCTCGCGTTCGCCGGGCTGCACCAGCTGCTGCGACCGGTCCTGGACCGCGTGGCCTGCCTGCCGGGGCGCCAGGCGGAGGCGCTGCGCGGCGCCTTCGGGCTATCTGACGATCCGGTGCCGCCCGACGCGCTGCTGACCGGGATCGCCGTGCTGACCCTGCTTTCCGGGCTGTCGGACGTCGGGCCGCTGCTGGTAGCGGCCGACGATGCGCAGTGGCTGGACCGCACCTCGCTCGACGCGCTCGCCTTCGCCGCGCGGCGCCTGGAAACAGAGCGGCTCGTGCTGCTGATCGGCGCGCGCGGGAGCATGCCTCCCCAGGGTTTCGAGCGAGATTTTCCCCGCCTGCCGCTGGCGCCGCTGAGCCTGCCGGACGCCGGGCGGCTCCTTGACCTCCAGCCGCACCCGCCTCGCGGGCAAGCGCGCGAGCAGGTACTGGACCAGGCGGCTGGCAACCCGCTGGCACTGATCGAGCTGGCGAAGATGATCGCCGCCGACTCGGACGCCGCGCGGCGCTGGGCAGCCGAGCCGCTCCCGCTCACCGGTCAGCTGACCGCCGCCATGACCGCGCGATACGCCGGCCTGCCAGCGGCAGCGCGAGCGGCACTGCTGCTCGCGGCGGTCGCCGACAGCCCGGACCTGACCGCCAGCGCGGCGCCGGGGCTTTCGGTTGACGCTTTGGCCCCGGCGGAAGTCGCGGGCCTGATCCGGCTGGACACGCCGGGCCCCCAGTTCACCCACCCGCTCATCCGGTCGGCCGTCTACCACGCCGCGCCGTTCGCCGAGCGTGCGGCGGCTCACCTGCAGGTCGCGAACGCGCTGCGGGACCTCCCCGACCGCTACGCCTGGCATGTGGCAGCCGCCGCGCTGAAACCCGATGAGCACGTGGCCGCGCTCCTCGAGAACAGCGCGGCCCAGGCTCAGCGCCGCGGCGGCACCGCGGCGGCGGCCCGGGCCCTGGAACGCGCCGCCGAGCTGAGCCCCGCCGAGCCTGACAAAGCCCGGCGGCTGCTGGCCGCCGCCGGGCTCGCGCTGCCTGCCGGGCAGGCCGACTGGGTGCGGGAACTGGCGGGCCAGGTCCTCACGCTGACAACCGATCCGGACCTGCGCCTCGCCGCCCGGCTGAAGATCGGATGGTCGCTGCTGTGGTCAAACCGGAACGCCGAGGCGCTCGAGGCAAGCGTGGCGCGGGCGCTCCGCGACAGCGGGCTCCACCGCGGCGAGGTGTTCATCACGACGAAGTTCCTCCCCGGCGTGAAGGACCCGCTGACCGCGGCAGAGCAGAGCCTGCGCAGGCTCGGCACGGACCACGTCGACCTCTACCTCACTCACTGGCCGCAGGGCGGCCCAACATGGGCATGGCCCGGCATGGAAAGCGCTGCTGAGCGCGGCTATGCCCGGTCCATCGGGATCTCGAACTTCGGCCAAGCCGACCTGGCGAGCCTGACGGCGATCGCCGACCGGATGCCCGCGGTTGACCAGGTGAACTTCAATCCGTTTGCCAACCGCCGGGCGCTGCTTGAAGCATGCGAGCGGAGGAAGGTCGCTCTCGAGGCCTATAGCCCGCTCGGTACCGGCCGCCACCTGTCCGATCCCACGGTGGCTGCTATCGCGGCTGAAATCGGGCGCACGCCAGCACAGGTACTGCTCCGCTGGCTGGTGCAGCGCGGAATCCCTGTGGTGTCGAAGTCGACGCACCGGAACCGGATCGAGGAGAACCTGCAGATCTTCGACTTCGCGCTGGACGATCAGGCGATGTCACGGCTCGATGCCCTCGACAAGACCGGCGGCACCGGCAACGCTCTGGAACGCAAATGGTGGAGTTAGCCCGCCTCTGACGACGTAGACGCCGGCAGGCAACACCAAGGCGCCGAAGCCCCCGCCGGTGTCCGCCGGCCCCTCGCGATCGGGGGCCCTCTCATCGTGGCGAGGGCTTGCCGTGCCCCCGCCACCTCCGCCAGCCACCGGTACCGATGAACGCGATGTGCTGGCGATGGCGGCCTATCTCGGTTACCCGGCTGGCTGGCCGGACTTCAGCTGCGCGATCTGGTCACGAGCCGCCTGGACCAGCTCCGCGTTGGTGTGCGCATGGCCCCACAGCCCCCAGCCTCCCTCGACGGCCTCGGTGAGCAGCACCCAGGTCCGCTTCGACAGCGAGGCGTCCCCCGCCGCCTTAGCCACGAGGTCGGTGAACTGGCTCACCACCGCGAGCTGCTTGTCGCGGTCGAGGGCGCCGGCGTTGGTCAGCACCTGCACGCGGACATAGCTGGACTCGCCGTCGACGTTGGACAGGTCGCCCTCGGGCAGCTCGTGGACGAAGCCGGCCGTGTTCAGGCGGAACATCGGGATGTCCGGTACTTCCTCGATGGCCCTCAGGGTCGCCGCGAGATCGGCAGCGAGCTGGTGCTTGTCGGCGAACGTGCCGGCCGTGGCGTACACGTCGATCATTGGCATGGCTACTCCCCTATGTATGACAACATACATAGGACGGTAGCACGGGTAGGATTGCCGGGACCGCTCAACGTGAGGACCGGGCTGATGGATCAGGGTGGAGGCGAGTCCCAAGGGGAGACCAGGACGGCCCGCAGCGACGTCCGGGCCCGGATGGTGGACGGTGCCGTGCGGCTGCTGGCCACCGCCGGGATAGAAGGAACGTCCTTCGCCGATGTGCTCGACGCGACCGGCTCGCCCCGGGGCTCTATCTACCACCACTTCCCCGGCGGGAAGTCTGAGCTGCTGCACGCGGCGCTGGACCGCGCAGGGGCTCGCGGGCTGGCCGCCATGGAGGCGACCCGCGGCGAGCCAGCGGTGGTCGTCGTCGAGCGGTTCCTCTCGCTCTGGCGAACTCTCCTGGAATGGTCCCACCTCACGGCGGGATGCGCCGTCGTGGCCGTGACGGTCGCCGCGGGCGACGATGATCTCCTGGATCACGCCGGCTCGGTCTTTCGCACCTGGACCGATCTCCTCACCGAGCTCTGCGCGGGCAGCACGGGCGACAGGGTTTCGGCGAGACGGCTCGCGGTGACGGTCATCGCCGCCACCGAGGGTGCCGTCGCGCTGTGCCGGGCCGAGCGGAGCATGGACCCCTTCGAGGACGTCGCGTCCGTGCTCGTGTCGCTGGCCGAAACCGCACACGCCCACCCGGGACAGCAGGCGAATCCGGAGCGAGAAAGGAGCAATCCATGACGACGTCCGTCATCGGCCTGAGCATTGACTGCGCCGACGCCGCCGCCCTGGCCGCGTTCTGGTCCGAGGCGCTCGGACGACCGGTCAACCCGGGAGCAGACGCCGAGCACGCCGCCATCGATGCCACCGACCCGGCCAGCGGGCCCCGGCTTTCGTTCCAGAAGGTCCCCGAGCCCAAGACCATCAAGAACCGCCTGCACCTGGACCTGCGCACCGACCGGTTCAAGGCGGAGAGCGACCGCCTGAGCGGCCTCGGCGCCACAGCCATCCGGAGCTTCGAGCGGCCCACCATCCGGTGGACCACCTTCGCCGACCCCGAAGGCAACGAGTTCGACCTGATTGCGGCCCCAGCCGCGGCCTCCGGTGACGGCGGTTAGATCAGAACGCCGTCAGGCCGCCGTCAACCACCAGCGTCGTCCCGGTGATGTAGCCAGCGGCCGGGCTGGCGAGGAAGACGACCGCAGCAGCGAGCTCTTCGGGGTCGCCGGGCCGGCCGACGGGCACGCGCGGCAGCTGGCTGTCGATGTACCCATCGGGGAACTGGTCGGTCATCTCCGAGGGGAAGTAGCCGGGCGCGACGGCCGTCACGCGAATGCCCTTGCGCCCGGTCCACTGGACGGCGAGGTCACGCGTCAGCCCCATCAGCCCGGCCTTGCTCGCCGAGTAGGCGGCCTGCGGGAGCCCGCCGCTGGTGAGCCCGATGACGCTGGCGATGTTGATGATCGCGCTGCCAGGCCGCATGACCCGGCCGCAGGCCTGCGCCATCCAGTAGCAGCCGTTCAGGTTGATGTCGATGACCTCGCGGAACTGCTCGGGCGTCTCACGCGTGGCCGGCACCGCTGTCCCCTTCCCCGCGTTGTTGACGAGCACGTCGACGTGCCCGAACTCCTCCATCGCTGCCTCAACGACGGCCGTGGCGTTCTCCGGCAGCGCCACGTCGGCGGCGACCGTGATCGCACGCTGGCCGGCCTGCTCGACCGTCGCGCGGGTGGCCTCGAGGCGATCGGTCCGGCGCGCCGCGAGCACGAGGTCTGCTCCTGCCTCGGCGAGCGCCGTGGCAAAGGCCACCCCGAGGCCCGAGGAGGCGCCGGTTACGATCGCGACCTTGTCATCCAGTCGGAAGCGGTCAAGCACCGTTGTCATGTCTGTCCTCTCGTGCGAAGCAACCCCTCGGAACGCAGCGTGTCATGATCGGGCGGGAAAGGGGTCGCCTGTGCGGTACCTGATCGTCGCCGAGGCCTACCGTGACCTGGAGCGGGTCAGCAGCCGACTGGCGCTGACGCAACGGCTGGCGGCGCTGCTGGAGCAGACGCCGGCGGAGCTGTTGCCGACCGTCTGCTACCTGTGCCAGGGGCTCATCGCATCCGAGTTCGCCGGGGTGGACCTCGGCCTGGCCGAGAAGCTCGCCGTCCGCGCGGTGGCCACCGCGGCCGACGCCGAACCCGCGCAGGTCGCGGAGCTGGTGCGAGAGACCGGCGACCTGGGCCAGGCCGCGGAGCGGCTGCTGGCTTTGCCCGATCCCGCGGCCGGGGCCGGCGGTCGGGCAGCCAGCCTCGAGGTCACGGATGTGGTGCGCACGCTGCACGAGATCGCCGCCGCCGAGGGGACGGGTTCGCAGGGCCGCAAGCTGGATCTGCTGGCCGGGCTGCTGGCCCAGGCCACCCCGCTGGAGGCCCGCTACCTGCTGCGCCTGGTGACCAGAAACCTGCGGCTGGGCATTGGCACCCCCACAATCCTGGACGCGCTGGCACAGGTGCACGCGGGCGGCAAGGCAGCCCGGCCGGTGCTGGAGCGCGGTTACAGCATCTGCTGCGACCTCGGCAAGGTGGCCGCCACGTTGGTGAGCGGAGGACTGGCCGCGGTGGAACGGCTGCGGGTCCAGCCGGGGAGCCCGGTGCGGGTCATGCTGGCCCAGCGGCTGGCCGACGCCGGGGAAATCGTGGCCCGGCTGGGCGGGCGGTGCGCGGCCGAGTACAAGTACGACGGCGTGCGGGTCCAGGCGCACCTGACCGCCGACGGGACGATCGAGCTGTTCACCCGGCGGCTTGAGCGGATATCTGCGCAGTTCCCGGACGTCGTCGAGCTGCTGCGGGCGGGGCTGAGGCCGGCCGAGGCGATCCTCGAAGGGGAGGTCGTCGCGTTCGACGCTGCCGCGGGCGAGTTGAGGCCGTTCGGCGAGGTCATGCTGCGGCGACGTAAGCACGGCATCGACCAGGCCGTCCGGGACGTGCCGGTGGGCGTGTTCTGCTTCGAGCTGCTGTACGCCGACGGCGAGGACATGACCATGCTGCCGTACCCGCGCCGACGCGCCGCGCTCGAGGCGGCCCTTGCGCTCTCATCCCAGCTGAGGCTCACCACCGCCACCGAGGTCGCCGACGCGGCCGCGCTGGACGCGATGTTCGGCCAGGCCGTGACCGACGGGTGTGAGGGCCTGGTGTGCAAGTCGACCGGCCCGGATTCGGTCTACCAGGCCGGAGCACGCGGCTGGCAGTGGATCAAGCTCAAGCGGGACTACCGCACCGAGCTGTCCGACACCGTCGATCTGGCCGTCATCGGCGCGTTCGCCGGGCGCGGGCGCCGCGCCGGAGTCTACGGCGCGGTACTGCTCGCCGCCTACGACGCAGACGCCGACGTGTTCCGTGCCGTGACGAAGTGCGGCGCCGGGTTCTCCGACGCCGACCTGACCGCGCTGCCCGCCCGGCTGGCACCGCTACGCAGCGCGCACAAGCCCGCCCGCGTCGACGCCCGCCAGGAACCTGACGTCTGGTTCGAGCCCGGCCTGGTCCTCGAAATCCTCAGCGCCGAACTGACCCTGTCCCCGAACTACACCGCGGGCTGGGGCCAGATCCAGCGCGACGCCGGACTTGCCATGCGATTCCCCCGGTTCACCGGGAGGTGGCGCGACGATAAGGCTCCCGAGGACGCCACGACCACCCGAGAGCTCGCCGAACTGTTCCTCGCCGCCCGGCGCACGCCTGCCGACGGCTAAGCGTGTCCGCACTGCGCTATCCGCCGCCGTGTCAGGAGAACGACCAGCCTTGCGCCTGGCAGGCCTGCTGGACCTTACGCCGACCGAAGGCGCCCGCATAAACCTCTTTGCCCGTCGCGTTGTCGCGCAGCTTCAGCACATAGCCGGTGTACTGCGAGCCGACGGGCCCGTTGGCGGCCACGCGGAAGCTGAGCGTGCTGCCGGCCGCGCGTTGAATGACTTGCTGGGGGGCCGGGCCCCTGCGCGGGTGCCGCGTGAACGTGATGTCGTCCGCGGTGACGACCAGGGTCGCTCCCATATTGCGCAGCAGGTACACCGCGAGGGCGACGTCCAGGGCCGCCGCCGCAGCACATATGCCAAGGACGATTGCGCTGGGCGGGTTCCCGAATAGCTCTCTGACGATGACAGCGAGCAGGCAAACCGCGATGAGAATCGGGAGGCCGAGCATGTTGGCTGCGGACTGCCGCAGCTCGATCTGCCCTCGCGCCACGGACGTCACGGCGCACCGCAGCTCTCGTCATACATGAGCGAAGCATAGATCTGCAGGCCATCACGCGGGAACACTCGACGTCGCCGAGTGGGACCGCGTGATCGCCGTCAACCTGCGCGGGGTCTTCCTGTGCACCCGCCTCGTGCTGCCCGGCATGCTGGAGCGCAAGTCCGGCAAGATCATCAACATCGCGTCGCAGCTCGGCCAGATCGGCGGCACCGAGATGGTGCACTACAGCGCCAGCAAGGCCGGCGTCATCGGTCTCACCAAGGCGCTCGCGCGCGAGGTCTCCGCGCAGGGCATCCACGTCAACGCGATCGCGCCCGGCCCGATCCTGACCGACATGATGGCCGAGGAAACCGACGAGTGGGCGGCGCGCAAGCTCGCCGAACTCCCGATGGCGCGGTTCGGCGAGGCGCACGAGGTCGCGCCCACGGCCGTGTTCCTGGCCTCCGACGACTCTTCTTACTACGTCGGCCAGACGCTCTGCCCCAACGGCGCAGACGTGATGCTGTGAGGAGAGGGAACCGCATGTTCGACCTCGACGGCCGGGTGGCGCTCATCACGGGCGCCGCATCCGGAATCGGCGCCGCCACCGCGCGCATATTCCCGAACGCCGGCGCCAGCGTGGTGCTCGCCTGGTACCCGCCGGACGGGCACGACGTCGGGCTGGTCGAGAAGGCCATCACCGACGGCGGCGGCCGCTGCCGGGTGGCCGAGGTCGACGTGCGCAGGACCGGTGACGTCGACGCGGCCGTCGCCTGCGCCGTCTCAGAGTTCGGGAGCATCGACATCGTCATGGCCAACGCGGGCATCGCGCGCAAGGTAGCGCTCGAAGATCTGGACGACGAGGCCTGGGAGACCGTGCTCGACGTCGACCTGAACGGCGCGTGGCGCTGCTTCCGTGCGGCGCTGCCGCACATGCGCCGGGCGGGCTATGGCCGGCTGCTGGCGACGTCGTCGATCGCGGGTGGCGTGCAGGCGTGGCCGGCGCACCCGCACTACACGGCCGCCAAGGCCGGGCTGGTGGGGCTGATCAGGACGCTGGCCGTCGACTACGGCCCGGATGGCGTCACCGCCAACGCCGTGGCCCCGGGGGTGATCGACACGCCGCAGGCCAATGACCCGGTGAGCTCCCTCGGCCCGGACGGGGTCCGGGCGGTGGCGCCGAAGGTTCCCTCTGGCCGGGTCGGCGTGCCGGAGGACATCGCGTACCTGTTCCCAGTACCTGGCCAGCGAGGAGGCGTCGTACGTGAGCGGGCAGCTGATCGTCGTCGACGGCGCGCGGCACCTCGCCCTGCACACCCTGCTCACGGCGCGCGGGGCGGGGCACCTCACCGTGTTCGCGTCGTCGTTCTCGAAGATCATCGCCCCCGGGCTGCGGGTCGGGTACCGGGTGCTGCCGGAGC